>Ga0209460_1000021_pt1 | contig 379938 bp, 298 predicted proteins | sample EBPBio132013_DNA_FD_185868 | JGI IMG/M metagenome (GOLD analysis project Ga0209460, IMG submission 185868) | Wastewater treatment Type I Accumulibacter community from EBPR Bioreactor in Madison, WI, USA - Reactor 2_5/13/2013_ DNA (SPAdes)... | ecosystem: Engineered > Bioreactor > EBPR >...
CCTCATCCCTCATCCCTCATCCCTCATCCCTCATCCCTCATCCCTCATCCCTCATCCCTCATCCCTCATCCCTCATCCCTCATCCCTCATCCCTCATCCTTTATACTGTTGGCTTATCTTGTATAATGCTGATTGGCTTAAACTACTAGATACGATGAGGTAAAACGGCATGCGAGTACCGCTTTCGTGGTTACGCGAATTTGTTGATATAACGATTAGCCCAGAAGAATTGGCCGAGCGTCTCACGCGGGCGGGCTTGGAAGTTGCCAGCATTGATTATGTCGGGCTGCAAGCTCCTGCCGGCTCAGCGTGGGCACCCGATCTGAGCAGCACCACCCCACCAGATTATATTCCTTGGGATCGTGAGACGATTTTCGTGGGCCAGATTGTTGATGTGCAACCACACCCCAATGCTGAACGCCTAAAATTGCCGCGAATTGCCTACGGCGAAGGCCGCGAATTAACGGTGGTGACTGGCGCACCGAATATTGAATTTGGCATGAGCGGCCAAAAAGTGGTGCTAGCCACTAAAGGCGCTCGCTTGCTCGATGGCCATAGCGAAACTCGCCAATGGTTGACGCTCAAGCCAACCAAATTGCGCGGCGTACCATCCGAAGGCATGGTGTGCTCTGAGATGGAGTTGGCGCTCTCCGACGAACATGATGGCATTATCTTCTTGCCCGATGATGCGCCAGTTGGCACGCCCTTGGCCGATTATTGGGGCGATGCCGTTTTAGAAATTGAAACGACTCCTAACTATGCCCATACCCTGAGCATTCTGGGGGTAGCGCGGGAAGTGGCAGCCTTAACTGGGGCCGAATTGCGCATGCCCAGCTTCGATTTGCCAACCAATGGCCCAGCCATCGCCGATAAAATTCAGGTTGAGATTGTTGATTCGAGTATTTGCCCACGCTTTGTCGCTGGTTTGATCGAAGGGGTGAAGATTGCACCTTCGCCATGGTGGATGCAACGGCGCTTACGTTTGGCGGGCCAGCGTCCAATCAACAACATTGCTGATATTACCAATTATGTGATGTTGGAACTAGGCGAGCCAAGCCATGCCTTCGATGCAGATCAGGTGGCCCAAGGGCGCTTGATTATTCGACCAGCAGCGGCGGGCGAAAAGCTCGAAACTCTTGATCATAGTGTGCGCGAATTGCGGCCAATCGATACAGTTGTGGCCGATCCCAATGGCCCATCAAGTTTGGCTGGGGTTATGGGTGGTGCAGCCTCGGAAATTAGCGATAACACGGTCAATGTGTTATATGAAGCTGCTTTGTGGAATCCAATTGCGATTCGCCGCACGGCCCAACATTTCAAGCTTTTCTCCGAAGCATCAAAACGCTTTGAAAAAGGCGTTGACCCAACGCTGCCACCACGCACAACGATTCGCGGGTTGAACTTAATTCAACAATTAGCTGGCGGGACGATTGCTAATGGCTTGGTTGATGTTTGCCCCATGCCCTTCGCCCGCCGCGAAATTGAATTAGCCTTGGGCGAAGTTAAGCGCATCTTGGGGATCGATCTTGAGCAAGTCGAAGTTGCCAATTTGCTTGGGCGTTTGGGTTTTGAATGCGCGGTAGTTGAATCAAGCCGTGGCCCAGCTTTGCATGTGCTAGTGCCAGCCCATCGCACCGATGTTGAAATTGAAGCCGATTTGCTCGAAGACGTGGCCCGTATGTATGGCTATGATCGCATCCCCGAAGCCTTGATGGCCGATACCTTGCCCACCCAACGCGCCAATCCGTTGTTCGAGGCCACCGAACGCTTGCGCGATATGTTGGTAGCCGCAGGTTTAGATGAAGCAATTAGCTACTCGCTCAGCAATGATACCCTGCAAAATTCGGTGTATGTAGGCGAAAATGGGGCGACCGCTGAACAATTTGTGCGCTTGGAAAACCCATTAACTCCTGAGCGATCGGTGATGCGCCGCTCGATCTTGCCTGAATTGTTGAGCATTGTGGTCGGCGATTTGCGCGAACGCGAACGGGTAGCCCTATTTGAAATTGGCGCAGTGTTCCACCCTGTGGCGGGCCAATTGCTACCCGACGAGCCACGCAACTTGGCACTTATTTTGGCTGGCACGCGCCAACCAAGCACTTGGAGCCAACCAACTCCCGAAAGCTTCGATTTCTTCGACCTCAAAGGCGTGATTGAGGAAGTATTACGTCGCCACGGTTTGCGCGATCGCGCCAGCTTCCAAGTTGCCAGCGACGAGCGTTTACACCCAGGCCGTAGCGCTAAAATCGTGGTCGATGAAGTGGTTGTTGGGGTGTTTGGTGAGTTGCATCCTTTGGTGCGCGATCGCTTTGGCTTCAGCGTGCCACGAGTTTGTATCGCTGAACTAAGCGTTGATCAATTGCTCAAGGTCAGCCAACCGACCAAATATACCAGCATCTCGCGCTTCCCCGCCACGGTGCAAGATTTGGCTTTGGTTGCCAACGATGAGCTAGCCGCCGATCTGATTGCTAAAACCATCAAGCAGTATGGTGGCGAATTCTTAGAAGATGTGCGTTTGTTTGATGTCTACACTGGCTCACCGATTCCGGCTGGTCAGCGCAGTTTAGCCTTCCGCCTACGCTTCCGCGCCCCTGATCGCACCTTGGCCGACAAAGATTTACTCAAAACCCGCGAACGTTTGCTCAAGCAGCTTGAACGCGAGTTGGGCGTGCAAATTCGTAGCTAAACTATTTCAAGTGATGCAGGCATGCTGTACATTCGGCATGCCTGCATTTGCTATTTAAGCAATTTGCTGTTTTGCCAATTCCAAGGCTGCGGCTAAATCGTTGGCCTCAGCAATACCACCTTGGGCTTGTTGAGCGCTACCACCACCCTTGCCGCCAAATGCTGCCACGACCTGCCGCAAAATCGCCCCGCAATCCAAACCTTGGCCGGCAAAGATTAATTGGGGTTTGCTGGAGGCCACACCAAACAAGGCTACCCCCCCTGCTTGAGCCACCAAATTAGCCAGTTGGCGCACGGTTTGCGCTTCGCGCTGCCAAACTTGGGCGACAACCTTTAATTGACCAATCCGCTGAGCTTGCTCAACCAACGCTTTGGCTTCAAACTCCAATAGTTGTTGCTCGGCCTGTTGAAACTGTTTGCGTACTTGTTGTTCTTGCTCACGTAATCGCTCGACTGCTTGCTCGGCTTGAGGTTGAGCCACGCTAAAACCTGCGGCGATTCGGCCAAGCGCAGCATTCTTCCAACGCAAATCCTGCAATGCTCGTCCACCACACACAAATTCAATCCGCACACTCTCGCCACGCTTTTCGCTACGCCGAATATGAATCTGACCAACTGCGCCAGTGGCATTGGGGTGGGTTCCGCCACAAGCTGAATGATCAAAATCGCCAGCCGAAACCACGCGAATTGCTCCGGTTACGCTGGGAGCTTTGCGTAAGGCCAGCGTGGCGAGTTCTTCGGCGCTGACAAATCGCGCCAAAATCGGCAAATTTTGCCAAATTACTTGATTAGCGAGGGTTTCGGCCTCAGCAAGTTGCGCAGGGCTGGCTTCGCTGGTGGCCAAATCAATCGTGACATACTCGCTGCTAAGGTGAAAACCAACCGTGCGCCAATTGAATAGCTGATCAAATGCTGCCGAAAGTAAGTGTTGACCATGATGTTGCTGCATATGATCAAAGCGCCGTTGCCAATCCAGGCGACATTCGACAGTCTCAGCATCAATTGGCTCAGCGAGCGTATGCCACACCAAATCCTGCTCATCAGCCTGAACATCGACCACGACCACCCCGTTGACCCAGCCATGATCAGTGGGCTGACCACCACCTTCGGGATAAAAAGCGCTGCGATCAAGCGCCACCCGTTGCTGGTCGCGGGCCACAATCTGGGCTGACCATTCACGCAAATAGGCATCCTGCCAATAAAGTCGTTCAGTGCTCATCAACTGCTCCTGCAAAACAGAATATGCTATGATAGATCAATCTGTGTCAAGGAGGAACCTCAATGACGAGTAAGGCCGCCGAGTATTACGCCAAAGAAACTGAACGGGTTTGGACGATTGTGGCTGAGCAAACCGAGGCTAATTTGTATCAGCCAATTCGTGACGATGGCTGGAACGCTTGGCAAATTGTGGCCCATATTGCCCTGACCTCACGCCAAATTTTGCGTTTAGTGCAAAAACAACAGCAACAAGCCCAAACAGGCGATACCAGCCCAATTTTTGCCCCCGATTTTGATGTTGATCGCATGAATATTGAGCAAGTTGCGGCGTGGGAAGGCAAGAGCTTTGGCGAAATTCGCCAACATTGGGATAAAACTGGCGTGCAATTGGCTGAATATATTGCAACGTTGCAACCAGCCGATTTAGCACTACCCGTCGAATTTGTTAAAAAGCAACAGATGACCCTTGAGCAATTATTAAATCTGATTTCATTGCATATTCGCCTACATCGCAATGAAATCGAAACGGGCCTACGCTCGCTAGAATGAGGCTTCATGATTCTCGTTGATGCACACCTCGATTTGGCTTATAACGCAATTAATCTTGGCCGCGATTTGACCCAAACGGTTGATCATGGTCGCCAACGCGCCGCCGAACAAACTAGCGAATGGATTGCTGAGGCTGGTACATTGACCACCACCTTGGCTGAAATTGGCTTGCACACCCCAAGTATTGTGTGTGGCACAATTTTTATTTTGCCAGCAGATGCCCAAACGACGCTTGATGGCGTGGCCTATGCCACCCCCGACGAAGCCCACGATCAAGCATGGGAGCAACTGAATTGGTATAAACAGCAATGTGCCGCTGGTCATTTGCACTTTATCGACAATCAACCAGCACTCCAAGCGATTCAAGCTCGCAACGAGTCTGTGCCAGGGTTGGTCTTGTTGATGGAAGGAGCCGATGGCTTGCGCACGCCCGATGAGTTGATCGAGTGGTATGCGGCGGGTTTACGTTGGCTTGGCCCAGCGTGGCAGGCAACCCGCTATGCTGGTGGTACGGGCGCACCAGGCCCATTCACTAGCTTGGGCTTGGAATTATTGGAATTGATGCAAACGTTAGGGGTGGCGCTCGATGCCAGTCATTTGGCAGAGGAAAGTTTCTGGCAAGCGCTTGAACATTTTCAAGGGCCAATTTCGGCCTCGCACTCCAATTGTCGCAGCTTATTGGCTGGAGCCAGCCACCAAGATCGCTATTTAAGTGATGCGATGATCAAAGCAATTATTGAACGTGATGGCGTGATTGGAATTGCGCTTTACAATCGTATGCTGCGGGCCGATTGGGATGGCAGCAAAAATCATGTCACGTTAGAGCATGTGGTGGCGCAAATTGAACATATCTGTCAGCTTGCAGGTAATACGCAGCATGTGGCGCTTGGCTCCGACCTCGATGGTGGCTTTGGAGTTGAGATGATTCCGGCTGAAATTGATCGCTGGAGCGATTTACCCAAAATTGGCCAAGCCTTGGCCGAACGAGGCTGGCGCGAAAACGATATTGCCAATGTGCTCGGCCAAAACTGGTTACGCTGGTTCCAACGAATTGTCTAAGTTGCGGAGTTTGTGATCCACGAAGGATATGAAGGTTGCGGCTATGCTTGAAGGCGTTTGGCTATCGGAACATGTATTTATATTTCCAACCAATCCCCGATAGCCAAACGCCTACTCACTTCGTGTCTTTCGCATCCTTCGTGGTTAAATACGCTCTATGTTCTATGTTCTATGTTCTATGCTCTGATTTTACTCTTCTTCATCGAATACGCCGCTGAGTTTGCCGACGGCTCCACCATGCTCGCGGCGGCTGGATTCACCAAACTGCTCGCGGCGATAGACGATCTGGCCTTCCATCATGGTCAGCATCACTTGTCCACGCATCTCTTGGCCCATCAAAGGGCTGTTTTTGCCTTTCGAAGCCAAGGCTTCTGGGGTCACCTTCCAAATTGCTGCTGGATCAAAAATCGTCAAGGTAGCGGGGTCGTTTGGCCCCAACGAAATTGGCAGCACATCGATAATTGCCGCAGGGCCAATCGTCATCCGTGAAATTAATTCGACAATATCGATCTGCATGGTCTGGACTAAGGTCAACACCATGGGCAAGGCTAGTTCCAAGCCAGTGAAACCTGGGGCGGCAAAGCCATATTCACATTCTTTATCGACATGGGTATGCGGGGCATGGTCGGTAGCTACTGCGTCGATTGTGCCATCGCGTAGGCCTGCAATCAGCGCTGCCACATCTTCGCTGGTGCGCAAGGGTGGGCTGACGCGAGTACGGGTATCGTAAGGTGCTAATTGCGAAGGATCGTATGGGCCTTTGCCATCCCATGGCTCCATACTGCCCAGCACCCAGCGATCGGTCATGGTCAAATGGTGCGGCGTAACTTCGCCGGTCACGCGCACGCCACGAGCCTTAGCCGCCCGAATCAATTCCACGCCGCCAGCGGTGCTGACATGGCAGATGTGTAAACGCCCGCCTGTTTCCTCGGCCAAAGCAATATCACGGGCGATCATCACCTCTTCGCCAGCAGCAGGCCAACCACTCAAGCCCAAACGAGTGGCAACAGCACCTTCGTTCATTGGAGCGCCGCGCACGATGCTCAAATCTTCGCAGTGGTTCATTACCGGGCGGCCAGTCATTTTGCTATATAACAGGGCTTGACGCATGATGTGGGCATCCCACACGGGCGAGCCATCATCGCTAAAGCCATGTGCGCCAGCTTCGGCCAATTCGACCAAGGGAGCCAGTACCTTGCCCTCGCGACCAAGCGTAACTGCGCCGATTGGTAGCACATGAATTGGCCCATGGCGGGCAGCAATATCAAATTGTTGGCGAATCAGCGGAGCCGAATCCAGCGAAGGATTGGTGTTGGGCATCGGGCAAATCGTGGTATAGCCACCACGCACTGCCGCATCCATGCCGGTGGCAATGGTTTCCTTGCCTTCAAAACCTGGTTCGCGCAAGTGGGTATGAATATCAATGAAGCCAGGGGTCACAAAACAGCCCGAAGCATCGATAAATTCAACATCATCGCCATAAGAATCGGGAGCCATGGCCAACTCGATAACCTCGCGTACCCGATTATTTTCTAGCACCAAATCCCCGACGGTCGCAGTTTTGCGGGCTGGATCGATGATACAGCCGTTTTTGATCACAATCCGTGACATGTAGAACTCCACTGATTGGGCGTTTATTCGTTGGGCGTACCGCTGCCCATTTTATCGCGGGCTTCGTTACGGCTCAGAATTTCGCCACTTGATTCTTGTGATTGCTCGCCTAGCCAACCTAGCCAGACTAAGCCACCATTGAAGGCCGCCCCAAACAAGAGCATAAACCAACTTGGCAACGGGCCTACCGCCGCCCGATCATACACCTCACCAAACGATTGGGCAATTGTAGGATGAATGCCCACTTTGGTGACCCAGCTCAAAGCCAGCAGGGCAAAAATCCATACATAATTACGCCGTAAACGTCGGCTCATGGCTTCGAGTAGGCTAATATTAAAATGTGGCTCCATTAAATCTTGGGCCAAAAGTTCGCGCCAATGTGGCCCGCCAGTATCGCTATCTGGCTCTGGTGCAAGCATATCGGCGAAAAATTCGGTTTCCATCACCCGCACCCGCGTCCGCCACAAATCGTAAAAGCGATAGCGCCGCGCCTCGATAAACAAGAAAAACATAATCAACAACGAATTGAGCAGAATCATCACGGGGGTATTGCTGGGGCTGCTGAAGGCAAACGAAAGCGTCGCCCCAGTTGTTAGCACGGCCCAATTGGTTGTGCCATCGAGTCGTACCCGCCATGTGTTGGCGCGAGTCAATTCGCCACGATACAAATGCACCAAGGCGGTGTTAAATTCATTGGGAGTTAGCGGTCGAGTAATTGGCAGCGGCGCACGGGGCATTGGTGCGGCTGTGGTAACCCGTGGGCCACGCATGGTTGGTGGCTCAGTCGGGCTCGGCGGAATAAAGGTTGGGCGTTGCATAGCCAGTACCTTTGTGCATAAGAACATAGAACAAAGAGCATAGAACAACATTCAGCTATGCTCTTTTCGCTCGTCGGATCAATTAAGTCCTCATGATCGCTCTGTTCTATGTTCTATGCTCTTTGTTCTTTAGTAGCGATCAAGAATTTTGGAAAGTTCGTAGAGCTTGGCATCAAGCACTTTGGGATTCGCCAGCACTTCATCATAGGGCGTGACGGTTAATTTGCGTGATTGCATGCCAACCAAACCACCATTCTTGCCTGATAGCAACAACTCGACCGCGCCCGAACCAAGCCGGGTTGCCAACGTGCGATCAAAGGCCGAGGGCGAGCCGCCGCGCTGAATATGACCCAAAATTGTGGCCCGCGTGCGGAAGCTAAAGCTAAAGCCGCTTTCCTCGGCATCGATTTGGTTAATTTGGTCTTGGATGGTTTGGGCGTTCAAATGCGCCCCTTCGGCTGCCACAATCACGCAGTTGGTTTTACCCTTGCGAAACGAACGCTTGATCACTTCAACCACATCTTCAATCGTAGTATCAGGAATTTCGGGAATTAAAATTGCCTCAGCGCCGCCAGCCAAACCACCCATCAAGGCCAAATAGCCTGAGTGACGACCCATGGTTTCGATGATAAAGGCGCGTTGGTGCGATGAAGCCGTATCTTTAATTTTATCAATCGCTTCCAACACCGTGTTGAGCGCCGTATCAGCACCAATGCTCATATCAGTGCCGTACATATCGTTATCGATTGTGCCTGGCAGACAGATTGTGGGCAGGCCATGTTCAGCGGTCAGGGCCGCTGCCCCGCGCAACGAACCATCGCCGCCAATCACCACCAAGCCTTCGATGCCATGCCAGCGCAAATTCTCCATGGCTTTTTCACGGCCAGCGGGAGTCATAAATTCGGGCGAGCGGGCGGTGAGCAGCATTGTGCCACCCCGTTGAATAATGCCGCCAACATCTTTATATTCAAGCCGACGCATATCATTTTGAATGAGGCCAGCATAGCCTCGATATACGCCAAACACTTCACAACCTGCATGGAGCGCAGTCCGTGTGACTGCACGAATTGCGGGATTCATCCCTGGGGAGTCGCCACCACTGGTTAAAACGGCAATGCGATGCATGATCAAACCTCATTGAAGTTATTAATGCTTGAAGCGGCGACAGTGCCGTCGATGGCTCCCTTGCCATTGAGTTCAAAACACTTTTCGTAAGAGCCACCAGACCAAGATCACACTCGCCACCAGAAACCCCAGAAAACCAAACCCACTTACTGGAACGACAATGACGATTGAAGTTCGCCGGATTACCACCCACAAAACGATTGCGATTGCTACCCACAGGAGTAGCCGATTGGTTGACGATTTTCGCATATGTGCCTCGGCCTTGGTGCGCCCCATTATACCAAGAAGCGACTATTGCGTTGCTAATTCATTTCTTGCTTATCATGGCATTGTTCAATCCAAATAGCAAGCGTTTGCGTAGGGATGAAGGATGAATTATGAAGGATGAAATTTTCAACCACGAAGAGCACGCCGAACGAAACCACAAAGGACGCGAAGAGCGCAAAGGTTGCTTAATCCAAAGCCTACAACTTAGTGCCGACTGCTCTATGTTCTCAGTTCTTTTTCATCCCTCATCCTTCATCCTTACTATCAAAGGGGTTTTGTATGCAATCGTCGCTTGATCAGTCGCCGCCGCGTTCAGCCCAAACGGCGCTTTGGCTGGGAATTGTATTCAGTTTTGGCTTTACTGCGTTGATTTGGTGGGCTGGTCAGCGCTTACACGCGATCGAAAAGCTGCCCGATCAAGGCGCAAGTTGGTATTATTGGCAATTGCCTAACCCAACGCTTTGGTCGCGCGTAACCGCTTGGGGCGGCTATTTATTGCATCAACTAACAATTTGGGGCGCAATTTACTACGCTCAAACGCGAGTCAAAAAATATACCAAGGGCTTGCAAACGATCAATTGGGTAGCGCTTGGGGCAAATGCGCTCTTTATCATTTTGCACTTCATTCAGACCCATTTTTGGTACGACGGATTAGCCCAAGATGTGTCGATCTTCAGCTCACAAGGCTCCGTAATTGTCATGCTGGTCTGGATTTTGTTGATGGAAAATAGCCGCCGTGGTTTGTTTATGGGCAAGCGTGCACCAATCGGCAAGGAAATTGGCCGCGCAGCCCGTCAATATCATGGCTATGTTTTCTCATGGGCAGCTATTTATACTTTTTGGTATCACCCGATGGAAACCAGCAGCGGCCATTTGGTTGGTTTCATCTATATGTTCTTTTTGCTGCTTCAAGGGAGCCTATTTCTCACCCGCATCCACGTTAATCGCTGGTGGATGCTGACCCAAGAGGTGATGGTGCTCTTTCACGGCGCGATGGTGGCTTTCGTTCAGGCTGGGCCAACTGGCTTCTGGCCAATGTTCTTCTTTGGCTTTTTCGGCATTTTCGTTATCACCCAGATGCATGGCTTGGGCTTGAGTAAGGCTTGGCGCTGGGTACTAGGCGGCGGCTATCTCGCGCTGGTGATTGGCATTTACACATGGCGCGGATGGGATAAAATCGATGAAATTGTGCGCATCCCAGTGATTGAATATGCGCTAATCGCTGTGCTAGCTTTGTTGATTTGGCTGGTGCTGCAACTTGCCAAGCTGTTTACCCGACGCAAAGCCGTTTTGGTCAGCGATGAACAAAGAGCATGAGTGATCCACAAAGGACACGAAGGACGCAAAGGACAACCATTTATACATTCTTCGTGCTCTTCGTGCTCTTCGTGGATCATCATAAATTCAGTTTGGTATATTCTTTGCGATCACAACAAACTAATCGGATCAACGTCGATCGTCCAGCCTGAGGGGATTTTTAAGTCATGCAATAAATCAGTCGGGTCGGGCAGGCGCACCAGAATATGCCAACGATAGAGGTCGCGCACTTTTTGCAAAAAGGCTGGCGACGGTCCAATAATCGCCCAATCGCGGATGCGCCGCCGTTCTAGCTCCTCGCGCAGTTGGGTATCGAATTGGCGCACAACCCGCTCGACAGTTTTGTTCGATGGCGATTGTGTCATAAAGCGAATCAAGCGGCTGAATGGTGGATAGTGGGCGGTGCGGCGAAAGGCAATTTCTTCGCGATAAAATTGACGATAATCGTGCTGGGCGGCAGCCTGAATTGCATAATGTTCAGGATTATAGCTTTGGATAATCACCTGACCGCCGCCCGCCCGCCGTCCTGCCCGCCCCGCCACTTGCGCCAACAATTGAAATGTGCGCTCGCCCGAACGAAAATCGGGCAAATTCAGCGCAGTATCGGCGGTAATCACTCCAACCAAGGTCACCAACGGCAAATCAAAGCCCTTGGCAACCATCTGAGTTCCCACCAAAATATCGGCTTCGTGCTGGGTAAATTGATTCAGTAACGCTTCGTGTGAGCCTTTGCGCCCAGTCACATCGCGATCCCAGCGCATCACCCGCGCTTGAGGATAGAGCAATTTGACCTCTTCAACCACCCGCTGCGTACCGACCCCAAAATCACGAATGCGGGTGCTGAAACAGCTTGGGCAGTTGCGCGGAACCCAATCGACATGGCCACAATAATGGCAACGCAGGGTCGCAGGTGCAGCCGCGTCGCCCTCGGTTGCGTGCACCGCCAAGGCTACGGCACAACGGGGGCATTGAATCGTCGTGCCACAATCGCGACACATCACAAACGAGGCAATCCCACGCCGATTCAAAAATAAAATCGTTTGTTCGCGCTTATCGAGGGTGCGTTGAATCGCACTTTGCAACGGGCGACTAAACATCGAACGCACACCCGCCTTGAGTTCGCTGCGCATATCCACAATTTGCACTGGCGGCATGGGGATAGGATCAGCTTTGGTGACCCCTGCCACCGTTTTGCGCCCAACCCGTTCGTGCAATTCCAACACTTCATATTTGTTGATCTGCACGGCGTAGGCTGTTTCTAGCGAGGGCGTGGCACTGCCCAAAATCAACACAGCTCCAGCCAATTCGGCCAATTTTACTGCCAAATCACGGGCGTGATAATAGGGCGTGGCCTCGTGCTTGAAGGAATGTTCATGTTCTTCATCAACAATAATCAGCTGCAATTTGCCCATCGGCGACCAAATTGCTGAACGTGAGCCAATTGCCACCTGAGCATCGCCACGCCGCAAACGCCGCCATTCATCGTAGCGCTCACCAACGCTCAACTCGGAGTGCAGCACCGCCAATTGTTGCGGAAAGCGGGCAGCAAAACGGCGCACCAGCTGGGTTGTCAGGGCGATTTCAGGCACGAGCACTAAAGCTTGGCCGCCATTGCGCAAAGCTCGGCCAATTGCCCGTAGATACAGCTCGGTTTTGCCACTACCCGTCACGCCATGCAGCAACATTGGTTTAGCCTTGCCAGTTCGACTTGCTGTATCTTGGGCCGCAACAATTTGCCGCCAACCACGTTCTTGCTCAAGCGTCAGCTCGGGCGGAAACTCCAAGGGTGGGATGCGCCCCAGCAGCGGGTCGCGGCGCACCTCAATTTGCTCAAGCTGAATCAAATTGCGCAAGGCCAAACTACGCAAATGGTTCAAGGTTGCGCCAACATCACGCAACTCAGGCAACAGCACTGGCTCGCCATCCACTGCTTGTTCTAAAATCGCCTGAAAAATTGCGGCCAAGCGTGGCGCTTTGCTCAACTCAGCCAAGGCTTCGGCTGGATTGGCGCTGGTTGGCTGGGCACTCCATTCACGTTTGGGTTTGGCCGCAGGTCGTGAAACCAAACTACCCAAGGCAATCAAGCCACGTTCATGCAATTCGGTATAACTACGCCGCAGATCAGCGTCTGAGCCACGTAAATCAACGCGCAGCTGACGCTCGCTTTGCTCGCCAACCCGTCGTAAATGAAACAAAATCGCCCGTTCGCGCTCGTCAAGCGTGCCAAGTTCGATCTTCTGGCCATGCTCAGTTGGCCGCCAAGTGCGCTCAATTTCTTGCTTTACACCTGGTGGCATGGTCAATTGCACAGCATCCCACAGCCGCACGGCCTGAGTTTGGCTAAACCACTGCGCCAAGGCCAATTGGGCTGGGGCAGCGATCGCTTCGGGGTCGGCATGTTCTAAAATATCGCGCACCACAAAACCTTGGGGTCGTTGAGTGCTAAATTCTAAAACCACGCCCTGCACGCGACGTGGCCCAAGTGGAACCCACACCAATGCACCTACGCTCAAAGGCCGAAGATGCGGCGGTACGGCATAGGTCAAAATCGCATCGGGGTTATCGGGCAAATAGGCATTGAGCGCAACGTGGGCATACATAACGGCGAATGCATTTCCTTCACACAAAACAGCGCAGCTTCATCATAGCACATGCTTGCTAGCTTATTTTTAATATGAAGGATGAGGGATGAGGGATGAAAGTATCGGGTCGGGTAGAAGTCAGGATTAAATTTAACGCAGAGGCACAGAGATTTTTGGCTATAGGCTGATGGCTCTGGACTATCGGAGATGTGGTTGGTAAACTGAATAATCCCCTAAACCGATAGCCGATAGCCAATAGCTACATACCTCGTGGAGCAATGCTCAAAGAAATATCTATTACAACGACGATTAAGCATAGATAAAGCCTATGTTAAGCCAAGGGTCTCTCTAGTTGCAGGAACGGCAGGCGGCGAGTACCATAAGAGCTAGAACTAGAAACAAGCAATTGTTCTAGACCCAGCATGTCCTGATGCTTGGGATGACCCATTAGTGCCTAGAGAGGTTGCGATGACGCACAAACGCCAAGATGATTTTGGGGCCAAAGCCACGTTGACCGTCGGTGATCGGTCGTTGGTTTACTATCGGCTCAACAAACTCGAAGAAGATGGAATTGCCGCCGTCTCCAAATTGCCGTTCTCAATTAAGGTGTTGTTGGAAGCTATGCTGCGCAACAACGATGGTTTTGCCGTAACCAAACAAGATGTTGAGAATATGGCGCGTTGGAATGCCGCTAACCCCGAAAAAATCGAAGTTCCGTTTAAGCCAGCCCGCGTAATTTTGCAAGACTTCACGGGTGTTCCGGCAGTAGTTGACTTGGCTGCAATGCGGGCTGCAATGGCTCAGCAAGGTGGCGATCCCCAACGAATTAACCCATTGGTTCCGGTCGATTTGGTGATCGACCACTCGGTGCAAATCGATCAATTCGGCTCAAAAATGGCTTTGTTCTTCAATGCCGAGCGCGAATTTGAACGCAACGCCGAACGCTATGAGTTTTTGAAATGGGGCCAGCAAGCCTTCGATAACTTCAGCGTCGTGCCACCCGAAACCGGGATTGTGCACCAAGTCAACCTTGAATATTTGGCAAAAGTTGTTCAAGTATTCACTGAAGAAGGCGAATTGGTAGCCCTGCCCGATTCGTTGGTTGGGACTGACTCGCACACCACCATGATCAACGGCCTTGGCGTGGTTGGCTGGGGTGTTGGCGGGATCGAAGCCGAAGCCGTGATGCTTGGTCAGCCAATCTACATGCTCTTGCCTGAAGTTATTGGCTTCAAAGTAACTGGCCAATTGCCTGAAGGCGCTACCGCCACCGACTTAGCCTTGACCGTCACCGAATTGCTGCGCAAAAAAGGCGTGGTCGGCAAGTTTGTCGAATTCTATGGCCCAGGCGTGGCTAATATGGCGCTCTCAGATCGCGCAACGATTGCCAACATGGCTCCCGAATATGGCGCAACCATGGGCTTCTTCCCTGTCGATCAAGAAACCATTCACTTCTTGCGCAGCACTGGCCGCTCGGATGAATTGGCCGATTTGGTCGAAGCTTACAGCAAAGCCCAAGGCCTGTTCCTCGATGCCAACTCGCCCGAAGCTGAATACACCGACACTGTGCATTTAGATCTTTCGACGATTGTGCCAAGCGTTGCTGGCCCCAAACGCCCGCAAGATCGGGTTGAATTGCCCAGCACCAAAGCATCGTTCCAAAAATCGTTGACCGCTCCAATTGCTGAGCGTGGTTTTGCCTTGTCAACTGAGAAAGCCGAAAACACCGCCACCGTGCAAAATAACGGTCACTCGGCCACGATTGGTCATGGTGCAGTCGTGATTGCTTCGATCACCAGCTGTACCAACACCTCAAACCCATCGGTCATGTTGGGTGCAGGCTTGTTGGCCAAAAAAGCTGTCGAAAAAGGCTTGACTGTGGCTCCTTACGTCAAAACCAGTTTGGCACCAGGCTCACGGGTCGTTTCCAGCTACCTCGAACAAGCCGAATTGATCGAGCCACTCGAAGCGTTGGGCTTCCACATCGTTGGCTATGGCTGTACCACCTGTATCGGCAATAGCGGGCCACTGCCTGAGCCAGTCGCCGCCGCCGTGCAAGAAGGCGAATTGGTTGCCGCCGCTGTGTTGAGCGGTAACCGCAACTTCGAAGGCCGAATCAATCCATTGGTTAAGGCTGCCTACTTGGCCTCACCACCATTGGTTGTCGCCTATGCCTTGGCTGGTACAATCAATCTCGATTTGGCTACCGAGCCATTGGGCAACGATAAAGAAGGCAATCCGGTTTACTTGCGCGATATTTGGCCAAGCCAAAGCGAAATTCAAGAAACCGTGCGCAAAGCGATCAAGCCGGAAATGTTTACCCAACAATATGGCAATGTGTTTGCTGGCAGTGATGCTTGGAAGCGCGTGCAAGCGCCAACTGGCAACATCTATGCTTGGAACAACGACTCGACCTATATCCAACACCCGCCATTCTTCCAAGATTTGCAACCTGAGCCAGCGCCAATCGGCGATATCAAGGGCGCACGGGTTTTGGCCTTGTTGGGCGATTCGGTAACCACCGATCACATCTCGCCAGCAGGTTCAATCGCCAAAAATAGCCCAGCCGCCAAGTATCTAATCGATAACGGCGTTAATCCCCAAGATTTCAACTCGTATGGTGCACGTCGTGGCAACCACGAAGTGATGATGCGTGGCACATTTGCCAACATCCGCCTGAAAAACTTGTTGTTGAATGGAGTTGAAGGCGGCTATACGCTCTACTTCCCAACCGGCGAACAACAATCGATCTACGATGCCTCGATGGCCTATCAAGCCAGTGGCACGCCGTTGGTGATTTTGGCTGGCAAGGAATATGGCACTGGTAGCTCACGCGACTGGGCAGCCAAAGGCACCTATCTCTTAGGCGTAAAAGTCGTTATCGCCGAAAGTTACGAACGGATTCACCGCTCGAACTTGGTCGGGATGGGCGTGTTGCCATTGCAATATCGCGCTGGCGAATCGGCGGCTAGCCTTGGCTTGAAGGGCGACGAAAGCTTCTCAGTCGAAGGTATCAACGACGATTTACAAGCTCGCTCAGAATTGACCGTGCGGGCAGTGCGCCCCGATGGCAGCGAACTCAGTTTCCAAGCTGTCGTGCGGATCGACACCCCAGTTGAAGTTGAATACTACAAGAACGGTGGGATTCTCCACACTGTACTGCGCCAATTGGCCAAAACTGCCTAATTGCTAAAACTAACAATCCCCATGCTGTTTCCGAGCAGCATGGGGATTTTGTTATGCTAAGCAACTAGAAATATTGAAACCGCGAAGAACACGAAAGCCGCTAATATTGGATTGCCTGAATGCCTGAATTGCGTCGAAATGCTTTAGAACGACAAATTAAACCTTTGTGCTCTTCGTGTCCTTTGTGGGTTCAATAAGCATTCTCTATCTGCACCGCTACTTTTTTACTTCATGCTCTTTTGATTTTTGACTTCTGCCTTTTGAGGTTAATTTGGATCGGTATAGCGCGTCCAGCCGCCATCATTAGTCATCACCCAAATGCGGTCGGGACGACCTTCGAGGGCTGGCGAGAACACCATCATGCCATTGGGAAAATATTGCACCACGCCAGTAATTGGGTATTCGGGGCTATTGGCCCAACTTAATGCTGAGCGAATGGCACTAATCGTATGCCAGAGCGTGCCAAAACCACGAATTGGCTCCAATTTGCCAGCAGGCGCGGTTTCGCGCGGTTCATCATATGAGGGATCGTTGGGGTTGGCAAAACTTTGCCACGAGCCGCTAGCCGCCGCGCCATAGTAAACATAAATTTGATCACTATTGCCAACCCAATACATCATCCCGCCATCAAAATATTGAATTGAGGCAGTACTGGCGGCCTCGCCATTACTTGGGCAGCCCAACGCTTCAGCAATGTTGGGATTTGTGCGCCAAAGCGTGCCAAAACCACCTTGCAATGGTCCAATACAGGCCGCCAAAACCGTTGGAGTTGCCACGGTTGGGGTTGGCGGATTATTGGTTGGGGCAATTGTAGGGCTTGATGCTACTGGAACTCCTTGGGTTGCAACGGGTCGAGCGGTTGTTTGAGCAGCTTGGCTTGGTTGTGCAGCCTCAGCTGTAGGGCTAGGGACGCTCGCTTCAAGCGTGGCGGTGCTGCGAACAGGCATGGTTGCTGTTGCTGTTTGGTCGATTTGAGCGGCTAAAGCGGTTTGCGTTACCCCAATTTGGGCAACTTGGGTTTGATACTGACCGCGTTCGGCAGCCTCAGTTGCAAGGGTCTGTTTGGCCTCTTGGCGATTATCCAAAACGGTATCAGTGACAAACATCAGCACGCCGGTAATAATCGAGCCAATTAACAAGAGAATTGGCCATGTTGAAGGGCGTTTACGGCGAGTGATAGCTGATGTTTGGGTCGCCCCTTGAGCTTTGGCCACAATTTGCTCAGCGGCCACACTCGGAATCACCACTGCTTGCTTGGCTCCAGGTGGCGGAGTTGCGGCGATCCCAGTTGGCGAACCAATTGCTTCATTCAAAGCGCGGGCAAATAAGCCTGCCGATTTAGTCCGATCAGCAGGATTTTTGGCTAGCGCCGCGCTGAGCACTGCATCAATCGATGGCGGCACATGCGGGTTGCGCAACGAGGCCGCTTCGGGCACACGCGAAAGATGCGCCAGCAGAATATCAGTTGTCGAGCCATCGAATGGTCGTGCCCCAGTCAACATGCGATAGGCCATCACTGCCAGCGCGTAGATATCAGCTCGCGCATCAACTGGGCCAATTTTGCTATCGATCTGCTCAGGAGCCATATAATCGGGCGTGCCAACCATCACGCCAGTGGTAGTAAGGCCGGGGGCATCAAGCGATTTGGCAATTCCAAAATCAGTCAAAACAACTTGATTATCAGCATCGAGCATCACGTTGCCTGGCTTGATATCGCGATGCACCACCCCGCGACCATGGGCATAATCTAAGGCACTAGCAACTTGCCGCACAATTTCGCCAACTCGTTCTGGCGACAACGTGCTATCAATTAATAAACTATCTTGCAACGACTGCCCAGTTAGCAGCTTCATGGCGATATAGACCACGCCATCGGATTCGCCAACATCATAAATTGGCACGATATGCGCATGCTCCAAGCGAGCCGCCAAAATTGCTTCACGCCGAAACCGCTCAACCAGGTTGGCATCGGCCACATATTGGGCATACAACACCTTGAGCGCCACCAATCGACGCAAAATTGTATCCTCGGCCTCGAATACTGCGGCCATACCGCCGCGCCCAAGAATGCGGTTAATCTTATAGCGCCCAAGTTGCTTGCCGATTAAATCTTCGATGCGCATGCTTCCTCCACCCACCGTTGTTTAGAATGAGCCATGATGCCCAACCGTTGTTAGAACTGCTAAAGTTTGTTCAGCACAGCGCTGCCATGTCCATTGTTTGGCCCATGCTAGGCCGCGTTGAGCGAAATCGTGGCGTTGCTGTGAGTTTTGCCAAAGCTCAACAATCGCTGCGGCAATTGCAGCGGTTTGGGTCGGCTCGACCAACAAGGCTGCATCGCCAGCAACCTCAGGCAGGCTGCTGACATTGCTGGTAATCACTGCAACGCCGCTGGCCATCGCTTCCAAAACGGTCATGCCAAAGCCTTCGTAGAGCGATGGCAACAGATAGATTGTCGCACCACTGAGCAGCGTTGGTAAATCTTCATCGGCTACATAGCCTAAAAAGGCCACATGATCGCTGATTCCTAACTGTTGAGCTTGTTGGGTAATTTGTTCGGTTAGCCAGCCAGTTTTGCCGCCCAAGGCCAAAATCGGCAAATCAGGGCAGCGTTGGCGGGCTTGGGCATAGGCTTCGATCAAGCGTACCAAATTTTTGCGTGGCTGAATTGTGCTGATAAATAATAAATACTCGCCGTGTAAGCCATATTTGGCAGCAGTTGCTTTGGTTTGCTCACTTGAATGAGGATAAAAACGCTCGTGCACGCCGTGGTAGATCACGCTAATTTTTTCGGCGGCAATGCCTGTGTAGTGCAAAAGATCGCGCTTGGTGGCTTCGGAGATCGCAATAATCTGGCTGGCCATACGAGCGCTCCATAAGGTTGAGTAGCGCAAATACAGCCGTTGGCGAGCGGGGTGCGATTCAGGATGGTGCTCGTAGCCCAAATCGTGAATCGTCACAACGCTGCGACGTGGCGGCAAACTTGGCAAGACATGGGCTGGCACAAACGCCACATCTGGCCGATCGAGCTGCCAGGTTGGGCCAAGCCGCAAGTGCGTCCATAAACGCGGCGCAGGAATCGGCTTGATCCGCCAATTGCGGCCTAGTGGGGGCAACGCTGCGGGGAGTTGATTCACATATAAACAATAGTGGTTGGTACGGTCAGTTTGAGCCAGCGCTCGCACTAATTCAGTTGTATATGATTCGGTGCCAGTGCGCTGCCCAACCGCCAAACGACTAGCATCAATTGCAATCTGCATACAGCCCTATTTCTCGCCAAAACTAGCTTAGGCATTGTAGCATATCGCATTTGGGGTTGATTTGTTAAATGCAACTCCCTGCCCAGATATGAGCAGGGAGCGTTGCTTCGGCCAATTTAGGGATTTTTGACTGGTTGCAATTTGCCGCGAATATCACCATAGAAGGTTTGGCCTTTGGTGTGCAAATTGAAGTAAAGCTCACTTTGTTCAGCAATGTGCTGCATGCCTGAAATGGTTTGAACTTCGTCGGGCAAGCCTGGCACAATTGGACAACCAGCCGTGAATAAGCCCAATAAGCCCGAACCAGCTTCGCTTTCCTTTTCGATATCGGTGTTGGTTAGCTCGACCGAGAACGTCCCATCAGCCAAATTTTCTTGAATATTGCCCGAGAAGGCGAAGTCGATCAAGATTGGGCCAAGGATATCGGGCTTGCCACAGTGAATATGAAACATCACCACATCTTCGGGTTTGACGTTTTCGAGTTTAACATCAACATAGGCCTTGCTGAGATCTTTGGTAATTCGCAAGAAACCGTGGCCACGTGAAGTGCGATTGGCGCGGGGCTGCGATGGAGCGCTTGAAAGTAGCTCATTAGGCGTAAGCGCTGGAGCATCTTCCTCTTCGCCTGGCTCTTGGTGTGGGCTTAAAAATGCTTCATACACATAGCCAATTTCTTGCCCACGGCTGGGATCAAGCGCCGTATCAAGGGCTGGATTGTTGGCTGGCTGACTGGCGGTGGTGTTGCTGGTATGGGCCATTTGGGTGTGAGCCGCTGCTGGAGCCGTCGTTGCACTTGGTTGGGTCGATTCCGCCGATTGACACGCTGCTAATAATCCAATCAAGGTCAATCCTGCAATTCCACGAACCATCGCTTGCTTGATCATAAACACACTCCTATATGTTTGTTTTTTTGATTCAATCCTGCGCCGCATGACTGCTATTATCGCAAATGACACACTGTGTGTCAATACCCAAAATTAATTGAGCGATCAGAGGTTAGGGGTCAGGGATCAGCATTTTGAAACTATTGGAATTAAGCTATCTGACCCCCAATCCCCAGTTGCCGATCCCCAACTAAAACAAACCAGCGATTAAAGCTGGAGCAGCCTTAATCGCTGGAAGCGGTTGGATAAACCATATTCATCTCAGTTCTATAAGTGGCTATTGGCTATGGGATTTTGGCAATAGGAATATATTTCTTTGGTAGTTTTTGCCTTTTGCCCTTTGACTTCTGCCTTTAACTTAGCCACTACAGCGCATATTGACGTATTCGAGCCATTCACTAAGGCTCATGGGCTTGGGCAAATCAGCAGTTGAGAGCGCTTGACCTTGGGCATACAACTCGCCATAGCGATCGGTGATAAACCAACCGCCCTTGCCTTCGCCCAAAAATTGGGTAATGACCTTGGCTTCTGGGTCACGCAGCACGATTAAGCCTTCGGTTGGCGGCAAGGCCTCGGCTGAAATAACCACAGCTTTTTGTTCATGCGACCAGCGCTGAACGGCAGTGCTGAGATTAGCCAAATAGGTTGGATTTAAGCCATCGTAGGCGGGCAAAAACACAATGACGAGGGCTGCTTTGCCACGGAGATCGCTGCGGCTAAATCGTTCGCCCATTGCGGTTTGAAGGGTGAAATTCGGTACGATAGTGCCTGCTTGCAGAGTTTGCATCGCTCATTCCTCAACTGATCGTGGTTCGCTTATCAATTCATTGCAGAAAGTGTACCGCGTTTGAGTTGATTGCTGCGTGTTGATTTAATTTCTCTTTGTGAAAGATTTAACAACCTTTTTAGCACACAATTGAGTTCTAGGCAACTGTACCCAGCAAATTGGCCAACATTTCTTGTTCATTGGGGGTGGCTTGGCGTTCGAGGGCTTGCTTGATCAGGCGGCTTTTATTGGGGGCAGCATCTTTGCCCCAAAACAAGCGAGCCACGCCAGCATAACTACGCAAACGTTTGTATTCAATGCCGCAAGCATTGCGAAAAAGCTCAGCATCAAGCAATTGTTCAGGGCGATTGAGGTATTGCAACAAAAGTTGGGCCAAATCATAGCGATTGTAGCTTTGGCTGGGGGTTTGGGCGAGCGCAATCAAGGGTTGGTCGGTGGCAATCGGCAAACTAGCTGCTTTGGTTGGTGCAGCTTCGAGGGTTGGCAAGGCTTGTTGGCGGTCGGGCAAGAGGCTCAGCAATTGTTGGCGCTGGGTTTTATCGATAAAGCTCGTGCGCACCGTGACGGCATTGCGGCCTTGAACACAGCTAAATACGCCAGCGCCTGCGGGTGGACTAGGCAAACGCGACGGTGGCAAGGCACTACTGGGGAAGGCCTTAGTTGGCAGGGTGGTATTTGGCTCATCGGCATCATCACGCGGCTGATAGCCAGCGACTGCTAAGCTAATTTGCGAACGAAAACGCGTGCTCAAATTGCTAAATGTTTGGGTCGCAATAATGTAGCGAATGCCTGCGGCACGACCACTGGTCAACTCGCTATTGAGCCATTGCTCAAGTTGTTTGGCTCCGATCGCTTGTTCGAGTAAGGTCAATTCACTGATAAACACGACCAACAACGGCAGATCGTGGCCTTGATATTCTTCCCAGCGCTCGCATTCGGCGGCTTTGAGCAATTTTTGGCGCTGCAATCGCTGTTCAGTCAACCATGTCAAGGCGGGAGCTAATTCATGCTCAGCTTCGGCAAATAAACCAACGTGGGCTTTTTCGCGCCAGCCCAGCCACGACAAACCTGCTTTGCCATCGACCAAAGCCAATTGCAAGCGCTCAGCAGGATTGGTGAGACATAGATAGAGCAATGCGGTACGCACCCAGCCATCTTTGCCCGAACCAGTTGCTCCGCTGACTTGCACATGGGTAAAATCGTCGATCAACGAGCCATGCACCAACGAAACCACGCCCTGAACACTACGCCAGCCTAAAGCCAGCACAAAGCGTTTATTGGTTTGGCGCAATTCGTGGGCCAACACTCGTAGATCGTGCGGCGGATTGAGCAGGGCCGTGCCAGCTTCGGGCAAGGTACGTGGATCGAGGCTGGTCGCCAAGGGCTTAAATGGGCTGATGCTGGTTGGCTCAGGTTGAATCGCCCGTTGTTGGGCTTGCCACAGCCGAAATTCGCGCCAATCGCGGCCAAAGCGCTGACGAAACATCAAGGCCACCAAAGCCATAGCCAAAATCAATGCCCCAATTTGTAGTGCTTCAGCGTCCAAACCCAACCACCTTTATCCAGATGCAACCTCAAACATTGGCTCCATGATTATGCATAAACTACTTGTCAAAATAGAACTTTTGTGCTATTATACTCATGTTGATTGCTGAACCGACACGCCAACAATCAACGCAGCCTCCGATAGTTTTCCTGGTCTGGTCTCGAACAAAATCGCAAATACCCAGCGCTTTCTAGCATGGGTATTTGTGGTTTTTAATCATAGGCTGATGACAATAGCTTTTGGGTGATCACCACCCTTCGTAGACGTTACTGGGTTGCCAGCCCTCCCCAATATGCTGAAGGCCACGATGGCAATAGGCTTTGGGTGATCACCACCCTTCCGTCCCGCCTCAAGGCGGGAAACGCAGGGGGCTTTAATCCCCCTGAACCCCCTCAAGCGCAATCAGAGGTCATCATGCATCCATCGATGAACCATAGGATAGTTGATTCGGAACGTGATAACGATCTACTCTTGAGCTAACCCACTCACCCATAATTTGAAAATTTCCGATAGCTACCAGCCTCAACTACCGCCACAAACGACTTAATTCGCCAACTGCTGCTCGTGCTAGCCGTTCGGGCCAGAAGGCACATAAAGCGGCAATTGCGAGGCTTAAAATCCAGAGCCAGGCGGTTGAGAGTGGCAATTGTTGGTTGCTAAGCCAGCGCATACAACCAATCACACTGGTAATTAAATCCAAGCCACCAACCAAGGCAAACACCGCCAATACATGTTGATTGATCGCGCGGCGCGGCCAACAGGCCACTTCGATTGCTGTAATGACGATTGGGATAAACCATTGAGCCGTGCCAAGCAACGCCAAATTCAAGCCTAGCCCAGCCAAAAATGCCAAGGTAAACTGTGCCCCAATCCACCAAATCAAAATTGCCAAGCCGATAATGCTCAGATAGGCCAAGGTGCTCAACCAACGTTCGTACATTCCCATTGGCGCTGTACGGCGGGGCAGGTTAACAATCGGGCTGCTGGGCACAGGCTCATTCACCAGTTCCTGTAAGAAACTAGCGGTTGATCGGGGTGTGCTTGCAGTCGGCATCAGTGGCATCGACTTGGAATCTTTCATGCATCGCCTCGCAGCCTGAACACAGTTTTTAACATCGAGCGTAGCACATTCAGCACATTAAAAAAAGCCCGTTTTGCTGGCCTGCAAACGAGCTAAAATCATGCCTTTTTCTAGCTCAGGGCTGGGCTTCCACCCAAAACACATGCAAGCTTTTGCCGCGCAACATGCCAACCAGCGTGATTTGGCCATAACGAATGTTGCCTTGTTGATTGGGCAGTTGTTGCACAAGCGGCGATTGGCTGGGAATTTGCTCGACCGTAATTTGGGCGGCATTAGCGGTCGGCACGCCACCGCTGCCAACTTCTTCAACCAACAAGGCTGCTTGATCTTTGAGCAACAACGTACCATTGAGCCGCAAGACTTGATTATTGTAAACTGCCAAGTTTTGGTTAAGCTCGCCAAGGCTCATGATGGTTGGTTCAACCACTTTGACGGTGATTGGCTCGAATTCGGTGCTACTTTTAAGCACACCATTTACCCGCAAAACGCCATAGCTATTGGTTATTGCGAGGGTTTGGGCGGGAATTGCCAAGGTTGGTTGGTAGGCAATTGGCTGATCGTCCAATTCAATCGCTGAGGCTAAAATAGGCTTGGCTTGGCTCAATAACGCCGGAGCAAGCACAGTGATTGTGCTATTAGCTCCTACGCCATCCAGCTCGTTGAGCAACAAAATTTGATTTGGTTGGTTAGCGGCGATCGGTGGCAACGCTGGCGCAGTAGCTCCACAACTAACCAAACCACTGATTATCAAGATAAGCCATAATGGCCAAAAGCGCATGTCATCCTCCAAGCAATGGCGCTAAACTACTGGCGATTGTACCATTTAGCAGTGATTGATCCACGAAGCATGAAACCACGAAGGACATAGATAAGGCTATAGATGCTAGGCTTTGGTTTATAGGATTGTTGAATTATCGTCCTTAAAGCTAAAATCTCTTTTTTAGCCACGAATTGCCCGAATTTCACGAAAAATGTTCCGCTAGCCCATAGCCTATAGCCTTATCCATATGTTCTATGTTCTTTGCTCTATGTTCTAAACCTAGCCAATACTCACACTCCGGCCTGCCGAATGTCATGGGGTTGGGTTAGGAATAACGCACTATAGTTAATAGTAAGAAATTTCAGCATAATAATTTTAATGTTTTTTTGATCACTCGCGGAGGTGAAGTGGTGTTTGTGAATATTCAATTACCTTTTACATCGAAACTCAACCCTCACCTAGCAGCAGTGTATGCTGAACATAGCCAATGGTTGAGCCAATTGCCTCATAGCTCCAAACATCAATGGGGCTTTTATCAGCGTTTGCATCTACCACAACTGTTGGCGCGGGTTTACCCACATGCCTGTAGTGAGCGTTTGCGTTTGATTCTCGATTGGGGTGGCTGGCTGTTTTTTCAAGATCAATGGTTTCGTTCGTTGGCTGGGCAGCCCGAGTTGGTCGCGAGCCTTGCCAATGATCTGATTAATGTTTTTAATGGAGCGACCCCGTTGTATCCCCAAAAACCGTTGGTGGTGATGTTTGCCGATTGGAGCCAACGCATGGCTGGCTTGACATCGAACCAATGGCGTGAGCGCTTTGGCCAAATGCTGAGCACCTATCTGCACGATTGGGTTTACGATGTGTATTGCAATGCCTACCAACCGACCATCAACAACCAACTAGCGGTTGAATTACACCAACGCATCGGTGCAGCGACGAGTTCGCTCGATTTTGTCGATTTTGCTCAGGCTGAATTATTGCCACCCTCGGTCAAGCAAGATCCAACCTTTCAAAGTTTGGGCGAAATCACCAACAATGTGGTGTGTTGGATGCATGATATTGCTTCATTAGAGCGTGATCTAACCATTGCAGAGCCACAAAATATTGCTGTGTTGGTCAAGCAGCGAGAGCATTGCACTTGGAGTCGGGCGATCGAGCGGGTTGAGCAAATGTGCTATGGCGAAGTGGCAGCCTTTGAGCGGATTGTGGCCGAACGCCCGCACTACGGCGAATTCGAACTGGTGGTCAGCGACTATATCGAAAATCTGCGGGCTTGGATGCAAGGCACAATCGATTGGCTGCGGCTTGATTTAACGGTAGCCAGCGAGCCTGCAAATCTCTTGTTGGCCGCTTAAATTGCTGCTTAAGCACGATGGTTTTGATGTTGGTTTGCGCTATCCTCACTCAGCATACAGCTAGCTTAGTGAGGGTGATGTATGCGTGTCGAACAATATTCTTCAGTTGATACGTTTATCCATGAGCATCGTGAATTTCTGTTGCAGCACGAAGCGGAGAATAATCTGCCGCTTGGTCTGAGTATGCGTATTCAAAATGGTTGGCTCCCTGCCAATCCGCCATTTTTCGCCGCAATTCGCGATGAGCAAGGCGTGGTTGGGGTATCAGTCATGACCTCGCCGAATGCACTGACGATTTCGGCCTTGCGTGATGCTAGTTTAGCCGACCAAGCCACTGAAGCCTTAGCCGATTACTTGCTTAGTCAGAACATTGCCCCTAATGGGGTATTTAGTGCGACTGCAACGACTACTGCTTTCTGCAAGGCTTGGCAAGCTAAAACTGGTAGACAACCTCTGTTGAGTATGCATGAACGTGTTTATACGTTGACCGAAGTTATTCCACCAACCCCGGTTGCTGGGTCGCTCAAACAGGCTACCAATGCCGATGTTGAATGGTTGGCTGAGTGGCTGGCGGCGTTTCATGCCGAAGCCGTACCCAACGAGCCTGCTTGGGATAGTCGGGCAGTGGCCGAGCGCCAAATTGCTACGGGCAGCGCTTGGTATTGGCAAGTTGATGGTAAGCCGGTTTCCTCGCTTGGCTCCAGTCGCCCAACGGTGAATGGCATCTGTATTGGCGCAGTTTCTACCCCACGCCAATTTCGGGGTAAGGGTTACGCTAGCAATGCAGTGGCCGCATTAAGCCAACAGCTGTTGAACCAAGGCTTTGGTTTTTGTATGCTCTTTACCGATTTAAGTAACCCAACCTCGAATAAGATCTATCAAGCGATTGGCTTTCGGCCATTATGCGATGTTGATCAATATCGTTTTGAGGAGTGATGATGTATCAGGTGCCGCCAAGCTCGCCATATGTGCCATGCCCACGTTGCCAAAACCCACTACCCAACAAAGTAACGATGAGTTGGTGGGGCGGCATCGTTGGCCCAAAAATGGTTAATTTGGTCAAATGCCCGCAGTGCAAATTGCAATACAACGGCAAAACTGGGGCCAGCGTCAGCCAATTTATACGGAACGCCGCAGAACACCCCGCCCCAAGACCCACGTGGTGGGTTCCCCGCGTGGGATGCATGCGTGCCAGTTCTGACGAAGAGTAGTTAAAGAGAGAAATAGCAATCAAACGTGGTTCGGTTGTTTTGACTGCGTGGAACATAGTATATCTCATGCAGTCAAAAACAACGGCCATTATCGGCTATACTAGCCGTCGCTATGCCTTCCTTGGTTCGGTGGAGCCACGCCCTCGACCGTAGCAGCGGTGCGAGGGCATATCATTCTTCCGTCTCCCCAGTATCCTCGCCATTCCCGATCAGGTCTCGTGGATGAACTTTCAGTGCTGCTGCCAGTGTTGACAGGGTTTCCAGATCGGCGCGTTTGCTCTTGCCAGTCCAGATACCCCAAACCGTGTTATAAGCCAACCCTGTCGCTATAGCGAGTTTTCGGGCAGTCCATCGTTCTGGCTCCGCGATTTCCCGTAGGCGCCATCGTGCCATTCTGTTAACTCCTATCTAAGTTGAGAGAATGATAGCGAATATACTATATTTTCGCAATAGCTAGTTGACATTGTACATTGGGATATGCTATAATTATTATATAGCTAATTGATGGTGTTGCTGCTGCGACACCACATACTGAAAGGAACCAAGGCCATGACTACGTACAGCAAAGCAATCCGCTACGACCGTATTACCAAAGACGTTGCCTTGTAGCTGAACGGCAAATTGATCAGCTATGCCAGTTCCTCTAGCGAAGGCGAAAGCTACTTAACTGAAAAGCATTCTTGCTGTAGATGGGTTTCGCACGTTCCCAACGCTCAAGCGTCGCCATTTTTGGGGTAGTGGGCTTTGGACAGATGGGTGTCGGGAACCCGCTAGGTGATGGTTCGGCGGGAACAGTTTCCGCCCAAACTATCGCTATGTACATCGCTCATCAAAAGGAAGCTTGATCATGCGAACGGTGACCCGTTGTTACAAATATCGCCTGTATCCTACCGCTGACCAACAAAACACCTTGGTGCAGTGGGCAGGCTGTCGGCGCTTTGTCTGGAATTGGGCGTTGCACTGCAAACAAACCCAGTACCAAGCAACGGGTCAACGACTGAACTATCAACGGCTTGCAGCGATGCTGGTTGACCTGAAACGTCAGCCCAAAACGGCCTTTTTGCGTAATTGCCATTCGCAACCGTTGCAACAAGCGCTGATGGATTTAGAAACGGCCTTTACCAATTTTTTCGCCAAACGCGCCAAGTATCCGCATTTCAAAGCACGCAAAATCACGCCGCACAGCCTCCGCTTTCCACAAGGCGTGGTTGTGGTTAATGAACGCACCATCAGCGTGCCAAAAATCGGGCTGATGCAGGCGATCATTCATCGTCCGCTCATGGGAACAGCGAAGGGCGCAACGATCAAACAGGATGCCACCGGCGCATGGTGGGTGGTATTTGTTTGCCACATTGACCGCCCTGATGTTCAACCAACGGCTGATCGACCTGTGGGCATTGATGGAGGGCTTGAATCCTTCACCACGCTGTCAACGGGTGAAAAAACTGCACCACCGAAGTTCTACCGCCGCAGCCAGAAAAAACTAGCGCATGCTCAGCGGAAACTCTCTCGTACCCAAAAGGGCAGTAAGAATCGCTTAAAAGCACGTAAGCGCGTTGCCAAAGTCCATCAAAAAATTAGTAACCAACGCACCGATTGGCTCCATAAGCATGCGTTGGGGATGGTTCAACGATTCGACGTGGTGTGCATCGAAGACCTGAATATTAAAGGCCTTGTGAAAACCAAGCTGGCTAAATCATTCAGCGATGCCGCCCTCAGTACCTTCATGCAGATGTTGATAGATAAGGCAGAATGGCACGGACGGCGGGTGATTAAGGTTGGGCGGTTCTACGCCTCATCGAAAACTTGCCACCGATGCCAGACCAAAACCGCGTTGATGTTGGCGGATCGCGTGTGCACATGCCCCACCTGTGGCACGACTCATGATCGCGATGTCAACGCCGCAATCAATATTTTGCATGAAGGGCTACGCCTGCTTGCCGTTGGGACAACGGAAAGCCAAAACGCTGCTGGAGATGGTGTAAATCCAGCGAAACGCTGGTAGCTGTCGTTGAAGGCAGAAGCCACGCCCCTCGTGGGCGTGGTAGTTCACTGCGATCTATGCTGGGGCTTGGGTGTTGTTGTTTTTGATTGTGGTCGCGGTATTGTTTTTCACGCAAGGGTAAATGTTTCCATAACCCTTCTGTATCGCCTTCTGAATGGATGGCGCACCTGCTGAATCTGTACAAGCAGAACAGGTGCGCCATCACCGCGCTTAAACTTTGAAAGGCGAAAGGGATTAGGGCATTAACGCCGTTCAACCAGCAGCACTTGGGGCACGCGTACCAGCGAATCAAGCTTAAATGCACGGCTTTCGCTCTCAACAACTAAACCTGTTGAGGAGCCACCATCGAGGTTCAAGGCTGCATCAATTGCCAAATCTTGCTTGACCAACCATTGACTTAGCTCAGTCAGGGTAAAACTGGGCCAACTGCACACAATGATCAACAAACGCCCAGTTTGATCAAGCGCAATCACGCTACGCCGTGCTCGATCACCATCGTCGTTGGGCTGCTCGATCGCTGCACCATGCACCACCAACATCGGAGCCGATTGCAGGGCTTGATTTAACACTTCGCTACTATCATATGGTTGTTCGCGCAACGAACGTAGCGACCATGTATCTGCACTATCGACTGCCAACATCCCGCCAAAGCCATCGTAGGATGTACCATTGACGACCCCATCAAAAATTGTCAGCGCGGTTGCTCGGCCTTGCGGATCAAAATAACCACCATTGATGACGGCCACTGGTTTGAGCGCGGCGGCCCATTCGCTCACTCGGCCTGGGCTGGCCACATCGTAGCCAACTCGCAAGCGAAAATGAGCTGGATCAACCCGTAAAATCTGCACATTGGTAATATCATAGCCAATTTCGCGAAACTCCAAGCCTGGCTCTAAATTTTGCCACTGATTCTCGCTTGTGGCTGGCGCGGCGGTGTCGGGCGCGATAATCGGGGTGCTGGTAGCACTTGGCTTGATTACTTCTTGAATATCAGATTGAGAACAACTGGTTATACTCCAAGCGATCAAGGCTACGAGGCCATATTTATACAACAATCGCATTGCTATTCCTCACGCTAGAGCGCTCATCCTACCATATCCATTTAGAGTAAAGGATTAATACTTGATTGATCGGGGGTTGATGTTTGATTTTCACCTTCTGGATCGCAATTTGTCACAATAGTTTAGTAATTGCGAGTTATGGCGTGATACCAACGTGATAGTTGCGTGATAGTTAATCAATATCCTGCTTAGCGTAGTATGTGTCGCTAAGGAGGGTTCCATGCCACGGTTGGTGCTTCAACTCACTTTGCTCGCCGCACTTATCGTTCGTTTTAATCTCCCCGCCGCGCAAGCGCAACCTCAGGTTTTTGTCGCTCCTGAAGAAGTACAGGCTGTTGCCGATGATCAATTTTGGAATAATACCGGCTTGATCGCTGGGGCAAATAACACGATTCGCGCCATCAGTTCGCAATCGGGCGATTTATTTGTTGGTGGTTTGTTCGATCGGATCGCTGGCATCAGTGCTAATCGGGTGGCTTTTTGGGATGGCGATCATTGGAATACAATGGGCAGTGGCGTTAACGGCCCAGTTGATGATCTCGATGCCTCAACTGGCGGTTCGGTCTATGTGGTTGGCTCATTCAGCAGTGCTGGTGGGATTGTCGCCGATGGCATTGCTCGTTGGAATTCTGGCACAGGTCAATGGTCGGCCTTGGCAACCAACGTCAATGGAGCTGTTACTGCGGTTTTGGTGCAACAGGTCGCTGGCAGCGATGTGGTGTACGTTGGTGGAACGTTTAGCTCAATTGATGGGGTGAGCGCCAATCGCATCGCTAAATTCAGCAATGGCACATGGTCGGCATTAAGCAGCGGGATCAGCGGTGGTACAACTCCCCAAGTGCTCGATTTAGCCATCAATCCGGCCAATGTCAACCAACTTGTGGCTGGTGGCACGTTTAGCTCGGCTGGTGGCAGCACTGCTAACAACGTAGCGATCTGGACAGGCTCGGCTTGGCAGAGCCTTGGCACTGGCAGCAGCAATGGAGTCAACGGTGCTGTGCGTTTTATTGATTTCCGTGGCACAAATATGGTGGTCGTTGGTGGGAGTTTTAGCAATGCTGGCACTGTTACCAACGTTGGTGGTGCAGCAGTTTGGACTGGCGCTAATACTTGGGCCGCCATGGCTGGGCGTGGGGTGACTGGCGATGTACGTGGGATTGTCGAGAACGCCAATTTTACCTATGTGATGGGCAATTTTGGCAGCGGCATCAACCCCAACGGCAATAGCGTTTTCTCGCCCAACATCGCCCGTTGGGATGGTAATATCTGGTCGCCTGTACCGAATGCCACCAACGCATTTGGCACAAACGGGGCAATTTTACGCGCTGAACGCTTGGGTAGCGGCAGCGATACCTTCTTTATTGCTGGGGCGTTTGGCACAGCCCATGGCATGGAATTGAATTTTGTGGGTATGGTTGTGCCACAACAGGGCTTCTTGCCTGGCGCGATTGATCGCTTTTTCCCCTTGGCTGGTGGCCTCGAAGGCTCCAACGCCAAAGTTTTTGCCATTCAACCACGTTCTGGCGAAATTATTGCTGCTGGGCGCTTTGATCTAGGCAGCAATCGCTTGCTCAATAATATCGCTCGCTTTGATCCTGTCGATCGAGTTTGGTCACCGTTGACTGGCTCCAGTGATAGTGGAGTCAACGATGATGTGCGAGATCTTGCGTTGCGCAACACTGATTTGATTGTCGTGGGTGAGTTTACCAAGGCTGGCGGGATTGATGCCGCAGGCGTAGCTAGTTGGAATGGCACAACCTGGACTGCCCTCGCAACCAGTATCAATGGTCGGGTCAATGCGGTTGCGGTCAGCGGCAGCGATATTTACATCGGCGGCGAATTTACGCTAGTTGATGGTGTACCCGCCAATCGGATTGCCCGTTTAAGTGGCGGTTCATGGCAAGCTGTCGGCGCTGGCACTGATGGCCCTGTCAATAGTTTGTTGTTCAAATCGAACCAACTCTATGCTGGCGGTTTGTTTGCCAACGCTGGTGTTGTGCCTGCCAGCAATATCGCCCGCTGGAACGGCACAACCTGGCAAGCAATTGGCACTGGTACTGATGATGAGGTACTAGCTTTAACCGATGTCAACAGCACGACCATCGCTGTAGGTGGGCGGTTTACTAGTGCTGGTGGGGTTGCCAACACCCGCGCGATTGCCCTGCTTAACCACAGTAGTTTGGCATGGACGGCGCTTGGCACTGGCACCGATGGCTACGTTACTAGTCTCGCTGTGCGCGGTGACGATTTGTATGCTGGTGGTTTGTTCAGCCGCATGGATGGCTTGACGGTCAATCATGTGGCGCGTTGGAATGGCACAACTTGGAATGCGCTAGGTAGTGGGGTTGCGGCTGGCAACCTGCAAAATAGCGAAGTTGGAGCCTTAGCTGTCAATGGCGATAATTTGTATGTTGGCGGGCGTTTTGATCGGGCTGGCGATAAAGTGTCGCATCGCTTTGCTGAATGGCGACAACCCGAGGTTGATCTGAGCCTCAAACTGGGCGAATCGCCTGATCCAGTGACGATTGGCAATCCTATGAGCTATAAAGCCACCGTCAGCAATTTGGGCACGATCAGCGCCAGCAGCGTCGTGTACGAACAAACTTTTGCTAATACATTGGTTTTTGGTCAGGTTACAACCTCACAAGGCTCATGTAGTTTCCCCAATTCCACGACCTTGCGTTGTAATTTGGGTACGCTGGCGGCCAATGCTAGCGCCAATATCACAATTAATGCTACGCCCAGCCAAGTTGGCACAATTAGTAGCACGGGCACAGCTTCGTCGCCTGCGAATGAGGCCTTTCCAAGCAACAATAGCCGTAGCGTTACAACGCAGGTGATTGTGCCTGGCAATCCAGTGCCAACAATTAGCAACATCACGCCAAATCGCTTTATTCGCCAGCCGATTGGTTTCCCACCACCGCCAGCAGTGCGGATTACGGTCAATGGCACGGGCTTTGTGGCCAATTCCAAGGTCGTGGTCGCTGGGGTTGAGCGTACGACAACCTTCATTAACAGCAATCGGCTAGAATTTAGTATGGCCGCAACCACCAGCCAAGGTACATACTCGGTTTTGGTGCGCAACCCCACGCCAGGCGGCGGCGATTCCAACAGCGTAACCTTGGGCGTTTCGGTCGGGATCGTTGGCTTGAGCAGCATCACGCCCAACATTGGCGGCACTGATGTCGATTTACAAACAACCTTCAATGTAAGCTGGACGCATACCACCGATCCATGGCGAATTATCGAGCACCTCGATTTGCGCTTGGTTGATAGCGATGGCGTGGCTTTGTGGGCACGCTTTACCGAAGGCGTTTCGGGCACATTTAGCCTGCTCGATGCTAATGGCGATGTGCTTGGTTATGCCACGGCTGGCAGCAGCGATCCGTTGGAGAGCGATAGCGCTATTCTCGATTTGGCGGATAGCAACTTTGCTGGCAGTGGGCCAACAGGCTTTAGCATGCAAGTGAATTTTACAGTGCGCTTCAAGGCTAGCGCCGCTGGTCGTCGCTATAACATCGAGTTGTATGCCACCGATGATCATGGCGGGGTACAAGGGCCAGATGTGATGGGCACATTCACCGTCGGCATTCACGATGTGTATCTGCCAATGACCATTAAATAGTTTTTGATCTACGAAGGACACGAAGAGCACGAATAGTTAACCGTGAAGGCCGCGAAGAGTACGAATAGTTAACCGCGAATGCCGCGAAGAAACACTAAGTTGTGGTTGATTGGTACGCTGAAATATCTGGGATATTCAGGATTCCAACCCAGCTAAGTATTTGTGTTCTTCGCGGCATTCGCGGTTTCGTTGCCCTCGTCCCTGTTATCTCGTTACTTCGTTACTGCTGGCAAATAATTGAGTATCAGCGTTGGCGAGATGCTGACGACGGGATCAACCTCGAATTGCTGCACGATCACTGGCACACGGCTCACCACATCGCCTGGATTGTTGGCAATATCGCTGGTTCCATAGGTATCGATGCCATAGGTCGAGACTCGCAAGGTTTGGTCGGGCTGGCTAATTTCAAATTCAGTCCAGCCAAAATAGTGACCAGCAAAATAGCGTCCTTGCAAGAGCGTGGTGCGTTCAGCAAACGGTGCATCCTGCAAGCCCACGGGCGTGTAGCCAAACACATTTAATACGGTGTTGAGCCAACCTTCCGCCGCTGCATCCTGTTGATTATTGGGTAGTTGTAAATAATTATTGTACGTGGTTGGGGTAATAATTCCGGTTGATAAGGCTCCTGATGCTACTCGCATGCCAAATGGCGAGGTCGTGGCGACCGAACCAACCGAAATTTCCCAGGCACTGGTGGGGATTTGCGGCTGGCCTGCGGCGGTTTGGTAGCTTAAATTATTGACAACCGTACCATGAATATCGGCGGCAATAAACACCACGTTTTCAATTGCATGATCATTGATAAAGCTCAAAATGCGGCTGCGTTCGGCGGCATAGCCCTCAAAGCGATCGTTGGCCGCTGCCGTGCCAAGGTTTTGAATTGGCTCAGGCACGATCACAAATTTCCAAGTTATATTGGCTTTATGGGCTGCCAGAAGGTCGGTTTCGAGTTGGCTGAGTTGGGCTTGACCAAGCAAGGTGCGGGTTGGGCTAAATACGGCGGTCAAGAAGGCCACAATTTCTGAGGGCGTGTTGTTGGGCGCGGCAAGTTTTTGGTCGCGAAATGAACGGCCATCGAGTACAAAAAAGGCCGCCGTATTACCATAAGGTTGGTAGCGGTAGAGTTTGCGCTCATTGGCAGTCCGTGGATCGCCAGTCGCGCCATAAAACAGCGCATTAACTGGGTTATATTCGACGAAAGCTTGATAGCCTGCCTCAAAATAATCAGTATCGTTGATGTAGCTGGCATTGGTGGGCAAAAAGCGTGGATCACTGCTCGGCGAAGCTCCACCAGCGTGATCATTTGCAACTTCATGATCATCAGTTGTCGCTAGCCATGCGGTGGTCGCGCGTAAATCGGCCAGCGTGTTCAAATTCAGCCGCGTGCTATAACTTTCGGTCTGTTTCAAGCGAAATTCGGCTAAAGTTTTGGCGGTTGTGCCCAACACAGGCGAACCAATATCAGCATAAATTGAATCGCCAAGATGAATAAACAGATCAAGTTCGCGCTGATCGGCGTTAGCTAAAGCTGGAAACGGCGCGAGTGCCCCTTGTTGATCGCCGCTTGCACCAAAGCGTAAATTGCTATAGGTTCCGTTGGCGGGGGCAGTGCGAAATTTACCAGCAAATGATGCATTACTGAGCGTTGTAGCACGATAAAAATAACTAGTAGCAGGTTGTAAATTGCTAATGCTGGTTTTGGCTGGTTGCATCGTGTCGGTGATGCTAACTGTGGCCGAGCCAGCCACTGGATTAAAATTGGCGTTGAGACTATATTCAAAGCTAACCGAGCCAAGGCTGGCGGAACGTGCCCAAAGCACCGCGCTGCTAGCAGTTACATCGCCCACAGCCACGCCTTGCGGTAACTCAGCGGGAGGAAAGAGTTGATTTGTCCGGCCAACGCTTGAGCGGCTTGACCAACTTCCAGCTAGCAAGCAACATAAACAACATAGCCCAAATAAGCGGCGCATAGTTAGCTCCTTGTTGATAGTGGAAAAATCCCCCCTAGTCTAGTGGTGTTGTCAATCCACAAATTGGCTAAATAATGGTAGGATGCAGCAACAACATCTTGCACCCGAGGCAATTTATGGCAGAAACCACCGCCCCGCCCCGTCAGATTGAAGATATGCTGCAAACCTCGAATGAGCAACGGATTAAGTTGTTTAGTTTGGTTGAAGGTTTAGCGTTGTTGGCCGTTATGCTGATTTTGCTGGTTGCTGGCAACGGCCAACAAGTACAAATTGGCTTGAGCATTTGTGCGATTGTTGGCACAATGTTGGCTGTTACGTTTGCCTTGCGGCGTTCGCGCTATGTCGAATGGCTGATTTATATTAATCTAGCCTCAATTACTTTGATGCTTTCGTTAACTGGGCCAATTATTGGCGAAGTTGATGGCTCGGTCTGGGTTTTGTTTCAAGTTCCGCCATTAATTGCCACAATTGTATTAAATACCTCACGAGCAACCACCGTTATTTGTGTTGCATCATCAATTATTCTTTCGATTATTATTGGCGGCGAGTTGACTGGGCTTATTCCAATTAGATTTTTAGTGCCTAAATCGGCCTTATTGATTAATTTTTTCTGCCAATTGCTTGTGCTAGGAATTATTGCCACAACCGTGCATTTATTGGTTGGGCGGGCCAAACGGGCGTTTGCCGTAGTAGCCAAAACTGAGGCCAAGTTGGCTCAGCAATTAGCCAACGAGCGTGAATTGGCGCTGCAACGTGAGCAACTGAATGCTCAATTAAGCCAAAGCCTGGCCGAAATTAGCCAGCGCGATAGCCAAATTCAAGCCGAACAAGCCGCTCAGGCGGCTTTGCGCGACCAATTGCGCCAACTAAGCTTGCCCGTTATTCCGGTGCTTAAACAAACTGTAGTAATGCCATTAATTGGCGAGCAATTAGCCAACTCCAGCGAGGGCATTGAAGAAACTTTGCTGAATGGAATTAGCCAGCATCGCGCCAAAATTGCCATTTTAGATGTAACAGGGGTTCCAACAATTGATACCGAGCTTGGGCGGCGCTTAATCCAAGCCACGGCAGCGGCGCGTTTGCTGGGGGTTCGAACAATTATCGCCGGAATTCGGCCTGATGTTGCCCAAACTTTGGTGAGTTTGGGGATTGATTTTAGCACTGTAACCACTGTTGCCAGCTTGCAAGATGGAGTGACGATTGCCCTAAAATCACTTTATTAGTACGTTGGGATATTCTCATTTGCCAAATTTCTAGGAACCATCATGAGTGTCAGCAGATTTCATGGTGGTTTTGTTTGCTGGGCACATGTTCTATGTCTAACCAATCAACAGCGATTGCTAGGTTCTTTGGTTTCATGGTTAATTCAGGCTTTACTTTAAGAGTGTCGTTCAGTGGCCACACGGTTTGAGAAACTGGCGCTGAACGAGCGCGGATTTGTCCATCTGGTCATGATTCAACGATTGGTTCGTACCCTTGCCCCATCCATGCAGGCATCCTGAATTATCAGACAGAGCCTAATGCAAACAAAATTAAAATATTAAATCTTGAATTTGTTCCCCAAAAATTACCTTAAATCCATTACCCCCAGTAACTTTTGATCTCTGGGGGTAATAGATGTTTAACCTTATTTAGCTGACGGTTACTTTGGTCATGCTATCGCCTTGGCGAATTGCATTGACCACATCTTGGCCCTCGGTGACTTTGCCAAATACGGTATGGCGGCCATCGAGGTGGGGTTGTGGGCTATGGGTGATGAAGAATTGTGAGCCGTTGGTATTGGCTCCGGCGTTAGCCATCGAAAGCACACAGGTTTCGTGCTTGAGTGGATTGCCCTTGAATTCATCTTCGAAGCGATAGCCTGGGCCACCGGTGCCCGTACCAGTTGGATCGCCACCTTGAATCATAAAGTTTGAGATCACGCGGTGGAAGACGATGCCATCATAAAACCCTTCGTTGATCAAGAACACAAAGTTATTGACCGTTTTGGGTGCATACTCAGGATACAACTCAATTTTGATGGTGCCTTTGGTTGTTTCCATGGTGACGACATAGTGCTTGGTGGTGTCAATCGACATCGCTGGCGCTGACTTCCATTGTTTTGCGGCCACGTGAGACCCCTTTCGACTAAAGAATCGTGAAAACATTATCACCCTAGGGTTATAACACAAGAAAGCGACCGCAAGCAATTGGCGGTCGCTCAAAGCAACATCTGCTACGACGCGTGCTACTCAGGCTTGCCTTGGCGAACCAGCAGTTTCAAGCTATTACTGGCCGAAAAGCCAGGGGTTTTGGTAGCTTCGATTGTCATACGTTCGCGGGTTTTGGGGTTGACCCCTTGGCGAGCTTGGCGCTCGCGGACTTCAAAGGTACCAAACCCAGTCAAGACCACTTTTTCGCCAGCTTGCAAGCGCTCGCTGACCACATCCAACATAGCATCGACAACGCGGCGTGCCTCTTTTTTAGAAATGCCGGTGCGTTCAGCGACCTCAGCAATGAACTCGATTTTTTGCATTGCACGCTCCTTAATCCTAGCGAAGCTACAATCATTACCGTCGATTATACCATAAGGATTAAGCGCTGTGGAACATTTTAGCCCATTAGATAGGCCAATTTACTCATTATGGTTGCTTGCCCTGAATACCGCAGCATGCTATACTTGCGTACATTCATCGAAGCTACGATGACCGATTAAGCACCCGGAGGAAACCGTATGCCACAGACACGCATTGTCATCGCCGATGACGAATCGCTGATTCGCATGAATCTGCGTGAAACGTTAGTTGGCCTCGGCTATCTTGTCGTTGGGGAAGCTGGTGATGGCGTGAGCGTTATCAACCTTGCCCGCGAACTACGCCCCGACGTAGTGGTGATGGACATCAAAATGCCCAAACTGGATGGTATCCAGGCAGCCAAAGTGCTGACTGAAGAGAAAATTGCCCCGGTCTTGCTCTTGACCGCCCACAGCGACAAAGAGTTGGTCGAGCGCGCCCGCGACGCTGGTGTTGTGGGGTATCTCAGCAAGCCCTTTCGCGATAGCGATTTGATGCCAGCACTCGAAATTGCCCGCGCCCGTTTTGAAGAGTTCCTGACCCTCGAACAACAAGTCGGCGACCTGAAGGAAACGCTCGAAACTCGCAAGATTATCGAACGCGCCAAGGGTATGTTAATGGATTCTCAAGGGCTGAAGGAATCGGAAGCCTTCCGCAAGATTCAGCAGTTGAGCATGAATACCCGCAAGTCGATGCGCGAAGTTGCCTCGGCCTTGCTGTTGGCCAACCAGATGGAGCAACAAAAGTAAGTGATGCTACGTCGCCCCTCTCAGCAACAACTGGTCGCTGTGCTGCGGGCGACGTTGCCTTTATTGCTGGCCGCCTTTTTGGGCGGCTTGTTGGCTTTGGCCCTCCAACCTGACCCACCCACCCAAACCATCATCCAAGTAGTTACTCCAACTGTGCTCAAGGCTGCTGCCACCGAAGTGCTGCCCGCACCTGCGCCGACCCCGCTACCAGCCACACCCACGGTTATCGTCTTCCCCGAAGATACGATTTCGTTGGAGTTGGTGACGCTGCGCCGCGATTTGGAGTTTACGGTTGGCAGTTTGCACTTGTTGCGGGCCACCATCCGCATTCAAAATGCGCGGATCGCCCACCACGATTTGCAAACCAGTAATGTTGAAGCGCAACTCGATTTGGCCCAAGCTGATTTAGATGCAGCCTTCCCCTTAGTGAGCGATGAAGTTCGCGCTGCCATCCAAGGCCTCAACGAGCAAATTAACTACTTGCGCGACGACCTAGCGATTCGCCCCGAAACCATCGACTCACGGCTTGCCGATTTGACTGAGCAAGTGCTGGTGCTGGCTAATCGTGATTTACCCTGAGTAAGAGCATAGAGCATAGAGCATAGAACATAGGGAAAGATGGCTATTGGCTGAAGGCTTTTCGCTATCGGAATATGATTCGTGTAATTCGTGCAATTCGTGGCTAAAAAATGGTTATTGGCTTTGGGGTATCGGCGATAACTTGGAAACATTAAAACCTGTAGCCTATAGCCTTCAGCCAATAGACTCTCATTCGCTCTGCGTTAAAGCCTCGTCTTTTTGACTTTTGACTTCTGACTTTTGATCTTCCCTCATACTTCATACTTTATACTTTCCCCAACGGTTGGCGTGACCTGAATAAAGCGCTGCTGCACGTTCTTGCGGGTCAGGCCGATGCCAGCGATTGAGCAAATTAGGCTGATTAACACTAAAACCAGTACTAAGCGCAAAGCCCAAGGGTTGGGCGGGGTTTTGGGTTCGGAAGGTTGGCTGCGGTGAGGGGGAAACAAGATTTTTGGCGGAGCCAGCAAACGCAGTAATTCAACTCGTGCTACATCACCAAGCTCGCCTTCGGGGTCGGCAAACGAAACTTGGTCAAAATGCGCTTGGGCCTGCTCACGATCATTCAATTCGGCATATACGCGGCCACGCTCAACCAGCGCTGCCAGATTGGATTGGTCGGCGGCGAGCAGTTGGTTCAATATCTGCATAGCGCTCGCATAATCGCCACGCAAACGCGCATTTTGGGCAGTTTCAAGTGTCATTGTTTAAAAAAGGGCGCTGTGGCAAAAAACCACAGCGCTGCTTGCAACCAAACGATCAATTAGAAATCGATCAAGGTGCGTAAGGTATCGACTGAGCTGCGAACCAAGTCGGCTGATTTGGACATCAAGGCCTTTTCGTCGTCGCTCAATGGCAATTCGAGAATTCTTTCAACACCACCAGCGCCCAAGACGACTGGCACGCCGAAGTAGAGATCGTTGATGCCATATTCGCCTTCGAGGTAGGCGGCGGCTGGCAGAACGCGCTTCTTATCCTTCAAGATCGCTTCAACCATTTGGATGGTAGCAGCGGCTGGAGCATAGTAGGCTGAGCCAGTTTTGAGCAATGAAACGATTTCGCCGCCGCCCTTTTTGGTGCGTTCGACGATTTGGTTCAAGCGTTCGGCGCTGATAAATTCGGTTACGGGAATCCCAGAAACCGTGGTGAAGCGTGGCAATGGAACCATTTCATCGCCGTGACCGCCCATCAACATGGCTTGAATATCTTCAACTGAAACATTCAATTCTTGCGCCAAGAAAGTGCGATAGCGAGCTGCATCCAACACGCCACCTTGTCCCATCACGCGCTCTTTGGGGAAGCCAGAAGCCACGCGGGCGAGGTAGGTCATCGTGTCCATTGGATTATTGACCACAATGATACAAGCGTTGGGCGAGGTTTTGGCAACTTTTTCGATATTTGATTTGGTAATTTCAGCGTTGATTTTGAGCAAATCTTCGCGGGTCATGCCTGGTTTGCGTGGCGCACCTGAGGTCAAAATCACCACATCTGAATCGGTGGTTTCTTCATAGCTGTTGGTGCCGATCACGCTGACATCAAAGCCTTCAACTGGCCCTGATTGCAGTAAATCCAAGCCTTTGCCTTGAGGAATGCCCTCAACAATATCGACTAAAACAACATCGGCGAGTTCTTTGCTTGCCAACCAGTGTGCACAGGTTGAACCAACAAATCCAGCCCCGATGATGGTTACTTTCTTACGATTAGCCACACATGCCTCCAAAATATCAAGCTGTGGTTACGATTCAAGTGTCGGAGATGCGTCTACGACCCATCTCTCACGCTTGCGCCTTAACATTTTCATTTAACCACGAAGGACACGAAGAGCACGAATGTTTTTGAGAACCCAGTTGATCACATTAGATTATCTGGGTTCAATCTCCCGATCCCTAACCCCCGACTCCTGATCCCTATTCGTGTCCTTCGCGCTCTTCGCGGTTATCGTTGCTATGCTTCGAGCGTTGCTAGCACGCTGCCAGCCTCGATGCTTTTGCCAACCTCGGCATTGATTGTAGCAATTGTACCAGCCCGTGGCGTTGCGATTTCGTTCTCCATCTTCATTGCTTCGACGACAAACACCACTTGGCCAGCCTCAACTGCCGCGCCAACACTGGTTTTAATCGCCACAATTGTACCTTGAATTGGGCAAATCACCGCATTGGGATCTGTCGCAACTTCGCGCTTTTTGTTGGCAGTGCGACGAGTTGGCGCAGCCGCTTTGTTGCCAGCAATTGGCGCATTCAAGCCTTCGCCAGCAACCCGCACGGCAAAGCGTCGCCCATTAACTTCGACCATTAATTCGCGGCTAGGTTGCTCGGCGGCTGGCTCGGCAGTGCTCGGTGTGGCGCTTGGTAATTGCTTAAGTTTTGCTTCCAAATAGCGTGGAATAAAGCTCACCGTCACATCACCATGCTCAAAGGCTGGCTCAGCCAAAGCCAATTTATGGAAAGGAATCACCGTGGTAATGCCTTCGATCGTGTAATCGTTGAGTGCGCGGCGCATGCGCTGCAAGGCTTCGCCCCGGGTTGCGCCCCAAGTCACCAATTTGGCTAGCATTGAATCGTAGTATGGTGGGATGGTTGTGCCTTGCTCAACCCCAGCATCGACCCGCACACCATAGCCTTTGGGTTCGTTGTAAGCGCTGATCGTGCCAAGCGCTGGGCGAAAACCTGCCGCTGCATCCTCAGCATTGATTCGGCATTGAATTGCATGGCCGCGGAGCTGAATTTCCTCTTGGGTGAACCAAAGCTTTTCGCCTTGGGCGATGCGTAGTTGGGCTTGCACCAAATCGATGCCCGTAACCATTTCGGTCACAGTATGCTCAACTTGAATCCGCGTGTTCATTTCGAGAAAATAGAATTGACCATCGGGAGCTAGCAAAAACTCTAAAGTGCCAGCGCCAACATAACTCGTTTCGCGGCATAACCGCAAAGCACATTCGCCCATGGTGCGGCGCAATTCAGGCGAAACTGCTGGCGATGGAGTTTCTTCAATCAATTTTTGGTGGCGACGCTGCACCGAACAATCACGCTCGCCCAAATACACCACATTGCCATATTGATCAGCGAGAATCTGAATTTCAATGTGGCGTGGATCGAGCACATATTTTTCAACAAACAATTCGCCGTTTTTGAAAGCCGCTTCGGCCTCGCGACGAGCGCTTTCGAAGGCAAATTCAACTTCTTCAGGCTGGTAGGCCACCTTCAAACCACGGCCACCGCCGCCGGCACTGGCCTTGATCGCAATGGGGTAGCCATATTGTTCGCCAAGTTCGAGGGCTTCGGCGACACTTTCAACCGCCTCGGTTGTGCCTGGAACCAGCGGAACATGAGCACGTAAAGCCACTTGACGAGCGTGAATTTTACCACCCATCAAATCCATGGCATCAGCGGTTGGCCCAATAAAGGCAATGCCCGCCGCATCACAAGTGCGCACAAAATCGGTATTTTCCGAGAGGAAGCCGTAGCCAGGGTGAATCGCGCCAGCGCCACTGCGCCGCGCAACATCGAGGATTGTTTCAGTTTGCAAATAACTTTGGACTGCTGGAGGGGGACCGATCAAAAAAGCATCGTCGGCATAACGGACGTGGAGCGAATCGCGATCCGCTTCTGAGTAGACGGCGACGGTGCGTAAACCTAATTCCTTGCATGCCCGCATCACGCGCAGGGCAATCTCGCCACGGTTGGCGATCAGCACTGTATCGAAACTCATATGCCGTTGCAACTCCGTTGTGCTATGGCAAGTCTTACGTTAATCATTGCCGTATGCGAAATTAGAGTCCCGTAATGCCGTAAAAGCCGCCAGCTGCTCGTCGGCGTAAACGTTCGATGGTGGCCCAGCGTGGCCGGACACCAGTGCGGGCTGGCCGCAGCCCTTGGCGTGAAAGCTTGGCTGAGGCTTGCCAGGTATTGGGCGCGACCGTGATCGCTGGCTCGGCTACAACCTCGGCCAACACACTGACAACTGCCGCACTGAGTGCCGCTAGTTCTGCATCGCTAGGCATTGTTGCGCTTGTCACAATCATATTCATAGCGCTATTATACTCCACTCGGCGGGGGATGCCAATATCCATCCATTGGCCCGATCTTTGCGTTAAACCAATCAGAGCAAGCAGAATTTCAGTCAAATAAGGAGTCTCTGATGAACAGCAAGGTTTTGCGCTTTGCCAATGTGGCGGCGATTATCGCGACGATTGTAGTCAATGCCTTAGCCAATATTTTGCCGATTAACGGGCTTGATACTGGCACGATCTCCGATTCGTTTCCAGTGCGTTTCGTGCCAGCGGGCTATGTTTTCAGTATTTGGGGCTTGATTTATTTGGGCCTTAGCGCCTTCGCGGTTTATCAAGCATTGCCTAAGCAGGCCAATAATCCAGCGGTTGCCAAAATTGGCTGGTGGTTTGTGGCCTCATGTGGCTTCAATAGCGCTTGGATTTTCGCTTGGCACTATTTGCAATTCCCACTCACAATCGTGTTAATCGTTGGTTTGTTGGTTTCGCTGATTATGATTTATCGCCAGTTGAGCAGCGTTCGTGCTGAAGCTAGCACCGCTGATCGTTGGCTAATTCATACGCCGTTTTCCATTTACTTGGGTTGGGCTACGGTGGCAACCATCGCCAACGCTACAATTGCGCTCTACGATGCTGGTTGGCGCGGCGGCCCGCTCAGCGATTCAGTTTGGACAGTGATTTTGTTGGTAATTGGGGTTTGTTTGGCGGCCTTTATTACCTTACGCCAACGCGATATTGCCTACAATGGCGTGCTGTTGTGGGCCTTCATCGGCATTGCAGTTAAACAAGCAGCTTTTCCATTAGTGATGAATGCGGCAATTGTTGCGGCAGTTGCGATTGCCCTGTTGATTGGGCTGGCGCTCATTCGTAGCTTGCCAACGCAACGCCGCAAAGCGATGGCGTAGCTGAAACCACGAAGAGCACGAAGAAATCTTTGACATTGATTCTTCGTGCTCTTGGTGTTCTTAGCGGTTGCTAACTTTTTGGTAGATCCAAATCGCTGAGCCGCACGGTTTTGCGTGTGCCAAATTTGATGGTTTTTTGGCCAGCAGAGGTCATCTGACCATTGGTTTGCAGATTTTCGATCTCTTGTTGCATGGTTTGGGCTAGCTCGGTTTCGCCTTGGTTGAGCAAGCGGGTCACAGCACCTTGAAGCTTTTGGGTTGCCGCACCAATATTGCCCTCGGCCAAATCTTCTAAGGCGCGAGTTTGCAGCTTGTGGGCACTGACCTTTTCAACAATATTCATCACTTGGGGCACAACTCCGGTTGCCTGAGCCGGATCAGCCACAAAATTCAACATTACATCGTAGCGAGCTTTTTCGCCAACCACCTGCAATTGAGGAATATCGTAGTTGACCTCGATTTGGCCCAGCCGATATTGACCAGCCTGCTTGGGATCGACCAGCATTTCGATCAGCACCATCCGATGTTCGTCTTTGGAAATATCGCCAAGGCTCACGCCAACCGCCCGATCACTAATTGGGCGATAGGGCAATTGCTGAATTAATGGAGTTACTTGCCACAGGGCGCGTGGTTCAACGCCCTGCACAAAGCGCAAGGTCAAGGCTGAGTTTTGCACCACCGCCGATTGGGCTTGCTGCACCGCACCTTGGAAGAACGAGGCAATATCGTTGGGATTGCTGAAATATTCGGCAACGCCACCTGAACGATTAGCCATTTCGATCAACAGATCTTCGTTCCAGTCGTCACCAACGCCCAGTGCCGTCAATGGCACGCTAGCTTTGCCAATTTCTTCGGCCAAGCGCAAACAATCACGTTCGCCCTCGGTTTGGCCGTCGGTCAGCAAAATAATTCGGCTAATCGTGTTGGCATTTTGGCTACGGCGAATTTCATTCAAGGCGGCTTCCAGCGCGGGGGCGATTTTTGTACCGCCTGCATCTTTAATTTTGCCAACCTCAGATTGCAGCGCAGCAACATTGCGCACAGGCTGAGCACTGATGATCGTTTCGCGGCGATGGTCGAAAATCACCACCGAGACAATATCTTGCGGCCCCATCAAGCCCAAAGCGCGTTGAGTTGCTTCGCGCACACAACGCATTTTGTCGCCCTTCATCGAGCCACTATGATCGAGCACGAAGCTCACATTAACTGGCATTTGAACGTGAGCAACCGCTGGTGTTGCCGTAATATCCAGCAGCAAATAAACCACCTGCTGGGTTTGCAAGGCTGGCAACGCCGGACGAGCCAACGTACCAGTTAATTGAACTTCACCTGCCATTGGTGATCTCCTTAATAGAGAACATAGAACATAGAGCATAGAACATAGATTAATAAGCATTATGTTCTATGTTCTATGCTCTATGTTTTACAATTACTCTTCGAGTTTTTGGGTAAGTTTGCGGGTGGCGTAGCGCAGGGCTTTTTGATCAGCGGCTGCAATTTGACCACCAGCCTCAAGTTGTTGGGCACTTTGTTCCATGGTTTGGGCCAACTCGGTTTCGCCTAAATCGAGCAAACGGGTGGCAGCAGCACGTAATTTTTGGGTTGCACTGCCAATATTGCCCGCCTCGGCCTCAGAAAGTGCGCGAGTTTGCAATTTGAAGGCGGTCACTTTTTCGACTGTGTTCATAATTGGTGGATTAACCACGCTGGCCTTGGGATCGATATTAAAGCTCAAAGGAATATCGATTTTAATTTTGCCTTCTTTGATGCCAAGCACTGGCGCATCGTATTGCAATTCGGCTTGGGCGATGCGGAATGTGCCTGCTTCACGCTCTGGCAGCATCACATCGACCAAAACACTTGCGCCATCGCCAGCAATTTCGCCAATGCTAACCGTGACTTCGCGCTCGCCAATCGGCTTGTAGCCAAGATTGGCAATTGTTGGCTGAACGCGATAAACTGCCCGTGGCGTAACTCCAGGCAACAAACGCAACAGCAAACGGGCATTAACCACGGTGGTAGTTTGGGCGCTTTGCAAAGTTTGTTGAAAATATTTGCTAATTTGGCTAGGGTCGGCAATATAATCCGATTCGCCGTTGGATGCTGTAGCCAAATCATCGAGCAAGGCTTCGTTCCATTCAGTGCCCAAGCCCAGTGCTGTGATCGAAACGCCTAAATCGCCAATTTGTTTGGCTAAATCGCGGCAGGTATCTTCATCGCCCCAGGTTTGGCCGTCGGTCAAGAGCAGCACGCGGCCAACTCGATCGGCGGCCTGGAATTTTTGCAATTCGGCAAGGCCTGCTTGCAAGCCCAACGACATGGCCGTGCCACCTTGCTCGCCGATTGATTCGATCGCATTTTGCAAGGCTGGGAGATCGTCGGCCAAACGGGCTGGCACTAAAACTTCCAAGGTATCATCGAACAACACAATGCTTACTGCATCGATTGGGCGTAAATTGGCCACAATTTCGCGCACAGCTTCGCGCAAATGTTGAATTTTATCGCCAGCCATCGAGCCAGAGCGATCAAGCACCAAACAAAAGTTGAGTGCTGGAGCCGCTTGAACAGTCGGCACATGATGTGGTTTGGCCTGAATCAAGACATAATTAACTTGGCTGGTGCCGCTTGGCAAGGGTTCGCGGCTCCAAACTGCTGAAAGTGCTACAGGTTCAGTCATTATTCCATCCTCTTAGTGTTCAACTGTTGGAAGGGCATCAAAACGCACCACCACCACGCTGATGTTATCTTCGCCGCCGCCAGCATTACCAGCCTCAATCAAGGCATCGCAGAGATCGGCGGGGTTGGCATGTTCAGCGAAAAGTGTCGCCATTTTGGGGTCGCGCACCATTTCCCACATGCCGTCAGAGCAGAGAAATAGCGCATCGTTAGGCTGCAATTGCACCTCGAACGTGTCGGTGCCAGGGTCGCCGCTATCGCCAAGCGATTTAAGAATCGCGTTGCGTTGGGGGTGGGTGTAAATATCATCAGGATCAAGTTGGCCAATATCGATTAGGCGCTGGACTAACGAATGATCTTTGCTGATGCGTTGCAATTTGCCATCGCGATAAAGATAAGTACGGCTATCACCAACATTGCCTACAATCGCCCGATCGCCGATAACCACTGCCATAGTCAACGTTGTACCCATATCGTTTTTGCGGCGCACACTTTCTTCGTAAACCGCTTGATTGGCCTGAAATGCTGCTTGCTTGACCAATTCGGCGAGGTGCTTGCTCGAAACTGGCCCAGCATGTAATTCTGGATCAAGCAACATTGGCACGAGGGTTTGGGCAGTAGTCGTGATCGCCAAACCACTGGCGACCTCGCCACCTTCGTGACCACCCATGCCGTCAGCTACCACGTATAGGCCAACGTTGACTGGCTTGGCATCCCAGTTCAAGCGTAAATCCCAGGTCAGCACGCTATCTTCGTTGTGATCGCGAATCATGCCAACATCGGTAGCATAGCCAGTCCGTACTCGCAAACTGATCGGCGTAGCCTGTTCGGCCAGCAGGGTTTCGAGGGTTTGCGCTAAAATGCTAGCATCGTTGATGCGCTTGGCGCGGAGATCGCTCAAAATTGTGGCAAATGCACTATCGAGCGGCGAAGGATTATTCGCATCATCAAGGCGGCGGGTTTGGCGCTGAATCCCAGCCATTTTTTCAAGCACTAAACCCAATTGTTCAACATCATCAAGCTGATCTTCTTTGCCCAACGAGCGGCGAATCGCCCCAGCATCGGCCAGTTTAATTTCGCGCTTGTTGGTCAAAGCCAAATCAGCCAAGGTCAATTGACCGAGGGCCAAGCCATTGCGATGCAAATAAGCCAAAGCGCGGGCAACTTGAATCCCAATATCGACAGCATCAGTTTGATCAACAAACGTATTTGGTTCGCTCAGCAAGGTGTCGAATCGCACCAAGCTCGTGCCATCGGGCAACACCGCAAAACGCGAATCTTCGCCCACAAAAACCTCACGCACGGTAGGCAAGGCCGCGCGGGCGGGGTCATCGGGTAAATCATCAAGCAACGCTGCGCCAACTGGCTGCGCCGCCGGAGTTTCTTGTAACAGAGCAGTTTGTTCTTCGACCTGCGCCCCGCACTCTTCGCAAAACTGATCGCTCGCTTGTAAGGCTGCGCCACAACGAGCACAATGATCCCATGGCTCCAACAGCGCCACGCGATAGACGCGCAAGGTTGGAGTATCGGTCAGCAAGGCGGTTACCCGATAAATATCCTTCAACACAGTGCCAATCGCAAAGGGTTCGTGTTCCTCTGGCTGGTTGACGGGGTTGAGAGGTTGGGTTCCACCAGTCATCGGTTGAGTCGGCTCAGACACAGGTCAACTCCTCTGAATAGGTCTAGAACAACAAAAAATTCCTTGTTCTTGGACGAATAACATGACTTGAATGTTTCTGATTATCGTTCTTCTGTCAATCTTCTGGTTGCATAGCGCAAAGTTTTGGTTTGCTCAGGGTTAATTTGGCCAGTTTCTTGCAATGTTTGGTTGGCAGCAGCAGTTTGTTTGGCCAATTCATGCTCGCCCAAATCGACCAAGCGCGTGACTGCGGCCTGCAATTGGCGAGTTGCCCCAGCTTGATCGCCCTGAGCAGCTTGCTCCAGCGCTTTGTTTTGCAAGCGCCATGCCGTCACCCGTTCCAAAATCGCTACAAGCTCTGGGTTGAGCGCCTGATCAGCGTTCGGATGATATTCGACCACCACATCGCGGTTAATTGGCTCCAAACTTTGGCCTTGGGGATCGTCAGCTTGCAACGAAAGCCGCAACAAACGATAAATATTTGGTACATGATCAGGGATACGCAGTTCGAGCAACCACGCGGCTTTGGCCCGTTGTTCGATTGAGCCTAAGCTTAAACTGCCCGAACCAGCCTCAAATTCAGGGGTTGGCACTTCGCCCAAGGCTGGCCTGATGCGTAAAATTCGTTTGATTTGCACATCATGAGCAAGCCGCAAATCGAGCCGCGCTTTTTGAGCGATAATCGCATGGGCCTTGCCAAACTCCACATCAAGCAAATTGGGCAAGTCGCTAGGGTCGGTGATAAAGCTGGATTGACCACCGCTCTGATCAGCAAAGCTCATCAGCAATTGCTCTTGAAACTCAACCCCCAAGCCAATCGTCGAGACCGGAATTGAACGGGCGGCCAGATGGCGAGCATAGGCAAAGGCTTGTTGTTCATCTTCAACAAAGCCATCGGTTAGCACAACGATCCGTTGCGAAAAACCAGTGCTAGGCATGCTATCAAGCAGATCGATCGTGCTGCGCAAGCCTGGAGCCAGCCGCGTGCTGCGGCCAAGATCGCCGCGTTCAAGGATGGCAACTGAGCCTTCCAAGCGCACCACATCGGTTGGCGATTTGGCTTTGAGCACCGCATGAGCTTTTTCAGCAAAACCAATGATCGAAAGTTGATCATCGGCATTTAGGCGCTCAGCTGCGCCGCGCACGGCCTGCCCCAGCCAACGACTTGGGCTTTGAGCACGTCGCCGCACCTCATCCATTAAATCATCGCGAATTTTCCAGACTGGCACGCCATCGAGCATGACCTCGTGGGCAGCACCACGGCGCATTAATTCGCGAAACAAGGCCGCATCAGCAATTGGCACACGCATCGAAGGCGAACAATCGACCAACAACACACAATGCACCGGCGCACGCTGGTTGGTTTTGCCTTGGCCAACAACCTCAGCTAAAACATACAAAACTTGTTCGCCAGTGTTTGCGGGCACGCTGCTGCGTGAAAGGGTGAGCCTGAGATCTAAGCTCGTCATAGGCTTACTCGATTTCTAAACATTGCCGAATTTTAGCAAAATGGGCAGGATCGCCACTGGTGAGCCATTCGATGCTGCCTTGCGATGTTTGTAGGTTGAGCAAATTGGCTGCTGCCAGCAAGCGTTGGGTTTGGCGAGCGACCGCCGCACCAGTATCGAGCAAGGCGACGTTTGGCCCAGCAACATCGGCAATCAACGGGCGCAAAAATGGATAATGGGTGCAGCCCAACACAATCGTATCAGCACCTGCCTTGAGCAATGGTGCAACATAACGGGCCACAGCATCGCGGGTTGTTTCACTTTGCAACTCGCCCGCCTCGATTAATTCGACCAAACCTGGGCATGCTTGCGGCACAACCTGGACATCGCCTGCATAACGGGCAATCAAGCGCTGAAATCGTTCACCTGCAACGGTGGCTTGGGTCGCCATCACACCAACCACATCAGTTTTGGTTTGGGCAATCGCAGGCTTGATGCCTGGCTCCATCCCCACAAAACTAAGGCTGAAATGTTCGCGCAAATAATCAACGGCATGCAGCGTCGCAGTGTTGCAGGCTACGACAATCAATTTAACCCCGCGTTCGAGCAAAAGATGGGTGATGCGTTCAGATAAAGCCACAATTTCTTCGTGCGAACGCCCACCATACGGACAATTACCAGTATCGGCGTAGTAGATAATATTTTCGTGCGGCAAGAGCGCCCGCAGATCACGTAAGGTCGATAAGCCACCAACCCCCGAATCGAACATGCCAATTGGTTGGTCTTTCATGCCTGAATCGCCTCGTTGCGACATACTTTGGCAGCTTCAACAAAGGCCTTGAAAATCGCCTGCCAGCGTAAATCCTCGCCGCGCACCATTTCTTCGGGGTGACACTGCACGCCCACAACCCATGGCCGCTGCGGATCTTCGACCGCTTCGATCAGGCCATCATCCGACCAACCGACTGCCTGTAGCTCATTCCCCAGATCTTTGACCCCTTGATGATGCATGGTGTTGACGGCAAAGGGTGTTGTGCCCAGCAATTCAGCCAATTTGGAATCATTGGCGAGACGTAATCCGTGGGCCGGTAAATCGCGTTGTTGGCGGGTAAACGATTCATCGTGGTTGAGATTTGGCTGATACTGCGAGGGTAAATCTTGATAGAGCGTGCCGCCATAGGCCACATTTAACAACTGAAACCCACGGCAGATGGCAAAAACTGGCTTATGAAATTGCTTGGCCCAAGCCAACAGCTGCATCTCAACCCGATCTTGTTCGCGGTTGACCGAGCCAAGCGCCGGATGCGGCTCCTCGCTATAATAAGCTGGGTCGAGATCAACCCCGCCAGCGAATAACAACCCATCGACAGCCTGAAATGCCGCTAACAGCGTGGACTCGTGCTGCACCAAAGGAATTAAGAGCGGCACGCCACCTGCAACTTCAACTGCCCGAATATAGGTTTCGTTATTGCCATGAGCGAGAGGATAGGGATGTGGTCGGGCATAGGTTGCGCACGGTATCCCAATAATCGGCAAAGTTGATGGCATAGTACACTCCTTGGTTGTGTTGCTCTTGCCATTCTAGCACGACCACAAAAAACCTGACGATTATGGGACGCTGATAACCAGATTACGCCCAGAATTTTTGGCGCGATACAGCGCTTGATCAGCTTGATCGTGTAATGTGTGGGCATCCCAATTGTTGTTGAGGGTGGCAACGCCGACGCTAACCGTAATATGGCCTTGGCCAAAAAGATGTTCGGCAGTGCGAATTCGCAGCCGTTCGGCTAACAACACTGCACCTGCTTGATCAGTTTTGGGCAAAATGATCGTAAATTCTTCGCCACCGTTGCGCGAAACAATATCAACATCGCGCACATTTTCGCAAATGAGCCGGGCAAAATCGCGCAGCAGCACATTGCCAACTAAGTGGCCATAGTTATCATTATATTGCTTGAAATAATCAATATCCAACGCTAATAATGATAATGGGTAATTGTAGCGATAGGCCAAAGCCACTTCACGATCAAGCATCGTCATAAAATGGCGTTGATTGAACAAGCCAGTTAAGCCATCGGTAATGGCTAATTGTTGGGTAATTGTATATAAATGGGCGTTTTCAATTGCGATTGCTGCTTGAGTGGCAAAAATTTCTAGTACCTGCACCGATTCAAACGATGGTTTCCGCCGATCGCGAGGATCATCGACCGACAGAATACTAATTAAATTATTATCAGAATCGTACAATGGCACGAATAAGGCATCATCTTGATGCCATTCATGTGGGTGACGCTCACCTAAATCAGGCCGATATGTATCACTATTATTGCCCCAAATGGCAGTATAGCTGGTATGGCTATGTGGAATATAATACGAGCGGCTAATCCGAAATTCTTCACGCATCACGCTGCGATACCATTCAATTGGCACTAATTGATCACGTAATTCAAACCAACGTTCATCAGGCACACCAACCACCGCACGGCGGCGCATAAAGGTTGGGCGTTCTTGATCAACTAAACTTAGCAAGGCAATATTGAAACCCAAACTTGCTTGAATCGCTCGAACAATTTCTGGCAGCAGATCATTTAAATTAAGGTTGGCGCTTAATGCTTGGCTGATCCGTAGCACTTCATTGAGTTGCTGTGAACGTTGAGCCAACAATGCTTGTTGTTCAACTGCTTGCTGATGAATATGCGCATTATGAATTGAAAGCGCTGCATGATCAGCAATTTGGCTTACAAAGCGCGTCGTATCATCATTAAATGTGCCAACTCGATCACTTTCGAGAATCATTACGCCGAGAACTTTGCCACTATGTACAATTGGCACAGTCATTTGGCTCAATGTGGTTGGTCGCGAATTAACATAGTAACTCGAATTACGAATATCAGCAGTCCAATCAGGTTGGCCGGTACGAGCAACTAAGCCCGCGATGCCACGATCAATTGGCCAGCCCTCAAATTGGAAACGCCGAACTTCAGCTGGATAGCCCTGAATTGCGCGGATAAACAAGCGTTGCTGTTCGGCATCAAGCAAACACACCATCCCAGCATCAGCATGCATAATCGGCTGGATACGGTCAAGTAAACGATTAAGAATCGTATCAACATCGAGGGTTTCATTTAAATCGCGGATGGTTGCTTCGAGGGTTTCAAGTTGGGCGACGCGGGCTTGCAACTGTTGATCAACGGCGGCAAAGCGCTTGGCATGGGCAATCGCGACAGCGGCCTGATCGGCGATCATGGTCAAAATTTGTTCATCGTGGGCAGAATAGGCCTCGGTTCGTTCGACCGATTGAACACTCATAACCCCAAGAACCTGCTCACCAAGCACAATTGGAACCCCTAAAAATGATTGGACAGGCTGCCCAACGATAATCGGTGCAACCGCAGGATCAAGGTTATGGGCATTGATCCGCAGGGGGCGGCGATGTTGCAAAATCCATTCGGTTAAGCCATTGGCATAGGGGCGAGCGGGCCAAGAGACGCGCTGGCCATTTTCAACCGCCAAGGCAAACTCGATCAATTCTTGTTCAGGCGAGTATAACGCCAAGTAAAATTGGCGGGTATCCATTAATCGCGATGTTTGACTATAAATCTCCTCAAGCACCGTATCCAATTCCAAGGCTTGGTTAATCGCGTGGCGAATCTCGTGTAGCGCATGCAACTCGGTGATCATGCGTCGAATTCGCCAAGGATTGGCTTGAAAGTGAGTTCGTTGCCGCGAGGAGATCCGTAGCACGGATCGTCGCTTGGTCATGTCGCGTCCAGGTCGTTTTGTGCGATTAGTAAACACCGTTATGGCCTATTATAACAGGTTGATTTTCGGCTTGTCTATGCTATTCCAGCAGCGGGCATGCCCCTTCTCATGGCTGTATTGTAGCCTACCACGCAAGCGCAGATTGTGCTTGGTTGGACCAACAGAACTCGCTAAAGCAGACTTCATGCCACTGGTTCGGGCTTGAACATCGGCTTTAATCCAGTTTTGACAGCAATCATGACAACTATTATTTAATTGTTTTAATTACTATGGCCTATTGTACACTATGTCACGTAGTACATCCGCGTGCTTAAGACAGTACCAAAGTCATAACCCATCTGGGGTGCATGCTGGCTAAGCCAAGCAAGACTTGGAAGGTAATCAACCCATGGTATACTGCCGAGGTATGAGTATAGATGGTTCTACAACCAAAGATGACACAGAGCAAGCGGAATTACCTCTGATTGGCTAGACCAGTGAGCGGGAATTCCCGCTCGTTGTGTGTTTGCCACATGGAGGTGTCCGATGACCAAAATCCTCGATATTCGGCCAGCCTTAGACGACGTGCGGGCTGCGCTCGATGCTGGTTCGATTGACCAAGCAACCCAATTAGTAGCCAGCCTGCATCCAGCTGACGCTGCTGCCATCCTCGATGAACTCGAATCTGATGAACTGTATGAGGTGTTTGCTCGCCTCAACCTCGAACATGGCGCAGATGTTTTAATCGAGCTTGATACCGATTCGCAAGTAGAGCTAGCCGAAACCCTCACCAGCGATCAACTCTCCGATTTGCTTGAGCAGATGGAGCCAGACGATGCGGCTGATGTGTTGGTCGAGCTTGAGCCAGCGCAAATTGCCGCCACGCTTGCTGCCATGGACCCCGAAGATTCCGACGATGTACGCCAATTGATGGAACACGACGAGGAGAGCGCTGGTGGCTTGATGACCTCGCATGTTGTGACCTTGCGTGATCGATTAAGCGCCCAGCAAGCGATCGATTTATTGCGCGGTTTGCAGCCAGAAGACGAATCGGTCTACTATTTATATGTGGTCGATGCCAATGATGGCTTGGTTGGGGTGGTCAGTTTACGCTCGTTGGTAATGGCTCCAGCCCAAACCTTGCTTAGCGAGATTATGGATCGCAACGTCATTACCGCCAGCGTTGAAACCGACCAAGAAGAATGTGCGCGTTTGTTGGCGCGTTACGACTTGTTGGCCTTGCCAGTGGTTGATGCGCAACGGCGGATTGTTGGGGCAGTCACTGCCGATGATATTATCGACGTAATCGAGGAAGAAGCCACCGAGGATATGTATCGTTTAGCCAACTTACCGCAAGATGAAGATGTTGAAGATTCATTATTTCGTTCATCGCGGCGGCGTTTATTTTGGCTATTTATCAATTTGCCCACAGCAATTTTGGCAGCCTGGGTTGTGAGCCAATTTGATGGCACAGTCGAAAAAGTAACGGCATTAGTGCCATTTATGCCAATTATTGCTGGAATGGGTGGCAACGCGGGCATTCAAACCTTGACCTTGATTGTGCGTTCGATTGCCTTGGGCGAGGTGGCGACTGGCCAAGGCTTTCGCGCCTTAGGTCGCGAAGTCGGCATTGGAGCAATCAACGGGGTAGCATTTGGCAGTGCCATTGGTTTGTTGGGCTGGTTATGGCAAGGTAAACCAATGTTGGGGGTGGTTGCAGGCTGTGCGATGTTGCTGAATTTAGTATCGGCGGCAATTGCCGGAACCGTCGTACCGCTGACGCTCAAGCTCTTTCGGGTTGATCCAGCTTTGGCTTCCGGTGTGATTGTAACTACCGTAACCGATGTAACTGGCTATAGCTGCCTACTTGGTTTAGCCACAATCTTGATTCGTTATTTAATCTAGGAGCATGTATGTCTAACGATAACGACCCGCCAGACCAGTAGAACGGCACGAGTTGCAAGAATCAATTGCCTCGTGCCGTTCGTGTTTTTAGCACCAAATTTATTGAGCTGGCACCAAAAATTGAGCTGAACACCACCCCTCAATCTGCGTCTCGACCTCGCGAACCTGATACCACAGAATTCCATTGATATCTTGCTCGCTCAGTTTGGTTAGCTGGGTTCCTTCGGGCATGGTTTTAACGATATTGCCGCCTGGCTGATCACGCAAGAACAAGCCATCGCTGCCAGTACCAGTTACCGCAAAAATTGGGCCTTCGCTGGGGATTTGGGTATTATCGGTGGGAATCAAGCCCTCTGGAGTGGGGGATGGCCCAACGATAATTTCAGCAGTTGGTTGGTTGGGTAGATTCAATCCTGTATTATTGCCATTGGGATCATCAGTTTGACCAGGGCGATTGGAATACAAGATGAAAATGATCAGTACAATCACCACAACTGTGGCAATTACAACATAGCGATAGCCACCTTTACTGAGCCAAGAGGCAACCCCTTGGGTATTAAAGGTATCGATTGGACTAGTACGGCTGGTATTGACGCGGCGGCGATCCGAGCGCCAATCATTGTTGACCATACCTTGCCACGACTGATCATCTTTGCGTAACTCGGCTTGGTCGATCCGACGGGTAGGGGCGGTTGGGCTGGTTTCGTCATCTGGACGGTCATAGGGACGAAAGCGGTTTTGGCTCATCGCCGTCATCCTTTCATCGCTGCAACTACTCTAGGTCGCGTTACTAGTCCGTATTATCAATGAATTTTGTGGTTTGGGCAAGAAGCGCGTAGTGCGAAGGATGAATTATGAAGGATGAGGGATGAGGTTAAGGTCAAAAATCAAACGGCAGAAGGCAGAAATCTTAAAATTGAACCACGAAGTGATTAGGCTATGGTCTATTGGCTGAAGGCGATGGGATCTTTTGCTGTTTCAAAAGATCTTCAGATAGCCAAAACCTGATAGCTGATAGCCAGTTCATCTTCGTGGTTAAACTTACCTATCAAATCATTCGGCTAAGGCCAATTTGCCTGATTGAATCACCTGTTTCAGGCCTTCGATATGCGGGTACATCACGGTATCTTCAGCCAAAAATGGCACAACTTGGCGAATTGCTTGGTGGGCGGGCGCAGTGCCTTGACCAAGTTGCAAATGCTCGTGTTTGCGCCAACGTAAATCGATCGCTTGGGCGGCGCATAAGGCTTCGCAGGCCAAAATACCCACCACATTATCGAGCATCTCGGCTGCCTGACGGGCGGCAGTTGGCCCCATACTGACATGATCTTCTTGATTGCCCGAGGTAGGAATCGTATCAGCAGCGGCGGGATGCACAAGCACCTTATTTTCGCTCGCCAAGGCCACCGCAGTATATTGAATTAGCATCATACCTGAGTGCAGGCCACCTTGCTCAGTTAAAAACGGGGCTAATAAATTGCCATTTAGGCCTGCGTCAACCAAACGGGCGGTGCGGCGTTCGCTAATATTGCCCAATTCGCTCAACGCCACTTTCAGAAAATCCATCGCTAAAGCCAATGGCTCGCCATGAAAATTACCACCCGAAATTGCCTCATACTCGCCATGGGGTTGCTCAGGATCAACAGGTACAATCAAGGGGTTATCGGTGGCGCTGTTGAGTTCAATCTCGGTAGCCCAACGCCCATAACAAGCAGCATCGCGAATTGCCCCATGGACTTGCGGCACACAGCGCAACGAGTAGGCATCTTGGACTTTATGTGGCCCATACATCGCTGGATCAGCGGCTTGGCTGGGGTAAACAAAGCTACTACCTTGCAACAATTGACGAATGCTCCGCGCACTATCCATTTGACGTGGATGCGGACGAATTGCATGCAACCGTTGATCGAAGGCTGCTGGCAAAGCCGCCAAAGCTTCCATCGACAAGGCGGCAATAGTTTCGGCACTACGGCAAAGTTGCTCGGCATCGTAGATTGCCAAGGCAGCTAAGCCACTCAACAACGCCGTGCCATTGGTTAATGCTAAGCCTTCTTTAGCCTCTAAAACCAAAGGTTCTTGCTGCAAGTAGGCTAAGACTTCGGCTCCGCTCATCCGTTGGCCATGGATTGGCGATTGACCTGGAGCAACCGCCTCACCCAAGCCAAGCAAAATCAAGCAGGCATGGGCCAAAGGTGCCAAATCGCCGCTGGCTCCAAGTGAGCCTTGACAAGGAATAATTGGCAAAATATCGGCGTTGAGCAGATCAAGCAAGGCTTGCGCAACCAGCGGGCGAATTCCCGAAAAGCCTTTAGCCAAGGTATTGACTCGCACGATTAACATAGCGCGTACTTGGTCGCGGCGCAGCGGCGTGCCTGTACCAGTTGCGTGGCTCATAATAATATTGCGTTGCAACTCGCGCACATGGTCGCGATCGATTGTGCGATTTTGAAAATGGCCAAAGCCCGTGGTAATGCCATAGACCACGCGACCCTCGGCCACAAACCGCTCGACGGCAGCGCGAGAATAGTGCATTCGTTCAATTGCTTCGGGTGCTAATTCGACCTTAATTGCCGGATTACGAGCGGCAGCCACCAAACCATCAACTGTTAACTGCTCGCCATTGAGCACTAAACATTCCACAATGCTACCTCGCTAGCTTAATTCGCTTTCGGCGCTAGTATACCAGCCGCCAGCAAATGGTGGGGCTTGCGATGGATTTAATTATGGTTGGGCTAGAACGATTGCAGCCCTTGCGCCACTCTCTCCTCTCGGGAGATTCTGAGTAGGCGCAGGTTTTAGATTGCCAAAACGGTGTGGAAGTGGGCGCGATACGGCGCGTAGCTAGCTAACTCGCGCACATAATCGCAGATTTCACTGCGCAAAATGGGGTCGTTGTAGGTTTGAACTAACAATTCCAACGCATTAACCACATACGAACGCGGTTGATAATCGTAACACGACGATTTGCCTTCACCGGCGATGGAAAGAATGCCTGCCTCACTGAGTTCTTTGAGTGCTCGCTCAATACTCCATATATCGCGCCCTAGCTGGCGAGCGATGTGAGTAGCAGTGCCTTGATTAACTGTTCGTTGTGCAAATAGCATGACACAATGCAGTTTTTCGGGAGTATCGATCGCTTGCTCAAGCAACATATACACGCTTGAAGAGATCATGCTCGCCTCCTTGCAATCCTCTTTGACTGCGCGGAAAAGAGACCCCGCTATCTTGGCGGTTTACAGGCACCACGGCCTGTTGGTGTATCTTCCGTTCCTTCGCTTTCTGGGTCAATAGATCAGCCGACAGCGGACGGTGGTAGTGGTAGTTGGATGGGATTTTGAGGTAGAAAATTGCTGTTGTTATGTTATGTCTCCCCGATTATATCACAGTTTCCATGAATAGCTAGATTAATTTTGCCTAAAAAAGAGCGGATATAGGTATATAGGTAAACTTAGTTTAACCGCTAAAAACCCGTTGCATATCGGGTATGCAACGGGTTTTTAGCATTAATTTGCTTAAAAAGCTTAAGCTGTCAGGGTTACCGTGCCGGGGCTATCATTGGCATCCGAATCGTCGCTCTTGTCATCGACTGGGGGTTCAGCCGAAACTGCTGCGACCAAATCTTTCTTATCAAGATTGATGACGGTTACGCCTTGAGTTGTTCGCCCATACTTAGAAATCTTGTCGGCACGAGTACGCATCACGACCCCATTGCGGGTAATTGTGGTCACAATGTCGCTATCAGTCAACACCAATGCAGCGGCAATTTCATCGCCTGGCTTGAGCCGCATGGTAATCACGCCTTGGGTTGCCCGACCCTTGACTGGATAGTCTTCGAGGTCGGTGCGCTTACCCATGCCGTGGGAGGTAATCACGAGCAGTTGTGAATCTGGCCGCACCAAATCCATGCCGACCACTTGATCTTTGGCTGACATTTTGATGCCAATTACACCACTAGCTGGCCGACCCATCGGACGCACTTCGGCTTGACTGAAGCGGATGGTTTGGCCATGTTGGGTGGTCATCAAAATATCTTCGTCGCCATTGCTGGTTTTGACCCAGCGCAGTTCGTCGCCAGTATCAAGCCCAATCGCGATCAAGCCATTCGAGCGCACTGAGCTATATTCGCTCAACTTGGTACGCTTGATTCGGCCTTTGACCGTGGTCATCACCAAATATTCGCCATCGTCGAAATCGGGCACGGCGATCAATGATGTGACCAATTCGCCTGGTTCGAGCGAGATCAGGTTGACCAGCGGCAGACCTTTGGCGGTACGGCTCGCATCGGGAACTTCATGAACTTTGAGTTGATAGACTTTGCCACGGTTGGTAAAGAACAAAAGATCGTTCAGGGTGTTACACATCAAGAGATGTGCCACCACATCATCTTCTTTGGTGGTCATGCCCTTAATCCCACGCCCACCGCGATTTTGCACGCGATAGGTATCGCCAGGCAATTTCTTGATGTAGCCACGATCAGTCACCGTCACCAACACATTCATGTCGGGAATCAGATCTTCGGTGCTGATATCGCCAGTGGCATCGGCAATAATCCGTGAGCGCCGAACATCACCATATTTTTCTTTGAGTTCAGCCACATCGTCCTTGATAATTTTGAAAACCCGTTCAGGCTTGGACAAAATATCTTCAAGGTCGGCAATTGTCCCCAAGACTTCTTTATATTCATCCTCGATTTTTTTGCGTTCGAGGCCGGCCAAGCGCCGCAATTGCATTTCCAAAATCGCTTGTGATTGCAATTCGCTGAGCTTGAAGTTTTTCATCAAGTTGCTGCGAGCAGTTTCAGCGGTGCGGCTAGCGCGAATCGTGGCAATCACTTCATCAAGCTGATCGAGGGCAATTTTCAAGCCTTCGAGAATATGCGCCCGGGCTTTGGCTTTGGCCAGATCATGCTCGGTACGCCGCCGAATGACAATTTGGCGATGCTCGATATATTCTTGCAAGGCTTTTTTGAGCGAAAGCGTGCGTGGTTGCTTGCCATCTTCAACCAAGGCCAACATATTTGCGCCAAAGGTGGTTTGCATACTGGTGTATTTGAACAGATGATTCAGCACTTTCTTGGGCTGAGCATCTTGCTTCAAAATAATCACCATGCGAATCCCCGAACGGTCAGATTCATCGCGCACATCGCGAATCCCTTCGATCCGTTTATCTTTGACTAACTCGGCAATCCGTTCGATCAAACGGGCTTTGTTAACTTGATAGGGCAATTCGGTCACGACGATATGGAACGCACCACGAGCAGCTTCTTCGATGTGGGCTTTAGCGCGAATCAAAATCCGGCCACGGCCACTCGAATACGCGCTAATAATCCCTTCAGTACCCAGAATCGAGCCGCCCGTTGGGAAGTCGGGGCCAGGGATAAACTTGATCAAATCTTCAACGGTCGCATCAGGATTATCAACCAAGTAGCCGATGCCATCGCACAGCTCACCAAGGTTATGCGGCGGAATGTTGGTGGCCATACCAACCGCAATCCCGGCTGAGCCGTTGAGCAGCAAGTTGGGCAAACGGGCTGGCAACACCAATGGCTCTTGATAGCCGCCATCGAAGTTGGGGCCGAAATTCACCGTATCGCGGTCGATATCGCGCAACAATTCCTCGGCAATTTCTTTGAGCCGCGCTTCAGTGTATCGATAGGCCGCCGCTGCGTCGCCGTCAACACTGCCAAAATTCCCTTGGCCATCGACGAGCGGATAGCGCATATTCCATGGTTGGGCGAGGCGAACGAGGGCATCATAAACCGAAGCATCGCCGTGAGGGTGATACTTCTTGAGCACTTCGCCGACAACACCAGCGCATTTGGAATAGCGCACGTTGTGCAATAGCCCTTCGCGGAACATTGCATATAAAATCCGCCGCTGCACAGGTTTGAGACCATCGCGAGCATCAGGTAAGGCCCGCGATACAATCACACTCATTGCATAATCGAGATAGGCGGTACGCATCTCGTCAACAATCGCAACAGGCTTGACAATCCCTATTTCCATGAATTTTATCCCTTGCGTAAGCGCTAAATCCCTAAAGTTAAGCTTCCTCTATTATACCGCGAAATAGCCATAATGTCGAATATTTTTAGCACAAATATGCTGAATTTAAGTAAATTGATCAGCAGTCGGCCTATCGTTGCTATACTACAGCTAGCAAACTATTCATCTTTTAGGCCAAGAAATTGAGCGTTATGCTGCGATTGTTTTTATTGGAACAACACGATAGCGTTTTGCGGCGGGTTGAGCTACAACATGTGCTTGAACAAGCCGACCAAATGCGCCAGGCGTTGCGTTTACAAGGCTACACGGCGCTTGGTCCAGCCTTGCAAACATGGGACTCCTATGCTCAGCGCGTGCTCTATCAGCCAATCGCCCATGTGTTTGATCCCAAGTTAGGGCCAGAATATCGGGTGCATCAAATCGAAGCTCGGTTGGTGGCTGAAGTCAGTTTAGCAATTGATGCTCAACAGCGCTACAACCTGGCAGGAATTTACGATCAACTGTATGAGCAAGGGCTAGAGCCACTAGCCGCGCCGTTGATTCCAGTTTTGCCATTGGTTGGGGTTGAGCCACGCGTGCAAGCCTATATTCCAGTTTTGCCGTTGGGAGCACGGGCTTTGTGGCCACGCCATACGTGGTGGGTGCGCAAACTTGGCTGGCAACGCCCAGTGCCAGAGCTTGGGCAACGATTAACCTGGCGTGATCAATGGCAGCATACCTGGCCGCCATTTTTGCGTTTACAACTGGCTGCGATGATCATTATTCTCTTGCTCAGCATGCCGTGGGCGATGCTTCAATGGTGGCTGGGAGCCGAACCTCAAATTCTGCTGTTCAAGAGCTTTGAGATCTTCACAGCCCTGCGCTGGTTTGGTATGATTGGCAGTATGCTATTGGGAGTGGTGATTTGGCGACAACGTGGCAGTGCAATTCAGGCATGGAACCGTTTTTGGGCAACGACCCCAACACCACCTCTTTTGATCATTGAGCTAGAGTCGGAGAAACAGCGTGAGCAATGATTTTCCTATCGAACAGTTAATAGCCCAACAATTGCCCGAGGCGATGGCCTTGCAGTTGCATGTATTGCCAGCCCACCAAGAATTAATTGCGCCCTTGCCAACTGGCTACGTTGGGCCAGTTATGGCGGCAGCGGAGCAATGGCTGAAAGTTCATGGCTATCGCACCTTAGGCCCATGGATGATCGCCTGGGGGCCAACAGGACAGCCGCAATTACGTCGCCCAGTCAGTGGCGCACTCAAAGCAATCCGCGAAAAAGATTTTCAAACCGTTGAAGTACCCGAACAATTACTATTGGCGGTGCCATTTGTCGGTTGGCCTGTGTTGCCTCACAATTTTACCCAACCTGTTAATAATGTTGGGCTGAATATTATGGGTTCGCCGTTGTTGCTAGCCTTGACCGACTCGCCGCCAACCATGGCTTGGGTTCCAGTTGTACCACGCGGCACGAATACGCTCTTTTCGATCGAGCGTAGCAAAATTGGCCTCTTGCCAACTCCACCGAAGCCGGGCAAACAAATTTCGATGCTTGATGCATGGTTTCGAGCTAGCTATACCCTTGGGCGTTTTGCCACAATTCTGATGGGCGGATTGGGCTTTATTCTCTCATTTATTGTGATTATGGCGGTTATGATTGGCGAATTGCCAATTGCTTCAATTCAAGGGCTTTCGTATGCCTTTGCCTTTGGATTAGGCTATATTTCGATTGTCTGGAGTCAATTTATTATCATTCCAGCCATAATTATATTTGCAGGCATTGGGGCATATAAAATGAATGCGATTGCCAATTGGAATCGCTTTTGGCAGCAGCGTCCGGTTCCACCCGAACTCTTGCTGGGCAGTCGTGGTGATGGCCAAGTTGGCACATGGTTGGGCTAAATTACCAGCCCCAATCGTCGTCACGGCGGCGCTTGCGGCGACGTTTGCGCCAAGGCATCAACAGCGATTTATGATATGGCTCGCGGCCTTCAATCAGCCAATCGGCAATTGAATGCACGGCTCCGCCAGTGACAAAACCCACTAATGCATAAACGATGAGTTGGCGATCGCTATACCATAAGGCCTTGAGATCGGCAATAAAGGCGGCGCTAATCGTGGCAGTATCAACCGGCGTGAAGCTATTGATTAAGGTCATACCCAAATAAAACGAGAGCCAGACCATCACCAAAAAGTAGCCAAGCCGAAATAATGGGCCAAATACAAGGCTATGCGAAATCCCAGCCCGATGCGGCACAAGCTCACGATACGGCCACCAAATAAAGCGCAACGGCCCCCAACGATTATAGGGTTCGGAAGCCAAATCCAAATCGGGCGAGAAGGCCATACCCGAAACAATATGGCTTCCGGCCCAAACAAACGCACCCAATAAATCGCTATTTGGCACAATCCGCCAAATAATCGGAATGCCCACAATGCCCGTAAAGACCGTCAACATATCATGAGTTTTACCATCAGGCATTGTTCAACGCTCCTACAATGTGCCAACCGCTAGTTCAGATGTGCTATTATCTTTGATTGCTGGTTGGAATGCAAGGGTTTAGGCTGGTTTTTTGGCTGGTGGTTTATTTAAGATCTGCTCATCAACCGAGTAAGGGCCACCACCGTTCAAACAAATGACCATACAAACGGTCAGCAAAACCAGATCGTATTCCATGCCATTGGCATAATAAAAGAAGCTGCCCCAATGAACTTTGATTGCGCCCAACATTACGCAGCCCAGTAAAAGCGCGGCCCAACGGCTATAAACTCCCACAGTTAATGCCAAACCACCCAAAAATTCGACAGTCGCGACCAACCACGCCAAGACCGCCGGAATTGGTAACTGATACTCATTGCCAAAGGTGGCAGCCACCCCGCCAATCATTGTAACTTTCGACCATCCATGGATCACGAAGACCATGCCGACAACGACTCGTAATAGCGTCCAGCCGATAGCACTCAGTTGTGCGCTTTTCATCGCGAACTCCTTGCGACAAATCGTAGTAAACGCCGCTATGATACACGCTAATAGGCTTTTTGTGTGCTACACTAGAGCCAGCGAGTTGAAAAATACCCCCAAAGAAGGCAGTTTGACAGGCCGTGTGTAATCAACTACAATGCGACAAAATGCTGACAGGAAACTCTCCACGCTAGGGCGTGCCAAGTTTCTGCCAGTTTTTTCTGTTGCGGTGAGGTGTATGATGTTTGAGAATCTATCCGACCGCTTAACCGATGTTTTCAACCGGTTGGGCAGCAAAGGCCGCCTAACTGAATCTGATGTTGATGCGGGCTTGCGCGAAGTGCGTTTGGCCTTGTTGGAAGCAGACGTTAACTTCAAAGTCGTCAAAGATTTTGTGGCGCGGGTGCGCGAACAAGCGATTGGCGAAGAAGTCACCAAGAGTTTGACTCCTGGTCAACAAGTGATCAAAATCGTTCATGACGAGTTGGTGCACTTGCTTGGTGATGCCAATGTGCCGATCAACGAATCGAAAAACCGCGAGCAACCGACGATTGTGATGTTGGTCGGGTTACAAGGTGCTGGTAAAACAACCATGGCTGCCAAGTTGGCGCTATATATGCGCAAAAAAGGCAAAACGCCATTGTTGGTTGCCGCCGACATCTACCGACCCGCCGCGATCAAGCAGTTGGAAACGCTCGGCAAGCAATTAAATATTCCGGTTTATAGCGAAGGCACTGAGGTTGCTCCGCCTGATATCGCTGAGCACGCTTTGCGGCAAGCGCGAATCAATGGCAACAACTTTGTGATCGTCGATACTGCCGGACGCTTGCAAATCGACGAACGCTTGATGACCGAATTACAACAAGTCGTCGAACGCATTGGCCCAACCGAAATTATGTTGGTCGTCGATGCCATGATCGGTCAAGAATCAGTCAAAGTGGCCGAGGCTTTCCATAGCAAAGTGCCATTAACTGGCTTGATTATGACCAAAATCGACGGCGATGCCCGTGGTGGGGCGGCGCTCTCGATGCGCGAAGTCACTGGAGTGCCAATTAAGTTCCTTGGAACGGGCGAAAAAACCGATGCCATCGAACCATTCCACCCCGATCGTCTAGCCCAACGGATTTTGGGCATGGGCGATGTGATGACCTTGATCGAGCGAGCCGAGCAAGTTTACGATAAAGATGAAGCCAAGAAAATGCAAAAGAAGATGCGCAAAGGCACCTTCGACTTTGAAGATTTCCTAGGCGCAATGAACTCAATGCGTAAACTTGGCCCATTACAACAAATCTTGGGCATGATTCCTGGGCTAGGCAAGCAAATTCGCCAAATGAAAGAGCTTGATGATGCCCTTGATGATCGCGAAATGAAACGGATCGAAGCAATTATTCAATCGATGACGATCAAAGAGCGCCGTAACCCCGACTTACTCAAAGATCCCAGCCGCAAGCGCCGGATCTCAGTCGGTAGTGGCACACGCATCGAAGATGTCAATGCATTGGTTAAGCAGTTCCGCGAAATGCAACGGATGATGAAGCGCTTCAGCAAGGGCGGCCAAAACCCGCGCGACCTGATGCGCATGTTCAAATAAACCGAGGCTATAGGCTACAGTGCGTAGGCTATAGCACCTAATTAATTATTGCTTAGTGGATAGCCTATAGCCTTGAGCCTATAGCCACTCGCCACTTTTGGAGGAAACACTCGAATGGTTCGTATTCGTCTGCGCCGGATGGGCATGAAGCACAAGCCCGCTTATCGTGTTGTTATTGCAGATTCACATGCACCACGCGATGGCAAGTTTATCGAAACGATTGGCCACTACAATCCTCAAGCACAACCAAAAGTTGTGTTTATCAAGGAAGATCGCGCTCGCTATTGGCTGAGCGTTGGTGCACAACCATCAGATACCGTAGTGCGCTTGTTGAAAAACTTGGGCGTGGTTGATGCTGAAGGCAAATTGATTGGCGAAGCTCCAGCCAAGGTTGAAGCTCCAGTCAAGAAGGCCAAGAAAGCTGTCAGCAAAGCAGCAGTTGCTCCAGTAGCCGTTGCAGCTCCAGTCAAGGCCGAAGCCGAAGCTGGCGAATTTGCTGGTAGCGTGCGCCCATTGGCCGATGGTAGCGCCCCCGAAGGCTACGCCATCAAAGGCAACCAAAACTCAATGTTGTACCACGTTCCTGGTAGCCGCTACTACAATTCAACTGTGGCTGAATTGTGGTTCGACACCGTGGAAAGTGCCGAAGCCGCTGGCTTCCGCGCTCCTGGTCAAAAAAGCGCCGAGTAAGCTCGCGAAGCGGGTGTGAGGCCACTTGCCTCGCACCCGCCGATTGCCCAAGGATGCAGCTATGGAAGATTTATTGAAGTATATCGTCGAAGGCCTGATCGACACCGACGAAATTAAAATTAGCAAACGCACTGGTCACCACAGCATTACCCTCGATCTGCGCATTCCCCAAAGCGAAGCTGGGAAGGTCATCGGGCGCAATGGGCGTGTGGTCAAAGCCATTCGCGATGTATTGGGCATCGTTGGCGCTCGCCAAAACAAACGGGTCCACCTAGAGGTTAATTCGTGACAGCTCCAAATCCAGATGATTTCTTGTTAGTTGGCCGCATTTCAGCGGCGTTTGGCGTGCGCGGCGAGTTGAAGATTTCAATGATCTCATCGCACCCTGAACATATTCAAAAACTTAAACAATTGTTTGTGGGCGATCTTTCCAAGCCTTACACGATTGGCCGCCTGCACCAACACAAAGGCAGCCTGTATTTGTTGCGGCTGAACGAAGTTGATACCCGCGATGCTGCCGAAGCGATGCAAGGCCTTGAAGCCTATATTCATCGCAGCGATGCAGCGCCCTTGGCCAATGATGAATATTTCTTGCACGATTTGGTTGGCTTACAAGTGCAAACTGAGGCTGGCGAAGACATTGGGCGAGCAGTTGAAATTATTGAAACTGGCGCAAATGATGTATTAGTCGTTCGCAAATTAGGCCAAGCCGATATTTTAGTGCCGATGGTGCGCACGGTCGTTCGCTCAATTGATATTGCTGGCGGCACGATCACCGTAACCTCGCTAGCCGATATTGTGCCTGAGTAAACACCTCAGCTTTCCCACCAATCTGAATTGACAGCGGCTCATTGCACTGCTACGATGAAGCCGCACCTTGCTTCTAACCTCAGGTATCAGTCGGAGAATACAGCTATGCGGCGGATCATCTGGTTGACTCTGGTTCTTGGTTTATGTTTTTGGGCTTTTCGCACCTCCCAAGCAGTGACCCCTGCGCTCACCGATACCTATGGGTTTGCTTCGTTTTGGCAAACTAATGGCGGCGAGTTGATTTTTGGTCAACCAATTACCGATCCCCTAGAGCAAGATACACTCGTTGTGCAATATTTTGAAAACGCTCGCTTCGAGTATGATCCGCAAACTGATAGCGTTGGCTTGGGCTTGGTTGGCCGCGAACGCACCGAATGGCGCGATTTTGGCCCACAACCACGTTTAGCCGCCGCAAGTTTACGCCCCGAAGGCGCTAACTACGATCTAACTGGCAGTTTCCGCACATTTTGGGAAACCAATGGTGGTGTAGCAATTTTTGGTTTGCCAATTAGCTCAGCTCAATTCGAAGCACGGCCAACTGGTCGTTTCAAAGTGCAATATTTCGAACGCGCCTTGATGATCGAGCATCCTTTGTTGGCGGGCACAGCTGAAGAGATTGAGCTAGCGCCGCTGGGACAAGAGGTTGCTGCCGCCCGTGGCTTAGTTGAAGGCATGAGCTACGAGCAGCCCTATTTATTTGAATTTGATCCAGTTGCCCCGGCTCCGGTGCAAACTGCTGCCCCGCAACCAGTTGCCGAGCCAACCCAAGTACCGCCAACCGCCGCACCTGCCCAACCAACCAGCCAACCTGTGCCAACTGCCACGCCCAAACCAGCCAATCCCAATGTAGGCAAACGCATCGAAGTTGATATTAGCAAGCAATGGCTGTATGCCTACGAAAATGGCACAGTCGTGTTTGATGCGCCGGTTGCTACTGGAAAAGATGGCTTCAATACCCCAACTGGCAGCTATGAAATTTATGCCAAAGTGCCCTTGCAAACCATGCGTGGCTCACTTGGTGGCGAGACCTGGGTTGTGCCAAATGTACCCCATGCCATGTATTTCAATGGCAGTGTTGCGCTGCATGGAACCTACTGGCACAACTTATTTGGTAGTGGCACGCGGATTAGCCATGGCTGCGTCAACTTACCACTTGATGCTGCCGCATGGCTCTACAATTGGGCTGGTGTCGGCACAACCGTCCAAGTCTATTACTAAAATTTATCCTGGCGGGCGGCCTGCTACACGTTGTTGAGGAGAATGCTATGACCCAACACGTTGGAATTATTGACCTTGGCTCAAACACCGCCCGCATGATTGTGGTGCAATACCAGCCCTATCACTCCTTCAAACTAGTCGAAGAAGTTAAAGAAAATGTGCGTTTGGCGCATAATGTCGGCGCTGATAATCAGTTGCAAGCTGAGCCGATGGCCATGGCAATTGAAACCTTGCGCATGTTTAGCAATTTTTGCCGTGCCTTAGGGGTCAACGAAGTTGTGGCTGTGGCCACCAGCGCCGTGCGCGATGCCGCCAATCAAGCCAGCTTTTTGGCCCAAGTCAAAGAAGAAACTGGCCTCGATTTACGCGTGCTCAGCGGCGATGAAGAAGCCTACTACAGCTACCTTGGGGTGATTAATACGCTTGGGGTTAGCAATGGTTTTATGTTTGATATTGGCGGTGGCAGCGTCGAATTAGCCTTAGTTCGAGGCCGTGGCTTGGCGCATACAACATCATTGCCACTTGGCACTGTGCGGCTCACCGAGCAAATTTTGCGCAGCGAAACCCCCAGCAAAGCCGAACTCAAAGCCCTCGATCGTCATTTAGATGAAGCGTTAGCCGAACTAGACTGGTTTCGACCGCAAGGCAGCAAATTGCCGTTAATTGGGGTTGGTGGCACGGTGCGCAACCTGGCCAAACTCGAACAACGTGCCCAGCGCTATCCACTTGATATTGTGCATGGCTACACGATGTCGTTGCAACGGGTCGATGAATGGGCTACTCGCCTCAGCAAACTCAATCGCAATGAGCGCGAGCAGCTTGATGGCCTTAACAATGATCGCGCTGATGTCATTACGGCTGGCGTACTGTTAATTCGAGCATTGATGCAACGTTGTGGAGCTGATAGTTTGTGGATTTGCGGCCATGGTTTGCGTGATGGCATCTTCTACGAGCAATTTCTGCGTGGCTCACAACCGCCCTTGCTCGGCGATGTCCGCCAGTTTTCGGTCGAGAATTTGGCACGAATCTATGGCTACAACGTGGTGCATGTTGCCAAAGTGCGCGAATTAAGCCTCGCCTTGTTTGATCAACTGCAAAGTTTGCATGGCTATGGGGCGTGGGAACGCGAATTACTCGAAGCTGCGACGGTGGTGCATGACATTGGGGTAGCAGTCAATTTCTACGATCATCATAAACATGGCTTATATTTGATTCTCAACTCAATGCTGAATGGCTATACCCACCGTGAAATGGCCATGGTCGCCTTGCTCACTCGCCATCATCGCAAAGGCGGCGTGACCGATGCCGGCTTAGGTGGAGTTTTGGCTGAAGGCGATCTTGAGCGGGTAGGCAAATTAAGTGCCTTGTTGCGTATCGCTGAATATCTAGAACGCTCCAAGAGCCAAGTTGTGCAAAGTGTCGTGTGCAAAATTGAGAAAAATCAGGTGCGGGTGAAGGTACAGGCGGTTGGCGACGCTTCGATTGAAATTTGGGATGCCAATCGCAAGACCAACCTATTTCGCAAAGTCTATGGGGTTGAAATGGTGATTGAATAGCCCTAGCAAGATTGGGGTTTTGCTAGGGCTACGCTTTAGAAAATAGCAGGAACAACTGCTAATTGATCGCCGAGTTGGGTTTGGGATTGTTGAATAACCCCAACTGGCAATTCGAGGGTGTAACGGGCTTTGGCTGCGCCAGCAAATGGCCGCCAGGGCTTAAAGTTCTCGCGCAGCCCCACTACCTGATGCTGCCGATCAACAAAGATCACATCGATCGCAAAGCGCATAAAGAACATATGAATATTATTATTGGGATAAAGAATTAAGCCCGTATTGGCAGGCAAATGCTTACGCCCCATCAGGCCCATGCCACGACTCAAAAAGCTATTAGCAAACTCAGCATATTCAACCAAGTTGCTATTGCGCGTTAGATTACGAATAGCGTGTTGCGACACTAGAGACCGCCACCAAGCAAGCGTGGCACGGCTGGCCCCAAGATAACCACAAACATCGAAGGGAAGATCAAGAACACCAATGGGAAAAGCATCTTGATTGGTGCTTTTTGGGCTTCTTCTTCAGCACGTTGGCGGCGGCGCAAACGCAATTGGTCGGATTGAATTTTGAGCATTTTACCCATACTCACCCCAAGTTGGTCGGCCTGAATCACAGCCGAAACAAACGAGGTTAAGTCTTCAACCCCAGTTCGCACGGTCATGGCACGAAAAGCCTCGTGGCGTTGCGTACCCAAGCGAATATCGGAGAGTGCCCGTCGGAACTCACGGCACAACTCGTTATCCCACTTTTCAGCCACCCGTTGTAAGGCAGCATCAAAGCCCAAACCTGCGGTAACACTGATCGAGAGCAAATCGAGCGCATCGGGCAAGGCTTTAAGAATCACTTTTTGGCGCTTCTTAATTTGGCGACCAAGCCACATAGCTGGCAATAAGAAACCTAATGCCCCGCCGATCCCCGACCATTGCAGCATGCTAGCGGTTTCAACCTTGGCCAACATACAGACCAAGAAGATCACACCAAATAGGGCAAGCGCGATAAAAATCCGCATCCCAGTAAACATGGTAGGGGTTAAATTACCAGGATTACCAGCAAGCATTAAATTGGTGCGCAGTTTATCGTTACCTTTAGCTGATTGACCAAGCTTCACAAACACATTGTTGAGAATTGGCGTGACAACCCGTTGCATAAACGGTAACTGCAACTCCAGATCCTCAAGGTTCATGGAGCGTTCGGTAAATTGGGCCAGCCGATTAGAGACCGTATCAGTTTGACGGCGCTGGTTAAGCACCATAAACCCAATTCCAAAGACAATAACCAGGATAACTAATCCTATCAGTAAGGGCATAGCAAGCTCCCTTTAGACTTCAATATTAACAATGCTCTTGATTGCGAAGAAGCCCGCAATCATCATCATTGCGCTACAGACTGGCATACAGCACCAATTCTCTGGGGGCAGCCCAAAGCTCATCAGCGGAGCCATATACTCAGGGTTGAGCATAGTAATAATTATCGCAATCGCAATTGGCAGGAGCGTAACCACATAACCCGAATAGCGAGCTTGTGAGGTAAGCACCCGAATTTGACCTTTGATCCGTACCCGTTCCCGAATGGTATGGGCAATCGTATCAAGAATCTCGGCCAAGTTACCACCAACTTCAGCCTGAATATTAATCGCCGAAACCATCAAATCGAGGTCATCGCTTGGTACGCGCCGCAACAGATTATTCATGCCATCTTCAAGCGAAAGCCCCAAACCAACCTCTTGAACCACGCGCCGAAACTCGACTGAAATCGGTGGTGGTGCTTCGCGTGATACCAAATCCATCGATTGTAATAAACTATAGCCAGAGCGTAGCGAGTTAGCCAACAAACCAACCGTATCGCCTAATTGGTTATTAAATGCCTTCAAGCGTGAACCTTGCTTAAAGCTCACAACTTTATCGGGCACGATAAAGCCGATAATTGCCCCAACCACCCCACAGGCCACAACGGCCAAGAAGTTGGCTCGGCCAAGGAACACCCCAAACAAGGCAAACAAAATCACCGAACCAAATTTCATCATAATAAATTCGGTTACGGTAAGTTTAAGGTCAGCTTGGGCAAGATCGCGGGCCAAATCTGAGCCTTTTTGGCCGCGGTTGACCATTGAATCAACCCGACTGGCCAAAGCACTCATGCCACGTTCGGCACTTTCGGTTTGGTTGCGGCTACGTTCGGCAAAGGTCGCGAGGCGGCCATCAACCGAATTGGACTTAGTTTCCCTCAATTTGCGAAAGATCACTGCTCCAGCGCCAAAGAGCGCTAAGGCAATGATCAAGGGAATTGTCCATGGTGGTAAATTTTCCATGGCACTAGTTCCTTTCTAGCGAGTAAAGCCGTTAGTAAAAGCGCTCTGAACTATTGCCAAAGACGTTCGGTGGCAGGTAAATATTCAAGGCTTCAAAACGATCAAGGAAGCGTGGTCGAACCCCAGTTGGGCGGAGTGACCCCACAATCTTACCACGTTCATCGAGGCCTGTTTGTTCAAAGACAAAAATATCCTGGAGAACCACAAGATCGCCTTCCATCCCAGTGACTTCTGAAATGGCCATAACCCGCCGTGAACCATCTTTGAGCCGTGCTTGTTGCACAATCAATTCGATGGCCGAGGCGACTTGTTCACGAATAGCCTTGAGCGGCAAATCCATCCCTGACATCAAACACATAGTTTCGATCCGCGCAATTGCGTCACGCGGTGTATTGGCGTGGAGTGTGGTCATCGAACCTTCGTGACCAGTATTCATTGCTTGCAACATAGCCAACGTTTCGCCACCACGACATTCACCAACGATGATTCGCTCAGGCCGCATCCGCAGACAGTTGATAATCAAATCGTTGATTGAAATTTCGCCCTTGCCTTCGATATTGGCAGTCCGCGATTCGAGCGAAATCACGTGATCCTGCTGAAGTTGCAGTTCGGCAGCGTTTTCAACCGTAATCAAACGCTCATCTTCAGGGATAAATGATGAAAGTACGTTCAACAAGGTCGTTTTGCCGGAACCAGTACCACCAGACACCACCACATTGATCCGAGCGCGAACACTTGCTGAAAGAAAATCCATCATTTCGCGGCTAATTGCGCCAAATCGAACCAAATCTTCGGGGCCAAGTGGCTTCTTGGAGAATTTACGAATTGTGATAACTGGGCCAATCAAGGAAATAGGCCGAATAACGGCGTTCACCCGCGAGCCATCTTTGAGACGGGCATCGACCATGGGCGAACTTTCATCGACCCGTCGGCCAAGTGGAGCCACAATCCGATACAACACCCGCATCGCGTGTTCATCGTCGATGAAGGTCGTGCCTGAAAGCGTCAGCTTGCCTCGTTGTTCAATGTAGATCTTGTTTGGCCCATTGACCATGATTTCCGAAATGCTATCGTCTTTGAGGAGCGAATCAAGCGGCCCAAGCCCAACGATATCCGACATCAACGATTCGACTAATTGTTGGCGTTCGACCCGACTTAACACGATATTTTCGCTGTCGAGCACGGCGCTCAAAAGATCTTCGACCGTTTGGCGGATTTTGGTTTCATTGGTGCTATTGACATCGCGAACTTCTTCGGTCAAACGACGCTGGACACGATGTCGCACATCAAGTAGGCGATCTTGGGAAGAAACTGCAGCAGAGCGCGGAATAGCTCCATCAGGGCGTGTGGCAGCAGCACTTGGTTGTGCTGCTGCTGTTGATTCGGAAGCCGAGGATGGGGACGTATTTCCTGCAATACGCTTTAGGAGCGACATAAGCCACCCTCCATGCGTCTAACGTTTGGTCAATCGAGCGAAGAGACCCTTCGGTTCTTCTTTTTTGGGTTGCTGTGGGCGTGCGCCTTCGCGGCTGGTGCGGGTAGTTCCTGAAATCAGATAGGCCAAGTTGGCCACATCGATTGAGATTTGATGGCGCGGCTGATCGATAATCAAAGGTACGCCACGATTAATCGCATTGACCATTTCAAATGGGGCATTGCCAATTTGGGCCGCAACCTTATGTTGAATATTGGCCTCGACTTGATCGACCCGAATGCCAAATTTAGCATCAGCTTTGTTCAAGACCAACACCAGTTTTTCATCGTTGTAGCCAAGCAACTCGGCCACTTCCAGAAACTGGCGAATATTCTTAATCGATGAGAGTTCCATCGTCATCAGCAAGACAATCCGATGGGCGGCATCAAGCACGGCCATGGTTTGATCTTGGAACGATGATTGGGTATCAACTACCACATAATCATACTCACGCCGCAGAGCATCAAGCACTGTTCGCACATGATCAGCCGTCACCAGTTCACCCATTTGCGGGTTGGCTGGGGCCAGCAACACCTTGATTTGTGAGGCGTGGGTGGTCATCACATCATTCAATAATTCCTTATCAAGATCATCAATTCGCGAGGTGAGATCATTGATCGTTTTGGAGCTATTGATGTTGAACATCACCGCGATATCGCCAAACAACAAGCTAGCATCGACCAAACAAACTTTACGATTACCAGGCAATAATTTTAAGGCAACTGCTAAATTCGAGGCAATTGCACTCTTGCCAGTACCGCCTTTGGGGCTATAGACAGCAATAATTTGGCCAGTTGATTGATCAGTTTCTTCAACCTGTTGAGCTGCTACCACAAAGCGTCGTTGGGTTTGCTGCAAACGATAGACTTCGCGGATGCTGCTGGCGAGTTCATCGCCACCAACGGGCTTGGTGAGAAACTGACGAGCACCAGCCAACATTGCACGGCGCAGGTAATCGGTTTCGCCTTGGACGCTCATCATAATGACTTGCGTATTCGGCACCTGCGCCATGATCGCCTCAGTTGCTGCAATGCCATCCATATCGGGCATGTTAATGTCCATCAACACAACATCGGGTTGAATTTGCTTGGCCTGCGTCACGGCCTCGCGCCCCGTTGCTGCTTTGCCGACAACTTGCATATCCTTCTCAAAAAACAAGAGTTTCTCGAGGTTATCACGAGTATCTGCAATATCGTCAACAATTAGTACGCGAATTTTATCGGACTCAGCCATGCAATTCTCCTTGGTTGTATTAAGGCGTTTGAGTTGGCACTGCTGTTGGCAATGGTTGTTGTTGTGGTGCGTTGGGTAATGGGAATGGAATTACAACCGCTGGTTGTTGTGGTGGCTGTGGTGGTGCAGGAGCATCCAACAGTTTCACAATCATGTTGGGTTGAGCATAGACTTGTGGTACGCCATACAAGCGCATCAACAGATCCATGGTAACCCCAGTTGTTGCAATTTGATCATCTTGATCATCAGCACGCCGCACGACTATATTTAGTTTACTACCAGTTTTAGCTTTTGTATATTCCAAAAGCTCAGCTTGTTGGGCAGTTAAGGCCACCACAATTTGCCATTGTGAGCCTTCAGTAAAGACAGGCTCTGGCGTAGGTTGAGCCGCAACTGGCGAACCATCAACCACAACTTCGATCGTTGGTTGGGCAGCGGCTGGAGCACTACCAGCTTGTTGACCATCAGGTGAAACTAATGGCGGAGCCACAACTTTCAAAACCGGGACGTTTTGGGCTAAGACATGGGTCGTAATATCAAGATACTTTTCATCGACAAGGGTCACCACGCCTTCACGATCAATCCCAGTAAAGCGCAAATAGGGCTGCTCAAGGCTGTAGCTGCCAAGAATATCAATGTTGTTGCCTTCGGCGACAATCCCACCAATATCGCTGACAAACATATTATAGGCTTTGAGCGATTCTTCACCTGCGACTGGAATTGGCAGCTTTTCGGCAATCCCAGCGTTACGGAAGGTCGATTTTTTAATTCGCTCGCCACCACGAATATCGGTGGTGGTTACTTTCCCTTGAACCACGCTGTAAAATTCCGTGTAGAGTACATCGTCGGGGGTAACATCACTGGGGGGCACTTCGAGGGCATTGAAATATTGCTCAAGATCGCCACCAGTAATCAATTTGTTGGCTTCGATGTCGGTCGCCGCTTCCAAAATTTGCACATTTGGAATCGGCATGGGGGTTGGCTCAAGTAATGAGGGGTCACCACCAGGTTGGTTTTTTTGCTGATTGGTTAGATACACATAACCGCCAGCAAGGGCTGCTATGAGAACAACGACGGCAATAATCATGCCCAGAGCTGAGTTTTGGCGCATAAAAATACGTCCTCCGAAACAATATTGGGAGCTCGTGAGGCAAGCGTGCCCCCGTTTTATGGTGAGGTTCGCGGCTATTATACACGATCGATCAACTGTCTATCACAGCTTTGCAAGCAGATCAAGCTTGCTAATGATTAAAGAGTGGTTAAATAATGAGCCAGCATCGTTGATGCTGGCTCATTATTCAATATTTTATTTGGCAATCTCGCGCGAAATCACCAAACGTTGAATTTCGCTCGTGCCTTCGTAAATTTCGGTAATCTTGGCATCACGGAAGTAGCGTTCAACCGGATATTCTTTGGAGTAGCCGTTCGAGCCGAAGATTTGTACGGCTTTGGTGGCTGTCCACATGGCGGTTTCCGAGGCATAAACTTTGGCCATCGCCGCCGCTGCAATATAATTTTCGCCCTGATCTTTGAGCCAAGCAGCATGATAGGTCAACATCCGAGCTGCTTTGATCCGCGTGGCCATATCAGCTAAGGTAAAGCCCACCGCTTGAAAGTTGATGATCGATTGGCCAAATTGTTCGCGAACTTTGGCATAATCCAAGGCCGCTTCATAGGCTCCTTGGGCAATCCCCAATGCCTGCGAGGCGATGCCAATCCGGCCACCATTCAAGATCGTCATAGCGATTTTGAAGCCTTCGCCAGGTTGGCCGAGCATGCGACTTTTGTGCACACGATAGCCATCATACGACATTTGAGCCGATTGAGCCGAACGAATGCCCAATTTATCTTCAACCTTGAGGATTGAAACACCTGGTTCATGGGTATCAATTAAAAATGCTGTGATCCCTTTGACTCCTTTTTCTGGAGCAGTCATGGTCATCAACAAAATCGTGTCGGCTTTTGAGCCATTGGTAACCCAGTTTTTGGTGCCCGTAATGATGTAGTAATCGCCATCTTCGACCGCACGGGTTTTCTGGGCCGCTGCATCCGAGCCAGCTCCAGGCTCGGAGAGCGAGAAAGCGCCGAGTTTTTGGCCGCTGGCCAAGGGGGCTAGGATATCGCGTTTTTGTTCTTCAGTGCCAAATTTTTCAATCCCAGCACACACCAATGAATTATTGACCGAGGCAATGACCCCAACCGAGGCATCAACCCGCGAAAGCTCTTCGATCATAATCGCATATGAAACGTAATCGAGGCCTGCCCCGCCATAGGCTTCATCGATCGCCACACCCATAAAGCCCAATTGGCCCATCTTCTGTACAATGTCAGTCGGCCAAATTTTATGCTCATCACGCTCAGCAACCGTTGCCCGAATTTCACCTTCGGCAAATTCGCGAGCCGCTTTACGCATAAATTCCTGATCGTCCGAGAGCTTGAAATCCACGTTGATTCCTCCAAATCTGTCGAATGCGCTTAATCGTGATTATACGCGAGGATCGGCTGATCGTTCTAAATCGACCCAGCGCACTAAATTGCGCAAGGGATCACGCCCATCGTGATGCCAAGCCGCTTGGGGAAAGGCTTGTTGCCCCGCTTGGCAGATGCGCAAAACGCCGATTGCCGCCAGCGCCTCAGCCAATTCATGACGCTGTGCAGCACTACATACCAGCGTAACACTTTGCAGATGTTGATGCAATGGCTTTAATCGCGTTGCAAGCTCAGCTAGATCGGCCACTGGCACGATTTTAATCAAGCGCCCAGCCGCTGAGGGCAAGGCTTCACGTTGATCAACTACCACGAGCCATGGCTGCTCCGGCTGACTCAACAATTGAATTGGCTGGCCGCTCAGGGCTTGCCACTCATAGTCATCAGCACTACGGCGAGTAGCAGCCAGAATTGAGCTACTCGCAGGATAGCGCTGGCTCAAATCGTCCAAGGCTTGGTTTAGGGCTAGCCCAAATTGGCTTAATTGCGCAGCCGTTGGCGCTTCAAGCATAATTGCTTGGGGTGAAACGCAGCCTTGTTGCTCAAGCATCACGCTGTCATAGGCCAATTTGCTGGCAATTTCAGCCAAGTCTGGGGCAGATAGCCTGCTTTGGCTAATATAGGCCAACGAGTAACGCGAGCCATAATCCAGCCAACGAATATGGGCAGGGCTACGCTGGCGTACCGCCGCAATCGCTGCATCGCTGGCATTGGCAATAATCGCCTCGGTTTTGGCCAAAATTGGCGCTTCGAGCGCGTGATCGCCGCCACTCCACCAGAGCACTGCCAGACTCTCGGCCAATGCAGGCAGTTGCTCAATTAAACTCGTGGCAAAGGCCGCTGCCCACAATGGCTCGCCACGAGCCACCTTAACCAAGCTTGGCGACTTGACCAGCAAGCCATCGATCAGGCTTTGAATCGCCACACCTGGCACATTGCCAGCGCAAATATGCCAGGTCAGGTGCGGGCCAAATAGGCGACTTTCGCCAACCACACTTGGCCGCCAGCCATCAAGCAACAATGGATCGCCAAATTGCTCGTTCAAGCGTTGCCAAAGTTGCGGAGCACGCCAATCGGCCAGCATGCGATCGAGCACTTCGTTCAGCATTGCCGGGCTATAGCCATTAATTTGGGGTAATTGATCAAGTAATTGCAAACGCGGCGGATAATCTGGCACAAGCCATTGTTGGGCCGCCCGATCGATCGCTGCCACAATTGTGGCGATTGGGATTTGTTGCAAGGTGCTGGCGCTGGAATGTAAATGCTCGACCAATTGCAACATCTGGCTGGGGCTTGGTTGGGGCACAAATACACTTAACCCGCCAAATTGCTGGCTAGTTTGAGGCCAAGCAAAATTTGGCGGCAAGCAGGCGCTCATTGGCTCAACGAAGCCATACAGGCCTCGCGAATCGCCCATGCTTTGGTCAGGCTTAGCCCTTGGCTGGTGGCCCATTTCAAGAGAAAATTACGATGAACAGTTCGTTTGAAATCGCCAATTTGCTCAGGTGTAATCTGTTGCTCTTCAAAAAATTGCAAAATTGGCTCAGCCTTTGGCGAGCGCGTTACATCGATATTCCAGCGGCCATAGCGTAAAAAACAATGGGCTTCGGGAATCGAGGGTAAATTATTCGAGGCAAGCGTTTCACCCACACCTGGCGTATTCTTGCCATCCATCAGATAAATCCCAAAATATAAATTAATTGGCAAAGCTAATTCGCGGGCCAACTCGGCCAAGAAGGCATGTTTGGTGCTGCTGGTACCACGTTTTTCGCTCAAGACCAAGCGCCAATCGAGTGGGTTAGTATTGCGCCCAAACGGCAGCGTCGCAATCCAGCGGGCTACTGCTTGATAATGTTCTAATCCTTGAGAGATCAGGCTCGCGCTTATTGGCAAATCGGCATCGAGTGGCACATCAGGCAAGCGTCCAACAATCATGACATCATCTCCATTGAATATGTGGCAATAACCGGACTTGCTTCACGATCACAGAGTTGTTGTTGCCGAACCCGCCCCCAGCGGTAGTAGCCAAGCCCTTGCGGCGAATTGGATAAACGATGACAGGGAATAATTAATGCTAAAGGATTATGGCGCAAGGCTTGATTGATCGCGTGAGCGGCTTGATATGGCGTCGGCAATATTTGGGCAAGCTGTTGATATGACCATTGCTGACCAAAGGGAATTTGGATTAATTGTTGCCAAATTGCTTGCTGCTGCGCCGAGCCATGCCAGGCAATTGGTAACTCAAATTGCTGGCGTTGGCCCGAAAAATAGGCCTGATATTGAGCAAACGCTTGGTCGAGCAACCCATTGGAGCGATAGAGCAACAACTGATCAGGGTAGGCTTCGGTTAATTCAGCCAACAACTCACTATCATCATCGGCAAAACTGGCCAACAACAACCCCTCGGACGCAGCCGCCAGCAGCAAACGCCCAAAGGGGCTGGTTTGAATACAATACTCTACGGGCATAATGCTATTTTCTAGTCAGCGGCAAATAGATGGGCTGAAGCTGATCAACCACCCGCAGGCTTACTTGAACGGTGCGTGAAGCAACACCATCGCCATTAACCGTAAACTGATAATTATAGGTTCCGGCATTTAGGCTACCAACTTGTGCCTTGATCGTCAAATTGGCGGTGCCAACCACGCTACCACTGCTCGGCGTAACGGTTAAACCTGCCGAAGCATTGCTAATATTCCAAACGAGGGCATTTTCGCTGCCACCATTGCTCAACGGAATATCGGCTCGTGCCTCAGCGCTACCAACTTCGGCCAATAAACTCAGCGAATTTTGTACATTCAAACTGACCGGAATTTTCTGCACAATAAAAATCGGGTCATTGGTCAGCACAATACTAGCGGTTGTACCATTAATCGTTGGGGTAAACGATTGATTATTGCGAGTGCGGAAAATCCATTGCTTGCCAGCAGTCAGCGGAAACTGAATTGTGGTGTTAGCCCCAGGAGTCCACAATGCATCGATTTCGGTGTTGCCACGGCTATAACGATAGGCATACACACCACCAGTGTTATTGCTATTGGCAACATAATTGTGGGTATGCACGCCAGCCCGAATGCCCAGCGGGGTGGCTTCATTCAATAAACCAGCCATGGTTTGAAAAGCGGTATAGGCCGATTTAGGAGTGTAGCTATTATTCGATAGATTGCCGACCATTTCCGAGCCACTAAATGGGTGTCCACCATTGAAAGCATCTTCAAGTTGCAACCAATTAATATGCTGCACGCCCAATTGTTGGGCAATCACAAAGCTGCGAATTAAGTAGCGGGCTTGATTTTCGGCGCTCACCACGGGGCAACTGGTCGAGCCAGGGCTAGTACACCAACCAATCTCAGTGATCCAAATTGGGGCGCTAGGGCGGCCAATATCGTTGGTCAGCCAATTACGGGTGTTGAGCAAACGCCCTTCGAGCGTGACGCTCGAAAACGTCCCGATCGCATCGGGGGCAATCGTTGGCATATAGGGGTGAATTCCTAGCACATCAAAGCTCGTTTTGGCCTCAGGTATTTGGCGAAACACGCCATTGGTGCCATTGAGAAAATCGAAGCCATCGCTAAAGCCATCGAACACATACACCCCGCCAGCCACCACAATCGCCGTCGGATCAGCTTGTTTGATAGCGTTATAGGCGGCGACCAAGATTTCGCCATAACGACGGCGGCGCAAGGCCTCGTTATTGTTGATTGAACTCCAAGTAGCAACAAAGTTTGGCTCGTTCCAAATTTGCCAAGCGGCGATGCGCGGCGAGCCTGGAGCATCACTGACTCCATCGCCATCGTAGCGCTCGACCATCCAAGCGGCAAACTCGGCGTATTGGGCCGGATCGCTCGGTGGACACCAGTAGTTGTTATTGCCAGCACACGAAGATTCACGTGCCCACGCTGGGGTCGTCAGCAGCATGCCAATAATCCCAAGGTTGGCATCGGCGACGGTTTTGATGCGGCTATCGTAGGTGGTGCGAAATGTGCCATTATTTGGCTCGATTTCGGCCCATGGCAACTCTTCGAGCGACCAATCGGCGTTGGCCGAGGCCATGGTTTGGGCCAGTTGTGCCACATTATCGCCACCAGCCACCCGCTCGTTTTTGGTGAGGTAGCCATTGATGCCCCAAGGCGTGATTGTGCTGGGCTGGGCTGACGGCGCATCGGGAGCAGCCGGAGCAGGGGTAACAAGCCCGAAGAGGATCACAAGCAATAAACCAAATTTGCGCAAAATAACAACCTCGTGAACAAAAAAAATCAACTGTGTACATTATACACAGTTGATCAATTTGGTGCCGAAGGTGGGAGTCGAACCCACATGAGGTTGCCCTCAATGGTTTTTGAGACCATCGCGTCTGCCATTCCGCCACTTCGGCTTATTGATGTTGTTAACTGGTCGGGGCGCCGCGATTCGAACGCGGGACCTCTTGAACCCCATTCAAGTGCGCTACCGGGCTGCGCCACGCCCCGTCAAGTTCATTGGCTCTCAGTCACGACAGCCGCATTAGATTACCACGAAAGCCCTGCCTTGTCAAATTTGATGATCGGGGATCGGTTGTTGGGGATCGAGGTCTGGAAGCATAATATTTTTGAAACTAAAAGAGTGTTTTTTAACCACGAAGAACACGAAGAACGCTAAGGAACATTGACTATAGGCTGGAAATTCATGGGAAATACCAATTCATTGTTACAAGAGCCAATAGCTAAACATCTCCTGCGCCTTTGTGTTACATCCGTCAATTAGCTTAGATAAACAGGATTCTTCTGCTATGCTACTGATATGATCGTTTTGGATTCACTCATTAGAGGTATCGATGAGCTATCAAGTGCCAAATAATCCACGAGGCAACACGCGAATCAGAAAGATCATACTGATTATTTTTGGCTGTTTATGTATTCTTTCGATTCCTATAGTTTTCTTTGCGTATCAAACATCCAAGGTAATTGATGATTTTTATTTTGGTGCAAGATCGAATGCAATTAATAGTAGTTGGCAAATTCTTAGCATAAGCATTTTGGGTAGCTTAGCATTGGCGGCATTTTTCTGGTCACACTCTATTAAAAAGCAGTGGCAAGAATCCAAACGTAAATACAATCTGATTCTATTCCTCCAACTAGTCAGCCTAAGCTGTATGACCTTGAGTATTTGGAATTTGCTCTATCTCTTTATTTATATTTTTTAACCACTGCGATACCAAAAATTGTTCCGCTAGCCGATAGCCAAACATTCTTTGCAGTAAATACCGATCCCCAGCCCCCGACAACTAATCCCCAACTTCTATGTTCTATGTTCTTTGCTCTATGTTCTACTTGCCCCGTCCCCATGGTACAATAGCCATGTGCGTCAACCGTTGGCGCTTTTTTTGACATTTAAACACCTAGTAGATGATATGTACGCGATTCTTACCAAACAATTTCGCTTCGAAGCAGCCCATCAACTCCCCAATCATCGCGGCAAATGTGCGCGGTTACATGGCCATTCCTATTTATTAGAGGTCAGCGTGCGTGGGCCGATTCAGCCTGCCCGTGGTCAAAGCGATGACGGCATGGTGATTGATTTAGAACACATTAAGCAGTTGGTCAACGAAATTATTATTACCCGCGTTGATCACTATAATCTTAACGATTTTTTGAGTGTGCCCAGCACCGCCGAAAATATCGCCCATTGGATGTGGGATCAGCTTGAACAACAAGCACCTGAATTTGCTGCCTTGCTGTGGCGCATCCGGCTGTGGGAGACTGCCAGTGGCTATGTTGAAATTAGCCGTGCCGAACGCGAGGCCCAGCCATGAATGTGATGGAAGTTTATCGTTCGGTGCAAGGCGAAGGCACCTTGATGGGTGTGCCAACCACGTTTGTACGCTTTTTTGCCTGCAATTTGCGCTGTAGCTGGTGTGATACCAAATATTCATGGAGCGTCAAAGAGGGTGGTAAATGGGAAGATTTGCCAATTGCGACCCTCGCGCAACGCATCGCCGACCAAGGGGCACGCCATGTCGTCTTAACTGGCGGCGAGCCAATGTTGCAGCGCGAATTGCCAGCCTTGGCCCAAACTCTTCGAGCTGCTGGTCATCATCTAACAGTTGAAACCAATAGTACCCTCTTTCGCCCTGAACTGGTTGAGTTGATCAATCTCTGGAGCTTATCGCCAAAATTGGCCGGAGCCAACACCGGCATGTTGCGGCTCGAACCACTGCGTCAATTTATGCAATTGCCAGCCGAACAGCAACAATGGAAATTTGTGATTACTGGCGAGAGCGATTTAGCTCAATTGCATCAATTTGTCAGCGAACATCAGGCTTTTGCCGCAGCCCAATTGCCAATTATTTGGCAGCCAGAAGGCCGCTGGGCCGAGCGCGATTATGCTCATGCCCTCGAATGGCTGGCCGAACGCGCTCAATTGCCTGAATGGCGACCGTTCAATGTGCGCGTGCTGCCGCAAATGCATGTGCTGATTTGGGGCCAAAAACGGCTTGTCTAATGCTTCCAAGGGAGTTCTGTGTGGCAATACAATTACTAAGCCTACCAACAGTTTCATTGCGAAGCTGGGTTTTGGTAGGCTTATTTAGTTTGGGGCTGATTGGCTTGTTGGGCTTGACCTTGGCAGGCATTCGGCGGTGGAGCAAGCCACGCCAAGCAACTGACGACCATTTGAGCACGATTGGCCGCAACACCAGCATTCCCTTTGCCCTGCAAATGACCAGTCGCATGCTCGATTTGGTCTTTGCGATGATTCTCTATCGCTTTTTGGCTGCCGAAACCGTCGGAGCCTACGACTTTGCGGCGGTGATTGTCGTCAACTATTTTGGCACAATCGCCGATTGGGGCTTAACGGTTTTGGCAACGCATGAAATTGTGCGCCAGCCAAGCCAAGCGCCCCAAACATTTCGCACAACGCTCTGGCTACGCTTGCGTTTTGCAATTCTAGCCTTGCCAATTGCCATGATTTTTGTGTTGATTTACAACGGCTTGGCACAGGCTGAGATTACGGCGGTTGGCCTGACCAGTCAGCAAATTACGGTGATCGCGATTTTGATGCTGACCTTGTTTCCAGCAGCACTTTCGGCCAGCGTCACCGCTTGGTTGCAAGGCCAAGAACGCTTGGTCGCGGCTGCGGTCGTCAATCTTTTGACCAATATCGGGAGTGCAGCATTTCGCTTAACCGCCTTGATTTTGGGCTTTGGCATTATCGGGATTGCCAGTGGAGCCTTGGCAGGAGCGTTGCTCAGTGCACTCTTATTTTGGCTGGCGATGCGGCGTTTCTTCCCCGAAGTAGCGTGGTTTGGCCCAACCTTACCCGCCAAACCCTTGCTCAAAGAGGGCTACCCGCTCTTGCTCAATAGTTTGTTGATGACGATCTTTTTTCGTTTCGATACAATTTTGTTGAGCGCCTTCCATGGCTTTGTGGTCTCGGCAACCTATGGCGTAGCCTATAAACTGATTAATTTCACTCAAATTGTGCCACCAATTGTAGTTAATGCGATTTTCCCGACGCTAATTCGCCGTTCCGGTGATGATCGAGCTGGAATGAGTCGGGCGTATGCTGGCACATTGCGTATGTTGCTGAATTTAGCGTTTGGCATCGCCGTCGTGGCGACAATTATCGCTGTGCCACTGACCACATGGCTGGCCGATCGACCCGAATATTTGCCAGGCAGCGTCTATGCCTTGATGATTACGATTTGGTATTTACCAGGCAGCTATCTGAATGGCCTGACTCAATATGTGATTATTGCGCTGGGCAAGAAGCAGGCAATTACCAAGGCTTTTGGTTTGACCGCAATGGTCAATTTAGGCTTGAATATTTGGTTGATTCCACGCTATAGCTATGTTGCCGCCGCTGCAATCACGATTGTTTCTGAGCTTGTGTTATTTTTGCCGCTCTGGCTGGTGTTGCGGCGTGAACAGATTAATATCAACTTGGCTAGCCTATTTTGGCGGCCTGCGCTGGCAGCATTGCTGGCTGGTGGTATCGGCTGGTTGCTACTTGGGATAAATGTGTATTTGGCGGGAGTCGTGACCGGATTAATCTATGGCGCTGGTTTATGGTTCAGCGGCAGTATCGGCCAAACTGAACGCGAATTGGCGGCGCGGATGCTCAAAAAGTTACGACCCCAAGCCTCAAGCTGATTCAAGCGGTGCTAAGACTCGATCGCCATGGCTATTGGGCTGCGAAATCAGCAAAAAATGCAGCTCATCTGGGCCTTGATTGCTCAATTGATGGGCTGCTCCAACCGGAATCGCCAGCGAATCGCCTGCTCGAAGCTGGTGAATTATGCCATCAACTTCAAGCGTCGCAACGCCTTGCAACACATAAAACACTTGGTCGGCATATTCGTGGTAATGGCGAACCTCGGCCTTACCAACTGGCACGCGCTCTTGAATCAGGGTGAATGCCGCTGATTTATGTAAAAACCAGCCGTCGCAACCATCACCCCAAACGTAATGTTCAGCATTGTTGAGATTAACCATCATCAGCATGCTCCCTACAGCGGCAACATCCGCTTGCGCATAGCTCGTCGCCGATCAATATTCCACGCCAAACCCAGCCCCACCACCACAATCAAGCCAATCCCCACAATTTTTAGCCGCAGATTAAGCGATTCAAGCAACTGAGCGGCTTGGCTGCGCCCATTGTTATCGCCAAGTTGGCTAAATAAATTGGCAGCTTGCTCAATATTATTACGCGCAGCAACTATACGAATTCCATTCAAATCACGGCGGGCGGTTTCGAGTAACTGCTGGGCTTTGAGGCCTTGGTCGGCACGTTGTAGGTAATCATTCAGCAGCTTTTGGCGATCAATTCGCGCCAAATCAGCAAATAATGGCAACGCTTGTTCGATGGCAGTTTTGGCCTCAGCATAACGGCCTTCCAAGAGCGCCACGCGGGCGGCGGCAGCAGCATCTTCGGCTTGCACGCCTCTGCGAGCTTGTTCGCGCAAAGCCGCAATCGCCGGATCATCCTTGATGGTCAGGGCGGTTTCAGCGGCAGTCAAGGCCTCGCTATAACGTCCAGCAGCCAGAGCAGTTTCGATGCTCGCTTGATCGAAGGCGACACTTGGCGCTTGCTTCCAACCACCATCGATCCAGGTTGGCAACTGAGCCAGCCATTCGCTTTCAAGGCTTTCGGCGCTAAGACTATAGGCTTGGCTGAGGGCTGAACGATAGCCGCTGGCGGTGCGTAATGCCTCTAAAAACGCCAAAAACCGAGCCATACCATAGCGTTGAATTAAGAATGAAACCATCGACCAGCTTTGCGGATAGCCCAGTGCTGGATTATCGTAGACTGCGCCAGCACTATCCAATAATCGCCAGGTCGCAAGATCGTTATTCTCTAGGGATTGTTTGAGCAAGGCAATTTTGTAACCGCTTTGGCTGGTTGGCACTTCAACATATTGGGCAATGCCTTCCTGCCACATCGTACTTAATCGGCCATCGGAAAGCTCGGCAGCGATGATATGCATTAATTCATGGCGCACATTATTGCGTAATTCTTCATCGCTCATGCCGACAGTTTGCTGCACAGCAATGCTAATTTCGCGTCGCCCAGTGTGAGCATGGGCTACGATACCTTCCAGCCAACGGGCCGCAGGGTTTACTTGCTGATACAGTTCTTTGGTGGGGTAGATGCGCAGCGTCAAGGGTGGGGCAGGTCGATAACCAACAACTGCCGTAACTTCCTCGTAAATCGCGTCGCTATAGCCAGCATAGCGCTCGGCTTCGGCTTCGCTGCCTTGGGGATACAAAATAGAAATATAGGTGGTTTTGCGTTCAAGCCATTGAGGAAGGCTGGTTTGAGCAGCCACAGGATGCGGCCAAAGCAGCAGAATGATCAGCAAACACAACAATCGGCGCATCGGTAAATCCCTTTCCTATGCGCCAATTGTACCATGGCTACCACGCGCCATTCGAATGGCCACCACCTGAGCTTGATGAACTATTATTCGGAGCCAGCGATCAACGATGTGGGTTGCCGTGGGGAGTGCGGTGGTGATGGCCGTCGCAAAGCCACCGCCCCGATCGCGGCTGACAATCTGGATCAATGGATGATGGCGGAGCCATGCGACAATCCTGTGCTGGGCTTGGTCAGGGAGGAGATCAAGCATGCGATGGGTCGGTAAATCGACCACAATACCGCCGTAGGACGTGCCTTTGCGCCATGCCCAGTCATCAATGCCAATCACCGTTGGGGCAGGTGTGGGCGGCGGAGATGTTACATGCGGCATCGCGAGATGATGGCAAAGGCGGGCCGCAGGAGCACTGCCAAGGGCGAGTACGATGGTTTGCTGCCAGATTCGTAGTCGCTGGGGTTGGCTGGCCGATCGGGAAACGAGTGTCGGAAGGCATTCGGTAAAAATCCGTTGGGGACACATGCCAACGCGACACCGAAACCGCCGCACCTGACGCAGGATGCGCACGGATTGGGCCGTGAGGGTGCAGTCCGCGAGACGACGGGTCTAGGTACGATGCCGCGAACATGCATGATGGCCACACTACTGTGGGCATGCACTGGTAGCCGCCGTCCTGAGGGCGGTGAGCGTGCTCAGGTGCGGATCATCGGAATAGGCGGTGATCGTAATGGGGTGGTTCAGAAAGAGCACCTGGGCGAGGGTGGAGCATACATCATCATGCATCGCGTCATCGTACCATACCTTGGCTGCACCAAAACGCAGAAGAGCCAGCATGCTGTGGCACAGTGTCTCGCCTATAGCGATGATCATTAGTAGAATTAAAATTGCCAAAACTCCCCAAAGTACCTTTTATACCGTGCCATGTGGTTGCCTCGTCCTAGCCTAATTGACCTAATTTTAGCCAATTTAGCCAAATGGTTTAGCTAGCATGCCAAAAATAGTGGGTTTGTGTATCTAGGGTGTGGTGTAGCGCTACGATTGTCAGCTTCTAACAAAAAAAACAAGGAAGGCCGAGATGATTCCAATACGCCGTGTTATGAGTATGTTGATTGTAAGTAGTATGATGATTGGTATCGTCCCTTCAAAACCAGTGCAATCAACCGCGCCCAAGCTTCAATCCACCGCCGATCAAGCAACATTAAACGATATTTTGCTTGATGCTGATGATTATCAAGTGTTAATCAGCGGTCAACCCTCTAATCTTGCCACAATCTCACCAAAAACTGATCAAGACATCTTTTATATTGATGCAGAGGCGCAGCAAGAAATTACCGTTGAAATGCAGCGCTCTGCCGACGAAGAGTTGTTAAATGGAGAGCTATCACTGTTTGATCCCGAAGATAACTTGATTGCCAACGACGATAATAGTGGTTTTGATGGCAATCCATTGATTGGCTCGGCAATTGCTGAAACCACAGGCCGTTATGCCGTTTGGGTACGTGATCATGCTGGTACTCGTACTGGTAGCTATCGAATTACTGCCACAGTCAGCGAACCATTAGTGTCGGCTGCTGAACATTCTAGTCTTGATTTAGAAACTGATCCATGCCCTGAGCCTGCCGCCAGCCTTGATTTACCAGCTTTGGAGCCAATGCCAAATCAACCCCAAAATGCTAGGGTTACCCATACCAATCAAGCCTTGCCACGCCCAAACTACCCATTAAATTGTGAATTTGCGCGAGATCGCGAAATTCTAGCCACGCTTAGCCCTGAAACCTTCAGCCTTGAACATGCTAGCCAATCGTTTACAACGGAATCAGTAGCTGTACCTGAATCTACCCAAATGTTGATATTTGAATATTTGGTGGGGCGCAAAACTGCCGATAGTATCACGCCACTACATGTCGAAGTTTTGAGCGGCGTTGATTTTAACATCGTTACTAATATCAGTCATAACCGCATCAAGAGCCAATATCGGCTGGGCTGGCAAACTGGTTTATTAAATATTCAAGCCTTTCGTGGTCAAACAATTAAACTGCGCTTTATTAACGACTGGTGGTGGGTTGATCAACCGTCGGCACAGGTGCGAAATCTGCATTTGACCCAAGAGATTCCTGATTGGGAGCTATCGAATATTGGCGAATTCGCGATTCACCATGACGATCTCATCGGTGCTCATGCAGTGATCACGGGAGCCAATGCCAGCCTGACCTCAGCCCCGATCGATATTACCAACCAAACCCAGAGCCTCGTATTTCGTTATCGGACAGGTCGCTGGTTGAACGATGGTCATGCGCCAGTATTTGTTGAGGTGTTGAGTGGGGCAAACTTTGCCACAGCAACCCGGATTGATCAATGGACTGTTGGTGGAAGATTGACTGATGGTTGGCGCGAAGCAATGCTCGATCTTCAAGCCTTTCGTGGACAAACTATCAAAATCAAAATCATCAACGATTGGTGGCCCCACGAGCCACAAGTTACCTCACTTGATAGCTTCACTCTAAACTGGGCTGTACCAGGCTGGGATGTTTCCAATGCCAGTTTTGTGCGTACCAATAGTGCCCATGTTCCATCGACTAACGACATTACCCTATTAAATGCTGATTTTGAGCAAGATTTAGTTGCCTTTGATGTCCTTGAAAATGCTGATTTTGAGCAATCCAATCTGTTGCTGGCTGAACTAGAACAAGCACCGATTGGCTTGGCGGGACTCAATGCAACCGCAACGAGTGCTGAATTTGCCGTGCCAACCGCTGCCACCAGTATTCACTTTGAATATCTAGTTGGCGATTTAGATAATCCTAATCTTAACCAATTGCTGGCAATTGCGATTCTCAGTGGTGAAAATTTCGAAATTCGCGAGTTTCCTCGCGGCCATGAATTTTTTAGTTCTAGCCAAGCGGGTTGGCTGCAAGGCCGAATTGATCTTGTTGGTTATCGTGGCAAGACGATTAAATTGCAATTTATCAATCCAACATGGGGCAACCCGACCAGTCAAATTAAGCACTTAAAGCTGATCCAAGATGTACCAAATTGGGAAACATCGAATCACCAATTAATTAAGGTCGATACTAATCCAGCCCAAGGTAACCATTTGTATCTACATGGGCATACCACCCAATTAACCTCGCTTGAGTTTACTGTACCGCTAACTGCTCAACAAGTTCGTTTTGCTTATCAATCAGGCTTTATAACTGATGATGCAGCCCGTCAACGAGTTGCGATTAGTATCCTAAGTGGTGAATCTTTTCATATTTCTACAGCTTTGCCCTACCATTATTTGTTTAGCGCAACCAACCAGGGCTGGCAAAGTCTAGCCATCGATCTACAACGATTCCAAGGCCAAGTTATCAAACTACGCTTTCAATTAGAAACGCATCCAATGGCTTATTTGCGACTTGATAGTTTTCAAATCGCTCAAGTAGTCGAGGGCTGGTCAAGCAGTGAACATGCACCCATTAGCCTAGTAGCAGGTAGCTCTAATGGGCAGAGCATTCAATTTGCTGGGAATAATGCGACATTTACGAGTGATGCTTGGACTGTCTTATCAGATACCCAAGCACTGCAATTTAGTTATAAAACTCAACATCCCGAGGCATGGTGGCAGTCAGTAATCGAAGTAAATGTGTTAAGTGGCAATAACTTCGAAATTATTACGCCAATTGGCTGGGTTCATGGCAGTGGCAATGATCCTGATAATGGCTGGCATGAGGCTAATCTCAATCTAGCTCAATTCCAAAATCAGCTAATTAAGCTTCAATTTAAGCATCAAGGTCATGGTTATTCCACCTCGTGGATTGACAATCTTGAGTTGATTGTCGGCCCAACTTCTAGTAATCAGGGAAGTCAAGCAGCTCCTGATAATGCTTTTATTGAGCTTTCGCGGAGTGGTCAGCATGTTACCAGTTCGAGCTTTGATCTTGCTAGCGATAGCCAATTCTTACGCTTTGAGTATCAAATTGGCAGTAAAGATCATGGGAATGCACAGCATCATTTAGCGGTTGAAGTGCTCTCTGGAGCCAATTTTACAACGATAACCAGGATTGATCAGCATCAATTGCGCTATTCACTTAATGATGGCTGGAAGATCGCGCAATTGCCGGTTCAGCAATTCCAAAATCAAACGATTAAAATTCGCTTTATTGCGCCTGATTGGGTCTCTGACCCCATTGTTCGGATTGATAAGGTCGCTTTGCTCAGCCCTCGCGCCACTCTTACGAATCCGATCGCTGCTAATGGTACAGCCTATTTGAATGTACCACTTACCGAATTAGGTGGTCCTACTACAACTGCGATGATGACGATTACCTCGCTCGTTGTCTATGATGAATATTTAGATATGTCTGGTTTTATTAGCTACGAAAATATCAATTTTCCATTCGAATTTTCAGGGGATATATACTACTCAGTTATTGGTGATATAAAGGATAAAGTGTTAGTTTTACAAGATAAACTCCATAACTTCAAAGTTATAAATGTGGCAGCACGTTCAAAGTCTGTTCCCGCAGTTATGACAGATCGATTTACAAATAATCCTAATATGGTTATTACCCTACAAGAACATTATAAGTATCAATATACTACCTTTACAATTAATAATAATATTATAAGCGATATTCTAGAGGTGAAAGCAAAATATGGCCCAGCTTATACTGATGACTACTGGCATACAAAGATATTTAATCCTATTAGTCAATCATTTGAAGAAGAGGATGCTAGTACACATTATAATTCTCCCAACCAAGAAAAATTTCATTGGTATTCTTGGGTAGATGAAAATGAAACATGCACTATTATTCAACAGATTGATTTTAAGACATATATTCGAGGATCTAATAATATTGGTGGCGGGCAAGGTATATTTTTTGCCACAATCAAAATTACTCATCAACGAACAAATGGTGAAGTTCGACCCCATATGCGTGATACTTGGCCAGCTACTGCTTGTGATGGTGCTGATTCTGAAATTAGTGGTTTAGGGTTAGGTTCTGATGATGTTTCCTTAGGAAATGACTATATCCTTGGTAGCGATACATCTGATCAAGGAGATGTATTCCAAGAAGTAGAATATGCTGCAATGGAGGCACGGGTCTTACCATTCTACGATCAGGAAGAGATTAGTATTGGATTAAGACTAGGCTCATCATTTGGCTGGAAGCCTTTGGCAATTGCTGCCGCACTACCTCTTGGCGATTTTGGGTCACGTACATCAAGCAGTAAAATTGGAGCATTTCCAATAACGGAAATACCACCCCCGTATACGCTAAGAACAAATTTATCTATTTCCACATTATACTTGGCAGATATTGATACAACTGCTCATACAGAAGCAACTGTGGCCTGTTTTACAAAAAAAGTAAATAATAAGAGTTATATAAAGATTAATTTTATTATACCTATTTCTCATAGCAGAAGTTATCATCGTTTTCCTGAACGAGTAATTTATCCCTTCTACTATATAGACTACCTCTCTGGACCATGTTAAATATCATTAAATACATTAAGTAATAATTTAGTGTGATGTATAAAACATTATTATGAAGGAGTAATCAATGTATCATGTACCAAAAACCAGTCGGTGGCAGTATCGTCGTTTACAACAATCCCTCTATTTTGTGAATATTGGGTTATATTCGCTAATGATCTTTCTAACTATTTTTAGTGCTTCAAGAATTGCCCGTTGGTGGCTCGATGATCCAGGGTATCGATTAGATTATGCAACATTTATTTGGCTTCCGATTGGTTTGTTACTGCTGAATCCATTTATTTGGCAAAGAATGTATGCGCTGGGAACTTTAGCAATTACCGGAAGTAGCTTGCTATTGCTAAATATATTTCTCATGGGCTTTATGCGGGTCGATTTTAGTGATGCTGATCAAATTGGTTGGGGTGTGGTAACACTTTTTTCGGTGACAATAACCTTGGTTGTTTGGCATCGGGCTAAGCCATGGCGTAAGTTCAATCGGTAAATTTATCAACGCATAAGCATGCTAGATTATTGAACATCTTTGAAGTAGTTCGCTTTACACAACCAAGATCTAGCATGCACTGGTTATTCTCCAGTTGGCGGAACATGGGCTGGATGAGCAAAGCATTACAATTAGCCTAATTTGACCTAACTGACCCCTACAGAGGATGGGCAAGCTCTAGACGATCCGCTATCATACAGTTGTTACACCAATCAACCTAGGATCAAAAATAGATGCTTGCTTATTGGATTAATTTGGTATTTGTGGTGCTTGAAACGGCTTTGGGCACGTTTATTTTGGCACGATCTAGCCATTACCGCCCAGCCCGAATCTTTTTTGGCTTAACCCTGTGCCTGGTAGTCATTAATAGCACTGCGCTTGCCCGTAATTTAACAACTGATTATGCTACTTCGTATGGATTGGTTGGGGTTGCGCTGGTGAGCCTTGGTTTGCTGTGTTGGTTGATGTTGCTCTTGTTTGCAGCGTTGTTTATGCCGCAATGGTGGGAAGGCTCACGCCCAATTCGCCCAATTTCATTGGTTTATGGCCTATCGATTGGCTTATTAGCACTTGATCTGATTGGGCAATTTGGCTGGTTCACTGCTGGGATCGAATTAGCCAATGGCAGCTATCGGCCAATCGCTGGGCCAGCGGCGGGTTTGATGTTGGCTTTATTTAGCCTTGGGTGGTTGATACAGCTTGGATTGTTGGGCATGGTATTTTGGCGACAACCAGCAACCCGCCGCTCGATTAGTTGGTTGGCTTTTGCAATTCTCTTTTCAGCATTGACCAACTCGGTATTGGGGATTGTTAAGTTTGAGCCAAGTGGTCAGTTGGCAAGCGTGCTACAAACGTTGCCCTTGGTTTTAAGTTTGACCTACATTGTTTTGCGAGGAAGTTTGTTTCAGACCAAACAAGTGGCGGTGCAGCAGGCTTTGCAAACCATGAGCGAAGCGATGGTGGTCGTTGATCGCGAAGGAATGATCGTTTATCTCAATAATGCTGCTGCGCATCAACTTGGCTTGAAATCTCAACAACCACTTCAGCAGGCGTTTCGAACTATTGGAGTTGCAGCTGATGATGTTGAGGCCTTAGCTAAAGCATTAGCGCAGCCACAAGTACAAGCTTTTACTCAAACCCTAGCCTTGGGAAACCCTTTGCGCTTGTTAGAAAATGCAGTATCACCAATTTTGGATAGTGCTGGACAGAGCCAAGGTACGATGTTGTTCATTCGGGATATTACCGAGTTGGAGCGGCGCACGGCTTTGTTGGAGCAGGAACGGCGGCGCTTGAGCGTGACAGTAGAACAACTTGAGCAGGAACAAATCCAACGCAATCAATTGGCTCAAGCAGTTCAGGCGCTCTCATTTCCAACGATTCCGGTTTTGCCAGGCGTGCTGGTGCTACCCCTGATCGGAGTGCTTGATCAGCAGCGAATTGCTGAATGTCAGCGAGTTTTGATGGAATCGTTGAATCAGCAGCCAGTTCAACGTTTGTTGATAGATTTGACCGGAGTGCAGTTGATCGATGCTGAAGGTGCAATTGGCATGCAGCGAATGTTGCGGGCAGCTTATTTGCTTGGTGCACAAACAACATTAATCGGGGTGCGGCCTGAGGTAGCCCAAGCCTTGGTTGGTATGGGGACTAATTTGCAGCATGTCGCGACCGCCGCAACTCTCCAGGCTGCGATTGGCCAAATTATTGCCAAACGCTAAGCCACGCCAAACCAAAAAATGACGTGGCTCGGGCAATTAATGTTTAGCGTGGGCGAATAGCTAGGCCTTGCAATTCGAGCGCATATTCAACTCCAGCTTGCAAGTTGGCGCGGGTAACAATCCCAGTCAAATCGATGCCCAATTGAACAATCGTTTGGGCAATTTCAGCGCCAATCCCCACCAGCACCACGGTCGAGCCGAGCAAACGCGCAGCACGGGCAGCTTGCAGGAGATAATTAGCAACGCCAGTGTCGATCACCGGAACACCCGTAATATCCAAAATCACGACATCGGCGCTATAGGTGTTGATCGCTTCGAGTAAGGCTTCCATGATTTGGCCAGCCCGCCGCGAATCAACCGAGCCAATTAGTGGTAACACCAGAATTCCACCATAAACCGGCACGATTGGTGATGAAACTTCGGCTAAGGCAGATTCTTGGTTGGAGATAATTTCGATCTGAGCATCTTCGTAGCCATTGAACATGCCCATCATGCCTTCTTCGGTTAGCTCATGTAAGCGTTCAACCATTTCGAGCAAAAGGATGGGATCTTCAGCATAATATTTGCGAAATGTATTGGCGGTCGCTTGGTTAATACTACGTAAGACTTGTTGAACGCTATTTAATGGAATATTTTGACGGAAGCGCTCATAGCTGATCGCTCGCATATGCTGTTGATACGCATGAACATCTGGCTCACGTAAATCGCGGATTAATGCATCGATGGCGGCAACAGCACGTTTTTTAAGTTCGTCACGCGCCATTTTGCTATATTCAACGACATTGGCTTGAATTAATTCGATCGTAGAGTCGATAATTTCATCAAAGTGTTTGGTGTAAAAAGCTGCTAAATCGGACATAGTTGCGAGTCCTCCTAAACCTTAGGTTTTTTGATTGCGATAAAAATGCCAACCTACTGCGATCTGCCGAGTCGCTAAAACTATGCTGATTTAACAGCGTTGAGCCTAATTAACGGGGGCGAATCGCCAAGCCTTGTAAATCTAGGGCGTATTCGATGCCCGATTGTAAATTGGCGCGGGTGACGATGCCCGTAAGATCGATGCCCAATTGAACAATCGTTTGGGCAATTTCAGCGCCAATCCCTACCAATACCACGGTTGAACCGAGCAAACGTGCGGCGCGAGCCGATTGCAACAAATAATTGGCAACGCCAGTGTCGATCACTGGAACACCCGTAATATCCAAAATCACCACATCAGCGCTGTAGGTATTGATTGATTCAAGCAGCGATTCCATAATTTGGCCTGCTCGCATCGAATCGATTGAGCCAATTAAGGGCAAGACCAAAACGCCTTCATAGACTGGCACGATTGGTGATGAAACTTCGGCCAGTGCATAGGTTTGCGATGAGATAATTTCATCTTTGTGTTGTTGAAAGCCTTCGTAGACAGCAGCAATCGCGGCGGTCGTAATTTGATGGCCTTTTTCAATCACATTAATTTGATCAGCGGTGCTATCGGGGTAGGCTTGGCGCAAACCCTGAATCATAATATCGGTGGAAAGGAGCAAAACCTGCAAGAAATCGCCAATCGGAATACCTTGTTGCGCCCGTAAGTAGCTCGTTTCGCGCCAATAATCAGGAAAAGCCTTGGGATGCTCTGTATCTAAGTCGCGGGCATATGGATCAAGCCCAGCAATGACCCGTTTGCGAACATCATCGCGTGATATTTTGCCGTAGGTAGGAATTTGGGTTTGCAAGGTAGTAATGATGGTTTCGACGATCGATTCTTCGTGCTGCTTGAACATTTCGTAATAGTTGGTCATGCAGGCTCCTTGAATTGTTGGCAACGTTTCCGAATTGCCAAGCTATCTCGCTTCTTGGGTTGGCCAACGGAAGGGTTTCTCTACGACCCTTCCATTGTCTGGCCAAAAACTTATTTGATTACGATATTGACCAAGCGATTTGGTACTACAATTTGCTTGACGATGGTTTTGCCCTCAACCAAGGGGGCAATCTTTTCATCGGCCAAAGCGGTTGCAATGATGCTTGGTTCATCGGCGGTGGCGGCTACCTGTATTTTACCGCGAACTTTACCATTTATTTGCACTGGCAATTCAATCGATTCGTCGATCAATAAGGCTTCATCGTAGCTAGGCCAGGCTTGCAAATGCACGCTTTGGCTGTTGCCCAAAAATTCCCACAATTCTTCAGCAATATGAGGAGCAATTGGTGCTAACAACAAGGTCAAGGTTTCGGTTGCCTTGCGCCAAGTTGCAGTGCCATACACATCGGTTTCGCGGGCTTTCATCAATTCGTTGACGAACTCCATCAAGCCAGCAATGGCGGTGTTAAAGGCAAAACGCTGCAAATCGTCGCCAACTTTTTTGATGATCCGATGGGTTTGGCGCTCCAAGGTGCTAGCATCGCCCGCAGCATCATGGCGTTGTGGCGTATCAGTCACGACTCGCCAAGCCCGATCCAAGAAGCGCACACAGCCTTCGATCCCGCGATTGTTCCATGGGCCGCCTTGCTCCCACGGGCCGATGAACATCAAGAAAGTGCGCACGGTGTCAGCACCATATTGGGCTACCAGCATATCTGGATCAATCACATTGCCGCGTGATTTCGACATTTTATTACTATCTTCGCCTAAAATCACCCCTTGGTTGATTAAGCGGGTCATTGGCTCGTTAGCGCTGACCAAGCCCATATCGCGCATGGCTTTCCACCAAAAACGGGTGTACAGCAAGTGCATCACGGCATGTTCGCGACCACCAGTGTATTGATCAACTGGCAACCATTTGTCGGTGATAGCTTTGGTAAAGGGCGCATTTGCTTCGTGCGGGCTTAAGTAGCGCACTTGATACCACGACGAATCGACAAATGTATCCATGGTGTCGGTGTCGCGCTCAGCCTCGCCGCCACAAGTTGGGCATGTGGTAAAGCGCCAGGTTGGGTGCAATTTCAAGGGCGATTCGCCTGTTGGCTTGAAATCAACACTATCAGGCAGCAACAATGGTAATTGATCTTCTGGCACGGGTACAGTACCACATGTTGGGCAATAAATCATCGGGATTGGTGTGCCCCAATAGCGTTGGCGGCTGACCAGCCAATCGCGCAAACGATAATTAATCGCTCGTTTGCCCAATTGCTCGGCTTCCAGCCAGTTAATTACAGCTTCTTTGGCCTCGGCTGAGCTTAAGCCATCGATTTGGCCCGAATTAACGACCGTACCATAGGCTGGCTCGGCTGCTTCCAACGGAGTTTCGGCAGTTTGCTCAGCTTGGACAACGACGCGCTTGATTTCCAAGCCAAAGGTTTTGGCAAAGGCAAAATCGCGTTCATCGTGGCCAGGCACCGCCATGATCGCGCCAGTGCCATAGGTCATCAACACATAATCGGCAATCCAAATTGGCACGCGCTCTTGGCTCACTGGATTGATCGCATACGCACCGATCCACACGCCAGTTTTGGGCTTTTCGTCGTCGGTCGATTGGCGCTCAACTTCGGTTTTGCGAACTGCCTCGGCTACATAGGCATCAACGCTGGCTTTTTGCTCGGCGCTGGTCAATTTGGCAACCAAAGGATGTTCAGGAGCCAATACCATAAAGGTCGCACCCCACAAGGTGTCGGGGCGAGTTGAAAAGACCGTAATAGGGTCGCCAGCCTCAGATTTGAAGGTGATTTCGGCTCCTTCTGAGCGGCCAATCCAATTGCGCTGCATGGTTGTGATGCGCTCAGGCCAATCTAACTCTGAGAAATTCAGCAATTCATCAGCATATGAAGTAATTTTGAAATACCATTGATCCAAATCGCGCTTGGTGACTAAGCTGTCGCAACGTTCGCAGCGCCGTTCATCGCCCACAACCTGTTCGCGGGCCAAGGTCGTATTACACTTGGGACACCAATCGACGGCTGAGAATTTTTTGTAGGCCAAGCCACGCTTGAAAAACTGAATAAAAAACCACTGATTCCAGCGATAATATTCAGGGTCGGCGCTAACAATCTGTTGATTCCAATCGACCATCATGCCCATCGATTGCAATTGACCACGCATATATTCGATGTTGGAATAAGTCCATTTGCGCGGATCTAAGTTGTTTTTGATCGCGGCGTTTTCGGCGGGCAAGCCGAAGGCATCGAAGCCCATTGGGAAAAAGACATTGTAGCCACGCATACGCATGTAGCGGGCATGCACGTCGCTAGGCGACATGGCATACCAGTGGCCAATGTGCAGATTGCCCGATGGATAGGGCAACATTGTCACTGCATAATGTTTGGGTTTATCGCTGTCTGGCTCAAAGCGATAAATGCCGTCGCGTTCCCAACGTTCGCGCCATTTTGGCTCGGTAATGCTACTGTCATAGCGAGTGGCCATCATCAACTCCTTGGCTAAAAATATCTGCAATTGGCAAAAATCTAAAACAAAAAACTCCGAACCCATGTCAGGGACGGAGCAAAACCCCGTGGTACCACCCTGCTTATGAGCCGAAGCACATCACTCGTAGGCGCAATAACGGGCGCACCCGCCACCAACTACTAAGCCGAAGCTGTTCCCCGATGGGGCATAAACGGGCGAGTTGGGCGCTGGTTGTAGCTTTGCACCAGCCAGCTACTCTCTGCAAAAACGCGCTTAATACTCCCGCGAACCAGATTCTGATTTAGGGCGATTATACCACGGCTTGATTTGCAAACATCAATCCAAAGATTGAGCTAGTTGCAAAAAATAAAATTTTTAGTAAAATGAGACCGATCCCAATAATCAATCACGATTATTGCTCAGCCCCACGATGAAGTGCCTCATACTTCGCGTCATCTAGGCCCGCTGTTGCTCCTACACCACGCACCGTCCGAGGAAGGCTGCTCGCTTAATTCGTCCATTGGCGGACATAGTACCAAGCATTCTTAAACGCAACACCTTTGGATCGCAGTCTCTGGAACCGGTCTCTTTAGCGAACACGTTCGAGTACGAATGCTGGTTTGGCTACGTTCCCTGCAATGCTGCAACAACTGAATAATCGAAGCTTGAATGCAACTACAACCTTCCTAGGTTGGCTTTGCTGTGCTCAAGTCAAGGGGGCAGTCGGTTCAATCACGCTGGTCTGGTCGATTGAATTGGCTGTGGTTGGCACTTGTTGCCGTGATCTCGCTGTGTGGAGGAAATAGCATGGCTCGATTTTCTTTGGTGCGCCAACTGGTTTTGGCGTTGATGCTGGTGGGTTTGGCTGTGCCAGTTGTGCAACCAAGCGCCGCCCAAACTTCGGCAAACCCGCAAACATTCAGCAAACTGTTGATCGATACGGGTAGCTCAGCGAGCCGTTTCGCCCAAACTCATGGCAAATTGCTGGTCGATTATGGGGCATTTGGCTTGTGGCAGATTGCCGATAATCAATTGAACCAGGTTAAGCAATTGGCTGGTGCGACGGCCAGCGATCTGGATACGCTTAATTTTCGTGGGATTCGTTTCAATCCATTGAAAGTTCAACCAAGTCTCAGATTAACCCAAAGCCCAACCGCTGAGCATCAATTGTGGTTGGTTCAATTTATCGGCCCCATTAAAGATGCTTGGCTGGAGCAACTCACCAAGGCTGGAGCCGAATTGGTGATTTATGTGCCGAGCAATAGTTATTTGGTTTGGGCTGATGGCGCGAGCCTCAATAAGCTCAATCAATTACAACAAACCAGCCATGCTATTCAATGGATGGGTGTCTATCAGCCTGAATATCGTTTGGCTCCAGAACTACGCACTAAGGCAAGTAGTCCCAAACGAACTGAATTGGTTGATGTCAGCGTGCAAATCTACAATGCTGGCGATGTGCAAGCCTCGGTTGATGCAGTCATTGCGGCGAGTAGCAAGCTGCATGCACGGCCATGGCAGGTGCTCAATTTCACGACACTTTCGGTCCAACTGCCTGAAACTGAATTGGCAGCGTTGGCGCAACGAGCGAATATCTACAATATTGAGCCTTGGAGCGAGCCAGAGCTGTTTGATGAACGTCAAGGCCAGATTATCGCAGGCAATGTGACGACGCTGAATGGCAAAACTGTGCCAAGTGGGCCTGGCTATTTAAGCTGGTTGCAAAGCCAAGGCTTGCCCAACAACCCTGCCGAGTATCCAATTGTTGATGTGGTTGATGATGGCTTCGATGATGGCACGATCAATCCATTGCATCCTGATTTTTATCTAAATGGCGTGCGACCTGGAACTTCGCGCATCACCGCCACATCCAACTGTACTCTTGACCCGCGCGGCAATAGTTTGGCGGGTCACGGCCAAATCAACGCCGGAATTATCGGCGGCTACAACAATCTCACAGGGTTTCCCTATATCGATGAAGCTAGCTCTGGGATTGCTGGTGGCTATAATATTGGGCTTGGGATTGCGCCCTATACCCGTATGGCCAGCACCAAAATCTTTCGCAATAGTGGCGCATTCAGCATTAGCAATTGTGATGGTGGCGATAGCTACGCCGATATTGTGACTGCTGGTTATGAGCATCAAGCGGCAATTACCTCGAATAGCTGGGGCCAACCAGCCTCAATGGGTGCGTATAACATTTATTCGCAGCTTTACGACCAACTCACCCGCGACGCGAGCGGCGACGATGCGGGTAACCAAGCGATGTTGCATATTTTTGCCGCAGGCAATGTGGGTGAATTTGGGGCAAATACGGTTAGCGCGCCGAGCACCGCCAAAAACGTGATTTCAGTCGGCGCAACCGAAAATGTGCGCGATGAAGGCGTTTTGGATGGCAATGGCTGTGAGATTTCACAGGCCGATAATGCTGATGATTTGGCGATTTTTTCGAGCAAAGGCCCAACCGATGATAGCCGAATCAAGCCCGATATTATGGCTCCTGGCACCCACGTAATTGGCCCAGCCCCCCAAGAAGCGGGCTTTTGGGGCGATGGCGTTTGTGGTGGTCTAACTAATCCATATTATCCCGATAATCAAACCCTTTACACATGGTCAAGCGGTACTAGCCACTCAACTCCGGCGGTGGCAGGCGCAGCTTCGTTGCTGTATACCAAATATCGTACAAGCTTTGGCAATGGGGCAACTCCAAGCCCGGCCATGCTCAAGGCCTATTTGTTGGCTTCGAGCCGTTATTTAGATGGTGTGAATACTGGCGGCAACTTGCCAACCAATCAGCAAGGTTGGGGCGATGTCTACCTGAAAACCGCGCTCGATAGCACTCCCAGAATTGTGGTTGATCAAAGCCATGTGTTTGGGGCTAGCGGCGAGAGTTTCAGCCAAGTAGGCCAAATTGCCGATAGCAACAAAGCTTTGCGGGTCGCCCTCACATGGACTGATGCGGCGGGCGGTACTACGGGCGATGCCTTCGTCAATGACCTTGATCTCGAAGTGACGGTTGGCGGCCAAGTTTATAAAGGCAATGTGTTTAATGGAGCGCTCTCAACAACTGGCGGCGTGGCCGATGCCAAAAACAATGTTGAATCGGTTTACCTGCCAGCTGGGGCAAGTGGCTCGATTCAGGTGCGGGTAATTGCCCGCAATATTGCTGGCGATGCTATTCCAGGTAATGCTGATAGCACCGACCAAGATTTTGCCCTGTATGTCTACAATGCTAGCGAGGGCGCGATTGGCACAGTTACGGGGCGGGTGAGCAACGCCAGCAATGCACCTGTTGCCAACGTGCGAATTGCCACCAACACTAATTTGAGTACCGTGAGCGATGCCGATGGCAACTATCGTTTGGTATTGCCGGTTGGCACCTATGCCCTGACGGCTAGCATAAATGGGGTATTTCAAAGTGTGCCAACCATTACTGTTGGCCAAAATGCCCAAATTAGCCAAAACTTTACCTTGGTATATGGCAGCATTAGCGGGGTGGTGCGCGATAGCTTTACCCCAAGTTTGCCAATTGTTGGAGCCTTGGTTTCGACCGCTGGCTTCAGCACCTTTACCGATAGCACTGGTGCCTATCAAATTCCGGTGGCCGCGCCGGGCACGGTGGCGCTGAATGTTCAGGCCGATCGTTACACGCCGCAGCAGCAAAATCTGAGTGTAGTTGCCAATACCACCACCATAGGCAATTTCAATTTGGCGGCGGGTGCGGTTGAAGGGATAATTAGCGATGCCAGCAGCGGCCTAGGAGTCAAGGATGCTGTGGTCACGCTTGGCAGTTACACGGTCAAAACCAATGCGGCGGGTTACTACAGCTTGCGCTTGCCCTTGGGCAGCTATAGCGTTGGAGCCAGCAAAGTTGGACTAATCGCCGAAACGCAGAATTTGAGCCTCAGTAATGGTCTGACCAGCACATTAAACCTGAGTTTGATTCCATTGCTCAGCTATACACCGAGCGGCCTGAGCCGAAGCTTTGAGTTTGGGGCGGCTCCGATTAGCGATAGCCTGAACTTGGAATTAACCAACAATACGACTCAGCCAATTAGTTATAGCCTGCGCGAATTGAGCGATGCTGGCTTTACGCCTGCCCGCAACCAACAACGGATTTTGGTGGTGCTGCGCACTGGTAGCGATGATGCCAATGCAGCCACCATTCCGCTGAGCCAGCTGGGCTATGCATACGATCAGATTGAATTTGGCGAATTTGCCACAATGAGTTTGGCCGATATTCAGGCCTACGACGCGCTAATTTATCTTGGAATGACTGATAATGCCGCCAATAATCCGATCGAAGCCAAATTGGCCGAATATCTCGATGCTGGCGGGCGGCTGTTGATTGCTGATAACGATTTGGGCTACTTCACCAACAGCGGCAGTTTTTATCAGCAATATCTTGATGCGAGTTTTGGCGGCGATGACCCTGAAACTGCCAATTACAACTTGATTGGGCTGGATTTCATGGCCGGAATCAATCCTATGGTGGTTGATTTCTTCCCTGATTATTTCACGCCTGGCAGCTCATCACGCGCAATCTTCCGCTACAGTGATGGCTCGGTTGGTGGCTCGTACATTGAGCGCAACGGCTACAAAGCAATTTATTTAGCGGTTGATTTTCACAATTTCGGCACAAACGCCTTTGGTGAGCGCATCGAACGCGATATTGTTGAAGTCAGTCTTGCCCAATTGCTAGGAACCACCGATCAAATTAATTGGGTGGAGCTTGCGCCATTGCGCGGCGAGGTGGCGGCAGGACAAAACAGTTCGGTGGCAGTTAGCTGGTTCCCTGATCGATTAACTCAACCTGGAACCTACACTGGCACGGTGGTTTTGGCCCAAACTGCGGTCTACACCCAAACTGCCGAAATTCCAGTCAGCATTACGATCACGCCCAACACCAGCCAAGCCCGACTAAGCGGCGTTGTGACTGGCTCGGGCGTTTGTAGCAATACCCCAGCGCCATTAGCCAATGCCTTGGTGACGATCAATGATCAACAAGGCTTGGTTACCAGCGTGCGCACCAATAGCGCAGGCGAGTATGTGGTGTTTGTTCCAGCAGGCGGCGAGTATAGCCTTGAATTTAGCGCAACCGACCACGTTGCCAGCAGCCAAAGTATTACTGTTGGCGATGGCGAGCCAAGTGTCAATAATATGCAATTGCGGCTGGATAAAGGGTGTCTGATTGTTGGGCCAAATGCGATCAATACTAGCATCGTGTTTGGCGAAAGCAAAACCGAGCAGCTGTTTGTGATCAGCACCGGAGCACAAGCGCTCGATGTGGCAATTAGCGAAACTCGTGCCAAAACCGTCAACAGCGGCGATCTAACACTGACCGAAGTTGATTACAACTGGATCGAAGCCAGCGACGGCACAAATTTGAATATGGGTGCTTACGATTTGGTCAATATCGTCACGCCATTTCCGATTAATTTGTATGGCGTGAGCACCACCGATTTGCGCATCTCGAATAACGGCGTAATGATCCTCAACAATTTGACTGGCTTGATCGAAATCTTCAACCCCAGCCTAGAGAATGCCATCCATAACTATGTGATTGCACCTTACTGGGACGATTTGGATGATGAAACAGGCGGCGTGTATTGGAAAGTCGTCGGCGAAGCGCCCAATCGCGCGGTGGTAGTGCAGTGGGAACATCGCCCACACTACAACAACTGGGATAACACCACTTTCCAAGCGGTGCTCTCAGAACAAGGCGATATTTTGTTCCAATACAAGGATGTGGATTTCAACGAACCATTCTTAGATTTTGGGGCCAGTGCTACGATTGGGGTGCGTGGCACACGCAACGAGATTGCCCAATATAGCGTTGATCGGCCAGTCCTACGTGATCGCATGGCCTTGTGTATCTCACAAACTTGCGATAGTTTGAATTGGCTGAGCGTTAGCCCGAATAAACTTAGCAATTTGACTGGTACACCATCAAGTTTCCGAATGGTTGATCTCGCGATTGATACCAGCAACTTTGATACAGTTGGCGTTTACACCACCAATTTGGTGCTGAACCACACCACGCCACAGCCGCCAGTAGTTGTTCCTGTAACCGTCAATGTAACCTTGCCCGAAGGTTATGGCGTGCTGAATGGTTTGGTTGAAACAACTTTGGTTTGCGATGTCAACCCAATGCCTTTGGCCAACGTCAAAATTACGATTGACACTGAGCCGCCAACAGTTTTATATACCAATGGCATTGGCAACTACAGCCGCCCAATTCCGGCAGGCAGCTACAACGTCTTGGTTGAAGGCTACCCGGGGGCATTTACCAGTGTCAGCTATCCATTAACGGTTGAGGCAGGCCAGACCTATCAGCAAGATTCGCTGCTACGCTTGAAAGCGCCATGTTTGGATACCAGCAGCACGCCAGCGATTACCGCCACCACCGAACTGAACACGCCGATCACCGCCAGCTTTAGCTTGAGCAATCTCGGCGCAGGTGTGCTCGATTGGCAAATTGAAGAACGCTTGCCACAACAAAAAGCCTTGGCAGCCAATGCCCAACGAGTAACGACCAGCCAAACAGAAGCTCAACCGCAACTGGTTCCAGCTAGCGAACGTTTGCTTGATGGCGGCTTCGAGGCCACTACGATTAGCGATAATGTGGCGACCAACCCCTATTGGAGCCAAGATTCGCGCAACTTTGCCAGCTTGCTCTGCACTGTGGAGTGTGATGATGTTATGCCGCATACTGGTGATTGGTTTATTTGGATGGGAGGGATTGGGTCAAACTTTGGCACTGAAACCAGCTATTTCAGCCAAGACTTCAGCCAAACCAGCTTTAGCGCAGGTACCTTGAGTTTCTGGTTATCGGTTACTGCGCCGATGGATCGACCTGATGATTACATGCGAGTCCTGATCAACAACAATGAAGTATTTCGAGTGACCAATGCCGATCGGGCCAATTACAGCAGCTATACCCTAGTAACTGTGCCGATTAATGAGCAAGTGCTTGGTGGGCGCGAGCTGCATAGCATTCGCTTTGAAGCCCAAATTGTGCAAGGCGGCAACACCAACTTCTTTATTGATGATCTGAGCCTTGATTTAGTCCAAAGCTGTGCTGGTGATGCAGTGGATTGGCTGCACGTTGTGCCGAACAGTGGCAATATTGCTGCTGATAGCCAGCAAACAATTGATGTTGCGCTTGATCCAACGGGCTTGGCAGTTGGCACGCATACTGCCAGTTTATGCTTGATCACCAACAACCCCAATCGCCAAAATGTGCGGATTCCAGTTAGTTTGACGGTTGAGCCAGCGGCGATCCCGAACTATCCGCTGTATCTACCTATCATTATGCGCAACTAAGTACATAGCCTGATTTTAAAACTCATCAAGCAAAACCCCCTGTGAATTGCAGATCACAGGGGGTTTTTATTAAGCGAATATTAGATTTTGCTGATTAGAATGGGCAATTAAGTTAAATTTGCATAAAAAAATGCTTGCTAGTACAATAGTCCTATCCCCAACGGGATAATGGATATAAGAGATTGTTGCCCCGTAGCGCCTCAAACTGAAGCGTTAGAATACGCCCATAGCCAGTGAACGGGCTTTTTTAAGCTATTACTCTCACCAACCCGCGACAATCCCCTTTTATTGAAAGGAGGGATACAGTTTAATATTATTTTTTTGATATTTTAGCCACATGCTCACGATTGTACCTCTTGGAATTAACTGGTATTACACACTTGTGTGTGGAGGATGGCATGGCCAAATTCCCCTTCATTCGGCAAGCAGCCCTCATTGCAATGACGCTCTCATTGGGACTTCAAGGTGCGGCGCAACCAGCCCGTGCCGAAGTAATGCGTGCTCCGACTGCGACGACCAAGTTCCTCGTTGAACCAAACAGCCCAGCCAACAAATTTGTTCGCACGAATGGTACGTTGATTGCCGATTATGGCTCTTTTTCAGTCTGGCAAGTTGCCACGAGCAACGCCAATAGCCTCAACCAATTAGCTGGCGCACAAGCCGCCGATCTGGATACGATTGGCTTACGCGGAATCAGCTTCAATCCTTTAAAGAACGTTCCCACAGTACAACCAAGCCTGAGCCAAAGCCCAACTGCCGACCAACAATTGTGGTTGGTGCAATTTGCGGGGCCACTCAAGGATGCTTGGTTGGATGAACTGACCAAAGCTGGCGCGGAACGTGTGATTTACATGCCCAACAATGCTTACCTCGTTTGGGCAAATGGCCAAACCGTGGCCAAACTTGATGCACTCAGCAAGAGCAATGGGGCGATTCAATGGGCTGGTGCCTATCACCCCGAATATCGCCTAGCTCCTGAGTTCCGCCAAAAAGCCAGCAACCCCGATGCGAAGGGGCTGGTCGATATTACGATTCAGTTCTATAACAGTGCGACGGTTGAGCGTGATGTGCGCGAAGTGCTTGATGCCAGCGCCCAAGTTTACGCAACCCCATGGCAAGTGCTCAACTTCACCACGATTTCGGTGCAAGTCAGCGAAGCCGCCTTGGCTCCAATTGCTCGCCGCGCCAATGTCTACAACATTGAAGCGTGGGAAGCTCCTCAAAAAATGGATGAGCGCCAAGGCCAAATTATTGCTGGTAACGTAACCACTGCTGGTGGCAAAGTGGTGCCGAACGGCCCAGGCTACTTAAGCTGGTTGCAAAGCCAAGGCGTGCCAACCGACCCCAACCAATATCCAATTGTCGATGTTATCGATGATGGTTTGGATAACGGCACGACCTCGCCCATTCACCCCGACTTCTATGTCAATGGGGTTCGGCCTGGTACTTCGCGGATTGCCGCGGTTGGTAACTGTACAGCTGATGCTTCTGGGTCAAACCAAGATGGTCACGGTCACCTCAATGTAGGGATTGTTGGTAGCTACAATAACCTGACTGGCTCGCCCCACGTTGACGGCGCTAGCTCAGGGATTGCTGGCGGCTATCGCGTTGGCCTAGGTATTTCGCCATTCGGGCGGATGGCTAGCACCAAGATTTTCAACAATGGTGGTACTTTTGATTTGACCAATTGTGGTGGCGGTAGCAACTACATTGGGATCATTGCTATGGCTTATACCCATGGCGCTGCTATCTCATCCAACAGTTGGGGTTCAAACAGTGGTGGCGCGTATACCGCTTCATCACAAGCCTACGACCAAGGAACTCGTGATGCAAGCAGCACCACTGCTGGCAACCAAGAAATGGCGCACATCGTTGCCGCTGGTAACGCTGGTTCAGGTACGAACACGGTTGGCTCACCTGGTACTGCCAAGAACGTTATCACCGTAGGCGCAACCGAAAACGTGCGCGACGAAGGCGTATCGGATGGTTGTAATGAGCCAAATGCCGATAACGCTGATGACATTGCTACGTTCTCAAGCCGTGGTCCAACCGATGATGCACGGGTAAAACCCGACATTATGGCTCCTGGAACGCACGTGATGGGTCCAGCTTCACAACAAGCCGACTTCAGTGGCGACAGTGTTTGTGCAATCGCTGGTAGTGCCTACTATCCAACGGGCCAAACACTCTACACGTGGTCGAGCGGTACAAGCCACTCAACCCCAGCGGTGGCAGGGGCAGCCTCATTGCTCTACACCAAATATCGCACCAGCTTTGGTGGCGGGGTTGCTCCAAGCCCAGCAATGTTGAAAGCCTATATGTTGGCTTCAACCCGCTACATGAACGGCAGCGGTACGGGTGGCACCTTGCCATCAAACAATCAAGGTTGGGGCGATATGAACTTGGCTCCGGCCTTGGATAGCACCCCACGGATTGTGGTAGACCAAAGCCGCACCTTCGGCGCAACCGGTGAAGAATTTACCCAAGTGGGCCAAGTTGCCGATTCAGCCAAACCAATGCGAATTACCTTGGCATGGACTGACGCAGTTGGTAGCACTACTGGTAACAGCTATGTCAACGACCTTGATCTCGAAGTGACAGTTGGTGGCCAAACCTACAAAGGTAACGTCTTCAACGGCGCACTTTCAACCACTGGCGGCACTGCTGATAACAAGAACAACATCGAAGGTGTTTACTTGCCAGCAGGCGCAAGCGGTGCAATCCAAGTCAAAGTCATTGCCCGCAACATTGCTGGCGATGCCATTCCAGGCAATGCTGACACCACCGACCAAGACTTTGCCTTGTATGTTTACAACGGCTCAGTTGGCCCAACCGGTACCTTGACTGGCCAAGTAACCCAAAGCAACAGCAACCCAGTTGTTGGCGCAATGGTTCGCACCAGCGGCGGCTCAAGTGCTTTGACCAACGCCAGTGGTAACTACAGCATGATCGTACCAGTTGGTACCTATGCTGTAACCGCTAGCTTGCAAGGTGCATTCCAAGTCGTCCCAAGCGTATCAATTACTGAAAATGTCACCACGACCCAAAACTTTGTCTTGAGCTACGGCTCAATTACAGGGACGGTGCGTGATGCCTTTAGCCCAAGCAACCCAGTTGTTGGGGCAAATGTGTCGGTCACTGGCTATAGCACCACAACCAATGCCGCTGGCCAATACACCATTCCGGTGGCCAATGTTGGTTCAACCACGGTAACGGTCAGTGCGCCAAAATATGTCACGCAATCACAATCAGTAACGGTGGTTGATGCTGGCACGGCGACCCAAGACTTCACCTTGGCTGCTGGCGCGGTCGCAGGGATTGTGACCAACAGCGCGAACGGCGCACCAGTTGGCGATGCAACGGTCGCCATCAGCAACCAATACGTCAAGACCAAAGCTGACGGTAGCTTTGCCATTCGCTTGGAGCCAGGCAGCCATACCCTGACCGCTTCGAAGATTGGTTTTGCTGCTGATAGCGCGAGCTTGACGATTAGCAATGGGGTTACAACAACCCAAGATCTGGAAATTACTCCAGTCTTTGGTTATACCCCAGCCAGCTTGACCCGTACCTTTACCTTTGGTGATGCTCCATTCACCGATACTGTTGGTTTAGAATTAACCAACAACGGTACTCAGCCATTCACCTACACCATTCGCGAAAATGGTGCGACTGGCTTTACTCCAGCGGTCAACCGCGCTGGTGGCAACGTGTTGGTGGTTCAACGCAACTCGGCAACCTCGGCCACTGCTGCAACGACGGCTTTGACCGCGCTTGGCTATACCTTTGAATCAATCGATAACGTTGCATTCGAAGCCCGTAGCTTGGCCAACTTGCAAACTTTTGATGCAGTAATCTTCCTTGGCACAACTAACGCAACCGCCAATAATGCCAGCGAAACCAAACTTACCGCATACCTCAACGCAGGTGGTAAGCTGTTTATTGCTGATAACGACCTTGGTTTCTTCACCAACTCAGGTACGTTCTACCGAACCATGCTTGACTCAACCTATGGTGGTGATGATCCAGGTGCTGCGAATCGGGCCTTGACTGGCTTCGATTTCATGGCTGGTGTGAATGCTGCTTCAGCAGACTCATTCCCTGACTTCTATACCCCAGGTAGTTCATCGACGGTGATCTTCCGCTATGTCAATAATGCAGTTGGCGGTAGCTTCATCCAACGTAATGGTTACAAAGCAGTCTACCTTGCAACCGACTTCATTAGCCTAGGCACCAGTGCCAGTGGTGAAGCGATCGAACGCACTGTGCTTGAGCGTGTGCTGCAAGCAATTATTGGTAGCGGCGATAGTATTCCATGGTTGCAGGAAGCCCCTGCGACTGGAGTGATTGCTGGCGGTGCAAGCACCGACGTGGCAATCGGCTGGAATCCTGGTGTGATTACCCAACCTGGTACCTACACTGGCAGCCTGAACCTTGGTTACTCAGCAGTGATTAGCCAAACATTCAACATTCCAGTGACAATGATCATCAACCCCGCTGCTACCCAAGCACGGATTGGTGGTACGGTTGTTTCATCAGGTGTTTGTGATACGATTCCTGCTCCAGCTGCTGGCGCTAAGATCTTGATCACCTATACCAGCGGGATGACTGCAACAGTTACTACCAATGCCAATGGTGAATATGCCTTCTTCGTGCCTCAAGGTGGTACCTATACCGTTGCTGCTAGTGCTGTTGATCATCTTGGTCAATCACAAAGCGTCACGGTTGCTGATGGTGCTGAAGTTACCCAAAACTTCACCTTGCGCTTGAACAAAGCTTGTTTGACCGCTGGTCCAACTTCATTGAGTGCATCACTCCAATTGGGTGCTGCCCCTGTAACTCAAACGTTGGTTGTAACCAGCAAGGGTGCTGCTCCGCTCAATGCAACAATCAGCGAGCAAAGCCGCAGCGCCATCAGCCAAGCTGGCTATACCATCTCGGAAATTCCATATAACTGGATCGAAGCCAACGATGGTACGAACCTGAACTTGACTGACGATGCAGAAGCCAACATTACCAGCCCATTTACCGTAACCATCTTCAACACCAGCAGCCGTAACTTGCGGGTTGCTAACAATGGGGTTGTCCTGGTCGGTGCAACCACTGGTGATGTCGCTGCAACCAACGAATCGTTGCTGACTGGCGCAACCAACAATGTTATCTCACCATTCTGGGATGATGTTGATGATGAATCAGGGGCAACCTACTGGAAAGTTGTCGGTACTGCGCCAAATCGCTCATTGATCGTTCAATGGGAAAATCGCCCACACTACGACAATATTGGTAATGCAACCTTCCAAGTTGTGATCAACGAACAAGGTGGCATGATTTACCAATACAAAGATCTCGATTATGGCAATCCATCATTCAACAATGGTTTGAGTGCAACCGTTGGTGTTCGTGGTGCAAGCACGGCTCAAGCTGCTCAATTCAGCTTCAACCAAGCTCGCCTGCGCAGCGAAATGGCCTTGTGTGTTTCTGCTAGCTGTGATGCTATTTCATGGTTGACTGAAACGCCAAATACGATTACTGGCTTACCCGGTACGCCAGTGACTAATCAAGTGGTCAATGTGGTCTTCTCGACCAATGGCCTGACCCAAGCTGGGGTCTACACTGGTAACTTGGTCTTGACCCACAATGCACCACTACCAGGCGTAACTATCCCTGTAACCTTGACGGTTACTGCTCCACCGAACTTCGGTTCAATTAGTGGGACAATTCAAGGCTTAGCTGCATGTGATGTCTCACCTGCTCCATTAAGTGGCGCAACTGTGACGATCAACACTACTCCAGCAACGGTCTTGACCACCAGCGGCTCTGGATCATACAGCTATAGCTTAGCTGCTGGTAGCTATACGATTACGGTTGCCAAGGCTGGCTATGTTACCCAAACCTACAACGTGACGGTTACGGCAGCTGGTGCGGTTACCCAAAATGGCCAACTGCGCTTGAATGCACCATGTTTGGATGTTGATACCACGCCAATCAGCGAGACTGTTGGAATCAACACCATCACAACTCAAACCCTGACCTTGGATAACAATGGTGCAGCACCCTTGACTTGGACAATTGCTGAACTGGCTGCCAGTGGCCGCCAAGCCCCAAGTGGCGAAGTAGCTACCCGCAAACCAGTCCCAGCCCACTTACGCTCTGCGGGTAGCAAGCAAACAGCACCTGCCGCTGAAGTGGTCCAAGATGGTAGTTTTGAGGCAACTGTTGCCGCAGGCAATAGCAACTCAAACCCATTCTGGAGCCAAAGCTCAACCAATTTTGGGGTTGTGTTCTGTACAACTGCCTGTGATCCAAACTCAACCTCGGATGTTCCACATACCGGAACCTGGTTTGCATGGTTCGGTGGGATCGACAACACGATGCCAACCGAAACTGCTACAATGCAGCAAAGCTTTGTTGCCCCAACCGGTAGCAGCGGAACACTCTCGTTCTGGATGTTTATTACAGCAGTTGCCGATCGTCCAAACGACTTTATGCGCGTTTTGATCGATGGCAATGAAGTCTATCGAGTAACCAACCCAGAACGGACTGGCTTCCCAACCTACACCTTGGTCGAAGTACCGATCAACGCATCGGCGCTAGCCGCTGGAACAAACCATACCCTGACGGTTGAATCAGTTGTTCAGGCTGGCGGTAATAGCAACTTCTTCCTTGATGATATTTCACTTGACCTCAGTGGTGGCGCTTCATGTGTTGCTGATGCTGCTCCATGGGTTCGCTCAGTGCCAAATAGTGGCACGATTGCAGCCGATGGCTCAGCCAATGTGGCACTTGAATTCAACACCAATGGCTTGGCCGCTGGTCTCCACACAGTCAACCTGTGTATCCAAACCAACGACACAGCCCAACCAAATGTTCAAATTCCAGTGACGATCAACGTGACTGAGAATGTTGATCCAACCCGTAAGATCTACTTACCAATGGTCAGCAAGAACTAAAACAAGCTGGCAGTTACTGAAAAATCTCAATAACTGCCAGTTAATTCGGTTAAAGCAAAGGCCGCCTTGGAGTATTTCCAAGGCGGCCTTTGCGTGTGATATTTTTTAAACTTCCATCACCACCGGGATAACCATCGGGCGACGGCGGGTGCGTTCGTAGAGAAAGCGCCCAACCACTTCTTTGATTTTGCGAGCTGCGGGCGAGGAAACTGCTGGCGAATTGCCTTCGGCGGTTTCTTCACCATCGCTAAATGCCCGTGCTGGCACCACATAGCTTTCGCTGAACGAGGCTCGCACTGCTTCTTTGGCTCCCTCGATCAAATCGGTTGAATCGCGGGTCGAAACAAAGCCGCGGCTCACAATATCTGGCCCAGCCACCAAGTTGCCAGTTTGGAGATCGACCGAAACGACAACCATCAGGATGCCATCTTTGGAAAGCATTTGGCGGTCGCGCACCACAGCCCCACCAATATCGCCGACCGAAACGCCATCAACAAAGACATGACCAACGGGTGCGCGGCTCACCAGTTTGCCATAATTTTGACTGAATTCCATAATCGAGCCGCCCTCGGCAATCAGTACGTTATCGCCATTAAAGCCCATGCCCTCGGCCAATTGCTTATAGCGAGCCAAGTGGCGATAATCGCCGTGGAATGGGATAACATACTGTGGTTGCACCAAGTTGAGCAGCATTTTCAGCTCTTCTTGGGCGGCGTGACCAGAAACGTGCACTGGCAAATCTGAACCATAGATCACATTTGCTCCAAGTTTGTACAAATTATCGATCACTTTATAGACCGATACTTCGTTGCCTGGAATTGGTGAGGCTGAGATTACTACGGTATCGCCGCGCTGAATTGAAATTTGGCGATGGTCGCGATTGGCCATCCGTGAGAGCGCCGCCATTGGCTCGCCTTGGCTGCCCGTACACACAATCGCAATTTGATCATCGGGCAAGTTTTTCATATCGCTTGGCCGAATCAACGTACCATCGGGCACTTCAAGGTAGCCCAATTCACGGGCGATCGTGGTGTTGTTTTCCATCGAGCGACCAACTGGCACAACCTTGCGGCCATAATCAATCGCCGCGTTAATTGCCATTTGTACCCGTGAGATATTTGAGGCAAAAGTGGCCATAATGACCCGACCAGGAGCCGTGGCAAAAATTTGATCAAAGGCATCGCCCACCACTCGCTCCGATGGGGTGTAGCCTTTCGATTCAACCCGCACGCAGTCGGTAACCAACACGATTGGGTTGCGACGGCCAAAATCAACCAACCGATCAATTTCGGTTGGCCAATTATCGACAGGGGTATGGTCAAGCTTCCAGTCGGTGATGTACAAGGCCAAACCAGCCGGCGAGGTCAAGCCAAAGCCGACTGAATCGGGGATGGAGTGGGCAATGTGAAATGGCTCAATCGTGAAGCAACCAAGCTGGAATTTATCGCCTGGCGCGATGACTTTGGTTTCAACTTTATCAGTTAACCGATGTTCTTTGAGCTTATTCGAGAGCAAACCAAGGGTTAAGGTTGTGCCATACACCGTTGGAAAGCCTAGATCGCCAATCAACCAAGGCACGGCTCCGATGTGGTCTTCGTGGCCGTGGGTCAGCAAAATACCGCGAATATTGGCAACTTTATCGCGCAAATAGGTGATATCAGGCAACACCAGATCAACGCCCATCATCTCGCTTTCGGGAAACATCACACCCATATCGCAGATGACAATATCTTCTTCATACTCAAAAACCCACATGTTGCGGCCAACTTCCGATGCGCCCCCAAGTGGGATAACCCGTAATTTGTTTTTAGTCATACGAATACAAACCACAGTGCAAGTAGGCCTGCACTGTCGTCATGGCTCCTTTCTGAATAATCCCAGCCCGATTTGGCTGAGATAGTTGTTAAATAGAATTTTCTTGTACCACTCCACATAACGATGAGTAGCAGTTCTTCAGATCAAGCCTTTGCGCAATTGCCCAAAAGCCCATGTTAGCCACAATGCTGTTTAATTTGGCTTAGCAAGCTTACGAGTTGCCCCGATGTGGCATATAACGGCACTTTGTTGTAGTAATGGCGATAGAACCAGCGCCGATACCAACGAGTTTGGCTAAATTCTGGCGCGATCAGTACATCAATTCGCTGCACATAATCGTCATAGCTATAATTTGGCCGCAATTGGGCCAACGCTTGCCATGGGTAATACTGTAGCAAGCCAAGCGTGCGAATTGTCAGTCCATCAGCCTCGACTTGATAGCTGGTATTCCACTCCAAGAGTAATTGCCAGAGCATGCGTGGCAGGGTTAAACCCAAACTTAGCAAGAAAAACGCCGTAACTTTTTGACCATCAGTCCAGCTTGGGGCTTGTTGCCGCCATGAGCTAGGCAATGCCGTTAGTTCTAAACCCAAAAGCCGCAATAAAAGCCACCATGTTGTGATTAATAAGCCGATGTTCAGCAAGCTCAGCACAATTAACGATCTACGTTGCCGAAAAAAGCTCATTCAGCATCCTTCTAGGTCTAGCAATCAATCGGATGTTCTGGGGTTTCGGCGGTGAGACCTTAAAACATTGACATTTGTTGTGGTGGCGTTGTTGGCTCGTCGGTTTCGGGCAAATTTGGCTCAGTTGTTTCGTTGGTTTCTTCTTGCAAACGCTGGTTGAGCCGCGCAATCAGCCGTGGTATCAACTTGATATCGGCGATGGCATCGGGCATGGCGTTCATGTTACGCAGCACATAGGCTGGGTGAAATAAGGGCAGAAATACCGTTTGGCCTTGGCGTTTAACCCCACGAATGCCATGAATTTTGGTAATTTTGCCACCAGGAAAAAACTTGTTCATCGAATGTCGCCCAAGCGTCGCTATCAACTTGGGAGCCAAAGCCGCAATCTGGCGATCTAAAAAATGGGCACAAGCGGCGATTTCGCTTGGCTCAGGGTCGCGGTTGCCAGGTGGCCGACATTTCACCACATTGGCGATAAAGACTTGTTCACGGTTTAGGCCAATTTCGGCCAACCATTGTTCCAACAAATCGCCCGAAGGCCCGACAAAAGGCCGACCAAGTGCATCTTCACGTTGGCCTGGCCCTTCCCCAATTAACAAAATCTCGGCATTGGCTGGGCCTTCGCCTGGCACTGCGTTGGTTCGGGTACGACAAAGTGGGCAGGCAGTGCATTGGGCGACTTCTTCAGCAATGGCCGCAAGTGTTGCTGCTGCATGCGTCATAAGCGCAAATCAAACTCAGAGTTCAACAACCTAAGAAATCATGTGTTGGTATTGTACACGAATTTAGGTTTGTCTGATTCTCGATAGGCTGACTATTCGACGCTGACCCGCTGGCCAAACTTGCTTTCGGTGCCGTTGCGCAGTCGGCTAATGTTATCACGATGCGAAACCACTACCGCTAAGGCGATCAAGGCGCAGTAGGTCACAATCGCAATATGGCTTTGATCAAGCATAAAAAACACGCCAGCGGTAATCGCGGCGGCAATGCTGGCCAAAATTGAGGCCAACGAAACGTAGCGAGTCAACAATACGACCGCCCACCAAACCAAGGCCGCTGCCAAAAAGCCCCATGGAAAGAGGCCTAAAACGCCGCCCAAGCCAGTTGCCACCCCACGGCCACCATGAAAACCAGCAAAAATTGGGTAAATATGGCCAACCACCGCAATTGTGGCAGCCATAACCATAGCCCAAGCATTATCGGGCATAAGCCAACGCGCCGCCCAAATGGCGGCAATGCCTTTAAGCGCATCGAGCACAAAGACCAAGCCGCCATAGCGTGGCCCAAGCGTGCGCAACACATTGGTTGCCCCAGTGCGCTTCGAACCATACGAGCGCACATCAATCCCACCAACCATCCGCCCAATCAACAATCCAAAAGGAATCGACCCAAGCAAATAACTGATCACTGCAATCAGCAAATAGTTCACAGAGCCTCCTTAGTCTTGTTTTTGGCGTGGTGGTTGGCGGAAAATCGCCCGAGCGCCCCAGATGTATTCAACTCCCGACATAATCGTGAGCAATACCGCGAGCCACAGCACAATCGACGATAAATGGCTCAGCCAGGTCAAACCGCCAGCAAAATCGATGAACTTAAACCAGCCGTCACGGTCGAGGTTGGCCCGAACCATGATCCAGCCGATCGCAATGATTGTGATGATCATTTTGAGCTTACCCCAACGCCCCGATGGAATAACCACCCCCTCGGAAGCGGCGAGCGAGCGCAAGCCAGTCACCACAAATTCGCGTACCAAAATAATAATCGCCGCCCATGGGTCAAGCAGATTGGTGGCAACCAAACAGATCAAGATTCCGGCGGTATAAATTTTATCGGCAGTCAGATCGAGGAAGATGCCTAAATTGCTGACCCAGCCATATTTTCGGGCCAGTTGGCCATCGAGCATATCGGTGAGCGCAACCACCACATAAAACCAAAATGCCCAGAAATAACTGGTGGCAGTGTCGTTAAGCAACAACATCAACAACGGAATCGTTGCGATGATGCGGATCGAACTTAAAATGTTGGCCAAATTCCATGGGTTCACCCAAGGCTTACGCCCCGCCCGCTCCTTCCGACGAAGCAGCGGGGGGCGTTTACTGCGTTGAAAACGCGGTGCTGGTGATTGCCCTGATGAAGGTGCATTACTCATTGATTACTCAGCAAACACGGTTGCGGCATCGGGCACTTGTTGCCAATCGACTAAGAAGGTTTCGATGCCTTTGTCAGTTAACGGGTGCTTGACCAGTTGTTGTAGCACTTTGAATGGCATGGTAGCAACATGCGATCCAGCCAATGCCGATTGCAAAACGTGCACTGGGTGACGAATTGAGGCCGCCAAAACTTCAGTTTGGATATTGTAGTTTTTGAAAATCTGGACAATATCGCGAATCAAAATCATGCCATCTTGGCCAATATCGTCGAGCCGCCCAAGGAATGGGCTAACAAAGGTGGCCCCAGCTTTGGCAGCCAATAAGGCTTGGGAAGCTGAGAAAATCAAGGTTACATTGGTTTTGATGCCTTCGCTGGTCAACTGCTTAACAGCCTTCAAGCCTTCAGCCATCAACGGCACTTTGACCACAATGTTTGGTGCCCATTTGGCCAAAATTCGGCCTTCGCGGACTATTTCATCGGCTTGCAATGCCACGGTTTCGGCACTGACTGGGCCGGGACAAATTTCAACAATCTCTAAAACCACATCACGGAAGTTGCGGCCTGCTTTTGCTGCTAATGAAGGGTTGGTGGTCACACCATCAACCACACCCATCGCCACGCCTTGGCGAATCTCTTCGACATCAGCAGTATCCAAAAAGATTTTCATCCAGTTGCTCCTTTGATTGCCCTGGTTAGAACCTATGCCTCTCAGACTTCCAGCATGCATTATAGCAGCATAATGCGCTGCATCATAACAATGCTGATCATTGCGACTGGCTAGAGATCAGGGTTTAGGGATTTAGCTGAAACGCAGCGTTGAGGGCTAAAAAGAGCAACTGCGCCATGGGTTTGTCGCCATAGCGCAGTTTGCGAGCATTGGGGCAATTTAGCGATGGGTAACGCTTGAATCGATTTTAATCAAGATGATAGTTTTATCAAAGGGAATCATCGTGCTAGATGCGCTTTCCCAGCGCAAGTTAATTGTATGCAGCACTGCACCGCCTTGTTCCTGCTTGGTATACTGGTCGTGGCGGTCTGCTAGGGTCGATTTGTTCCAGCCTTGGTTTAACCAGATTGAGTCGTAAAATTCAATGATTTGGTTGATTTCATTGTCGCTTTTGAGTTCCAATAACGAAGCTGTGGCTCCATCAAGATAAGTCACCTCACTACAATCGTTGCTATAGGTTTCATATTGCAGATCACCTAACCAATTCCGCACTTGCCGATCGAGTCCTACATCATTTTTGAAGGTATAAGCCGTAGCGTTTGGCATGAGTGGTAGGGTATTGCTCAATGGCGTGACAAAATCGAAAAGTTGATTATCGTAATGATCCTCGCCACGAAACATAATCCGCCGCTCCGAGGTGCTTTCCTGAATAATCGCCAAAGTTCCGCTTTGCTGTGGGTTATAACTACTTCGATCGAGCATAACCAGTGAAAATCCATGCCTGCCTTTGCCAGTATCGGTATAGTAGCTGCGGATGGTATCACTACTCGGTTGGTATAACGGCAAGCCCTGCTCGGTTAGTTTTTGGTCATAAAAATCGGCTAGTTGGCGTGGACTGGCTTGGCTAATAAAGAAACTCGTGTAATTGGTGTTGGGCATGCTATTGCAGATCGTTCGAGCTCGGCTGGTGTTCTGATAATTCGCTTGCATCTGAGCTTTTGCTTGTAATTCAGCTTGCCAACTTTGAATGAACGTATCGAGAATTGGATCATTACCTGCTTGATACTCCACTTGTTCGGGCGGGGTTGAAACAGTGAATCGTTCAAGTGGAGCAAAAGCTTGCTGATCGATGCTAAAGTTTGAAGGCTTGGCTGGCTTGAGCGTGAGCAAGGTCATGGCTAAAAGCCATTTGTCATCAGTTGGTTGATTGAGGGTGTGAATCATCTGATAAAGGGTAAGCACTTGAATATCGTTATCGACAAAGCGCAGCAATATCCGACCAGTGCCAAGAATGCCATGGTCATTTTGGCCAAGAATTCGTAAGTTATTTTGCCAGCCTGCATGCACCAACAAGGTTTCGTAAAAATCAAAAGTTTCTGCTTGGCTGCTGCTTAGCTCTAAAATTTGATAGCCCTCGAATTTTACCGAACCTGTCCAAAAGCTTTCAAGGCTATAGTGTGGCTCGTAAATATCCGATTTTGCTAATGGGTCATTGCCAAGGCTGGTATTGAGTGTTGCACTTGGCGGGATGGGAATCGCGTTGGCTGCGAAAATATCGTGGTTGGCTGGCAAGGGTAGGTTTAGCGCAGGCGCATCGGCAGGCTTTTGGGTCAGCAGCAGCATGACATAGAGCTCTGTACGCTTTGAGGGCGTAAACATCAGCACTGAAACAACATGTTGGCCCTGCTCAAAAAATAAAGCCGCAGAATCAGGCGATTGCTGTTGAACTGGCTGAGCTTGCCAGCCTTTGGCTGCAAAACCAGTTTGATAAAATGCAATCGTCGCTTCAACTGAACTTTGAGTTAGGTATGTATCAATGGGCAACATCGACATCGCATACGGGTCAGCTGGATCGGGATCACTCGCCTGTACTAGGACATCTGGCATATACGTCATCATCATGGCCATGCTTGAATAGCCCATATCGCCATCGATATCTTGGTTTTCCTTAGCAACATAATCACGGCTGAGCGGTGGGCGTTCGAGCTCACCTATAGCGATAAAGCCATTAACTTGGTCTGCTGAAAGCCCTGGAATGATTGGAGTAGCAGTGCCAGCGACGGTTGGTTGGGTCGTAGCTTGAGCGCGACTTTGAGCCTTTTCAGGTGTGATTATTGTGGTTATCGTGGTTGGTTGGGCAGTTTGGGGCTGACCACATGCGGCTAAAACGAAGCTGGTGAGCAAAATATTGAGCGTAAATCGCCAGCGCATAATAATCCTTCCTCGTAGTTGGCTGATTGAAACTGAAGCTAGGATTACTATAGTTCTGGGGCTGATTGCGCCAATGTATCGCTAGATACATCGCTAGGTTGATCGTTGCCGTGAGGTATCAAATCAATCGCCCTGCTATGGCTTTTGCATGAGCAGGGCGAGCATTGAATTTAGCGATGAGTAACGCTCGAATCGATCATCACGACTTGGATTATGTCGCCTGTGACACGGCTGCCAAGTTGCCAGCGAATATTGATTGTATTGATAATCTTGCCGTCTTGCTCTGTTTTGATGTAGCGGTGATGCTGATCACTCATCACAATTTTCTGCCAGCCTTGGCTGAGTAAAATTGGGTCGTAGAAATTGGGTGCAAGCGTTAAGTCACTTGAATCGACGACCAAGGCTTGTACGCCATCAATATAGGTGATTTCCTTGCAATCGTTACTGGAGCGTTGGTAACGTAAATTATTAAGCCAACCATAAACATAGGGATTAAAACGTTCATGAGGAACAGAGTTGAACTTAACAGCATCCGGTAGTAATGGCAAACTATGGGTAATTGGCTCAAAAACTTCAAATACAGGGCTATTAAGATCGAATTGATTCCCACGAAAATTAATCGTTGCTACGCCATTTGCGCTTGATTCGCTGATAATCCCAATGCTACCGCTTAACTGAGGGTTGTAACGACTACGTTCAATCAGATTAAGCGTGCCACCATGATAGCCTTGCTCAGTTCTGACTCCATAAAAGGCAAACGTTGTCTCGTCTCCTAGATTATTCCAGTCGTTTGGTTCAGTTAATGTTTGTTTATATATTGCTGATATTTGGCTTGGGTTGCTGTCGCTGCTGAAAACACTATAGCGAATGTTGCCGGTTGGGTTGGCTGTGCTTGGGCTACATGTGGATTCTGGTGGATAGTTGGTGTTGATGTAGGCCTGAAGCTTGGTTTTGGTGATCTGATTATGTTGCCAACCATAGAGCAAGCTATCAACTAATCGATCAGTACCAAGCTGATAATCCTGCTGATCTGGTTGGGTTGGGATTTCTAATGCTTCAATTGAGCTGAAAAAGCTGGGGTCTAACGTGAAATTTGGCTGCTCGGAGGGTCGCAGAGTTAACAAATGCATCCCCAACAGCCAATCGTTTGGGCTTGATTGGGCCAGATATTCATGCTCGCTGAGTTGATTCATTAGCAGTACTTGAATTGTATTATCAACAAAACGTAACAATGGAGGGCCGATATAACTATCAGTTCCCAATAATGTATTGCTTGCTTGCCAGCCACCAAGTTCAGATATAGCTTTAGCTAAATCGTAGGTAAGCTGCTGAGAACCGAAAGTCTCAGCTACGAGGCTCGCTTCGAGCGTGATCTCGCCCGGCCAAAAACTTTGCAGCTGCCGAATTGGCATCAACAGATCGCGTTTAAGCAATTCGCCCCTGGCTGGGTCATTCAACAAACCGTTATTGATTGTGGTGTTTGATGGGAAGCGCACATCGTGAGCTGTAAAGATATCTGAAGTATTCACCAACGGGAGTTCGAGGTTTGGCCGTGAATGATTCGTTTGCAGCAATTTAATCGAAACAAACAATTGATCGGTATTCATCGGCGTAAAGATAAAAATGTAAAGCTGGGTTTGCTCATGCTCAAATATCAAGGTTGTATCTTGGGGATTTATGTGCTGAATCGGCTGGGCAAGCCAATTTGTGGCGGCAAGGCTGGTTTGATAATGATCAATCAGCTGATCGATTGGCGTATCGGTGAGATAATCGTCAATTGCTTTAATTGGTAAATCGTTGGGATTACTGCTTGAATCGAGATCAAGCGTCATAATCTGATTGAGCATAACCTTCGGCATAAGTAACAACAACCGATCATTAATGCTAGCACTCATTGGGTTTGGCGCAAACTCGTAGGGTTGGCTTTGGGCTGGCCGTTGCAATTGTTCGATTATGGCAAGATCGCTGCTCTGACCACCGTTGATCGGCGTGCTGGTTGGGTTGGCTTGGTCGGCTATTGTTACTGTTGGGTTTGTTGAAAGCAAGCTATCTGGTTGACCACAAGCAGCTAAAACGAAGCTTATGAGCAAAAACCAATAGTTCGATCGACGTTGCATACATCATTCTCCAGTTCAAAATCCACCAACTTGAATCGCTGATCTCACTGCTTACTCTAGCTGGATAATTGGGCCAAACAATTGGTTTTTACTGCCATTTAGTGATTTAATCCAGTACTTGGCAGTAAATTTCTGTGCTCAATTCGGTATCAAGGCTGAGTTTCGATATCGACTGCTTTGTTATAGTTCCTAAAAGCGTTAAATGTAGGAGGTGGGTAATGAGTCGTTTTGGTGCAGAACCGCTGGAATTTTTTAAAAATGTCTATAACGATGTGCCACCATGGGATGTTGCTGCACCCCAACCTGCCTTGATTGAGTTAATCAACGCCTTTCCACCGCAAAATCCTATTCTTGATGTTGGTTGTGGTTCGGGGGATTTAGCGCTTGGCTTGGCACAACGTGGCTATACGGTGGTTGGAGTCGATTTTGTGCCCAGCGCGATTGAGCAAGCCCAAGCCAAAGCAGCAGCCTTGCCCAGTGAAGTTGCCCAACGCCTTCGTTTTGTGGTTGGTGATGGCCTCAAGCCCTCCTTGCTTGAAACCAAATTTGGGGCGATCGTCGATACTGGCTTTTACCATTTGTTTAATCAAGCTGATACCGAAGCGTTTATTGACGACTTGGCTCAAGCCTTGCAACCCCAAGGGCGTTATTATGTATTGGCATTTGGAATCGAGTTTGCCAGCGTCAATGTGCCCCGTGCCATCACCGAGGATGAAATTCGCAGTCGATTTACTGCTCAGCGTGGTTGGCGTGTGCTCGATCTGCAACCAGCCCAATTTCTCAATCGCGTTGGGCCGCCAGTTACTGCGCTTGCCGCTTGTATTGAGCGAATGTAGGAGTTGGGGACTGGGGATTGGGTGCGAAGGGCTGAAACCACGAAGGCCATGAAGAGCGCTAAGGGCGATTTTAGCCACGAATTACACGAATAATGGCTATCGGCTATTGACTATCGGAACATTTGTTGATATTTCCCAGCCATCTCCGATAGCCCAAAGCCTATAGCCTTAAACATCTGCGGTAAATTCCAATTCCCTCATTACTATTGACGAAAAAGCTGTAAATGTTTGATAATCAATTATTGACATGAAGCTTCGTTGCGATTGGAGTAGCCGTTATGCCAGAGATGACAACCTACGAACGGGCACTGCAAATTTATCAGGTATTGATGGGTTTTGCCCATCAGCGTCAAACCCTAACCTATGAAACGCTCGGCAAATTGGTTGGTTTACCGCCTCATGGATTAGCAATGCACCTTGATCATCTGCTCCGTTATTGCAAAAAACAAACTTTACCCCCAATAACAATTTTGGTAGTACGCAAAGCTGAGGGTACTCCCAGCACTGGTTTTCCTTCGGCAACGATGGATCTCGATCAAGAACGCGAACGGGTTTTTGACTATCCATGGTTTCGTCAAAAGCCTTTAACAATCGAAGAACTCAAGGCTTTATCGTAAAAATTTAGAGAGAGGAGCTTACTATGAAATATCTTTACTGGTTGCTACTTTGTTTGATGCTTGCTGGTTGTGCTAATGCTGCCCCTCAGCCAACCCCACTGCCGCCAATCGCTCCCAGTGTGCAACAAACGATCGAAGAGACTATAAAACAAACTCCCGACTTTGCCGATATGCACGATCTGGCGATTCAGGCAGTTCCAGGTTTAGAGGTTGATCAGCTGTTTGTCCTTTCATTCAAAACTAAGAATGGCTTGATCATGGGGATATTGAGTGGCTGGCACGATCAGGCAACCCAACAATTTCATTCAAAAGGCTCAAGTTTTTATGCCCTCGATCAAGGAACTGAACCATGGGTCTACCAAGCTTCCATTCCCGATGAGCCTTTTTATGTGGTCTATGGGTATATGCCCAACGATGTTGCCCGCCTAGCTAGAATTATTTTGAAAAATGGTCAAGTGTTGTATTTTCCGGCTGAGTCTGGGTTGCGGGCACTCTTGGTCTCGCTGTCGAATCCAGCAGTGAAAGTCGAAATTGTAGATAAAACAGGCCGAGTATTTATGGAGTATCCACTGCATAGCAAATGAGGCTCAAACCTGCACGCCAAATCAATCAAGCCCCCCCCAAATCGCCCATCGAGCTAGCTAAACAAAGCATTAGAATCGCCTAAAAGCGCTTGACATATCAATAGTTTGCACTATACTTCACAATATCAATTAAGCTGCGCGACGGGGCGCGAGCCTCGGTTGGGCAGCCTCAAATTCGCTTGGCAAGAGCGGCTCGTTTTGTGGTGTTTCCAAAGGAGTGTGCGGGATGGACATCTCCCCCAACGCAATTCCCGATGTTGTAGTGCGGCGATTGCCAATTTACGCACGTAGCCTGAGTTATTTGGCTGAAGAAGGTGTTCGTTCGGTTTCCTCGCAGGAGTTAGGCGAACGAATTGGGGTTACTGCCGCTCAAATTCGTAAAGATCTTTCTTATTTTGGTGAATTTGGCAAGCAAGGCATTGGCTATAACGTCGAGTATTTGCTGGGGCATATTCGACGGATTTTGGGTTTGCACGAAGTTTGGCCCGTCGTGTTGGTTGGGGTCGGGCCACTAGGTCAGGCCATCGCTCGCTACGAGGGCTTTCGTACCCGCGGCATCGATATTATTGGGGTTTTCGATAACGATACCTCGAAAATTGGCTTGCAATTAGGCCGCAACACCGTCCAGCCCGATTCCGATTTACCGAAAATTTTGCAAGAGCATAATATTCGCTTGGCGATTGTGGCTGTGCCAGCGGTTCGCGCTCAAGAAGTCGTCGATGTATTGGTGCAAAACGGGGTTCAAGGCATTTTGAACTACGCGCCAATTGTGGTGCAAACCCCCGATAATGTTTGGGTGCGCCATATCGATCCGGTAGCGCTGTTGCATAGCATGACCTATTATCTTTCGCGTGAAGATGAACACCACGCCATGAACGAGCATTGAGCCAGCGATCAACCCTGGCTCAGCAAAATGGCCAGCTGTTGCAAAAGTTGCTCAATCTGCCCCTCAAGTTTGCGTCGCCCAAGCCCCAACCGGCCAGCGATGGTTTGTTGGGCAACCCCATGCAGCAAAAGCCCTAGCAAACGGGCTTGCTCGCTTTCCAATAACGGCAAACATGCCCGTAATGCAACATGAGCGGCGGTTGATCCGCCAAATTCATGTTGTAAATTTAATCCTGCTTGTCGCCCTTGCTCACCCACATGAAACCCCGCTGTGAGCACTGCCAACAGATTTCGCACGTCCTCAATATGCCAAATTCGTCGTGGCGGGCGTTGTTGTAGCTCCAATAAATTTAGCACATCGAGTTGGCCTTGGCGAAAGGCGACCGCGCTAATTTCGTCGCTGAGGGTTGGCATTGGCTGGGTGATTAATTCGGCGAGCCATTGAGCTTTGAGTGGGGTTAGCGGTTTGCTCAGTACGGCGCTACAACCAGTAGCCAGTGCCGCCCATTCGCGTTGTGGCGTTAGTTCACTGCTGATCGCCACCAAATGCACTGGAGCATGACGACCTTGGGCGGCGGCATCGCTAATTGCTGCCGCCAAAACTGTGCTTTCCAAGCGCGGCAAGGTTGGGTCGGGCAACTTAATATCCAACAAGCCCAACATGGGTTGCTTGCTTTGATCCTGCTCGAACCAATGCCAAGCCTGGCGAATTGAACGCCAAATTGTTACTTCGAAGCCTGCTTCTTGTAATAGCAGCTCGGCTAAAGTGGCATGAACCTCACTATCTTCGACCACAAATGCACGATAGCTCACCGATAATCCTCCTGAAACGCTAGGCTGATAGGCGGGGCAATTGGATACAAGCCCAAGCGCCTTGGCGATTTTCCAGCTGAAGTTTGGCCTCAATCAGGCTGAGATTGGCTAAAACGCCGCGTAAACCAAAGCCATAGCCGCGCCCATCGCTGTTGCTGGGGGCTAAATCGAGCACATGCTGGGGAAAGCCAGCCCCATTATCGTGAATAATGATGCTAACCTGCTCAGCATGTGGCTCAACAATTAAGCGAATCTGCTCGCCACCATGATCAAGGCTATTTTTCAATAGATTATAAATCGCCCGACCAAGCAAGCGTTGGTTGGTGTGCACTTGCAGATTTTGAATATTAAGTTGAATTTGCGGTTTGTTGGCTTTTTGGGCAAAGGCGGCGCTGGCCTCTAAACGAGCAGTTTCAGCACAACAAAGTTCGGCTAAATCGACCGGAGTTTGTTGGAGCATGGCCTTGGTTTGTGCTCGGGCAATATCCAACAGATCATGCATTTGCTGGCCGATATCTTCAATTTGTACGCGCAGCAAGTTCCATAATTGTGGGCGTTGTGGCTGTACTTCTAACACACCAATTAGGCCTGTGGCTCCATCGATCGGCGAACGCAGATCATGAATTGATGAGCGCAACAGTTCGCGCAGAAATTCGGCTTCATCGCGGGCGTGGGTGGCCTCGCGTCGCGCTTGTTCGAGGCGTAACGAAAGTTGTTGGGCTTCGCTCATCTCAACGCTGATCCGCAGCAAAAATAATGGCAGTAGCAGCAATGCAAAATTCAACTCGCCAGTGGCAATTGTAAAAGCCAAGCCACCAAGTAAAATCACATAGGGAATGCTGCGTTTGGCAAAGGTATCGATCGCTAGCTGATCGCTGCGCGGGCTACTAGCGTTAGGATGAATCGCCGCAGCGTGGGCTAAAATCAGCCAAGCCACGCAATATAATGCGCCAATTGGCAAGACAACCAACTTGCTTCGGTCGAAAATCCAGGCCAAATCGACCAAGCTCAAGGCCAAAATACCGCTGCTCAGTTGGCGAAACAGTTGTTGCCAGCGTTGAGGCTGCTGCTGGCGAATCAGATCAAGCGCATAGAGTAACGAAAGATCAGCACCGACAAACAGGCCATCGTACCAAGCAACATTCGGTACAACTTGGCGAATCGCAATGGTTGTGATAATCATCAAGCCAACGCTGAGGGCAAACCAATCGAGCGCAATGCTACTACGGCGGCGCTGACTGAACGGCAAACTGACAAAAAATGCCCCAGCCATCACCACGGTTGGCACATAAATAATAATTGGCAGCGCAACTTGGCTTAAGCCTTTGATGCTGGTTAACGAACCACCCAAGCCACGATAGAAGGCCAACATGCCCCATTGCACCGCTAAAATTCGCCAGCCCTTCGCCAAGGCTGAATGCGGGCGTTGAATTGCAGGCAGCCAAAAACGCCCGACACACACCAGCAAAATAATCACCTCAATCAAGCGACTGATTGGGGCCGAACGTTTGCCGAGTGCGGGCCAAAGCAGGGCTGCTGCCAAATACAGCAAGGCCGCAGCATACCACCAACGACTATACAACAAGCGATTCCAGCGTTCATGCATATGGCGATTGTACGCGAGGCTGCCCATTGAGGCAATTGGGCCTAGCGTGAGCAAAGACGGCTTTTTGCTCACGCCCAAACTAGCATCAGTGCTTGATGCCGATAATCGAGCGGCCTGCGCTCGGATTTAGTAGAGAATTTGGGGTTGTTGGGCAGAATCTGGTTTGGTGCAAGCCAAGACGATTCAAGAAAGATAGCCACCATTCAATGGGGCTTGATCAATTAACCCTTGGCTCACGGCCCAATCGAAAAAGCTATGCAAGGCGGCCTTGGCAACTTCACGTTGCGCCAAACTGAGGCTGCTCAAATAGGCTTGCACCCAATAGGTTGAAATGCTATCGAGTTCGTTGGGATAGCCACTATCGATCCAGCGCTGAGCAAAATCGTCGAGATATTCGTTGTAATCGGCGGCAAGTTGCGGGCGAGTGCGCACCAACGTTCCAGCAAAACTATCCAAAGCGCCTAACAACGTGCGCTCGTGAACCAAAAGTTCTTGCATAGTCATCGTAACTCCAAACAATTCAAAATAAAGGCGCAGCCCACATCATTGGAGGCTGCGCTATAACTGCGGTCTAAATTCTAGCGCTTGAATCCTGTAATTGCGACAACCCCTGAGCGTGGCACTTCGTTACCACCGATTGGCCAGTGGCTGCTCAGTTCGGTCAAGCTCTTGGATTCTTCACCTGGGTGTTGAATCGCCAAGAACAGGGTTCGGCCATCAGGCGACCAGCATGGCCCAGTCATTTCGCTTTCCACCGGCCCTGAGGCAAATTGGAAGGCGATCCCAGCATCGGGGCCGCTGGTGCGGAAGAAGAAGAGACCGTTGTTGCCTTGGAATTTGTAGATCCCTTTATTGGTGCGTGATGATGAGATGTCGGTTACCATCCACAAGTTGCCTTCACCATCGAACACCAAGTTGTCGGGCGATGAGAAGCCGCTTTGTGAGCCACCAACCGCGAAGATGCTCCATTCGAAGCTGGTTGCAGCTGGATTATTGTCGGTTTCGGCCATACGCACGATTTGGCCGTGGAAATTGCCGTGGCCCGTGTTGTTGGTCAAGGCAACATAGACACTGCCATCGAGTGGGTGAATTTCAATATCTTCTGGGCGATCAACGGGCGTGGCTTTGAGCGCCATGGCAGCGGCTTGGGTATCGGCCAAAACATCGGCTTGTGAGCTGAATAGCAAATTGCCTTTGCTATCTTTGGCACTTTGCAAGGCGCTTTGGCTATTGTAATCGAGCAAAATCCACTTGCCATTGGCGAAGTCGGCGGCGTAGAGTTGGCCGCTTTCGAGAATTTGCATATTGCCTGGGCGATCTGCCAAGTTGGTCAATTTGCGGTCAGCCACAAATTTATAGACGCATGAATCGGCTTTGTCGTCGCCCATATAGGCCACAACTGTGCCGTCGCCACCAACCCGTACCGCTACATTTTCGTGGCGGAAGCGGCCCATGGCGGTATGTTTGCGTGGCGTGCTGTTTTTATCGAATGGATCAACTTCGACGACCCAGCCATAGTGGCGCTTGCCATAGATTTCTGGTTCCCAGCCATAGCCAGTTGGCGCTGGATTTGGATAATCTTGGAAGTTTTCTTCGCAACTCAAGGCTGTGCCCCAAGGCGTTACGCCACCGGAACAATTGCCAAGTGAGCCAATCGCCATTGGACCACCGTCGATAGTGGCGGCTGGGCCAGTTAAGGTGATTGGCGTGGTTGCATCGATGCGGCGATTGTGGGCAGTATCAGTTTGGTCGAAATACCAACGGCCATCGCTATTGCGCTTAACCCGAATCACACTCATGCCAACCATATGCTTTTCGGCGTTGATTTGATCGCCAGATTTTGCGCCTGAGCCAGTGTAGCCCGAGATAAACATGGGGTTGATATATTCGTGGTTGACCAGCAACAAACCATCGGTGCTGGATAAATCGCTGCGGGTAAAGCCAAATTGTGGGCGATTTTGGTCGAGGCCTTTTTGCAGCATATCGATTGGGAAGAACGCCAGAAAATCGGCATTTTCGCCAAACAAGCTGCCATCGCCCATATCGTGGCCACGGTGGGCTAGCAAATCGTAGCGGAAGCCTTCGGGCAAAATCAAATCGTCGGCGGTGCTGGGGCTGATTGGCTTGAAGGGCAATGAACCTTGCGCTTGGCGTTGAGCCAAGGCTGGGGCTGACAATGGAGCATGATAGTGCGCCGCTTCAGCAGTTTGCAGATCTAAGGGTAAGGCCGCGACCGCAGCAGCGGCAGCACCACTGGCAACAAGGGTCCGGCGATTGATCCGACGTTCTAATAAATCGTGCCAAATACTTTTGCGCTCTGCACGCTGATCGTGGCTGGTCATTGAAATCCCTCCAAGTTGGCAACACACCATTCATTTCAACTGGACACAGCCAAAGCATACGTAAGCCATGTCAAGCCCAACTCATCAGTATGTAAAGATCAGATTAAGAAATGAGGGTGCTATAATGAACGCTAGCAACAATCAAGGAGGTTCCCCCATGGCAGTACGTCGGGTATTGCAAATAGAAGATCCAACTGATGCAGTGGTGTTACGGGCCAAGGCCAAACGCATCACCAGTTTTGATCAAAGTTTGGCTGGTTTAGTTGATGATATGATTGAAACCATGCGCGAAGCTCGCGGCGTTGGCATTGCTGCGCCACAAGTTGGGGTTTCGCGGCGTGTGGTGGTAATTGAAGAACCAGCCCAATACGAAGAACATGAAGATGGTACGCAGACCCAAATTGCTCCCGCCGTGCTGTATGTGATGGTCAACCCAGAGATTATCAAAGCCAGCGAAGAAACCCATATGCTGCAAGAAGGCTGTTTGAGCATGCCTGGCCGCTATACCAAAGTGCCGCGCAACAAATGGGTAACGATCAAATATTACGATTTGAAGGGTCGCGAACAGCGCTTGCGCCATATTCCCGCTGAAGATTACAAAGTTGGGCATATTGCTCAGCACGAGTTTGATCACCTTGATGGGATTATGTTTACCGACCGCATGACCGAAGAAAGCAAATTGGTCGATTATCGCAAAGAAAGTGAAAATGCACGCCTCAAACGGCGCGGTTTGTTGGCGCGTAAAAAACGCCCCGATGCTGAACTCGAATCAGAATCGGCAACCAATGAATAAGCAGCTGCTTCGTCGAAGCAACGCTTAGCGACAATTAATTTTCAGCCAAGCAATCTGCGTTTAGAATAGGGCGACTTCTGCGCCAATATTCTGTTTGAAGGAGTTCACGATGCGCGTGTTGATCACGGGAGCAGCAGGGTTTTTAGGCTCGCACTTGTGTGAGCGGTTTCTGGCCGAAGGTCATTCGGTTGTTGGGATGGATAATTTCATCACTGGCAACCCTGAAAATATTGCCCATTTAGTTGGCCGCGAAGGCTTTCAATTTATTCGTCACGATGTGACCAACTATATTTTCTTGCCTGGCCCGCTCGATGCAGTTTTGCACTTTGCCTCGCCAGCCTCGCCAATCGATTATCTTGAACTGCCGATTCAAACGCTCAAGGTTGGGGCTTTGGGAACCCACAATGCCCTCGGTTTGGCCAAAGCCAAAGGCGCACGCTTTTTGATCGCCTCAACTTCTGAGGTTTATGGCGATCCGCAAGTTCATCCCCAACCCGAAACCTATTGGGGCCACGTCAATCCAATCGGGCCACGCGGGGTTTACGATGAAGCCAAACGCTTTGCCGAAGCCATGACCATGGCCTACCACACCTACCACGGCGTGCAAACACGGATTGTGCGGATTTTCAACACCTATGGCCCACGCATGCGCTTGGCTGATGGTCGAGTTGTACCCAACTTTATTCAACAATCGTTGCGTGGCGAGCCACTGACCCTTTATGGCGATGGCTTGCAAACCCGCTCATTCCAATTCGTTGGCGATTTGGTCGAAGGCGTGTATCGTTTGTTACTCTCCGATGAGGTCGAGCCAGTTAATATTGGCAATCCTCACGAGTTCACCATGCGCGAGTTCGCCGAAATCGTCAATGCCATGACTGGCAATCCGGCTGGAACGGTGGTTAAGCCCGAACTGCGCATCAAAGACGATCCACAAAATCGCCAGCCTGATATTAGCAAAGCCAAACGGGTGCTGAATTGGGAGCCACAAGTCACCTTGCAAGCGGGCTTGGAACAAACGATTCCGTGGTTTGCTGAGCAATTGCGCCAACGTGGCGAAATTAAATAAGCCCAACATAGGCTATTCCAAACTCCCGAGCATCGGCGTGGATGGCTCGGGCTTTTGGTATGCGATCGATTTGCCGCATTTGCAACGAAAGAGCCGAGGAAGGCCATGCAGCGTCACGCATTAACTTGGCGCTCCGTGCAGCCATTGGATTGGTTGCTAGCTAGCTTGGGGCTGGCAGGAGTGGCAATTATTACTCTGCTGCCCTTCACGCAGGCAGCAACGTTAATTATTTGTGGCATGCTGCTTGTTTGCATGCTGATTCAGCCTGCCGTAGGTTTGAGCCTGACGGTTGCCACGGTTATGCTTCAAGAGTTATTGAGCTTTCCGCTGGGCCTGACCGCCACCCATGTGATTGGGATTATGGCGCTGGGGGCGTGGTTGCTGTATGGCATGGCGCAGCGCAAAATCATCATCGATACAACCTTACTCGTGCCATGGAGCCTGTTTTTGATGGCCTTGCTGCTCTCGGCGGGGCTAACCGAATACAACGCGGTTGATGCCTTGAAGCAAGTGGTTCGTTGGTTCATGGCCTTTCTGGCCTTTGTGGTGACGGTTGCCACGATCACCACGCCCAAACGCGCGATTGGCCTGATTGCGGTGATGTTCACGGTTGGGGTCATTGAGGCACTGATTGGTATTCAGCAATATCGCGTGGGTGCTGGCCCATTTGCCATTGGCGAAACTGTGCGGGCTTATGGCACAATCGGTAAGCCCAACACCTTTGCCGGCTTTTTGGAGTTGATGTGGCCCATGACTTTGAGTGTAGCCTTGGGCTTGCTCTGGTTTTGGTGGCAACAGCGCCAACGCTGGCACTATTTAATTGGCTCGGCCTTGAGTGCTGGTACAAGCCTGATCATTTTGGCGGCAATTGGGGTTAGTTTTTCGCGCGGCGCTTGGATTGGCATTATGGGTGCGGTGGTGGTGATGCTGCTGGCGGTTGATCGACGGCGAGCCTTGCCATTAATTGCCCTTGGTGGAATCTTGTTGTTGGCAATTATCAGCCAGCCTGAGCTATTTCCGCCAGTGATTACCGAGCGAATTAGCAGCCTAACCAACAATTTGCGAATTTTTGATGCTGGGCGGGTAACAGTTACCGACGAAAATTTTGCGGTGGTCGAACGCATGGCGCATTGGCAAGCGGGGGCAAATATGTTTTTGGCCCATCCGCTGCTCGGAGTTGGCCCCGACAACTTCAATCGAGCCTATCCCGAATTTTTTGTCGGGCGTTGGTCGGAATCACAAGGCCACTCGCACAACTACTACATTCATATTGCGGCAGAAGCTGGCATGTTGGGCTTGATTGCCTACCTCGTGCTGATTGCGGCGGTCTATCGTCAAGCCTATTTGGCAATTCAGGCGACGCGCGGCACGGTTTGGCAGATGGTAGCAATTGGCTGCTGTGGTATCATAACCGCCATTCAATTGCATAACGTTTTCGATAATCTCCATGTATTGAATTTTGGAATTCATTTGAGCGCGGTGTGGGCCTTATGTGTGGTTCTGACACAGCGCCAAGGGTGGCGTGCATGACATATTTAGTAACGGGTGGTGCGGGTTTTATTGGCTCGCATTTGTGCGAAACACTGTTGCAGCGTGGCGAACGTGTCATTGCATTCGATAATTTCAACGATTATTACAGCCCTGAACGCAAACGCCGTAATGTAGCAGGTTTGCTTGATCATCCTAATTTTGTACTGTGGGAAGGCGATTTGCGCGATCCGGCCAGTTTATTGGCCTTGTTTGAGCAACATCGTCCAAGCTATGTAGCGCATTTGGCAGGCATGGCCAACCCGCGCTATTCGTTGCAATACCCCGCTTTGTATAGCGCAGTCAACGTTGAAGGCTCGGTCAATGTCTGGCAAGCAGCGATTCAATATGGCATTCAGGCCTTTGTTCAAGCCTCAACGTCGTCGGTGTATGGGCTTGCGCCAACTCCATGGCATGAGGAATTAGCCACCGATCGACCATTATCGCCCTATGCTGCTACCAAAAAAGCCTCAGAACTACTAGCCTATACCTTCCACTACCAAACCCAAATTCCAACCCGCGTGGTGCGCTTTTTCACGGTCTATGGCCCCAAAGGCCGCCCCGATATGACCCCAACAATTTTTGTTGAGGCCATGCGCAAGCAAGAGCCAATTGTGCTTTACAATGGCGGGGTTGATGTTTACCGCGATTGGACCTACGTTGACGATATTGTTTCAGGGGTGATTGCGGTGCTCGATAGCGATCGCGCCTTTGATATTTTCAATTTAGGCAACTCAACTCCGGTGATGCTACGCAGTTTTATTGATACGCTGCAAGCAATTACTGGCTTGAATGCAATTATTGAAGCCAAGCCTTTATCATCTGCCGACCCGCCAATTACCTTTGCCGACACCACCAAGGCGCAACAATTGCTGGGTTGGAAGCCAACCACCGATATCGAGGATGGCCTAGAGCGCTATTGGCATTGGTATAAAACCGAGTACGATTGCTAGATCGGCATCGTGTTAGAAACAAACTGGATCATTATGAAATCGCAAACGCAAGCAAATCCTGCTAGTTTACGCCCTGAGCAAACCAACCAAGGCTTGCCGCGTCCGGCTGAAACCGAATCGCTCGAACAATTGGTTGAACAGGCCGCCGAGGCTGCTCCGTTACCCGCTGAGGCACTGCCCGAAGATTTAGCCGATGTGCGTTCGAGCGGCTTTTCGCTGCGCGACAAATTTCTGAATATCAAATCGCTGGCTTCGTTTGGCATTGCCTTTGCGATTCTGGGCTTAGCATTTTGGCGAGCCGATATCAACCTCGCCGAGATGTGGCAGCAGATTCTTCAGACCAATCTTTGGCTGTATAGCGCTGGTTTTATTGTTTTCTATGGTCTTTTTCCAATTCGGGCCTGGCGCTGGCGAATTATCTTGCGCAGCGCTGGCTTTGAGGTTGATAGCCCGCAATCACGTAAAAATTGGTCGGGGCTTGCGGCATTAAGCGAGTTTATTGGGCTTTCGTGGTTTGCCAACTGCGTTGTGCCCGCCAAACTGGGCGATGCCTATCGTGGCTATTTGGTTAAGAAAAATGGTAACGCCTCATTCTCGCGTACCTTGGGCACAATTTTCGCCGAACGCATCGTCGATATGATTGTGCTCTTTGGCATGTTGGTGGTTTCGGGCTTATTGGTGTTTCAAGGTCACCTCAATAGCTGGACTGAAAAATTATTTATCATCGGGATTGTTTTTACGATTTTGCTGGTCATTGGTTTGATGTCGATGCGCTATCTGAGTCCGTTGATTCGCCGCGCCTTGCCCCAACGTTTCCACGATTTTTATGCTCGCTTCGAGGAAGGCACGCTTTCATCGTTTCGGCCTTCACGCCTGCCAATTTTGCTGATTTTGACAATCATCGTGTGGTTGGGCGAGTCGATGCGCTTGTTTTTCGTAATTGAGGCCATGGGTGGCTTAGGCTTATCGTTATCAGCAATTATTTTTGTGGCCTTAGCTAGCTCGTTGCTGACCGCCGTGCCGGCCTTGCCTGGTGGCTTGGGCTTGGTCGAGGTTGGGATTGCTGGGGTGATGATGTTGTTTAGCGTGGGCCAAACCACCAGCACTGCCGTGGCGTTTCTCGATCGGATCATCAATTATTGGAGCATCGTGATTTTGGGGTTGGTTTTGTATCTGTTCAGCAAACGAAAGTGAGCCAGCCATGTTAACTGCTAGCGAACGCGATGCACTTGTAGCGACCATTTTACACTTGCCTGCTCAATTACACGCCTTGGTCGATCGTTTGGATCTTGAGCAATTGAACACGGCCTATATACCGAATGAATGGACAATCGCCCAAAACATCCATCATCTTGCTGATGGCCAGATGAATTTGTTTATTCGCATGAAACTTTTGTTGTTGGAAGATTACCCAACGCTCAAGCCATTTGCGCAGGATACATGGGTCACAACCGCTGATAGTATTGGTGCAATCGAAACATCCTTGACGATTTTGCAAGGCTTGCAAGAACGGGCGGCAACCTTAGTCAATTCGCTCGATTTAGCTAGTTTTGAACGCACTGGTTGGCATCCCGAAAATGGCGAAATGACGCTTGAGCAAGTGGCGCGGTATTATGCCCGTCACGGCGAACTGCATCTTGAGCAAATTGGTCAGGTGATAACGAGGGGTCAGGAGCTGGGGGCCAGGGGCCAGTAAAATTGCCATCACGAAAGATGCTAAGATCTGAAACCGCGAAGGACACGAAGGACGCGAAGGGATGAAGGATGAGGCTCTAGGCTATTGACTATCGGAAGTGGATTGGCTACGGGTTGGTGTTGGGGAATTGAATGGTGAACTGCCCCCCAGCCCCTGACCCCCGACCCCTAAAAAACTTATGCACATAGCAATTGATTACAATGCAGCAGTGCGGCAGGGCGGCGGAATTGGCCGCTTTGTTCGCGAAATAACTCAGGTTGCCGCGCAGGCAGCGCCTCAGCATCGCTTTTCGCTGTGGTATGCTGCGCGTGGGCTTGACCCAAAAAGTGCTCAGATGCAGGCCTTGCATGAGCTTCAACGGCGTTTGCCCAATATCAAGCCGCGCCCAATGCCAATTACTGAGCGTTTGTTGACGATTCTTTGGCAACGCTTGCGCATGCCCTTGCCTGTCGAGACGATTGTTGGGGTGGTTGATGTGGTGCATGGCACTGATTTTGTGCTGCCACCAACCAAGGCTAAAACGCTGCTCTCGATTCACGATTTTGCCTATATTATTCACCCTGAAACTGCACCGCCTGAGTTGCGGCGTTATTTGGGTGGGGTTGTGCCGCGCAATGTGCGCCGCGCCGACCATATTCACGTTAATTCGCGGGCAACCAAAGCCGATATGGAGCGCTTGCTAGGCACAGCACCCGCTAAATCGACAATCGTTTATTCGGGTAGTGGCAGCGATTTTTATCCTCGGCCTGCGGCGGAAATTGCCGAAATGCGCCAACGCTTAGGCTTGCCCGAACGCTACCTTTTAAATGTAGGAACGGTGCAGCCGCGCAAAAATGTTGAGCGTTTGATCGAAGCCTTTGGCCAGTTGCCCGTTGAGTTGCGTAGCCAGCCCTTGGTGATCGGCGGCAAACGTGGTTGGTTGGCCGAGCCAATTTATGCAGCGGTACAACGCCATGGCCTTGAGCAAGCAGTCATCTTCTTGGATTTTGTGAGCGACAGCGATTTGCCCAAGCTCTACAGCGGCGCGACCGCCATGGTTTATCCCTCGTTGTATGAAGGATTTGGCGTACCGATTGTTGAAGCTCAAGCGTGTGGCACGCCCGTGATTACCTCAACCATCTCCAGTTTGCCCGAAATTGCCGGCAACGCGGCCTTGCTGGTCGATCCTCATGATACAGCGACACTAACAGCGGCTTTACAAAAAATCTTAACTGAGCCTGATTTTTGCCAAAGTTTGGCTGAAGCAGGCCCACGCCAAGCCGCTAAATTTACCTGGGAAGGCACTGGTTTGGGAGTTTTGGGGTTATACGAATTACTGGAGCAACAAGCCTAAAATGCCAGCGCCCCTAGCTCGCCATTGAACCAGGGGCGTAATTGATGCTTAGCCCAAGCGTTCCAACACCGCTGCCCCAACTTCTTTGGTTGAGCGGCCTTGGCCAGCGGGCGCTAAATCGCCAGTTAAAATACCTGCATCGATCGTTGCATACACCGCTTTTTCGACTGCCTCAGCTTCGGCATCCAAGCCCAAGGAATAACGCAACAGCAAAGCCACGCTCAAAATTGTCGCCAGTGGATTCGCCACGCCTTTGCCAGCAATATCGGGAGCGCTGCCGTGAATTGGCTCGTACAAGCCTGCTTTGCCCGCGCCAAGCGAGGCCGATGGCAACAAGCCCAACGAGCCAGCCAGCATTGACGCTTCGTCGGTCAAAATATCGCCAAACATATTTTCAGTCACAATCACATCGAAGTCGGCAGGGCGGCGCAACAAGTGCATCGCACAGGCATCGACCAAAATATGTTCAAGCTGAATATCAGGGAATTCTTCGGCAACTACCCGACTGGCAACGCGCCGCCATAAGCGTGAGGTTTCCAAGACATTAGCTTTATCAACCGAGGTAACTTTGCCACGGCGAGTCCGCGCCAATTCACAAGCCCGCCGCACCACGCGCTCGATTTCGCTGGTTGTGTAGACACAGGTATCGACGGCTTGTTCTTCGTCGGGGCGAATGTAGACACAGGTTTTATCGCCGAAGTAAATCCCGCCAGTTAATTCGCGCACCACCAACAAATCGACCCCCTCGACCAAATCGGGGCGTAAGGGTGAGCGGCTAGCCAAGGCTGGCGTGACCGTCACAGGCCGCAAATTGGCATACAAGCCTAAGGTTTTGCGAATGCCCAACAAACCTTGTTCAGGTCGAACCTTGGCCTTGGGATCGTCCCACTTGGGGCCACCAACCGCGCCCAGTAGCACTGCATCGGCAGCTTGGCAAATTTCGATTGTCGCTTCGGGCAAAGCTGTACCGTGGGCATCGATCGCACAACCACCGATTAAGCCTTCGCTGAAACTAAAACTATGGCCGTAGCGTTCACCGACAGCCTTGAGCACCTCAACTCCCTCAGCGACAACTTCGGGGCCGATGCCATCGCCTGGTAATAAAGCAATTGTTGCTTGCATCAAAACACTCCTTGCTAATTTAACCAACAAGCGGTGGAGTAAATACTTCACCATTAACCATGTAGAGCTGTAGAGTACTGCAAATATAACAGAATCAGGAAATCACCAGAAGGATTCCCTGATTCCCACATGTTTAAAACTCTACTTTCGCGTTCTTCGCGCTCTTCGTGGTTTCAATAAATTGTTAAACTCCAACCGTATTGACGCGGGCGGCATGGCTAGTTTCATAGGCTTGGATTGCAGTTTCTTGGGCTTGAATATAGCCTAATTGATCGACTCCATGCAATAAGCAATGTTTGGAGAAGGCATCAATTGGGAAACTGATGGTTTCGCCAGCCACATGCACTTGTTGGTTTTCAAGGTCAACGCTGACATCGATGGTTTGGTTGGCGAGGCATTGCTCGGTCAAACGAGCCAAGGTTGGCGCATCGACCACGATTGGCAAAAGGCCGTTTTTCAAAGCATTGCCTTTGAAAATATCAGCAAAATAGGTGCTGATCACTGCTTGGAAGCCAAAGCCTTGCAAGGCCCACGGCGCATGCTCACGCGAGGAGCCACAGCCAAAGTTATGGCCTGCAATTAGCACACCAGCATCTTGGGCATATGGTTGATTCAGCACAAAATCTGGCTCGCCGCGCCAATCGGTAAACAGCGCTTCGCCCAAGCCATTTTTATCGGTAACTTTCAAGTAGCGAGCAGGAATGATCTGGTCGGTGTCGATATTTTCGATTGGTAAGGCCACTGCTTTGGCCTGAAAGGTATTAATTGGTTGCATTTTTGAAAACCCCTATTTGAAAGGATGAAGGATGAGGGATGAATTATGAATACATATCGGAAGGATGATTGAATTCATAAATATCATCAATATATTCTTCATCCTTCATAATTCATATTTCATAATTTAACTTTCATCCCTCATCCTTCATAATTCATCCTTCTATAAGATTTCGCGTACATCGACGATATGGCCGTTGATCGCGGTGGCGGCGGCGGTCAGCGGGCTGGCGAGGAAGGTGCGCCCGCCCTTGCCTTGGCGACCTTCAAAGTTGCGGTTGCTGGTGCTAACCGCATATTGGCCAGGTTGCAATTGATCGCCGTTCATGGCAATACACATCGAGCAGCCAGCTTCACGCCATTCAGCGCCTGCCGCGCGGAAAATTTGGTCTAAGCCTTCAGCTTCGGCTTGGCGCTTGACTTGTTGTGAGCCAGGCACGACCAACATCCGCAGGCCGTCGGCAACTTTTTTGCCTTCAATCACTTTGGCCGCCGCCCGCAAATCCGAAATCCGCGAGTTGGTGCAGGAGCCAAGGAACACTACATCGACTTTTTGGCCGATCAGCGGTTGGTTTGGTTGTAAGCCCATGTAATTCAAGGCTTTATCCAAGGCCATACGTTGGCTATCATCAGCCAAATCGCTGGGTGCTGGCACATTGCCAGTGACCGGAATGCCCATGCCTGGGTTTGTGCCGTAGGTGATCATCGGAGCCAATTCGTCGGCATTCAAGACCACTTGCAAATCGTAGGTTGCGCCTTCATCGCTGGGCAACGTGCGCCAATATTCGACCGCAGCATCCCATGCTTCACCCTTGGGCGTATGTGGCCGATCTTTCAGCCACGCAAAGGTTGTTTCATCAGGCGCAATCAGGCCAGCCCGTGCTCCACCTTCGATCGACATATTACAAATGGTCATGCGTTCTTCCATCGACAGGGCGCGAATCGCCGAGCCAGTGTATTCGAGCACATAGCCCGTGCCGCCGCCTACGCCAATTTTGGCAATAATCGCCAAGATAATGTCTTTGGCGGTCACGCCGGGGCGTAGCGTGCCATCGATGCGAATTTCGGCGGTTTGGGGTTTTTGCTGCAACAAACATTGAGTTGCCAACACATGGCCAACTTCGCTGGTGCCAATGCCGAAGGCCAAGGCTCCAAATGCGCCGTGGGTGCTGGTGTGCGAATCGCCACACACAATTGTCATGCCAGGCTGGGTGTAGCCTTGTTCTGGCCCAATTACGTGTACAATGCCTTGGTTTTCAGTGCCCAAGTTGTACAATGGTATGCCAAAATCGCTACAATTTTTGATCAATTGATCAAGCTGTTTGCGAGCGATCACATCGGTCACTGGAATAATCCCATCAGCGCCGCGTGGCGTGGTTGGGGTGCTATGGTCCATCGTGGCAAGGGTTTGGGCTGGGCGACGCACGGTCAAGCCGCGTTCACGTAACATCGTAAAGGCTTGCGGCGAGGTAACTTCGTGCACCAAGTGCAAATCGATATATAAGGTTGCTGGCGATTCAGCGTCAGCAGCTTGAACAACATGGGCATCCCAGATTTTTTCAAATAATGTCTTGGCCATTGGGTTCTCCAGTTATATATTGAGGGGTCGGGGGTCTAGGGCTGGGGATCGGTTACCCACTCTTTGCCACTAACCCCAAATCTCTAGCATGGGATGAATGGAACCGCGAAGGACGCGAAGATCGCTAAGGATTCTCATTCTATTGATTAATTTCATTCTTCATCCTTAACTTCGTGCTCTTCGTGTTCTTCGTGGTTTCGGCTTCCTCAACTTGTCCGTTTAATTTGCCAGCCACGTTCGATCCATTCAAAGCCGACTTTGGCGTAATAATCGGCGGCGGCGGGCGCTGCTAATAAGACTAAGGAACATTGATCGCCAAGTTTTTCGCGCGTAGCCTCAATTAACTGACGACCAATGCCCTGTTTTTGATAGGTTTGGTCAACTGCCAAATCGGAAAGATAGGCGGCATAGCACCAATCGGTGATCGTGCGAGCAACCCCGACGAGCTTTTCGCCATCCCACGCTGTCACCACCAAATCGGCGTTAGCAAGCATGGTTTGCATGCGAGCCAAATCATCAACAGGGCGGCGTTCGCCAAGAGTTGAAGCATTCAGCACCGCCACGAATTGCTCGGCGCTAATCACAACGTCGGTGCTATAACGAATGCTCATCGCAGATACTCCAGCCAATTCCATTTATCTTCGGTTTTGCCGTTGAACAAGCCAAAGAAGGCCTCTTGTAGAACGGTGGTGATTGGCCCGCGCTTGCCTTCGCCAACTTGCACGCCATCGACTGAGCGAATTGGCGAAACTTCGGCGGCTGTGCCTGTGAAGAACATTTCATCGGCAAGATACAGAATTTCGCGTGGTAAGGCTTGTTCGCGCACTTCATAACCATGTTCTTTGGCCAAGGTCAGCACGCTATCACGGGTAATGCCAGGCAAAATTGCGGCGGTTACCGGCGTGGTATAAATCACGCCATCACGAATGATGAACAGATTTTCGCCGCTACCTTCACTCAACACACCATTGACATCAAGCGCGATGCCTTCAGCATAGCCATTGAGCGTTGCTTCCATCACGATCAATTGTGATGAAAGATAGTTGCCGCCAGCTTTGGCCATGGTAGGAATAGTATTCGGTGCTGTGCGATTCCACGACGAAACGCAAACATCAACGCCCAATTCTAGGGCTTCGGGGCCAAGATAGGCTCCCCATTCCAAGGCAGCGATCATCACATCGACTGGCGCTGCCAGCGGGTTGACCCCTAGCACACCATAACCACGCCAAGCCAAGGGTCGCAGATAAGCTGAGTCTAAGCCATTTTCACGAACTGCCGCATGACAGGCATCAGCCAATTGCGCTTGATCAAAAGGAATCGGCATGCGATAAATTTTGGCCGAATCGTATAAACGGCGCAGGTGGGGCTGCAAACGGAAAAAAGCTGGGCCGTTGGGCGTGTTGTAGGCGCGAATGCCTTCAAACACTGATGAACCGTAGTGCAAGGCATGGCTCATCACATGCACCGTGGCTTTCTCCCATTCCACCAATTCGCCGTTCATCCAAATAAATTTGGTCGGTTTGATTGACATGCAGTGTTCCTTTTATAGCAATGAATGATGCTTGGCCTTAGGCGGCCACAGTTGCGGCGTGTTTGAGTAGCACTGGCTGGTTGCTGCGAGCACGAACCAAGGGCAATTCCAGCGAATCAACCAAGGCTTGCCAACTGGCTTCGATAATATTTTCGGAGCAGCCGACGGTTGTCCAACGTTCGTCGCCCATAGCTGCTTCGATCAACACTCGTGTAGTTGCTCCGGTCGCCGATTCCGAATCGAGAATCCGCACTTTGTAATCGACCAAATGGACTTCGGCCAATTCGGGGTAGCGTGAGAGCAAGGCTTTGCGCATGGCTTGGTCGAGTGCGTTAACGGGGCCATTGCCTGAAGCCGCTGTATGATAAATTTCATCGCCAATTTGCAGCTTAACTGTCGCCTCGGCCTGCATCTCAACCCCACGCCGTTGCTCAACAATTGTGACAACATCGAGCAATTTGAAAGGCGCTTCGTAATCGGCAGCGGCGCGGCGCACCAAAAGTTCAAATGAACCTTCGGCTGCTTCAAACTGAAAACCTTTGCTTTCGAGCAATTTAACGCGTTCGAGCACGCCGCGTTCGAGGCCTGTGCTTTCCACGCCCAATTCTTCGGCTCGCATTTTGATGTTACCACGGCCTGAAAGCTCGCTGATTACCACCCGTTTGCGATTGCCCACTTGAACTGGCTCAATATGCTGGTAGGAATGCTCAACTTTCGCCACAGCCGCGACGTGTATCCCGCCTTTATGGGCAAAAGCGCTATTGCCAACATAGGCGGCATGCTCGTCGGGGTTCAAATTGGCAATTTCGCTGACGGTGCGCGAAAGCTCGGTTAAACGTTGCAGTTGATCAGGAAGCACACAGAACATGCCCATTTTCAGTTGCAAATTGGGAATGATCGAGATTAAGTTGGCGTTACCGCAGCGCTCGCCATAGCCGTTGATCGTGCCTTGAACTTGGCGGCAACCACCAACAATTGCGGCCAAGGAATTGGCTACTGCTAATTCGCTATCGTTGTGGGTATGAATGCCCAGTTGAGTGTTGATTTTACCCTTGACCCGCTGCACCACGGCGCTAATCCAATCGGGCAATGAACCGCCGTTAGTATCGCATAGCACAATCCAATCTGCGCCAGCTTCGGCGGCAGCCTTGATTGTGGCTAGGGCATAATCGTTATCAGCGCGGTAGCCATCAAAAAAGTGTTCAGCGTCGTAAATCACTTCTTTGCCGTGGGCTTTCATCAATGCCACGCTATCGCGAATCATGGCCAAATTTTCTTCGAGCGTCGTTTCCAGCACCTCAGTCACGTGCAATGTCCACGATTTGCCAACCAAGGTTACCACAGGCGTGTTGGCATCAAGCAAGGCCTTGAGATTGGCATCGGTTTCAGGTTTACTGTTGGCACGACGGGTTGAACCAAAAGCGGCAATTTTGGCGTGCTTCCATTCCATTTTGGCAGCTTCGGCAAAAAATGCTGCATCCTTGGGGTTCGAGCCAGGCCAACCACCCTCGATATAGTGCATGCCAAAGCGATCAAGTTCGCGAGCGATTTTCAATTTATCAGCTAAAGATAACGAAAGCCCTTCGCGTTGAGTGCCGTCCCGCAGTGTTGTATCATATAAAAATATTTGCATGTGTCACACTCCTAGAACATAGAGCATAGAACATAGAACATAAATCAACTAATGTAATCATCAGCATCAAAGAGATTGAATTGGACATCAATTTGATATACTGCTACTGATTCGTGCAAGGTTTGTTGGGATTGTTCAAGTTTGCGCATCTTGCTTGATAACATTGCAATAATTTCATTACAACGTTGTTGAATGCGCTTTTCTGCATCATCGTCAATGTAGCCAAACCGAAATAGGGTATTCGCCCAATTATCGGTTTCCGCAGCAGAGCCACGGGCAATCGAAAGATGATTTTTGTGTGCTCCGAGACTAAACCGGCCATGACCTTCGGCAATATTGGCGCTAATCGACGTAGCAGAACTAACAATTTGGCGCACGATTACTGCATTACTCCATGAATTTGGTACATTGCTGATCAGTTGAATCACATCCATAACCAATTCTTGAGCTTTATTCCACATAATCAAATTGCGATATGAATATGTTTCCCGCATCACCTGCTCCTATGCTCTATGCTCTATGTTCTATGTTCTAAACTTTGGATAGCTACCAAAAATCTTGACTGTGCCAGCGATCTGTGCCAGCTTTTGTAGGGCTTCGGCAACGGCTGGCTCATGGCGATGGCCATCGATATCAACCAGAAAGACATAATCGCCAAGCTCGGCTTTGGCTGGCCGTGATTCAATTTTGCTTAAATTGATGCCAGCTTGGGCAAAAATTGCCAAGGCTTCGTACAACGCTCCTGCGCGATTGATTTTGGCAGTGAACATCAGCGAAGTCTTGTCGTCGCCCGTTGGTGCGGCATCCTCAGGAGCCAACACCACAAAGCGCGTGCGATTATTGTTGTTATCCTGAACATCGTAGGCCAAGATATTGGCTTGGGCGCGTTCGGCAGCATGCAAGGTGGTCAATGCGGCGGCGCGGCGCTCATCGGCGAGCGCTTCGACCAATGCAGCAGCAGTGCTTAACGCGGCCACGGTTGGCACATTCGGCAAGCAGCGTTCGATAAAACGGCGCGATTGCGCTAGCGGTTGTTGATGGGTGTAAAGCACTTCGACTGTATCGAGTTGCACATCGGGCTTGGCCACCAACATATGCCGAATCGGAATCACGATTTCGCGACAAATCCGCAGGCGAGTTTCGTGAATCAGCACATCAAGCGTGATGCTGACTGCCCCTTCGAGCGAGTTTTCAATTGGCAAAATGCCCAAATCAACCGCACGAGTTTCAACAGCCGTAATCACAGCGGGCATACTTGCCATTGGCAAATAGGTGGATTGTTGGTCGCCCGCTTCCAACGCTGCTTTTTCGCTGAATGTACCAGCCGGGCCGAGATAAGCAATTTTCATAAGTTCGTTTGGGCTAGTGAGATTGATTTACACCAATCCCAATAATTATTCATAGCGACCGAGCGTCGAGCCACCGAATAAATCCACGCCTGGAGCTGCGCTAGCAACTTCCATGCGGGCAGTGGTTTCTTGCTTAAGCCGTTCTTGGCGAGCTTTTAGCAATTTGTTCAAGGCACTAACATAGGCTTCGGCGGCAGCAACGATGATATCAACATTAACGCCATTGCCACGCCAAACTTTAGCATCAGTTGCTTTATCGGTAAGCACGCCACGTACATGTTTGTGCTTGCCTTCGACGACTTTCACACTAACTTCGCCAACCGCATCGATGCCTTCGGTGATTGCGTTGACCGCAAATTCGAGCAAGGTAACCGGAGTTAGCACAACCTTGTTGATCGCCGAATAGACTGCATCGACTGGGCCTGTGCCTTGGGCCGATTCGATTTTGACTTCGCCGTTGGGGCCGCGCATGCGCACGGTCGCAGTTGGGATGGCGTTCACGCCTGAGGCAAATTGCACATGCTCCAATTCATAAACTGGGCTTGGGCGGCCTGCTTCATCGCTGATTAACGCTTCAACATCGCGATCATCAACATATTTCTTGCGATCAGCCACATCTTTGAAGCGGGCGAACAAGTGGTTGATCGTGGCTTCATCGAAGCTATAGCCTAGCTCTTGGACCCGATGACGGAAGGCATGACGGCCTGAGTGCTTGCCCAAAACCAAGGCATTGCCATCTTGGCCAACCGATTCAGCGCTCATAATTTCGTAGGTCATGCGGTGCTTCAACACCCCATCTTGGTGAATGCCCGATTCGTGAGCGAAGGCATTCGCGCCAACAATTGCCTTGTTGGGTGGCACTTGGGTGTTGGTGCAGGCACTCAACAAGCGTGAGCTAGGCGTTAGTTGGGTTGTGTCGATATTGGTGCTCAGGCCATAAAATTGCTTGCGCGTTTCCAAAGCCATCACCACTTCTTCCAACGAAGCATTGCCAGCTCGCTCGCCAATGCCATTGATTGTGCATTCAATTTGGCGTGCGCCAGCTCGAACGCCAGCCAACGAATTCGCCACCGCCAAGCCCAAATCGTCGTGGCAATGGGTCGAGATAATCACATCGGCAGCGCCAGGTACGTTTTCGATAATCCCCCGAAGCAACGCTGCATATTCCTCAGGCGTGGAATAGCCCACGGTATCAGGAATATTCAAGGTTGTTGCGCCTTCTTCAATCGCTATCGCCAGCATCTGATACATAAATTCGATGTCGGAACGGGTCGCATCCATCGGCGAGAATTCAACATCGTCGCAAAGCGAGCTAGCCAAGCGCACCATCTCACGGGTTTTCGTCAGCACTTCCTCGCGAGTCGAGCGCAATTGATACTCGATATGAATATCTGAGCTTGAAAGGAAGGTATGAATACGCTTTTTGGCGGCTGGGGCAATCGCCGTGGCACAGGCTTCGATATCGCTTTTGACGGCGCGAGCCAAACCACAGATAACTGGGCCATCAGCAGTGCCAACGCTCTTGGCAATTTGGTTAACTGCTTCCCAATCGCCAGGTGAGGCTGCCGGAAAGCCTGCTTCGATAATATCCACGCCCATTCGTGCCAATTGCTTGGCAACTTCCAATTTTTCGTGCAGATGCATGGTACAGCCTGGTGATTGCTCACCGTCGCGCAGGGTTGTATCGAAAATGCGTACATAATCGCTGGTCATAAAGTTCTCCGTAATGAGGGCGAATGTGAGAGTTGGGAATCGGTTTATTACGCCCGATCCCCGACCCCTGACCCCCAGCCCCTAAATTAACTGCCTGGGTTAATTTCTTTTGGATTGACGAAAGGCATCATTGAGCGCAATTCGCGGCCAACATGCTCGATTTGGTGGCCAACATCGGTTGAACGATATTTGTTGAAACGAGCGCGGCCAGTGTGGTTTTCTTCGATCCAATCTTCGGCGAATGCGCCATTTTGAATCTCTTCCAACAACAGTTTCATGGCAGCTTTGGTTTCGCTGGTCACGACTCGTGGCCCAGCAATGTAATCGCCCCATTCGGCGGTATCGCTGACCGAGTAGCGCATATAGCTCAAGCCGCCTTGGTAGAACAAATCGACGATCAACTTGAGTTCGTGCATACATTCAAAGTAGGCAACTTCTGGTTGATAGCCAGCTTCGACCAAAGTTTCAAAGCCTGCTTTGACCAAGGCCGAAACCCCGCCACACAAAATCGCTTGTTCGCCAAACAAGTCGGTTTCGGTTTCTTCGGCAAAGGTGGTTTCGAGCACACCAGCGCGAGCACAACCGATGCCTTTGCCATAGGCCAAAGCATTTTGCAAGGCTTCGCCGCTGGCATCTTGATACACTGCGACCAAACCTGGTACGCCGCCGCCATGCTCGAATACTTCACGGACGCGATGTCCAGGTGATTTTGGCGCGATCAACGAAACGTCAACGCCAGCAGGTGGCACGATTTGACCATAGCGAATATTGAAGCCGTGGGCAAACATCAAGGTTGCAGTGGGCTTTAAGTTCGGGGCAATTTCATCGCTGTAGAGTTGGGCTTGGGTGGTATCTGGCACCAACACCATGACAACATCGGCAGCCTTGGTGGCCTCGCCAACGCTCAACACTTGCAAGCCCGCAGCTTCGGCTTTGGCCTTTGATTTGCTACCTTCGTGCAAACCAACCACCACCTGCACGCCGCTATCCTTCAAGTTTAAGGCGTGGGCGTGGCCTTGTGAGCCATAACCGATGATCGCCACAGTTTTGCCAGCCAAGCGTCCAAGATCTGCATCGTTATCGTAATAAAGCTTTGCCATTGAATGAGTTCCTCAATATAACTAATGGGCTGAACGATGAACAATTGCTACCCGTGTTTATTCCATGGTCTCGCCGTAATCGCCCCACCAGGTATCCCAATTGACATCTTCGTCGCTATAGTGGGCTTTATCAGCGGTCGCGGTGGTTTCTTCTTCAAACATTGGTTGCAGCATGGTCGTGATCCTTTATTAATGAAGAGGCAATTGCCTCGTTGAATTCAATTAAGCGGCGCGAAATTCTTGGTTTTGATATGGCCCGCTGACCGTCGATGCGCCCCGGGTCATCGCTACGCAGCCCGTGCGAACCAGCTCACGAATGCCAAACGGGCGAATCAGGTCAACAAAGCGGTCGAGTTGTTCGGGGCTGCCACTAAGTTCGATCATCATGGCATCGGGCACAACATCGACAATTTTGGCTCCGAAAATATCGGCCAATTGCATCAATTCGCTGCGCTTGGCTGGCGGTGCATACACCTTGACCAACAGCAAATCACGGGTGACATTCGGGTCTTGGCTAACATCGCTGACCTTCAGCACATCGATTAATTTATAGAGTTGTTTGATCACTTGTTCGACGCTGGTGGTATCGCCATCGACCACCAAGGTCATGCGCGAGATACCAGGCGTTTCGGTATGGCCAACGGTCAAGCTTTCGATATTGAAACCACGGCGGCGAAACAGGCTCACTGAGCGGTTCAGCACCCCAGGTTGGTCACGTAATAAAGCAACTAAGGTATGTTTCATTGCAAAAATCTCCTGTGAGCCTATTTCACTGCCACAACGTCTTCGATTTCGACTTCGCTGGGATCTTCGAACATATCGCTGATGCTCGCGCCTGGAGCTACCATTGGATAGACATTGACTTCGCGCTCAACCACAAATTCAATCAAGAATGGGCCATTGGTTGAACGGGCTTGCTGAATTGCTTCGGCTACATCTTCGGCGCGTTCGACTCGCACCCCAGGAATACCATATGCATCAGCCAATTTGATAAAATCAGGGCTCCACATTGGCGTTGCCGAATAGCGGCGTTCGTGGAAAAGCTCCTGCCATTGGCGCACCATGCCCAAGTAGCCATTGTTGATGATACAAATCTTCAAGGGTAGGCTTTCTTGCACCACCGTGGCTAGCTCTTGCAAATTCATTTGAAAACCGCCGTCGCCGGCAATTGCCCAAACTTCTTCGTTGGGGCAAGCGACTTGCACGCCCATCGCCGCTGGCAAGGCAAAACCCATGGTTCCCAAACCGCCAGAGGTGATATGGGTATGGGGTTTCATATATTCGATCAGCTGAGCTGCCCACATTTGGTGCTGGCCCACGTCGGTGCAAACCCGAAATTCGCCTTGCATAATGCGGGTGAATTCGGCATACACATGGTGTGGCGTGAACATGCCACTTTCTGGGTCGCGTTGGCGCTTGGAGCGCGTGGCCTGAATATCACGAATATGGTTCAGCCATTCGCTATGCTCGTTGGCGTTGACAATTTCGGTCAAGTTTTCCAGCACGCGCTTGGCATCGCCGACAATTGGCACGGCGGTAATCACATTTTTGCCAACTTCAGCCGGATCAATATCGACGTGAATGATTTTGGCGTTGCGGGCAAAGGTATCTAATTTGCCAGTTACGCGGTCGTCGAAGCGTGCGCCAATCGTAAACAACACATCGCATTCTTGGATGGCGCGGTTGACATGGACCCAACCGTGCATGCCAGGCATGCCCAACGATAACGGATGATCTTCGGGAATGCAGCTAATGCCCAACAATGTGGTGATCACCGGAATGCCAGTTTTTTCGGCAAATTCGCGTAATTCGACGCTTGCGTGACCCAGCAAAATGCCATGGCCTGCCATAATCAAGGGCTTTTTGGCTTGATTCAGTAAATTAGCAGCTTCTTTGATTTGGCGGCGATTGCCATCATAGTTGGGCTTGTAGCCTGGCAAATCGACCGATTCTGGATACTCGAATACGCCACGGGCGTTTTGTACATCTTTGGCAACGTCGATCAATACTGGGCCAGGGCGGCCAGTTCGGGCAATATGAAAGGCTTCTTTGAACACACGGGGCAAATCGCGCACATCGGTCACCAAATAATTGTGCTTGGTGATTGGCTGGGTGATGCCCGTCACATCGGTTTCTTGAAAGCCATCTTTGCCGATCAACGAGGTGACCACTTGCCCTGTGATCGCCACAATTGGCACTGAATCCATCATGGCATCGGCAATTGCCGTGACCAAGTTGGTTGCGCCTGGGCCGCTGGTGGCGACACAAACCCCAACTTTGCCGCTAGTACGGGCATAGCCTTCGGCGGCATGGCCCGCAGCTTGTTCGTGGCGCACCAAAATATGGCGCAATTCGGGATATTCGGGCAGCGCGTGGTAGAACGGCATAATCGCCCCACCTGGATAGCCAAACATCACATCAACGCCTTCGGCTAGCAACGCTTCACACATCATTTGAGCACCAGTTAGCGTTTTCATCGGTATACCTCGCCTTGCGTAAGGTTTAATGTCAATAAGTTGCAGATCTATGCTTCCAACACCGCGCCATTGCTGGCGTTCGTCACCAAACGGGTGTAGCGTGCCAACCAGCCACGTTGATGTTTGCGTTCTGGGGCTTGCCACGCAGCGCGGCGTTCGGCAAATTGCGTTTCGCTGAGGTCAACTGCCAACAGGCGATTTGCTAAATCGATGTGAATGATGTCGCCATTTTCGATCAGGCCAATTGGGCCACCTTCGGCGGCTTCGGGGGAGATATGGCCAATACACAGGCCGCGTGTGCCGCCGCTGAAGCGACCATCGGTCAATAAGGCCACTTGTTCGCCCAAAGGCATGCCTTTGAGCAACGAGGTTAAGGCCAGCATTTCGCGCATACCTGGGCCACCGCGTGGGCCTTCGTAGCGCACAACTACCACATCGCCAGCTTGAATTTCGCCAGCGCGGGCGGCGTAGGTGGCGGCTTCTTCGCTGGGGAAACAACGGGCAGGGCCGCTAAATGTCATTTGATGTTGATCAACTGCACCAATTTTGATCACTGAGCCTTCGGGAGCCAAGTTGCCAAACAAAATACACAAACCGCCTTGGGCTGAGTGGGGATTTTCGATTGGGCGGATGCATTCAGGGTTTTCGTTGGCGATGCCTTGCAATTGTTCACCCAAGGTTTGGCCGGTCACGGTTGGCACATTCAAGTGTAGGGCATCGGGCTTTTTGGCCAATTCGGCCATAATTGCTGGTACGCCACCAGCGCGATGCACATCTTCCATATGCCATTGGCGATTGCCATCCCACGCTGGGCTAACTTTGGCCAAGTGGGGCACGCGAGCGGCAACCTCGTTAAAGCGGCTGATTGGATAATCCAAGCCTGCTTCACGCGCCAAGGCCAAAACGTGCAAGACGGTGTTGGTCGAGCCGCCCATGGCTACGTCGAGCGCCATCGCATTATCAATTGATTCGGGAGTGACAATATCGCTGAAGGAAATATTCTTGTGGAGCAATTCGAGGACTTTGGTGGCGGCGGTGCGGGCTAGCTCGTGGCGGGCGGGGTCGGTGGCCAGTAATGAACCGTTGTATGGCAGGGCGATTCCCAGTGCTTCACACAGACAATTCATCGAATTGGCGGTGAACATCCCTGAGCAGGAGCCACAGGTCGGGCAGCCATTACGCTCCAGATCCAGCAGCCGTTCATCACTGATCCGGCCAGAAGCATGTTGACCAACGCCCTCGAACACGCTGATCAGATCAACTTTATTACCATCTTTATCGCGGCCAGCCTGCATTGGCCCGCCCGATACGAAAACGGTGGGGATGTTGACGCGGGCAGCGCCCATCAGCATGCCAGGCACGATTTTATCGCAGTTGGGGATACAGATCATCGCATCGAAACAGTGGGCTGCTGCCACCGTTTCAACACAATCGGCGATCAACTCGCGCGATGGCAACGAATAGCGCATGCCTTCGTGGCCCATCACGATGCCATCATCAACCCCAATGGTGTTGAATTCAAAAGGAATGCCGCCTGCTGCCCGGACTGCATCTTTCACGATTTTGGCAAACTCATGCAAGTGAACGTGGCCAGGAATAATATCAATATAAGAATTGCAGATCGCGACGAACGGCTTTTGAAAGTCGCTATCATCTTGAATTTGGCCCGTCGCACGTAGGAGTGAACGATGTGGAGCGCGTGCAAAGCCCCGCTTGATCGTATCTGAACGCATAGATGCTCCCCGCATAGAGAACTGATGGCTGGACAGGCCATCGTTGAAAGGCGATTGAACCAATGCTCCAAGTGGATTGGCCGCAGATCGCAAGATTTTGGCAATAGGAAAGCAAGCCTTGTCAGTCCCGATGCTGAACACAGGCAAGATGGGCGAACATACTCAACAATGAGCTGAACGAAAGAGCGACACTGCTCCGGGGTTTGTTGCAATCATCGCAACGGTTCGGGTTATCGCTCTAGCGCAGACGACGGCCTACGCGACACGACCAAATGGGAATGGGTTGGAGAATAATAAACTGCGGACGAGGAGTGATCATGGTGACGAGAGTTGTCAACAAGTTCCGCATGTGTTTATCCTCCAGAAGCTAACTTAATCACAAATCAAAAGCCCCTCCCGATTGGGAGGGGCTTGAGTTCTTTTGAACTACCCGCGAGGCTTGTTAGCCCCTCCCACACAAAAGTGACCGCGTAATGACGACGATTACGAGGCTAAGGAGGTTGCTAATAATAATAAACGCGGGACGATTACTCATTTGGTAGTTTCCTACAAAAGTTATTTGTGCAGAGTATACACATCCAGCTAGAGTCTGTCAAGTTGGATTTTTGAGTAATTTACTTAACTTCAGTCATGGCTTGTCAAGGGTTGGCATGAAGCTTTGCTGTGTGTTTTGCGATCGTGGCTTAATCATCTTCCAATACGATATTCTGGCCAATTAGCTCAAAGATATGTTTACTCTTTTCATGTTGGTTGCTCTCACTAATGCGATCGACAAATAATATATTGTCATATTTTGTTAGTAATCTGCCAGTAACAAATGTATCAGTTGTTTGTTGGTTATAGTTGCGAATACTACTCATCAAATCTGAAATATTAATTATTTGTTCATTAAATAGAGTAAAATTTTTATTGAATGTTTTATCGATAACTATAATCGTATCGCCATTTTCAGAGTTCACCGCTAGAAAATCGATTTTGACTGGAGCAGCAGAGATTTTTGCTAAAGTTTCATAGGTTCCACTATAGGTCTTGGTAAAATCAAGATTGGCACTCGCCAGCTTTGGGTTCAAGACGATATATTCTGGTGGCAATGAAACGATTAGATTATCTTGCTCAATCGTTTGCCAACCTGCTGGCGGAATTGGGCGTGGTTCTGATTGATTCAGCCAAAGATAACCTCCAAGTATTGCAGCAATAATTATAAAGCCAATAATGATCCAACGTACCATTCGCATCTCAGACTCTCTTTCGTAATTAACTAAGTAATCCAATAATATAAATAGCTAAACATAATATTCCGATAATCAAAATAAATGATTTAGCAAAAGTGTTAATTCTTTTATCAAGCAAACTATCTAAGCCCAATACACCAATGCCTATACCACCCCAAAGATTTGGCCAGAGCTGCTCAGTTGAAATCGCTCGGTAAGCAATGACCAAGCCAAGGAACGTTCCCAAAAATCCACTGATCAAGCTAAGGAGATTGACAGATTTCTGATTCATAACCACACCATTCAATTCAATTTGAAACTCGTTTATTCTACGCCAACTAGCTACTAAGGTTGCCAATTGGTTGCATTGTTAATCTCTCTCAAGCGGCAAAATACCTAGTCGAAGCATACTAAAAAGCCTCGGCTACTGGCTCCTACCAACGTCCGAGGCTAAACGGGCTACGGATTAACCTAAATCTTCTGTAGCTTCGTCATCATGCGCTTCAACGACAAAATGCTCGCCTGTATCATTATCGATCAAGCGCCAGTATTCGTTATTGGTTGAACTAATCAATAATTCTAAGCAATATCCTTGGCTCAAATGCAATTGAACATCGCCGATGGGATTAATTTGAATGCTGCGGATAAACAAGGATTGAGGCCAAAACGTCGCTAAAAAACGCTGCAAGGCTGAAGGTTCAACTCCCGTCGGATCAGGCTGCGCCCAATCGCCATTTGCAATAATGAGCTTTTGGTGTTGCCAGAAGCGCCATACGCCGCCAATATTTAAACTATAACGCCCAATCTCAACTTCTTGCTGCTTGCGGTTGATAATCAGGCGCTTTTCGCCAATCCGCAAACACAGAATACCTGCAACATCAAAGCCATCCCACAGCACTTGGCCAAGCAAGGTTGCTAGTTTTTGTTGAATGATCGGAATTTTGTGCATACACCCCTAGCTGCGATAACGCCAAATTTCGAGTCCATCGCGGTGCAAAACCCAATGTTGACCAGCTGCGGCATTGATCAGAATGTCGAGTTTATAATCATAATTGATTGAAAAGCAGAGATCGCCACTCTGCGGTTGCACGTCAATCGACCAAATAATTAAACTGGTAGGATTATGCTTGGCCCAAAATGCTGCAACACTTGGCTCAAATTCGATATTATTAGCGTCGTCATACAGCCAATCTTCGCTACTGAGCAAGACTTGTTGCTGCTGACGCAAACGCCAAGCACAGTTGATGGTTAATTGATAATATCGAAATTCTCGCGTGCGCGGCTCGCCAACGCGAATAACGAAGCTTTCGAGATCACAGCTTGGGCCGTGAAACCAAAAAGCTCCGCCGTTGAGTTGGCTAAGAGTTGATTTGATGCTGCTGAGTTGGCTCAAGCATTGCGCTCCGCATAGAGTTAATATATCGTGGAGAATCTGCTGCTATTCTACAACGAAGGACTGAATTAAACATGGAACCCTATTACCAATAGAGATCGGAATATCATCCCAGCCAATTTCACGATTGATAGTTCGACGGGTCAGCCGCATCGTATCAGATCAAAATTTGCGAGCGCGGCAGGTGGAACTGCCGCTTTTTGATTGAAACGACCTTCAGTATCTTGGAACGAATCTTTCAGATCAAGCAACTCACCCATAGAACTGCACGCGGCATGGATATGCGTTTGGGCTTTGTTGCCGCATGCTTTAATGCATTGTTGCAGCTCACAAATGGAAGATTGTCTTTCCTTGATTTTGTGATTTGAACTAGCAACACTGGTTATACAGATATGGTAATTTGAAATATTTTTTGAATTACTATAATCGAATATTTAATTAACATTAATTCCTTTACTTGTTAAATTATCTTTGATTATATCTATTTTTGATGCGCATATAGTTGATAGCGGTATAATAATGTTATTATTGGTAATTAAATATTTTGAATTGAACCTGCCACTATCTTTTATTGAGATATAATTAATTTCTTTATAATAAATGTAATTATTATTGCATTTTATGAATTCTTTATTTATAGTTAATGAATTTGATGAAATTGAAAAGTACAATATGATTTGAATGAATAATATTATAACGTTATTTAATATTCGATAATTTAATTTTATTTCTTTATTGATATACATATTTATTGGAAATAAAATTAGATATGAAGCAAAAAATAGATAATTGAATTTGTAATAATAAATTACGTTATCTATATTTGATTCTTTATGTTCATTAACAAAAAAAATAAATATAATAATTAAATAAATTGATGTTGTTAAGATGAATTTTCTTAATACTTTCATAATATATCCTTATTTTATCTAATCGCTATCATCTGATAGCGATTAGATAAAATCTAGTAAAGTTCTTATTGTAAAGGGTTCAAATAACCTAACTGGCTTAGAAGTTCCGCATTATTAAATTATAAATTATTTTCCAAGACCACGCCCTCCAGGTAGCCAAGATGGTTTAGGCTTAGTAGTTGGTTTAGCTGGTTTAGCTGGTGCGGCTGGCTTCGTTGGTTTAGACATACCTTTGGAGCCTAGCGAATTTAGATTATTTACGAAATTAACCAAAATCATAAATTTGCCTGGTGCCATCAGTACCAATGACATAATACCTTCTTTAGTCCTGCCCTCGCGGAAATAAAGTAAAGTATCATATCCTGCAAATGTTGCGCTCATTGGAACTGCTGGCGCAGTTAACAATGCAAACCAAGGTAGTACATCATGCATGAACGCTGTAGTTTGCGGATCTGTACATATTAAAAACAACTGTCCCCAATATCCACATCCAGCATGTCCTGTAGGGTCAGTATACTTTAAAGGATTGTTTAATACATATGCATACCGATTAAGAGTTTGAGGGTTTTGCGGTCCCCAAAGATTTTTAAGAGAAGACTCTTTCTTTGTTGCTTCAATTTGGAAGAAGAATCCATCTTGCTTAATAGTTGCATACTCAGTTGCTATACTTTCTACGAAGGTCTTTTCGTGAAAATCAACAGTAAGCCCAATAAGCGATGAGGATTCAACATAATCTATCTCATCAAAATCATTGGCTTCAGGTACAATACTATCAGCACTGGTGAAACGTGCAATCGTGGCATCATAGTAGCGAGCATTGTAGAACAACAAGCCTGTACCGTCATCTTTGCGTTGGCCGGTGTAGCCAAGTTCGGTGCTAGTAAGGTTACCGCTGCGGGTTGCGCCCCAAGGATCATAGCGTTCGGCTTCGATCACCGTACCACTACCATTGGTAACAGCCCCGATTGAACCAAGGTGATCAACATGGAGATAAATTACGCTACCGCGATTGCTCGTGCTAGGGTTACCTGTAGTGGTACGAGCAGCAACACCTGCATAGCTAGAAACAACCTTGCCATCGCTCCAGTATTCTACACTACCAATATACAGCACACTCTTGACTGTTCCGCCAGTCGTAGTGGTTTTCTTGACGCGGGAGTTATCGCCGTCGTACTTGTAGGTTTCGGTGACAGTGCTGGTGCTAATTTGGGTTGGCTGGTTTTCGATGTTCCACGTGTAACTGCGACCACCACCGCTCAGCATGTTGCCGTTGTTATCATACGTGTAGCTTTGGCCACCGATGCTGGAAACGGCGTGAGGTTTGCCATTGGTATAGCTATAGCTTACACCTGCTTTGGTGGTGATATTGCCAAGCACATCGTAGCTGTAGCTTTGATTGAAGGTTGCACCCCCAATACATACACTGCTACTGCTGCTCGTAACGGCACAAGCATTAGTTACGCGATCGCGATGATCATAGCTATAGCGCATAATTTCGTTAGCGTTCAAGCTATCCATCGAGGCAATCGTTTGGACGTTGCCAGCGAGATCATAGGTAAAGTCGCGGTTAAAAACCGTCCCAACAATACCTTGAACATCCGACACATTGATATTGGTCAAGCGTCGGCTCAGGGTATTATAGCTATATTGGGTTTGTAAACCATTATTCAATACTTCGCTAGTTTTTTGGCCTAAGGCATCGTAGCTCACATTACTTTGGAAGACTTCACCAAGGCTTGAGCTGAGACCATTTTGACGGCCAGCAGCGTCATAACTATAGGTGATGATTTCGCCAGTTGGGTAGACGACGGTATTTGGTTGGCCGTCAGCACGATAGGTGTTATAGGTGCTATAGGTTGTGCCATCGACCGTTTGGGCAGTAATTTGAGTTTCACCTCGTGGCGTGTAGCCATAGGTCGTGCTGCCACTGGCATCGGTCATAGTAGTTAATTGGCCTTTGCCATAGGGATATGATCCACCAAATTGGTCGTAGGTATAGCTGGCAATCGTAGTTGAACCTTGCTTCTTGGTAGTCAAACGGTTGAGTAAATCGTATTCGAAGCTCAAGGTTTGGTTTTTAGCATCGGTTTGGCTGGTCAGATTACCATCAACATCGTAGGCATAGCTCCATGCGCCCATGTCGGGGTCGTTCATGGTGAGCTTGCGACCTAATGAATCGTAGGTCATGCTGGTCACGTTGTTGCTGGCATCGGTGCTGGTGGTCAGCAAATCGAGCGGGCTATAGGTATAGGTGGTCATCCCATAGCTGGCCCAGGTGGTGGTGTAATTGCCAGTACAGCTAAAGTCGCTCAAGAAGGCAAAGCTCGTACAATTGCCACTGAGTTCCTGCACCTGCACCAACCGCCCAAATTCGTCTGAGCGATGTTGTGTCCGATTGCGATTGGGGGCAATCGTATCGATCAAACTGAGGTTATTGTATTGCCAGTAGCGCTTGGTGGTTTTGGCCCCATCAGGGGTAGTTAAGGTTAACAAGCGCCCAAGGCTATCATAGGTCTTGGTTGTCCAATTCACCCCGCTACCAGGAACTGTTGTGTAAGCCCCGAAGGTGCCACTGGTTTCAGTGACATAGCGTGGTTGCGATTCTTGGGTAACTTGGTTTAATCCATCATATTTGGTGTCAACCACAATATTTTGGCTGCCATTGATACTTTCTTGTTTGGTTTGAATCTTGCGGCCTAAGCCATCATAGAACTGACTATTAATCTGAACGCCACTTAACCCAGCATGCTCGCGAGTTTCTGTCCAAAAGCGGAAGGGTAGGGCGCTATCGGCATAGTAGGCTTTGACGGTTGGCAAGGTGCTGCTATCGCCTGGCTTGATTAGTGCCGCCATCCGCCCAAAGACATCATATTCAGCGTTGGTGACATTACCATTGGCATCAGTTACGCTGGTCAAGGTTCCCATGCGATAATCATAGCCAGCGCTTTCGTTTAAGCTTGGGCTATTAGTATTGCCGGTTGGTTGACTCACACTGGTTGAGAAGGCATGGAAGTTTGGATCGTAGGTTGTTGTGACCGTGCTGCTGCTCGATCCATTGCCTGGTGCACTAAATGTGGTAGTTGAACCATTGAACAAGCGCGTACCTGGTTGGGCATAACTTGTAACTGTGGTTTGGTTGCCATACACATCGTAGCCATAGCTGGTATCGCTGCTGGTGAGGGTTACGCCAGTGGTGCTGGTCGCTAATGGCACATTATTGTATTTGCGCACCAAGGTCAGCAAACCACGCGTCCCAACCGCTGGAGTCGTTACTGCACTATCGTAGCGATTTTCAGTCAAGGCCAACAAACGATTTTGACCATCGCGGATGACTTGCGTGGTCAAGCGATCAACGATATAGGCCGTGCTCGTATTGGGCGTATAGGTATTGGTGGTTGAGCGATAGACCGCGCCACTGACATCCAACTCTTCAACTTTGGTAACATTGCCATACTGCACGCCACCTTGGTTGGCTGGGTCGTAGTAGTATTTGGTGCGGTTAACGGTTGCCGTAGGGCCGCCAGCAGGAGCGGGATCATAATTGACGCTGAATGATTCGTTGGTGTAATCAAATGAGCGCCACAAACCCGCTAATGGCGTGCTGGAATAGGTATAGAATTCAACCGTGTAGAATTCGCCCTTTTCGCGCAGCATGGTACTGCTCGTGCCTTGACGTTGAACCGTCCGATATTCCTTGCCTTTCAAGATTTCGCGATCGCGCAACTGCAAGAAACATGCATCATTTAAAATGCCGTTACCAACAGCGGTTGGGTTACACCCTACATCACCTTGATAGAAATAGTGATCGGTTTCGTTACCATTAGCATCACGCTCAGTCACTTTGGCATGACCACGGAATTCTTTATAGGGTTTGTGTAATAGCCATACATCATTGGGGTGAGCAAGATCCCAATATTCATTGTAATACAAGACTGCCGAGTTCGCGTAGGCTTGAACGGCAGCCTGGGTGTTATCCAGAATTGAGCCTAAAGAATTATAGGTTGCTCCGGTATAGCTATAGGTTGTGGTGTAGCTATTGCCACGGCCATCGTTATTAGTTTTGCTAATGATCCGGCGGTTATTGGCAAACAGATTATTGTTCATAACTGCGCCGATGGTTTCATAAGCAAAGGTGCTGGTGCCGCCTTGACCATTGTTAACGCTGGTCAAACGATTCCAATCGCCATTGACGAATTGAGCTGTTCCCCGCGTTGGTCCATAGCTAAATGTTGTCGCAGGTAATGCCGTGACTCCATCTTTGCCAATGCGCTGAATCCCTTTTAAGGTCAGTTTTGGATAGGCAGTGTCGGCACTCAATACGTTATTGGTCGTAACCGTGTTATCAGAATAGGTTGAGTAATCGGTAATTAAGTTGTATTGGCGAACTAATTCCCAAGTTGTATTTTGTTTGCTTAATACTTGGATATTGTTCAACTGGCGGGTTTCGCGTGGCGTGCCTTCAACCCCATTTACCCCACCATATTGATTATCGACCGATTCATAGACTGTATCGTTGGTGCGAACTGAGGAATTGAACACAACTTTATAGCGATCAATTGCCCCGTTAAAATTGCCCCCCCAAGTAATGCTGGTTGGCCATGCATCGCGATCAACCCGACCTTGACCATATTTGGTGGGATGACAGGTTAAGTTATTGCCTGTATAGCTATTGCGGTCGTAGTTGTAGCTAATCGTGTTGCCATTAACATCAACCACCCGTGATAAGAGCCATTTATAGGTTTCGAATGAAAGATCGCTGGAAACAGCACAATCATTCCAGCCCATCCACAGATCTTCGGTAAATTCGTAGAGCATGCCATCTTTAGTCCAAATGCGCCACAAATAACGTGGTTGCCATTGGCCATTGATGGTTGCGCCACGATTGGCATCGGAAACACCATTATCCAGCACTTCGACTTTGGTGAAATTTTCGTTGGTCGAACGCCATGCCCAGTGGGTTGGGTTGCGCTCAAGTGGCGAGCCTACCAAAGCTTCCGAGCGAATAAGATCCGATGAAATACCGTTGAAGACCATTGAATAGTATTTAACGGTTTGGGCGGTGCTTGGATTAATGCTAATCTTGTTGGCTGAAATTGAGCCAAGATCCAAGCTCCAGCCACGTCCGACCCAGCTTGCTTGTTGCTTGGGCCGCATCCCACCACGTCCATCGGGGCTGGTACTGTTATAGCTCAAGTCCAGCGATGGTTTCAAGCCAGCGGGGCCAGCAGGCACATCGATTGGATACGAAGCGCTATTGCCGCCCGTGTAGAGGCTGGTTTGCCATGCTTGTAATGAGGGAATGTAAGCTTCCGATGGGGATGAGCCATCACTTAATTGATAGGAACCACCAGTCATTACTTTGGCAACGATAGTGCGGGTTTTGCTATCAATCGTGACCGGGATGCTTGACCAAGTTTTGGTCGCTTCATCATAGGCCATCAAGCTCAGATCAGCGATATTCAAATTCAAAGCCAACAATTGGGCTTCAGTATAGTTAATTTGAATCGTTGCATCGAGGGTGCTTGCTTTGGCGCTGGTTTGCAAGGCAAAGGGTGCAAAGCCGCGTTGGCTAAATGTAGGCAGATCAGCGTTTCCGGTAACCAGAGTAACTGATTGGCTGGTGTTACTCTTGCCGAGGGTCACGCTAAGGGTTTTGTCGCTACTCTCGACTTGGGTTGCTTGACTGCGGTTGGCGGTAACTGCCGCATTGGTTGGGCTTAAGACAATTGCTCCGCCCCGCGCCGAAACTGGTAAGTCAAGTTGGGCTGCGCCAATCGAAGCAGTGGTTAGGATCGCGCCTTCGGGGGCTGCATCAACCCGAACTTGCACTTGCAAGCTTTGTGAGTGGTTGGCTGCAATCTCGGCAAATGTCCATTCCCAGTAGCGTCCATCAGCTGAAAGATTGGCCTTGCTCAGTGCGGTGGTATGGGCTGGAACTGGCACACGCAGCACAGCATTTTTGCCAGGATAGGCTGCTTGGTTCGCTAGATAGATATTAAAATTAAGGGTTTGTCCAACATGAACAAAGGATTTTTCTGCTTGAAGATCAAGGATAAAGCTAGGTGCTTGTTTTTCGCTTGTGCGTACAACCGAAACGGGCGGGATGGTTGGGTTTTGCTCAACGACCCGATCGGGGCTTTGGGCACGAACAAGGCCAGCTGGAATGCTGGAAGCGGTAACCGCTGCTAATAAGGCAGCCGAAACCGAGCGCTTAAGGCGCGAAGAGATGATCATAGAGTTCTCTCATGATAAGAAAATAAGCCAGCAACAACCTATCATGAATACATTGAATCACAAATAGGCTAGGCAAACATCAAAGCATAACCGCCATTAGGCAGTTATGTTGATTAATATGAAGGAATAGTGTAGATGGGATACACTCTCTATCTCATTAAGGCATGATTGTCTCAAAATCAGACCTTGAGTAGACCTTCGTTGATACTCTCAATTCTCGATCAATACCTCCTTGATCACTCGAACATTTACTCATCGGCCTGATTATAGCAAAAGATTAACAATTTGCAAGTACCAATTTATCAGATTTTAAGCTAATCCAAGATCAACAAATCATTGTGATTGCTCTGCCAACCTTGGATTATGTGCTTAACCTAGATTTTGTGATGGACTTGATTTTGGGTTTGCTATACGTGCGGTTGAGTCAAATGCTACTGCCCACCAAAGTGCAATCAACCCATATAATTTATAGGAAAGCAGCAGTGCCCAAAACACCCCATGATAGCCGCGATCATAGAATGTCCACTGGTTACCAATACTCAAACTCACCAATGCTAAACCATACAATCCAAAAATTGACCATGATGGCAATTGTTTAGTTTGTTGTACGCGCACCAATAATTGAAACACAGGAATAATTAACAAGACTTGATAGTGAATCCAAGTTGATGGCAAAATCATCAACATCGTAATAATCCATAAGCCAAAGCCATCGGCGGCTGACATTTTGCGGCTAAACCACCAAGTTAAACCACTCAAGCCTAGGGCCATGGCATATGTCAATAGCTTAACTGTCGTTGAAGTATCTGGAGTTAATCCAATGGTCGGGTTGATTAATCGATTGAGCCAGCCATTCCAAGTTTGGTTTTCAACCCAGCCCGTACCGCCACTCGTCGTTGGCAAAACATGTTGAATAAATTGAGCGTGTACATCCCAACCTAATACAATTACACTTAAAACGATAATTCCAAGACATGTTGCCATAAAAGCCAATCCGGCTCGCCAGCGTTTGGTCATAGCAACTTGGGCTAGTAAATAGGCTGGATACAGTTTGAGCATTGTGGGGATTGCAATCATGGCCGCAAACCAATTCCACCGTTCTTTCAATAAAGCAATCGTTGCAATTACCAGCGGCAATAACATCAACATATCAACTTGACCATAGCGTAAACTATCATTAATTGGCTGAAAGACCAATAACATAAAGCCCAAGCCAATTGCTACCCACGAACGCCAATGTTGCTGATAGCCACGCATTAAAATAACACTAGCAATCAACATAATCACAATATTAAATGCTCGCCACGATTGGATTGCTGGCGTAAACGTCAGCGAGGTAAATGGAGCCATAAAGAAAACAAAGAACGGCGGATATTTATAAGTATTACTAAATGGATTTGCTGCAATCGCCTCGAAATCATATAAACCTATGCCTTGAATATAAGCACGTGGCCCGCGAAATAAAGCCTTGAAGTCGTCAGCATAATCACGTTCAAAAACATACATATAATTCAATATTCCGTAGCCAATAATGCAAATTGCTGTAATCGACCAGAGTATTTTATGATATTTCTGTGGAATAATTGGTAAGAGCAATACTGCAATCCCCGTAATTGTTCCTAGATTCCACCAGGTTAGCCAATCGGTAAAGCCATAAAAATAGAGTAAGTATCCTGATATGATGCTGCTGGCACCAAACATTAATAAAATAACTTTTTGAATCGGTATCAATGCTGAGCGATAGAGATAGTTAAGCCATGCCACGAATGCTGCTAAAACAAAACTCCCAATTGCCAAACTTACAAGCTGAGGCTCAATCAATGGTGCTCGCCAAATCCATAAACCAATAATGCTAAAAATGCTGAGAAAACTTAGGCCACTAGCAAGCAGCATATGGCGTGGAAAAAGTTGAATTAAGAGCCAGAACCACAATCCAGGCAAAAGACAACTAACAATCAAAAACCCTAATGGTGGCAATCCCCATGGCGCGGCAAGATTTTTGATTTCAAACAGATCGAATAATAAGCCTAATTTACGCCCATCAGCACTAACTTGGGGAATAATACTATCGATATTAATTTTAAGATGACCCCATGGATCACGTTGCTCAGGAATATAGACATGATAACGTCGCATTGCCAAATCGATATGTTTTTGTGGATCTAACGTGATTAAATGCTGATCTCCAAGATTTAGTTGCACTTGCTGGGCATTAGGATGAATTGTTCCATTAAATGTTAAAGCAGTTGGGCCATGTTGAAATGGCACGGCGATTTGTGCCTTTTCTTGAGTCCAACGATAACTAAAAAACTCATTTGTTTCTCGTTCGTTAAATCCCGTTAATCCATCTTGATCGGCGACTGAACCTAGGTCAAACCAATAATGACTAGTTTGATTCCAGCCAAGCCAAATCAAGCCAATTAATCCGATCCATGCACCAATTAATCTATAAAGTTGCTGCTTCTTCAGCACAGTGTTTGACACAACAAGATTCTCCCTGTGGCCTAAAAACCATTCCGATTATAATACCACTAGCCTGCCAAGCTTCGATCAAGCGAGCTATGCTACAATAGCAGCTTAGGACAATCTGCTAGGGCTGATATATTATGCGAATCTGGGCTATTGCCGACTTGCACCTTGCTGGCGGGCAGGATAAACCAATGGATGTCTTTGGTGCTCATTGGCGTAATCATGCGGCAACCATCGCCAAGGCTTGGCACGAATGCGTTGCCACCGATGATCTGGTGTTGATCGCTGGCGATATTTCGTGGGCTATGCATCTCAACGATGTTCGCGCCGATCTCGCTTGGATCGAGGCGCTGCCTGGCAAAAAGGTGCTGTGCAAGGGTAACCACGATTATTGGTGGAGTAGCAAAAATAAGGTTCGCGCCATCCTGCCACCCTCATTGCAGATTGTCGATTGCGATGCAGTGGTTGTCGATCAGATTGTGGTTTGTGGGACGCGTGGTTGGGCTGTGCCAGGCGACCGCGATTTCGATAAAACCACCGATCAGCGGATTTATGAGCGTGAACTTGGGCGCTTAGAACGGGCTTTGGCTGGAGCACAGGTGCTGGCCGAAGATGTTCGCCCAATCTATGTGTTACTACATTTCCCGCCTTTCCGCGATGGCCAGCCAACCGAATTTGCCAAACGCATCGCCGCTGCCAACGTTCACACCTGTGTTTATGGCCACTTGCACCAAGCCGAACAATGGGCCAATGCCACAACTGGCCAGGTCGAAACGGTTTTCTATCAATTAACTGCCTGCGATGCCCTCGGCTTTAAACCACTGCTATTAAGCGATAATCCTTAAGTTTTTCTAAAGATCCTCTTGACAAACTACTGTTTATTAATATATCTTTACTTTGGGAGCGGTCTCAAAGTAGAAAATTAACCGTGATGCTGCTCAAACGTCCTTTTTATCATCGCACCAGTCTGCCGCATTGCACGCTTGATCAAGGAGGATCGATGAACAGCCGACGACGTTACTGGTGGATAGTGCTGATGCTCGGATTAATCGCGGGACAATTCAGTTGGTGGCAGTCAAGCAGCGGTCAAACCAGCCCCCAAACCTTACGGGCAGCGGCTGGTACGTTTTTAATTGGCAGTGCTGCTGATAGTGATTTTTGGAACTTCAGCGATGGCGCTCAATATGAAGCCATTTTGGGTAACCAGTTTAATATTTATACCCCAGGCAACCAATTAAAGTGGGATGCCGTGCACCCTCAACGTACAACCTATAATTTTGCCCCGGTTGATCGACATATTCAAATTGCCAAAAGCTATGGTCAGCAAATCCACGGCCATACGCTGCTTTGGCATCAACAAAACCCCGGTTGGGTTGCCAACCAAACCTGGACAGCCAGCGAACTGACCAGCATTTTGTATGATCATATTGATACGGTGGTTGGCCGCTACAAAAACGATATTGCCATTTGGGATGTGGCCAACGAAGTATTTGATGATAGCGGCGTGTATCGGCGCTCGTTTTGGTATAACATTATTGGTCAAAGCTATGTTGAATTGGGCTTCAGACGTGCCCGCCAAGCCGATTCAGATGCGGTGCTGATTTACAACGATTACAATATCGAAGAAGTTAACGCCAAATCGAATGCAGTCTATGCCATGGTCACTGACTTTTTGGCGCGTGGTGTACCAATCGATGGGATTGGCTTTCAAATGCACTTGCTTGGATCAGGCATCAATTACAATAGCTTTGCCCAAAATATGCAGCGCTTTGCCGATTTGGGCTTGAAAATTTATGTAACTGAAGCCGATGTGCGTTTGCAATTGCCCGCTACCAGCACAAGTTTGGCTCAACAAGCAACAGTCTATCAAAATGTGCTTGATCGTTGTTTGCGCCAGCCAGCTTGCCAAGCCTTTCAATTTTGGGGCTTCACCGATAAATATTCGTGGGTTCCGAATACCTTCCCGGGTTATGGCGCGGCCTTGATTTACGATGAACAATACAATCCTAAGCCAGCGTATACCGCCATTTACAATCGTTTATTGCAAGGTCGGGGCGGCACGCCAACTCCAACCAGTGCCCCAACTGCTACGCGTACCCCAACGGCGCAACCAACCGCAACCCGTACCCCGACCAATACAGCGGTGCCAACCAACACGCCGACTAGCAGCCCAACCCCCACTCAAACAGCACCCAGACCATCGCTGATTTTGAGTGCGCCCAGCCAAGTGACCCTTGGACAAGTCTTTACCTTGACGATTCAATACGTGAATATTGGCTTGCAATACACCACCGTAACCAGTAGCCCAGCTGGCTTGGTGCAGCTTGATCCACCGTTGAGTATGCCTTGTAAATATAACCAACACCCAACTCAATGCAAAAATATCACCTTTAAAGCAACTGCACTTGGCACAGTCCAATTGAATGCTAGTGCAACCGGCGAAGTACCAATTGCTGGTGGTGGTTGGGCTTGGGGTTCAGCGTTTGCCCAAAATCCCGTCAGTGTTACCATTGTTGATACTATTCCGACTAATACCCCAACTCCAACGCTCACGCCAAGTCCAACCCCAATTAGTGGCGGTTGCCGCGTCAACTATGCGATCAACAGCCAATGGGGCAATGGATTCGTGGCCAATGTAACGGTGACCAATGCTAGCAACACGCCGATTAATGGCTGGGTGTTGAATTGGAGTTTTGCTGGCAATCAGCAAATTAGCAATGCTTGGAACACCAGCCTAACCCAGACTGGTAGTGCGGTCGCAGCGCGTAACGCTGGCTGGAATAACCTTATTGCTGCCCAAGGCTCGACCTCGCTTGGCTTCCAAGCCAGTTATAGCGGCACAAATGCTATTCCAAGCAGCTTTAGTTTGAATGGCGTTGCCTGTAGCATCGTGCCATAATAGTGTCTGAGTAAATCCAACCAGCCCCTACTTGAATCAATTTCAAGTAGGGGCTATGTATTGGATCTAGCTAAATCGAGCTAATCAGGCTAAAATTAAACCCATGAAAAAGCAGCCAAAACGCCCAAATCTCGTGAATTTGATTGAACAGCGCCAGTTTGTCGAAGCCTTAGCCGCGTTGAAAAATTTTGCGCCTTGGTCGCGGGAATATTTAGATCAAGCGTTAATCGCAACAGCTGCAACAAATTCGCTCGACTTGCTTGATAGCTTGTTGAGCGCGGGAGCCAACTCAAATCGAGCTGATCAATTTGGGCGAACTGCCTTACATTGGGCGGCTGAGCTTGCCAATACCGCCATTATTGTGCATTTGGTTGGGTTTGGGGCGAAGATTCAAGCAACAACTAACTATGGCTATAACGTATTGCATTATGCAGTTTTAGCCCGCCAAGCAGGCTTAGTCGAACGACTGCTTGGGTTGGGAGCTGATCCGACCGCTCAATTATCAGCTGGCAGACGGGCAACTTGGACGGCGCTACATTTTGCCTATGCGCTTGAAGATTGGCGTTGTATTGGATTATTGACCCCGCTAACTCCCACGATTTTGCCGCCAGCCGCCGATGCTCATCGGATTAAAGGCACGTACGATGTGGTTATGGCAACGAACGATTGGCATACCCCACGCCCTATTAGCCCAATGACCCAGCGTTGCCCAGCATGTGCTGAATTGATGATCTACAATACTGGGCATACTTTTGATGATTCTGGTATTTTAGCTGATCGAATTGAGTTATATCGATGTGCCAACTGTGGCGAGCAATTTTGGTCAGATAGCACCGCCCGCCGAGCACAGCCATTGCATCCAATCGATACTTTTGATTTTAAACGGGGCGAAAGAAAGATCCTCAAAAGACGTTGAGTAGTGGTTGTTGGTTAAATAAACCAGCGCCACTGAATTTTTGCTCAATGGCGCTGGTTGCAATAAGTATTTAGCGCACGCTGACGGCTGAAGTTGCGTTAGCGCTGGTTTCGCTGGTGGCAACGGGCGTTTGTACCAACGGGCGTTTGAGCGCATACAAGGCGGCGGCTGTCACCACTGTGCCCACCAAAATTGCCACAATATACAAGCCCAAACTGCCAACTGCATTGGGAATTGGCAGCACGAACACGCCGCCGTGTGGCACTTGCAGCGTTGACCCAAAGCTCATCGAGAGTGCTCCCGTGACAGCTGAGCCAAGCATAATTGCTGGAATTACGCGGAATGGATCGCGTGCTGCGAAGGGAATTGCGCCTTCGGTGATAAACGAAATACCAAGCACTGCTGCTGCCTTGCCAGCTTCTTGTTCTTCGGCGGTAAAGCGATTTTTGAACAGCAGCGAGGCCAAGGCCAAACCAAGCGGCGGAGTCATGCCAGCGGCCATTACGGCAGCCATTGGAGCATACACATTGCTAGCCAATAAGCCAACCGCAAAGGTATAGGCGGCCTTGTTGACTGGCCCACCCATATCGAAGGCCATCATTGCCCCAAGCAACAAGCCCAGCAAAATCGCATTCGAACCTTGCATTCCAGCCAGCCATTCATTTAACCCATTATTGATTGCACTAACAGGCTTACCAATCACATAGATAATTAATAAACCCACAATTGTTGAGCTAAGCAAGGGTAAAATTAACACAGGCTTGAGCCCAGCAAGGGTCTTGGGTAAACGAATCGTATCATTGAGCCATGTTGTCGCATAACCCGCCATAAAGCCAGCAATAATTCCACCAATAAAACCAGAGCCTGTACTGACTGCTAACATTCCGCCAATCATTCCAGGTGCTAGACCTGGCCGATCGGCAATTGAGAAGGCGATGAAGCCAGCTAAGATTGGTACCATCAATGACATGCCTGAACGCAAGCCAATTTGAACCAATGCCCCGCCCAAGGTATCTTTATATTGATCTTCAACAACATTGATTCCACCGAAAGCGAAAGCAATTGCAAGCAATAAGCCGCCTGCAACCACAAATGGCAGCATATACGAAACCCCAGTCATCAGGTGTTTGTAGGGGCCGGAGCGGCTGGCCGAGCGTTGAGCTTTGAGATCATCAACGGTATCCGCAAGGTTGGCTGAGCCGCTGGCGCTATAGGTTTTGGCTTGATCAAAGGCGGTTTTGACCATTCCCTGACCATCGGTAATCGCTGCTTTGGTCGAGGTTTCATAAACCCGCTTGCCCACAAAGCGCCCAAGATCAACTTTGGTATCAGCGGCGATAATCACCAAATCGGCTTCACGAATATCGGCCTCAGTCAGCACATTTTGCGCACCAACCGAGCCTTGGGTTTCAACTTTAATCTGATGACCAAGGGCTTCTGCACCACGTTGAACCCCTTCGGCGGCCATAAATGTGTGGGCAATACCAGTTGGACATGAGGTGATCGCAACAATGCGTGCCATGGGATGCTCCTTATAACGAGGGTTCGGGGGTCAGGGGCTGGGGATCGGTATCCCCTTCAATGTCAAGCGCCTGTTGCCAAACCCACGGATGTTCCGCTAGCCAATAGCCAAAAATCGAGGGTTCGGGGGCTAGGGGCTGGAGATCAGATCTCTGTTAATGCCCCAAATGCTTAGCCAAACCCACGGATGTTCCGCTAGCTAATAGCCAAATAATAGGGTTCGGGGGTCAGGGGCTGGGGATCGGTATCCCCTTCAATGTCAAGCGCCTGTTGCCAAACCCACGGATGTTCCGCTAGCCAATAGCCAATAGACTCATCATCTTCGCGGTTTCAACGTCTGATCCCTGCCCCCTGATCCCTCGGCTTTTGATTCTGCCTTCTGCCTTTATCCCTCATAATTCATAATTCATCCTTAAATTAGAGTGGAACACCTTTAAGTTGATTTGCGCCACGTTGTAACACATCAAGTTGCGCATTGCACGGGCGAATCACCACATCGGCGCGAATCTGCTCGACAATTTCGGCGGCGGGTAAGTTGCTGCCAAGCTGAGTGATTTTGGCGGCAGCAAAAGCCGTGGCCAAGCGAGCACTCGCCGCGAGATCAAGCCCTTGGGTTTGGGCAGCAACCAAGCCTGAAACCATGGCATCGCCTGCGCCGACAGTGCTTTGAACCGCCACGCGAGGCGGAATCGCCACCAAACTTTGGGCGTTATCCAAAAAGAGTGCGCCATGTTCGCCCATTGAAATCACCACTAGTTTGATGCCATGGCTGAGCAATTCGCGGCCTGCTTTGGCGGCGGCTTGTTCGCTGGTCAGCGGGTAGCCCACAAATTGCTCAAGTTCAGCAAGGTTGGGCTTGGCGATGGTTGGGGCGGCGGCCAGCCCGTAGCGCAAGGCCTCGCCGCTGGTATCCAACACAACCTGCTTGCCTGCGGCGCGAATAATTTCGATTAATTGGCCATAAATTGTGCTGGGAATACCTGGCGGCACGTTGCCTGCCAAAATAAACCATTGGTTATCGTCAGCAGCCAAGCGTTTGATCGTGGCGCGAATCGCATCCAATTGCTCGTTGGTTGGGGTCAAGCCAGGCAAATTAATTTCTGTGGTGCGTTGGGTTTGTTGATCGCTAATTTTGATGCCAACCCGAGGCTGGCCTGGGATGCGAATAAATTGGTCGTCGATCTGTTTTTCGGCAAACAATTTATCGAATAATTCGGTATTTTGGTCGCCCAAAAAGCCAGTTGCCACCACCTTATGGCCGTTGGCGGCTAGCAGCGAGGCGACATTCACGCCTTTGCCACCAGCATGGCTCTTGAGATCATAGGCCCGATTGACGGTTTCCAGCTGAAAATTGTTGATAAAAATCGTTTGATCGATGGCAGGATTGAGGGTTAGAGTGACGATACTCATAATTGATGTACCTCGGCAGCACTGCGACATGCCAAGGCACGTTGCGCGAGTGCTTGTAAATCGGCCAAGCTATGTTGACGAATGGCGGCTTTGAGTTCGGCGATGGCTGGCACGCTGACGCTGAGTTCATGCACGCCCAAGCCCACCAAAATCAAGGAACCACGGGCATCGGCGGCAATGCCACCACATACGCCAACCCATTTGTTGTGGGCGTTGGCGGCGCGGGCGGTCAGGTCGATCATGCGCAGCACCGCTGGATGCAGGCCATCAGCTTGGCTAGCTAATTGTGGGTGTAAACGATCCATTGCTAGGGTGTATTGGGTCAAATCGTTAGTGCCAATTGAGAAGAAATCAACTTCTTGGGCAAATTGTTCGGCCAGCACTGCCGCCGATGGCACTTCGACCATGATGCCGAGTGGCACTTGAGGCGCGTCGAGTTCGCGGCGCACTTGCTCAGCCAAATCGCGGGCGGCGTACCAATCTTCCAAGGTGGCAATCATTGGAAACATAATTTTGAGCGGCCCAAAGGCGGCTGCCCGATAAATTGCCCTTAGTTGCGGGATAAATAATTCAGGCCGAGCGAGGCAGAGCCGAATCCCGCGAATGCCTAAGAATGAATTATCTTCTTTGGGCAAATCGAGATAAGGCACAACTTTATCGCCGCCAATATCCAATGTGCGAATAATCACCGAATGGCCTGCCATTGCTTGCACCATATCGCGATAGGCCTCGAATTGTTCTTCCTCGCTGGGCGCACTATCGCGCTCAAGGAACAGAAATTCGGTGCGCATCAAGCCCACGCCTTCAGCTCCCGCAGCGGCGGCTACACTCGCATCGGCGACGCGATTGATGTTGGCGGCAATTTCGATTCGATGGCCATCGCTGGTTTGGGCTGGCTCGAAACGGGTAGCTTGAGCACGCTCGTGTTGTTCGGCTAATTCGGCTTGCAAGTTGGTGGCGGCCTCAATATCGGCGCTGCTTGGGTTGACATATAATTTGCCATTGTAGCCATCGAGAATGGCAATTGCTTCCTCAGCCAAATTCAACAAGCCTTCGCCAGCCCCAACGATGGCTGGAATGCCCAGCGAACGGGCCAAAATTGCGGTGTGCGAAGTTGGGCCGCCGCGCACCGTGCCAAAGCCCAAAATGGTGTCGGGGTCAAAGGCGGCGGTATCCGAGGGAGTCAAATCGTCGGCCAAAATAATTACCGGTGTGGCTGCATTCAAAGGCCGTTGATGATCGCCGCCGATCAGTTGGCGCAACACCCGCTGACCAACATCACTCAGATCAACCGCCCTCCCAGCTAGTACTTGATCGTCAAGTTTTTCGATTTGGGCCACGCGCCCGCTAATGACCTGATGCCAAGCCCATTCGGCGCTATGTTTTTCAAATAACAACGAAACGGTTTGTTGCACAAGGCTGGTATCGCTCAACATTTCGCTATGCACGCGGAAAATCGCCGCCTTGCCTGAGCCAATTCGCGCTTGCACTTCATCGTAGAGCGTTGACAGCTCGGCTTGGGCGGCGGCCAATGCCAGCTCGAAGCGATTGACCTCAACCATCGGATCACTTGGCCGATCTTCGATTACCAACTCGCTATGGCTATAACGGCGGAGCAAACCAATCGCCAAGCCTGGCGCGGCGCTAATGCCGTTGATCGTCTGCTCGACGGCCTTGGGTGTCCAGCGCACATCGACCGCCGCGCGTGTTGGAAGCGTTTCCGCCGTCTCATCAGCTAAGCCTTGAGCTAGTGCCTGTTGCAAACCACGCAGCGCCGCAGCGGCATCAGCACCTTGAGCTGTGACCTGAATTGTTGCCCCATGGGGAATGCCCAGTTGCAAAATAGAGATTAAGCTTTTGCCATTGGCCTCACGCGAGCCATAACGCATACGCACTTCCGCCTGAAAACGCTTAGCGCAATCAACAAAGGTTGTGGCAGGGCGCGCATGAAAGCCAGTTGGATTCAAAACTTTGGTTTCAAAAAAGGGCTGGTCGCTAGCAACCGCTACACTGATTGCTGGAGTCGTAGGGGCTACGGGAGCCGTTTCAGCGCCAGTTAATGCGCGAATCAGATCATCGGGATTGGTGGTATGGGTGAGTTGATCAACCAAGGTTTTATCGCCAAGCACGCGGGTGAGTTGGCGCAAAATTGCAATATGCTCATCGGAGCGAGCGGCGATGCCAACGATTAAGTGCACAGTTTCGCCTGGGTTCCACTGCACCCCGTTGGGCACTTGCAACACCACGATTCCAGTTTGGCGAATCAGATCGCGGGCTTCGGGCAAACCATGAGGAATTGCGATGCCATTGCCGAGATACGTATTCGAAAGGGCTTCGCGTTGGAGCATACTTTGAATATAGCCAGGCTCGATCTGCCCATTGGCAACCAGGAGCTGGCCTGCTTGTTGAATTGCCGCTTGCTTGTTGGCGGGCTGACTCTTGAGTTGGATATGACGCTGCTGTAGCTCGATCACGTCGGACTCCTTTGTCGCTGATGGCTACCCGTTGTGAGTAGTGGCTCAGGTAGGGTTGCGGGGAGAGCTTTGAATTTGTTTGCTAAAATTACTGTAATCGATTACAAAGAATTTGTCAACACTTTTCACAAGAGGGCTTGATTTTACAATGTTTTTCAGTAAAATAAGCCTATCAAGCCGCTATTTGGCTTAGGTACTAGCATTCTATTGTGAAATCGATTACAATGCATCCTAAGAAAAAGCGCACTAATCTGCTATAATGCCGCAATCGTTTTCAGCACTACAATCGACTACTGCCAAGGGGAGTCTCGCTATGTCTAGCATCAAAGATGTTGCCAAAGCAGCCAATGTTTCGACGGCGACAGTTTCGCGGGTTTTGGCCAACCATCCACATGTGCGGCAAGAAGTGCGCGAACGGGTGTTAGCGGCGGTGGCTCAGCTCGAATATCGGCCCAATTTGATTGCCCGCAATTTACGTTCGCAGCAATCCAACACCTTGGGCTTGATCGTTTCGGATATTCGTAATCCCTTTTTTACCGCCGTTAGTCGCGCCGTCGAAGATACGGCCTATGCCCATGGCTACAATGTGCTGCTCTGCAACACCGATGAAAATCCTGAAAAAGAATTGCTATATTTGCAACTGATGGGCGATGAGCAAGTAGCTGGGGTAATTTTCTCGCCCACCTTACAAACTCTCAATCGCTTTCATGAATTGAATTTGAGCTTTCCGACGGTATTAATCGACCGTTCGTTGCGCAGTGGCGATGTTGATGCCGTGCTGTTGGATAATGTGAGTGCTGGCTATACCTTGGCTCAACATCTGATCAATCAAGGCTATCGCCGCATCGGGGCGATTTTTGGCGAGGCCAGCACGACTGGGCGCGAACGCCAGCGCGGCTTTGAAGATGCCTTGCACGATGCAGGCATCAGCATGCAGCCCGAATATTTGCGCTTTGTGCGGCCGCGCAGCGAAGCTGGCCATAGCACAACCTTGGATCTCTTGCGTTTGCCGCAACCACCAGAGGCTATTTTTACCAGCAATAGCCTACTGACGGCTGGGGCACTTCAAGCCATTCGCGAACGGCGTTTGCAGCTGCCTGAGCAAATTGGTTTGGTTGGCTTCGATGACACTGCCTGGGCCAGTTTGGTGCAGCCAGCGATCACTGTTCTAGCTCAACCAACCGATGAAATTGGCCGCTCAGCGACTGAATTAGTCTTGCAACGGGTTGCTGACCCACAACGCCCAACCCGCAAAATTATTTTGCAAGGCGAGCTAATTGTGCGCGAATCGAGCGTCGAGCAGCGAGTAAGAGCCTAATGTTTAACCACGAAGGCCACGAAGAACCACAAAGATAACTAACTTCGTGCTCTTCGTGGTTAACTTTCCTCCCTCATCATTCAATCCCTGCGCCGCTGCGTTAAAATCTAGCCCCTGATCGCTGAATCCTGATCCCTCTGTGCTTTTGCCTTTTGACTTCTGCCTTTTGATTTTAAAATCCGTCTTTTGCCCGACCAATTTAGGACTTACGAATTGCCAACATTATGTTAGGATATAGAGTCGATACGACCTAAATTTGCTAGACTGATTTGGAGCCTGAAATGGACACTTTTGCTCGTTTTGAGCAAGCCATTCGTGATGCATTGCTTGACACCACGTTAATACCTGCCGACTTGATCGATTTAGTTGCCCCCAAAGCCAGCGGCGTGCAGGCAGACCTCGCCCTGCCATGTTTTCGGGCGGCCAAACTGCGCGGAATTAATCCGGCCCAATTTGCTCAGACTCTAGCAAATGCGCTTAAATTTACGCCTGAGAGCCTCGTTTTAAAAGCCTCGGCCTTGGGCGCGTATGTCAACTTTTCGCTCAATCCGGTTACCGTTGCCCAATCGGTGTTGCACGATATTAGCCAACGTAAAGCCGAGTATGGCCGTAGCGCCAAAGGCCAAAACCAAGCGGTCGTGGTCGATTATTCGTCGCCCAATATTGCCAAACGCATGCGCGTCGATCACATTCGCTCAACGATGATTGGCCAAGCGATTGTTAATATTTACCGCGCCTTGGGCTACCACGTGATTCGCATGAACCATTGGGGCGATTACGATCCTCAATTGGGCATTTCGTTGGCAGCCATGCAGCATTTTCAACATCGCAATGGCAATGGCGAAAGCATGCTGGCTTCGTTGGAGCAACAAACCCAACAATATCATGCCGATGATCAAGTGCACGATTTAGCTCAGGCTTGGGCCAGCAAACTGACCAAGGGCGAGCCGCAAGCGATTAAACTTTTACAACAGCTTGTTGATTTGAGTTTAACTGCCAACCAAGCCAATTATCGACGTTTGGGCGTGGCCTTTGATGTGCAACATTGTGAGAGTTTTTATGCTCGCGAAGCCCAAGTGGTCATCAAAGAGGCCTTGCATTATCAAATTGCCCAGCTCGATGGTCATGTGGCGGTCGTCAAAGATTTGCTCGATGAACAGGGCAAAGCCTTACCCACCTTGTTGCTTAATCGCTCGGATGGCAGCAGTTTGTATATTACGCGTGATATTGCCGCGATTAAATATCGCGAGGAGCTATACCAACCAACTAAAATTATTTATGTGGTTAAACAAGCGCAAGAATTGCATTTTCGCCAAGCCTTTACCATCAGCAAAACCCTTGGCTACACCAAAGCTGATCTGGCCCATGTTGCGTGTGGCATGATTCTAGGCCCAGAACGGCGCTCGCCCAGTGGCGCACGATTTAGCACCATGATTTATCTGGAGCCATTGTTGGATGAAGCTTGCACCCGCGCCAAAGCCTTGATCAAACAAAAAGCGCTTGAATCGAAAATTCCCTTTTCGAGCACAGAAATCAATGAAATTGCTGAGCAAGTTGGGGTTGGCGCAGTCATCTATCACAATTTACAGCATGATCCAGCCCACGATGTTGTGGTTGATTGGGAGCGCATGTTGGCCTTTGATGGCAATAGCTCAACCTATTTGCAATACATGCATGCCCGCTGCTGCTCCATTTTGCGCGATTTCGGGCGCATTCCCCAAAACTACGATGGACGGGTGCTGACCCATCCGGCTGAGCAAGCGTTATTGAAAGAGCTAGCCCGCTTGCCGCAGGTAATTGTTGATGCGGCTGAGCGTTATGCGCCGTTCGTGGTTTCCGATTGGCTGTATGCGACGGCCAAAGCTTTTGCGGTGTTCTACGATAGCTGCTCGGTTTTGAAAGCTGAAACTTTAGCGCTGCGAGCCGCACGCGGCCAATTGGTTGCTGCCACTGCTCAAGCCTTGCGCAACGGCTTAGGTCTACTCTCCATCGCCGCCCCCGAGCGGATGTAACATTTCTTACCAGGAGCAATGGTCAATTTAGGTGATTGATCATTGCTTCATCCTCAACATTTCACATTGACGATTAACCTTTGTTTGCAACGTTTACGCTAAACTCACGTAGAGAAGCGCGAGAGCCACGACAACAAAGGAGTGTCGCCATGAAAATTCTGTTACTTGGGTTGGTGCTCTGCGCCGTAGTGAGTGTCGTTACGTTGGTGATTATGGCATTTGTTGCCAAAAAGCTCTTACACACCCGTAATCTCAAAGGCCTCTATAACCAATTTGCCTATCGCTTCAAAGGCTCGAAGCATCACTATCCGTCACGCAACCAATATTATCAATCACACGATTACAATCACTATCGACCAAAGCATAAGAAAAAACACTACTATGGTCATCGCCATGGTCACGACGACGATTACGATGATGATTATGATGACGATTAGAAATTACTAAATTGGCATTGTAATTATTAACGAGAGGAGTAGGTATGCACTTTTCGTTTGATATTAGTGGCATTTGCTGTTGTATTCCGATTATTGCCTTGGTTGGCTTGCTCATTTTCTTTGTGATCAAAAAGCAATCTGGCTCACGATCCCATTCGCATAGCTCTGGTGTTTACTGGAGTTCGAGTTCGAGCGATGATTATAGCTCCAGCAACGATTCGCATTGGAGTTCCGATAGCAATAGCGGCGATTCCAGTGGTTCGTGGGGCGATTCCGGCGGTTCCTCGGATAGCGGCGGTGATTCAAGCGATTAGTAATTGACGAGCAAGGAGAGAAATTCAATGGAATCGATAATTTTCTTTGGCGTTGTGCTTTTTGCCATTGTTATGGTTGTATCCACGATTATCAATGGTGGCAATTCGCAGTATCGCTCAAACGGACAGCGCCGCCGCCATCACCATCAGCATCAACATAACCCAGGCTTCCATCAGCATAACCACAATCATTCCAATGATCATACAACCAGCATCAGCATTGCCGCTAGTATGAATGCAGCCCAATCCTGGGATTCGAACAACGATTCGGGTGGTTCATCCAGCTTCGATAGTGGTTCATGGTCGAACAACGATTCAGGTAGTTCATGGTCGAGTGGCGATTCAGGCGGCTCGTGGTCAAGCGATTCGAGTAGTTCGTCCAGCTCATCCGATAGTTTCAGCGGCGATTCAAGCGGTTCTTGGTAATACTCGATGAATGGCTTTGTGGCGATAATCAGTTTTGGCGTGCTAGTAGCAGTTAGTTTGATCATTATACTGTGGCTGAGTCGCCGCAAATCGATCCAGCCAGCCAAAACTAAGCAACGCCAAACTCGCCAACATTATCGCTATTCAGCGCCCAATCCTAAAAGCAATAAAGCCAAACGTCGGGCTAAAGCGCAACGCAACAAACGTAATAAAGCTGATTTAGGCCAAACTCAACCGTATCAAGCCCAACATTCGCTCAATAATTCAGCCAGTAACGATCAATCCACGACTGCATCCTATTCCAGTTCGAGTAATGATTCGGTGTGGTCGGCGAGCTACGATTATTCACAATCAACCTATGATTCGTCGTCAAGTGGCGATTCGGCTAGCTCGTGGTCAAGCGATTCGAGCAGTTCATCTGATAGTAACAGTGGCGATTCGAGTGGCTCGTGGTGAGAGGATTTAACATGATTTTACAAAAACTCGCTCCACATAAACCAACCGTGATCGTTTGGCTTAGTTCACTAGCCTTGATCAGTATGCAGCTGCTCTTGCCTTTACTACGCTTAGTTTTTTCTTGGCAATGACCGTGCCTGGATTTTTGTTGTCAAGATTATGTGATTTGGATGACACCGTGCCACATCATGCTGGCTCTTCCGCGTTTTTGGTGCAACCCATCGTTTAGACCCGATATACCATGCGCTTTCTTAATAAAGCAAATCCGGCTTGCCCGTACATTTGGCGCTTGAGCAATTTTAAGCGATGGATCTGCCCTTCGACGGACCTTTACTCCATGGCTCAGCAATTCCTGCGGCGATAGGGCATAGTCGGTGCGGAGGCGGTGCGCAAATCGTTGGATGAGCGGACATGGGCATGCCTCCGTATCGCGACACCAGCCCTTCGGTGCCGCTGCATCCCGACCACGAACCATTGCCAGCAACGCCTCGGTCAGGTGGATCGTCACAAGGCCAAATGCTCAAAACTTTAATTACGAATGCCCCGCCACAACAACGCTGGACTGATGAAGCCCATCGCTATGATCCAAGTTCGATCGCGATTCCGTGGTTAATTATCAGCGGCACGCGCGATCTGATTGTTTCGCCTGCCTCAGCCAACCAAGCCAGTTTAGAACAATCTAGCGCCGCTGAACGCTGCTTGGCAATGGCGGTTGGCGCGGGTCATACCGAAATCGAACAAGCTTGCGGTAGTTATCGCGGTTATTTAACTGCTTGGTTACGTGCCTATCTTGCGGCAGATCAACAGGCATTGAGCATTTTTCAGCCAACCCATGGCGAAATTTGGACAAACCCACATTGGACGCATGTTGTGCGATATTCAGGCGCTAAATAACGCAAAAAGAGCTATACGACAACCAATCAGAGAACGAATTAGCAAAAAGGCTGCTTTTTACTTGACACAGAACGCATGTTCTACTATACTCACAACCAGCATATTTGTTCTCAAGTGGTTGACTCACAGGAGGTTCGCTATGGCCATCACAAGTCGCGATCTACGTTCAGCGGAGGTTGTGCGCCGCACGAGACCTACCACCGTGATTACATTACCGCAAACGCGGCAGCGGTATGCCAGTCGCTCAGTAGGCTTTGGGGTCCATAATAAATTCGCTTATGCCATTTGTATTATTTTGGCGTTGTTCTTGGCCAATGCCATGTTCAGCCCAATTGTTTCGTGGTTCAAGGTTAAGTACGATGATGTGAAATATGGTCGCCCACGCACAATGCAAACCACCGCGTTCGTTGGCCACGATGAAGCCAACGGCTTGCCCTCACACTTTGTCGCAATGAATATGGAACGCCGAATCGTGATTGTCGAAATGCCTGGCGGCGATCCAGCTAAAGCCCGCACAATCGTTGGCCCGTATTTGTTTGGGGCTGGCGAAGATTTGACCCCAGTTAGCCTGCGCTTTGCAGATGTCAATGCCGACCAACGTTTGGATATGTTGGTGAGCGTTAAGCAAGAAGAGATGGTCTATATCAACGATGCTAGCAGCAATCAGTTTCGCATGATTACCAGCGAAGAGCTAGCCAAACTGCAAAATTAATCTTCGACTATTTCAGGGCAACCGAGAGTCAACCGCAAATATGTGAGTATCTACACCGATTCAGAGTCGCAACTGCGGCTCTGAATCTTTTTTAACGGCAACTTGCACAATCACCTAAAATCAGCTATACTCAACGACGTTGCTTTAGCAACAAATCCCTTAGCCGATGTGGCGGAATTGGCAGACGCGCTACGTTCAGGGCGTAGTTCTCGCAAGGGAGTGTGGGTTCGACTCCCACTATCGGCACCACTCGACAATCGCGAATATTCGCGGTTGTTTTGTTTTAAACCTGCTACCTCAGCCATAAACGGCTGTGATAAGATGATAGCTAGTGTTATTTAATATCGAGGTATAAGGATGAAACCGCTTAACCTCATTCTTTTTGGCCCCCCAGGCGCGGGGAAATCGACCCAAGCTGCCTATTTGGATAAATTGGCGGCGATTGATTCAATCTCCACCGGCCAACGCTTGCGCCAAACTGTCGAAACTGGCTCTGAATTGGGTCAAGAGGTCGCTCAGGTCATGGCTGAAGGTCGTTTGGTTGACGATACATTAATGAACAAATTGCTGAACGAATGGCTGCTGGGAATTCCTAGCGAGGTTGGTGTGCTGCTCGATGGCTATCCACGCACGCTGAGCCAAGCCCAAAGCCTTGATCAATTGATGCAGACCATTAGCCGCCCGCTTGATGTGGTAATTGCCCTAACCCTCTCTGATGAAGAAGCCATTCGACGCTTAAGTGGCCGCCGCATCTGCCGAATCAAAGGCCAGCTCGACCAAATTTTGCATATCAATGATCAAGCAGCCTTAGATGCTTGTCGCGCTAATGGCGGCATGTTAATTGAGCGCGATGACGACAAGCCGGAAACGATCAAACGTCGTTTAGCTGAATACAATGCCAAAACTGAGCCACTGCTGCAATTCTATGGCGAACGTGATTTGCTGATTTTGATCGATGCTGATGGCACACCTGATCAAGTTTCTAAGGCGATTGAGCAAGCCCTGCAACAACGCTTTAATGGCGCATAGTAGCCCGCAAAGATTAATATAACGCTTATTAGCTTTTGCCAAAAACGTGCTACACTACATGCAGGTGCAGCAATGCACAAGCTATCAAGGAGGACTTTCAATGGCCAAGCCATTAGCAGTTAGCGATGCCGAATTCGAATCAGCAGTGATTAATTCCGATATTCCCGTTTTGGTTGATTTTTGGGCACCATGGTGTGGGCCTTGTCGCTCAATCGCCCCTGTGCTCGAAGAGTTGGCTGACGAATACCAAGGCAAATTGTTGATTGCCAAGGTTAACACCGATGAAGATAGTGGCAACGCTATGAAGTTTGGGGTCCAAGGTATCCCAACCTTGATCTTCTTCCAAGGTGGTCAAGAAGTCGATCGGATCGTCGGCGCTGGCCCTAAGAAGATCTATCAAGAACGGATCGAAGCAATTCTTAACCCAGCCACCGAAGCATAATTAGCCTTACTCGTAAGCAACCACAGCACCGATCATTATGATTGGTGCTGTTTTTTTATTGCCCAACATTGCTTGGAATGCTAAACTGCTTGAAGTAGGTTTGATCATGGAGTTTTTGGCTATGCGGCGAGCATTCAATCAACTTGGGGCTTGGTTGTATCGCGCAATGCCTGGGCTTGGCCAACGCTGGGCCAAACGCTTTCAGGTGCAATCGGTTGCCGCCCAAATTCCATGGACTCCGTTGCATGGCCCTTTGTCCCAACAGCGGATCAGTTTAATTACCACTGGCGGCGTGCATCTACGCACCGATCCAGCGTTTGATATGCACGACCCACACGGCGACCCCAGCTTTCGCTTGATTCCGGCTGCTTCCAGCCCCACCGATTTGATGATTACCCACGATTATTATGATCATCGTGACGCTGATCGCGATCTGAATATTGTCTTGCCGATCAGCCATTTTCAGCAACTCGCTGCCCGTGGCACAATTCAAAGCCTTGGGCCATGCTACAGTTTCATGGGTCATATCACCGATGAACATATTGAGACATTAATCAAACAAACCGCCCCAACCGTTGCCCGCAATTTGCGCGAAGCTGGCGTGACAGCCGCAGTGCTTACTCCGGCCTGAGGTATTTGCAATCAGTCCGTGGGACTGATCGCACGAGTTTTAGAAGCGGCTGGGATTAGCACCGTCAGCTTTTTTCTGCTCGCCGAAATTGCCCAACAGCTGGGGATTCCACGTGGGCTAAGCGTGAAGTTTCCATTTGGCCATGTGTTGGGTGAGCCTGATAATCTCGTGCAGCAGCAACTATTAATTAACCATGGGTTGAATCTATTGATCAATGCAGCGCAAGCTGGCACATTCGTTCAATTGCCCTATCGCTGGAAGCGTGAAGATTGGCCGCGTTTACTCCAGGCTCAGCAGGCTGATTTAGCGCAATCTGATGCACAATAATTGCAAAAACATGGTATGATTTTGAGCCATAATCAACCAATTGTTCAGCAAGCATATTAATTCAACTGAATGGTGGCCCCACCATGGAAGAACACGATCAAATCGATGCCAGCCTTCAGGAAAATCTCTTATCGTTTCGGATCGACACCCTCACGATTTTAGTGTATTTGTGCTTGGGTTTTGGCGTGCTTTGGTTCGCCATGCTGCTAACCCAAGTTACCAGCAATGCAGGCGATTATACCCGTAGCGGCCCGCCGTGGGTGCTCTTTGCGGTTGGCACAGGCATGGCTTTTATGGGCCTGCGCTACAACAAAATTCGCTTGGCACGGAGTGCTTTCTTCTTTTCAATTGTCGGCACACCAACGATTAGCCTCTTTTTGCTACCTGGCACAACTCCATTTATGAGCTACTCGCTGGTATTGGCGGTGATTATCGCGGGGATTTTGTATTCGCCTCGCGCTCCATTCACCGTTGTTGCGCTTGTAGTGGTTATCTTCTTAATGGTTGGAATGGCCTCGGCCACCAATTTTACCAATCACTATGGCTCAATTACTCAATTTATCACGACATTTACGCCGCCTTCAGTCACGTTGCTGTTGGCAGCGCTTACCAGTTGGCTAGCAACCCGCGACTTGGTGGCAACCGTCGAATGGGCCATGGAAAGTCATCGTTTGGCTGAACGCCGCGCCGAACGCTTGCGGGTCAGTGAAGCCCGGGTTGCCCGTACCTTGCTTGAGCTTGAGGGCGCTTACGAAATGCAATCACGCTTGAATAGCCAATTACAAGTTCTTAACAAAGAGCTAGAGGTAGCACGGACTGCCGCCGATGAGGCTAATACGTTAAAAACTCGCTTCTTGGCCAATATGTCGCACGAACTGCGCACGCCACTCAATGCGATCATCAACTTTACCCAGTTTTTGGGTAAACCACGCTATGGCGATTTGACCGCCCGCCAAATTGAGCTGCAAGAGCGGGTCTTAGTCAATAGCGAGCATCTGCTTGGTCTGATCAACGATATCCTCGATCTCTCGAAAATCGAAGCCGGACGCATGGAATTGCACCTTGAGCTGCTTGATTTGCAGCCAATTTTCAATGGGGTTATGGCCACAGCGGTTGGATTGACCAAGAGTAAAGGCCTCAACCTCGAATCCGATGTTGAGGAGGAAATTCCGCCTGTGCGTGGCGATAAAGTGCGGGTACGCCAGATTTTGCTCAATTTGCTTTCCAACGCTGCCAAATTTACCGATAGCGGCGGCATTACGCTCCGCGCCTTCGAGAGCGATGGGATGGTACAAATTTCAGTCATCGATACTGGCGCAGGTATTCCAGCTCACGAATTGCCCTTGGTTTTTGAAGAATTTCACCAAGTTGAACAAGCTGCCTCGGCTCAACGCCAACAAGGCACTGGCTTGGGTTTGCCAATTAGCCGACACTTGGTAGAATTACAGGGCGGCACAATGTGGGCCGAAAGTCAATTTGGCAGTGGCTCAAGTTTTAGCTTCACCCTACCAATTGCCGAAAATCTCACGCCCGAAGTCGTTATTTTCGACCCACAAACGAAACAGACAGCGCTATGATTGACCCAAACTTTGCCCATGTGCTGGTTGTTGAAGACCGTGATGATACTTTTTTCGTGGTGCAAGATCTGCTGATCGCTGAAATTGGGGTTCGCTCGTGCGTGCGCTGCCGCGATGGCCGTTCGTTGATTACTATGCTCGATGCACCAACATCAGGACTATTTGACTTAATTTTGTATGATATTAAGCGACCCTTGCGTGATGCCTTTGCCCAATTACCAATGTTGCGCGTGCATCCAAAATTGATTGGCACACGCATTATAGCCTTAACCGCCAATATCATGCCCGATGACGTAGAACGAACGCGGAATGCTGGCTTCGATGGCTTTATTGGCATTCCAGTCAAACAAGATCGTTTTCCCAACCAAATTTGGCGCATTCTACATGATGAATGGGTTTGGGAACCACGTTAGCCAACCCAAAGGTCGAGAGGCGCTTTTTATGCAAACAATATGGATGCTCGCAGCAGGCGATTTGCTGACATTTTCCTTGACTACCGCTGCTCTGTGGTGGCTTACCAGTATGATTGGCTTGATGGATGCCGAAAGTGGCTACTTGGCTGGCCTCGGCGCATTGATGATCAGCTTCGGCGGTGCATTATCATCACTCAATCGGTTTAGTCGTTTGGCCACGGGGCAAAGTCTTTTTGGTTGGTCGATCGATCTGTTTCAATTTTTAACCCCAGGCTTTGTTTGTTTGGCCTATGGCCTGTGGTATGGCCAACAAGCCCTACGTCTACGCCGCACAACCCAGATTTGGCTGGCCCCAATGCTCACAATTTTCGCGATTCAGAGCTTTGCAGCCTTGATGATTGGCCGCCAAAATGGGCCAAGTCAGTTTATTGTGTTGTTAAGTTTTACCAGCATCGCCAGTTTTACCATGATTGGTCTGTGTATTCGCCAAGCCCGTTGGCAAGGCTTGCGCACCGTAATCATCTTTTCGGCAGCCTACCTCACGATGGTCAGCAGCATGAATATTATCGCCCACAGTTTTAACGAACAAAACGACTTAATGATTTCGATGGTGTTGACGACCAATATGCTGGCGGCGCTGTGTTTTGCTGGAGCGGGCTGGATCTTGTATCAGAGCACCAAGCGGCGGCAGCAGATTCAACGAATTATGGCGATGCTTGATGATAGTTTGGCCCAACCCAAACTAAATGGGCGGGCTGGGCCAATCCATTAATTACAATACGCTACGTTCGATAAATTCGCCCATTACGCGATTAAATTCTTGCGGTTTTTCCAAGCTGACCATATGCGCCACATCGGGGAAGGCCACATATTGAGCGTTAGCAACATGCTCAGCTAAATATTTAGCTGCTTCAACACAATCAGATTCATCAAGCAAGCCAATCAAAATCAACATTGGCACTTTAATTTCGGCTAAACGACCAACCGCTGGTGGCTCCAAAGGTTGGGCTTGGGCTTCGACAGGCTGATTGATCAAGTTCTCATAGGTCATCGAGCGCACAGCTTCATAAACTGCTGAATCGGCGCGGCCTACTGGTTGATTAGGGCCATCAGCCCAAAAACGCGCCTCTAGTTCGGCCAATAACGCCCAATCTTTGGCTTCTTGCGCTGCTTGCATCTTGCCAATTGGCTCAACCAATTCGGGGGGAATTTCTTCCGAGCCAAAACCACCCAAGCCTGAGCCAAGCACCACCAAGCCGTTGACCCGTTCGGGAAAACTTAAGGCTGAATCAATCGAAATGCTGCCACCACGAGAGTTGCCAATCAACACCGCCTGATCAACCTTGCAATGATCAAGCACAGCCAAAAGATCTTGGCGATTGGAGAAACTCACTGCTTCGGTCCTGGAGCGCCCAAAGCCACGGGTATCATAGCGAATGACGCGATAGTTGGGCGAAAAATGGGCAACTTGGGCATCCCACATGCGCAAATCGGCCACCCCAGCGTGAATAAACACCAACGGCAAGCCACGGCCCACCGCTTCATAATACAATTCACCACCATCAACAGCGACGTAGCCTGTTTCAAGCGCTTGACTCATTCAGCATTCTCCTGATGAAAATTCGTTGTTGCTAGTATAAACGCACAATTGTTCGTGATCGAGCGACTAAAGACCGAGATTTGAGCCATACCCGCTCGTTTATGGTACGATCAAGCTAGAACGTTTTAGAACAGAAAGCATTATGAGCGAATTAAGTACCTTGCAAATCGATCTGCTAGCGTGGTTTCAAGCCAATGGTCGCGATTTACCCTGGCGACGCACCCGCAATCCTTACTATATTTTGGTGTCGGAAACCATGCTCCAACAAACCCAAGTTGATCGGGTTATTCCCAAATATGAGGCATTTTTGGCCTTGTTTCCGACGGTCGAGGCCTTGGCCAGTGCCTCAACCGCCGATGTCATTCGTTCGTGGCAAGGCTTGGGCTACAATCGCCGTGCCGTCAATCTGCAACGAGCGGCTCAAGCAATTGTCGCAGCAGGCTATCCCGCCGATCCTGCTGGTTTCCCCGCTACGCCCGAAGGGTTGCGTAATTTGCCAGGGATTGGGGCGTATACCTCAGGGGCGGTCGCATGTTTTGCCTTCGAGCGTGATGTAGCCTTTCTCGATACCAATATTCGGCGCGTGGTGCGGCGCTTATTGGTCGGCCCCGAAGATGCCCCGCCCGCAACCAACGAACAAAACTTGATCGATTATGCCCAACAATTAATTCCCAAAGGCCAAGGCTGGGCGTGGAACCAAGCAATTATGGAGTTGGGAGCGTTAATTTGTAGCGCCGCCAAACCTCAGTGCTGGCGTTGCCCGGTCAATCAACATTGCCGAGCCTACGCGATTTGGCGCGAAGCCAACACCCAGCTTGATATGTGGCAACCACCAGTGATCAAACCACGCAAAAAGGCTGCCGAACAACCATTTCATACATCAAACCGCTATTTTCGTGGTCGGATTATCGATGCCCTGCGAGCACTCGAAACCCAGCAAAGCCTTGATCTGGCTAGTTTGGGGCCGCAAGTTAAGCCAGATTGGGTCGGCAACGAGCATGATCTCACATGGCTAGCCAAGTTGGTGAATGGTTTGGCTCAAGATGGCTTGCTGATTTGGCAGCAGCAACCAGAGCAGCAATTAGCCGAGTGGAGTGTGCGGCTACCAGCTTAACCAAGGTGAAGGACTCGCAACGTATCGTAGCGAAACTATTTCGTTGATTATGGGTAAATACCTGTATTCTAAACCCATAAACAAACGAGGCCAAGTGAAGCATCATCACTGCTGGACACAATCGTTTGAGGAATTCTTCTCAACGAACGATGATGAATTCGCCAACTAGCTTCAGCAAATTCCTTCATTCCGAAGGCAAGCACATTAAAAGCATCGCATCTGAGTTTATTCAGCAAAGCAGTCAATGCTAGGCCGTTGCTGCCCCTGAATAACCAGAAAAGCTCGAACAGCGTACCGTCGCAATGCCTGAACAGAGTATTCGCCATGCCTTCAACTGGTTCGCAAACCTGAAGTTGGTTCATTACTCATTCGGTTCGCTCTGAGGCTTGATGCTTTGATCGCGATTGATACCAAGTTTGGTAGTTTACGAAGCTAGCCTGTTATAACCACCGGTACGAGGCCAATGCCCTCCTTTTCACGATTGCTATCGTGTTGATATTGGCTGAAACGTCGCCGGATGCGCTGGCCTTGATCGTTGGCTGTTGCCGCGCCTTGGCACCCCATGGACGGGCGCAACAAATCCACCGCGCCTCCTGCTAAGCCAGCAACGGCGTAGACACCTCCTTCCGCCGCACCTTTGCCCAGCGTCCCCCTCGCTGGGCAAAGGATTTTTAGTGCCCCAAAAGATCAAGTTGCTCTTGTTCAAGTTTAATATTCTGTGCCAGCATTGCCGCAATCAAGGCTTGGCAATCGCGGAGCAATGGGTGTTGTTGGAGTTCGGTGAGGCTTTGGCGTTCTTTTTGATTGAGGGGTTGAGTAGCATTGGCGATGCGTTGAAAAATCGCTGGATCAGGCTGCCACAGCCGAATTTGGGCAACATGCTGGCGTAGATGCGCCAAAATTCGCAAACCACCTACATCGTAATCGCCCCAGTGATACCACGCTAAATCAGGCAAGGCTTGGGCTAGTTTGCCCAAAAATTGACAGAGGCTTGGGCTAGCAAAGCCACCCGTATAGATCAACAACGCCTGTGGTTGGCGAACAAGCATGCTGTGAAAGCTGGTCAAATTTTCAATCGTAATAATTTCAGCGCAGGCTGAATCCAGCACCTGAGCTTGACGCAACATCGAGCTAGGCAAGCCCAAACTTGGCCGAAATGCGCCTAATTCCAGCCGATTTCCATTCAATTCCAAATGTAAATCGCCTGCAAGCAGCACATATTCTGGCACTTTTTCGAGATTAAAGGCTTGCAGCAAAGCCCGATCATCGTCACCAAACTGCTTGGCTTGCGGCGCAAATTGGCGCAAAATTCGCAAAACTGCGCCTTCTAGCTCACTGAATCGTTTGCTCTGGCCCAACCAACCTACGCTAAATAAACGCTCTAAAATTGGAATTTCTTGTTGAGTCAGGCCATAAATCGCCCGTAACACATCACGATTCCAAGTGGGGTCGGTTAAATCAAGCGGTTGGATCGAGCGCCGTTGGATTAATTGCTGTTCGAGCCACACCAACCAATCAGCCAGCCAGCCCTGCGCTGACACATATTCAGCCAATAATGTACGCAAAGCCTGTTGTTGCTCAGCCAAGGGTTGACGTTTCAGCAAACGATACAGCGCCGACGCATCGAGCAAATCAACTGCTTCAAGCCAATTGCCTTCATCCCATTTGCGCCAATGCAACTTGATGATCTGATTTTTTGCTAGCTCAACCAAGTAGCTATTCGTTTGTTGACGTTCGTCAATCTGTTTATCATCAAAATAACGCGAAAATTTGGCCGCTTTAATCTGCACCCGATTGACCCGTTGACGCTCAGGTTGTTCGTGTTGATCAAGCAATTGCTGCAAAATTGAATTGCTAGTTTTGTTCAGATTCAGCATTCAGCGCCTCTAAACGAGCTGCATAATTGCGATATGGCTCGACCAAAACCCGCTGTTGGCGATCTTTCAAGCCAGTCAACACCAAGGTTGTACACATTTTGGGCACTAAATATTCGCAACGCTCAATCGGCGTGGCCGTGATAATTTGCAAACCAAAATGATGAAACAGATCAAGCGTCGAGCCAATCCGATCTTGATCCATTTTGGAAAAGGCCTCATCGAAGGCTACAATCCGAATGGTTGAGCGTTTGCTGCGCTCGTTAATTTTATAAAGCTGCACAAACGAGGCTGCAATCGTCACATAAAACGGAGTTTGGGTTTCGCCACCAGACGTTTGGCCCATAATTTTGCTCAAACGTGAACGGGTGCCGTCACGCTCAATCACATCAATATCGTAGCTCAAGTAGCGCCGATAATCGGTAATTTGGGCTTGCTCAAGCTTTTCTTGGTCGGTTAGGCCAGGCTGAATTAATAATTGAAAGAAGCGATCAAATGTGGCTTTGTGCTGCTGATAAAATTCACTATCCTGAATCATTTCGCTCGTAACATTAGCCGATTGCTCGATCAATTGATAAAAATCACGCAACGAATCGGCAATTTCATAGCGAAAATGATAACGCTGGCCATTAAAATCTAAGCCTTGCAAAGCATCATTAATTCGATCAAGCTCATCTTTGGCGCGACCAATATTTTCACGTAATTTATGCAGAACATGTTCGCGTAGCTCAGTTTCAGTTTCATGTTTGGCTTCAGCAATTTTCTGTGCAAAATCCGGTAAATTAGTGGATTCCAGCTCAGCGCGTTTTTCTTGGAAGCTCGTTTGCTCGATATCAGCTAGTTCACGCGCTCGAAAATCGCGATTATAGAGAATAACTTGTTCGCGTAATTGTTCTTGGGTATTATTGAAACGGGTATTATAGCCGCGACCTTGTTGCTCGGCGGTTTCTTGCAACCGGCTAAATTGAGATTGTTCATTATTCTCGCGCTGAAAATCGTTGAGCGCATCGTCAATTTGCTCGGGATAACGTTGCTGCGTATGCTCAAATAGGCTTTGAGCATTTAATAATTGATGTTGATCCTGCTGAATGTGTTGTTCGATCTGAGTAATTTGATTATTGAGTGTACCAATAATTCGCTCTAAACGGCGAATATTCAAAGTATATTGTTCATAAATTATCTGTAAACGTTTAACTTCAGCTTCAAGTGCCGCCACGCCGCTAGTATCAATGCTGTCATGTTCACGTTGCAATTCAAGCAGTGTCGTTTGTAATTCGCTTGAATCAAGTTCTTCCTCAAAATACGAATCTAAGCCTAATAAAAGTTGTTGTAATTTTTCCAGTTGATCATAATATTGGCGTTGGCGTTGTTGTTCTGGGCGTAATATCGCCAATTCGGCTTGGATTTCGGTTAATTGCTGACGACGGCTTTCAATCTGCGAACGTTGGGCGCGTTCACCAATAAACCAAGGCTGAAATTTCCGTGGATCAATTGAACGCGCTGTCCATTCTTGATAAACCATCACTTCAGCAGTAATTGCGCGGCGATGCTGACGCAAATCTTGCACATGCTGACAAGTGATAATATCACCTAAAATTGCCGCAATATATTTATCGATCAAGCCAGTTTTGGCTTTGACTTTGGTCGCCAATGATAATGGTCGTGCTGGACGAGCTTCAGCACTAGCTTGTTGTAAATCAACTAAACCAACATCAAAGATCCGTTCTTTTTCGCGTAACTGATCGAGCAAATCAAGGGCTTGGCTATAATATTTAGGTTCGACAATAATATTGAAACGGCGTTGACCAAGCATTGCCTCAACCGCATTTTGCCAATGTTCATCAGGAATTTCTAACAGCTCGCAAAGCAAAAAGAGTTCAATATTTAATGATGATTTTAAGTACTTACGCACATTTTCCACATTTTGGGGATAATGATTTTGGCGATTCGATTGCTCAAGCTGCGTAATTTCTTGTTTTAGGCGGCTTTCTTGTTCAAATAAGCGTGAGATTTTATCGTCGGTTCGGGTCATCGCTTGGAGTTGCAATTTCAAAGCAGCACCAGCCGCCGTGCTCTGTTGTTGTAATAAGGGCACAATCTGCTGTGCTTGGGGAATGTGCTCAGGCTGATGCAATAGATTAACTAAATCTTGCTCAGCAATTGGCTGCAATATATTCAATAATTCAGCAATTTGGGTTAATTTGGCTTGAACTTGTCGCCAACGTTGGTTAATTTTTTGAATTTGTTGCTGCAATTGCTGAATTTCAGCGGCAAGTTGGTTTTTACGCCGCACAACATCAGATTGGCTTAATTGAAATCGAGCTTCATCCCAAGCGACTTGGGCATTTTGCTGTAAGCCAAGTTGTTGTTCTAAATCAGTCTGATTCAATTCGTAATCTCGGCGAGTATCGATTAATCGTTGTTGCTGTTGATTAATTTGTTGCTGAATTGCCGCCACGGCGTAGTGAGCCGCCAGAATTTCAAATTTTCCATGCAGGCCACGCAAGCGCTTGGCTTCTTCTTGGGTTTTGATAATAGCACCGAGGCTTTTTAATTGTTCTTCCACATCTTTCGCTTTTCGCTCCAAATCGCGCAAGCGTTCAACCACATTTTGCAAGGTGTGAACATCCAACGAATTTGGCTCCAGCAGCCATTGCTCAACAAATTCACGAATATTGCGAATTGGCTGGAAGGTCAAGGCTCGCAGAAATAAATCGAAAAAGCGTTGATTCAAGCCGCCCAGCCGATTGAGCAAGGCCGCTTGATATTCGCCAGTTTGATCAAAACTTTCGGCGGTTGAGCGATTGCGTGCTATCGCTTTGATTTCGCGGCGGGTGCGTGGTTTGCCCTGCTCAATAAATACATCAGGATTTAATTGGCCATCGAAGATAAAAAAGGTTTTTTCAACGCTTTGGGTCGCGGCGCGAGCTTCCAAGCAAACCCCGCTGACAAAGGCTTGATGCTTCAGATCGTCAGTCCACTCCAGCACCACATAACCAATCGTGTCGCCAGGCCGCAGCCAATGTTGCTCGCCAATTTTGCCGCGCACATAGCTATCCAACGAGCGTTGTGAGCGATCTTGGGCGGCACTGTTAAAACGCACTCGCCCCAAATCGGCCACCAGCACCAATTGCAAGGCATCAAGAATCGACGATTTGCCCGAACCGTTGTGGCCAGCCAAATATAAACTATCCTGCACATCCAACATATGCCAATCGAAGCGATGCCAATGATACAGAAAAATGCGACTAAGCTTGATCATTCTTGCTCCTCGTCAGCACTGTTGGGGCGTTGATATTCAGCTAGGCGTTCGGCCAAGGCGGCGATGCCACTGGCTGGCACGATCACCTCAAGCGCTGGCAATAATTCGATCACCGCATCAGGGTCGTTGGCACGCAGCGCTTTACTATTGGGAGCACGCACGAGTTTTAGCCCATTGAATAGGCGTAAAGCCTCATCGAATGCACCTTTTTTGCGAATCGTTTGGCCAGGAAAAAACTCGCCATAGCGGCTATAAACATCGCTGACGGTGGTGGTTGGATAGCGCGTCAGACTCGGATTAAGCGACTCATATTGTTCGGCGTAGATCAAGCGTAGCAATAACAGCCATAAGGTTGTTTCACGGGTAAAGCGGCGGCGATGGCTGCCATCACGATGAAATACATGGAAAATATATAAATTTTCGGCGTAATGCAATTCCCAGCCTGCGACCGCCAAATAATCGCGAACTAAATCGATGCGGCGTACTAACCAAGCAAAAATCCGCCGATCCTGCTCATCTTCGCGCCAAATCAGGCCATCGCTGAGCAAACGCCGCACACTATCGGCAAATAATTGCTGCTCGGTTGATGAAAGTTGGCTATATTCTTCAGCAAAATTGACTAAGCTCATGCTGGTTGCTCCGTTGAAACCCGCCGCACCAAGAAATCGCGAAAGCCCACCCCATCGCGCTCGACCCAAACACCATCGTCGATTGGCTCAACCGTGTAGCCCAATGAGCCATCACCATACGAACGCAAATAGATAATTAACGATAAATCGTCAACACCTTCAAGTTCGATTTCCGAGCCGCGCCGTTGCTCGGCATCACCCAACAATTGCAAAGCATAACGCCGCACCCGATCGCGGCTGATTGAACGGCGCAATTGGCGCAAGGTGTCGGCCTGCGCTTGCGCAATTTCGGACTCGCTGAGCGGCGCATAGCTCTCAGCTTGAATTTCAAATGGCACGGCGGCGCGAGTTGGCGCACTCAACGATTGCTGATCGGTCAATTGAAATTCGTAGATACTCAGCATTTCGCTAATTTCGGAGCTGGCTTGCTCGTAGGCTGATTGATTGGGCAAGACTTGGCTCAAAATGCGGTGGAGTTGGCCGCTGGTGCTGGTGCTGGCACTCAAAAATAACTCAATATTACGCACTGCCGAATCGACAAATTGGCTATGGCGCAGATCGATCACGCCAATTAATTGATCAAGTTGGTCGAAATGGCTGCGAATTGTCTCAATTTGGTCAGTTAATCGGTTATAAGCCACTTCAAAACTAGCAGCCTCGCCGCGACTAACCAAATGTTGTGCTGATAACTCCAACAAATTGGTGCGCTCGATTTTCTGCAAAAACTGCAAAATCGCAGGCCGATAGCGCGAAAGATGGTCGGATGTGCGCAGTTGATGATAGGCTTGATCGACAATATCTTTGCGATATGTACCAAACACATGCTCTAACACATCTTTGGTTTTGAGAGTTTGCAGCACTTTTTGAATATGCAAACCAATGTTGTGTTGCAATTCTTTGAGCGCCTGCGTCAGAAAAAGCGTCTGTTCATAGGCGTTCGAGAGTCGATCGTGGGGTGCATCGCCAGTGCAGGCTTTTTCGAGCACATCGTGAATGCCACAAATCATGCCGCGTAAATGTTGGCGCTGCTTAGTTGCAAGGTCTTCAAAGAGTTGCAACAGCCGAAACGCATAATCGGGCAAAATGATCGCTGAAGAATAATCGCTTTGTTGCTCGAAGCGCAGCCAGCCCCAAGCCCGCAGCGAACGCAAAATCGCCGAAGCATGATTATTCTGTTCAAGCTCGGATTCTTCCTCGTGAGCATCGCTAGTGAGGGCTTCGGCGTTGGGTAACTCTAATTGTTGCTCGACCAAGCTTAATGCCCGTTCGCGGCTGAGTGGTTGCGATTGTTGCTTGGTGGCAGCAAACAGCGCTAGCAAAACCTGGGTGTAAATTGCAGCGCCAGGGCTAGCTAATGGGCGAAAAAGGGTGGTAGGAACGGTCTCGAACAAACTCATGGTAGCACGCATTTCTCCGGCGGATGCCATGACCAAGTGAGGATTGCCTCAATCATACCAAGCTTTCCCCACTCTCACAAGCAGCGACTTCGTAGCAAAAATCGCAATCTTGACAAAGCATAACGCAGTGCGTATAGTTAGTTTGTGTACGGACTATTTGTATACGAGGGATTGGGGATCGGTTGTTGGGGGTCGGGGATTGGGACGGAGTACCTAAAAACTATTAGGGATTAGGATTTAACTTAGCAGGATATTAGCCAAATCGTTGGGCAATGCACAAATAATGAATTGAGAACTCATTCGTGCTCTTCGTGTCCTTCGTGGTTAAATTAATCGATTCGCTGTTCTTCATCAAGCTTACAAGGACGTAGCATTGTGGAAGCGCACTATCATTTGTGTTTTCAAGTTGGGCGGGTAGCCCGCCAATTGATCAGCCACTACAATCGAGTGCTGGCTCCGTTGGGGCTGACCACCGCTCAATACTTCGTCCTCGTTGCGATCAAGCCCGATGAAGCCCCAACCATGGGCGAACTTTCCAACCGCACCTATCTCGATAATTCAACTCTAACGCCAATCGTCGATCGCCTTGAGCGTGATGGCTGGCTCGAACGAATGTCCGACCCCACTGATCGGCGCACAACCCGCATCCAATTAACTAGCAATGGCCTCGAACGCTTGCCCGATGCTCGCCAACGTGGCGATGCGGTCGAAAACGCTATGCGTGAGCAATTGGGCGATCCATTGGTCGATTTATTGACCGATGGTTTACGCAAAGTTGCCCGCATCGAACTCTAAATCTGTTGCCTAACCTGTAATCAGCCACTAATCGCTGCAAAACCCTCGCTGATTACAACCGATTGTTGATAAAAATCGCTTCCAACCAGAAAGAAAGGTGGTTCAATGACGTACCGCATTCAACGTGCAGTGGTAATTGGCTCAGGCACAATGGGTGGTGGCATCGCCGCTCATCTAGCCAATGCTGGCGTGCGCACCGTGTTGTTGGATATTGTGCCAAGCACGCTCACGCCTGAGGAAGAGGCCAAAGGGCTTTCGTTGCAAAGCAAAGCCGTGCGCAATCGAATTGTGCAAACTGGCTGGGATCGAGTGGTCAAGAGCAGCCCCGCCGCGCTCATGAATAAAAAAGCTGGCGAATTGGTGCAACTTGGCAATCTCGAAGACGATTTCGCAGTTGTCAGCGAAGCCGATTGGGTGATTGAAGTTATTGTTGAAAAACTCGAACCCAAGCAACAACTGATGGCCCGCATCGATGAAATTCGCAAAGCTGGCAGCATTATTTCATCGAACACCAGCGGGATTCCAATTCACAAAATTGCTGAAGGCCGCTCTGACGATTTCAAAAAGCACTTCCTTGGAACCCACTTCTTCAACCCACCCCGCTACCTCAAATTGCTCGAAGTGATTCCAACGCCAGATACCGATCAGGCGATTATTGACTATATTTGCAGTTTTGGCCAAGAACGCTTGGGCAAAGGCGTGGTGATCGCCAAAGATACGCCAAACTTTATCGCCAACCGCATCGGCACATTTGGCGGCGCATATGCCATGAAATATATTGTCGATAACGGCTATACGATTGAAGAAGTTGATGCCTTGACTGGAACCTTGATTGGCAATCCCAAATCGGGAACCTTCCGGCTTGGCGATTTGGTGGGGATTGATGTGATGGTTGGGGTCGCCCACAACCTCTACAATCTCGTGCCCAACGATGAATCACGCGACGCACTGCTGGCTCCAGCTCCAGTCCAAGGCTTGCTAGAACGGGGCTGGCTCGGTCAAAAATCAGGCCAAGGTTTCTATAAAACTGTCAAAGGCGCGAATGGCAAGGAATTTTGGGTGCTCGATTGGGAAACTGGCGAGCATCGCGCCCCACGAGAAGTTGATTTGCCCATCATCAAGCAAGCCAAAAAGCAAGGCAATTTGGCGGCTCGCTTGCGTTTCTTGGTCAACCAAAGCCAAGATCGTGGCGGCAAACTGATTGCCGATACCTTGTTGCCATCGTTGGCTTATGCTGCTCGCCGCGTGCCAGAAATTAGCGATCATCTGTACGATGTCGATAATGCTTTGCGCTGGGGCTTTGCCAAGGAGATGGGGCCATTTGAAATGTGGGATGCGATTGGCCTCGCCGATGGTGTGAAGCTGATGCAAGATCGCGATATTCAGGTGGCCGATTGGGTTTTGACATTACTCGAAAAAGGCCATACCTCGTTCTATCAAACGGTCGATGGCGCGAAACAAGCCTATAGCCCAGTCACTGGCGAATACGAAGCCGTGCCAAGCTCAGCCTTGAAAATCGACCTTGACGAGTTGCGCAGCGCAGGCAAAGAAGTTGCCCGCAACGATTCAGCCAGCCTGCTCGATTTAGGCGATGGCGTGTTGTGCTTCGAATTCCATTCCAAGATGAACGCGCTGGATAGCGAAATCACCGAAATGGGCTTCAAAGCCTTGGAATTGCTCAAAGACGATCGCTGGACAGGTATGGTTGTTGGCAACCAAGGCTCAGATTTCTGCATCGGGGCCAACATCTTTATGTTGATGATGGCTGCCCAAAACGATCAATTCGACCAGCTTGAGCAGATGTTGAAAACCTCACACGACTTGATGCAAGGCATGCGCTTCTCACCCAAGCCAATCGTCACCGCACCATTCGGGCGCGTGCTCGGTGGTGGCTCTGAAGTTTCGATGCACGGATCGCGCATGTGTATCGCTGCCGAAACCTATATGGGCTTGGTTGAAGTTGGGGTTGGCTTAATTCCTGGGGCTGGCGGGGTCAAAGAATTTGTGCGCCGGATCATTACTCCAGCCATCAAACTGGCTCCCGAAAGCGATCCAACGCCATATTTGCAACGGGTATTCGAGCAAATTGGGATGGCCAAAGTTGGCACCAGCGCCTTTGAAGCTCGCGATCAAGGCTTTGTGACCGAAGCCGATCGGATTGTGATGAATGGCGATGAGTTGCTAGGTCGTGCCAAGCAGTTTGTGCTTGATCTGGCAGCGGCTGGCTTTACGCCGCCCGCCCGCGAAAAACTCTATGCCGCTGGCCGCGATGGCTTGGCTGCAATGCGGGTCGGCGTGTGGATGATGCAACAAGGCGGCTACATCTCCGAATACGATGCGTTTATCGGCAACAAACTGGCCTATGCAATTGCGGGCGGTGACCTCAGCAGCCCACAATGGGTCGATGAAGAGCATTTCTTGGCGATGGAACGCGAGGTATTCTTGGCACTTTGCCGCGAACCAAAGACCATGGAACGCATTATGTTTATGTTGCAAAACAACAAGCCATTGCGAAATTAGTAAAGTCTGGGGGTTAGTTGTTGGGGGTCGGGGATCGGTAGGTTAACGTTCTACCGAAGCCCAACCCAACCCTCGATGTAATTTGCGGTCAGGGATCGCTAAACCCTAAATATCGAAATTCGCGCTAGATTCATTGTACTTTCAAGCAACAATTGATTTGAATTGAGGTGCTAAATGGCAATCCGCAGTTTCAAGGATTTGGAAGTTTGGCAAAAAGCAATGGATCTAGCAGCAAATGTCTATGCCGTGACCCAAACCATGCCAACCGAAGAGCGATTTGGACTAACCAATCAAGTACGTCGAGCAGTGACATCAATTCCGGCCAATATTGCTGAAGGCCATGGTCGGCTGTATCAAGCCGAATACATTCGCTTTTTATCAATTGCGCGTGGCTCGCTGATGGAAGTTGAAACTCACATTCTGCTTGCAGAACGGTTGGGATTTCTTCAACCAGGCCAACTATTTGAAATCAAAGGATTAATCGGGCAAGTTGGGCGTTTAATCAATGGTTTGTTACGCTCGCTTCGAGCAAATCAAGCCACTGGTCGGGTCAGTGAAACTGGTATTGATTACCAAACCGATCCCCAGCCCCCAAACCCCGATCCCCATAAAGGAGTATTCAACGATGAATGAAGCTGTGATTGTAGCTGGTGCGCGAACCGCCGTCGGCAAATCCAAGCGCGGGATGTTTCGCAATAGTCGGCCTGATGATTTGGCAGCAGCAGCGATTAAAGCTGTGGTTGAACAAGCGCCAGGCCTCGACCCACGCGAAATCGAAGATTTGATTTTGGGTTGTGCCATGCCTGAGGGCGAGCAAGGCCTGAATATGGCTCGCATCGCATCGCTTCGCGCTGGCTTACCAATCGATGTGCCAGCTCAAACCGTCAATCGTTTTTGCGCATCAGGCTTACAAACAATTGCCTTGGGTGCTGAACGAATTATGGCTGGCGGCGCTGATGTGATCATCGCTGGTGGCGCTGAATCGATGAGCATGGTCCCAATGTCGGGCAACAAATTTGCACCCAACCCATGGATGGCCGAGCACTACCCCGAAATTTACATCAACATGGGCTTGACCGCCGAAAATGTTGCCCGCAAATTCAACATTAGCCGCGAAGATGCCGATGCCTTCTCGTATCGCTCGCATATGAAGGCGATCGAAGCAATTCAAGCAGGCCGCTTTGCTGACGAAATTGTGCCTGTCGATGTTGAGTTTGCTGAGGCCGAAGCTGGCGGCGCAATCAAACGCAGCACGGCAACCGTCAAGGTCGATGAAGGTCCACGCCGCGACACGACCTTAGAGGGCTTGGCCAAATTGCGCCCGGTGTTCCATGCCAAAGGCACAGTCACCGCTGGCAATTCATCGCAAACCAGCGATGGCGCTGCCGCCGTGCTCTTGATGAACCGCCAAAAAGCCGATGAACTTGGGCTAAAACCATTGGCTCGCTTTATTGGTTTTGCAGTTGGTGGCGTTGGGCCTGAAGTCATGGGCATTGGCCCCGTCGTGGCGATTCCCAAAGTTTTGAAGAAAACTGGCTTGAATCTCAGCGACATCGATTTGATCGAATTGAACGAGGCTTTTGGTGCTCAAGCCTTGGCGGTTATTCGCGAGCTTGGCATCGACGAAAGCAAAACCAACGTCAATGGTGGCGCAATCGCCTTGGGTCACCCACTCGGCTGTACTGGCGCGAAACTGACCGTCCAAATCATCAACGAACTCCGTCGCCGCAATGGCCGCTACGGCATGGTGACGATGTGTATTGGCGGTGGTATGGGCGCTGCGGGCATTTTCGAGTTGTTGTAAAGCTGAAACCACGAAGGACACGAAGCGCACTAAGAACCATTAACCAAGTCTTCGTGAAACTTCGTGTTCTTCGTGGTTAAACAAAGCTAAAATTCCAATTCACGATAGCCAACTTGGCAGGGTGCGCCAAAACTATAGGCCACCCGTTGCTGGGTCAATTCGTACAAACCCGACCAAAGCGTGCTTGAAAATTCTTTATGACAACAAACTGGCACCTGATGATCGCTCATGGCTTGGGCGGTTTGTAACCAAGGGTCGCCCTGTTCATGGCTGATAGCAGTACATAAAAAGGCTTCGCGAGCTTTGGAATCGTCACGTTGGCGGCGGCCTTGCAAACGTACTAAATCAGGGTGATCAAAGTGGTTGGTAGTTGCGAGCAGTCCATCCGCTTCTAAAACGCCGATCGGCTGGCCAGGATAGCACTCTAAACGAGCGAAATGACCATGACGATCAGCAACAGTGTAATTAAAGGATGAAAGCTGGGGCAATTGGCGAAACAAGCTAATCACTTCGGCGGTGTTGGTACATAAATCCAAAGCCAAGCGCGGCAGCAGATGAAACGGCACACCTGGTTGCAAGTGCTCCTGCCGATCAGCCATCACTTTATGCAGCCCAACAAACAAGCCATGTTGATTGATGCCATCGTAGCGCCCGCCAACCAAGCCACCATTCATGCCAATGTGCTGATAGCCATAACTGCTACTGGTGGAGAGCAAATCGCGGGTTGGCATGTTGATGTAAAAATCGTAGTTACGCCCAACGAATATTTGGCCGCTGGAATGTTGCCAAGCCACGGCGGAACAGGCTTGGGGCAAGGCCGCCGCCCGCAGAAACAAACTACGTTCAGCAGGGGCATCGAAGGCATCAGCGAAGGCCGCCAATTCATCCCACAAGGCTGAATGGGTATGCCGAATAATCGCCGCACATTCGGCCAAAAAAGCCAAATCGTGCTCCCACGCGCTTGAGCGAAACGGCGAGGCAACGCGTTGCAGCACACTCGCCAAATAGCGCCCAATCTCGCTTGGCGAGCCAATTAATTGCAGAAAACGATACATAGTAAGTATGAAGGATGAAGGATGAAGGATGAATCGAAACTAGACACATCAATATTTTAGCATGAAACAGATACATTATGAGCCTCTTGACATTTTATATCAAGCAAAATATGTGTGTAGGCTATCATTCATCCCTCATAATTCACCCTTCATCCTTCTTTTTCATCCTTCATCCCTCATAATTCATCCTTTACATTAGGAGGTTTCCCCGATGGAACTCAACGAAGAGCTACGCATGTTGCGTGAAACCGTGCGCGATTTTGCGGTCAAGGAAATTAAGCCGATTGCCCGCGAAGTCGATGAAGCAGAACGTGTGCCATTCGAGACAATTCGCAAGGCTGGTAATTTGGGCTTGCTCGGCATTCCCTTCCCCGAGGAGTACGGCGGCGCTGATGCAGGGATCGTCGGCTATTGTATTTTGCAAGAGGAAATCAACCGTTATTGTGCCTCAACTGGCACAATTATCGGTGCACACGCCCAGCTTTGTGGCATGTCGATTTTTCTATCGGGCAACGATGAGCAAAAATCACGCTATCTCAGCAAACTCAATGAAGGCAAATTATTAGGCGCTTGGGCACTCACCGAGCCAAATGCCGGCTCCGATGCGGCCAGCATTACCACCACCGCCACCCAAGATGGCGACGATTGGATCATCAACGGCGGCAAGATGTGGATCACCAATGGCTCGTTTGCCGATGTGATTGTGGTGTTTGCTTCGACCAATCGCGAGCGCGGCGCACGCGGCGGCATCAGCGCATTTATCGTCGAAAAAGATTTCGCGGGCTTCAAAGTTGGCAAAGTCGAGGAAAAAATGGGCTTGCGAGCCTCGCATACTGCCTCGATCTTCTTTGAAAATTGCCGTGTACCCGCCAAAAATGTACTTGGCGAAATTGGGGCTGGCTTTGGCGTTGCCATGAAAACCCTGGATATTGGGCGCTGTGGTTTGGGGGCAAGTGCGCTTGGCTCAGCCAAAGAAGCCTACGATTTGGCCTTGCACTACAGCGTTGAACGCCAACAATTTGGCCGCCCAATCGCCGATTTCCAAGCAATTCAGATCAAATTGGCCGAAATGCGCACTAAAATCTATGCCATGGAGCAAATGGTTTATCACTGCGCGGCCTTAGTTGATGCCAAAAAGCCAGCCACGCTTGAATCATCGATGGTCAAGTTGTTTTGCACCGAAGCTGCTTCGCAAATTATCGACGAAGCGATTCAAATTTATGGTGGAATGGGCTTTAGTCGCGAAGTTCCGCTCGAACGGATGTATCGCGATGCTCGGGTCACGCGGATTTTTGAAGGCACCAACGAAATTCAGAAATATGTGATTGCTGGCGAAGAACTCAAAAAACTGGGTCATAAAATCAAAATGTAGTGACCTTGCTTGACGAGAGTTTCGGCATAATGGCATTGTGAGCACTGCTCATGATGCCATTATTCATTTAAACAAGCACGGGCGATTGTGCGTCAAAATTGGAAGAGGCATTAGTGCCAGAAAATTATACTGCGGAGACCATTATTGTTCACGATGATGTGGGAGCGGTCGTCAAGTTAGGCTAAAAAGTTCAGCTTGAAGGCAAAATGGTAATCGGTGAATCGTGCTTGATCACTATTGAAATCATCACTCGCTTACCATAATCGTCGAACCACAGTCCAAATTAACCTAGTTTTTGCAATCGTAGCTTGAAAAGTTACGATCTTTTGAGTTTGCTGCAACATTTGCTAACAACTGCCGTACACATATCCGAGCAGAAGCGAGTTCAGCGATGAATTCTCGTACTTACCCGCGCCAAGCTTTGATGGCGCGGTGGTATTTTAAAGCACTTGATGATTAACTAAAGCTGCCACCACTGCCAACACCAGCATTTCGGCAATTTCACAAAGCGCCCCATAGGTATCACCAGTTAAGCCACCCAACGAGCGCACCATCCAACGGGCAATGATGATGATAGCCACAATCACGACGGCAAAAATTAGCCCAGCCCACCACCAGAGCAACCCCGTCGCAACCAAACCAGCACAGCTCGTCGCCCACCAAAAATCGCTGCGTCGCGTATGGTCGTGAAATGTGCGCCCAAGCCCCCCTTCAGCCGCAGGCGGAAACCAAAAAATCCCGATAATATCGACCCAACGGCCAAGCGTTGGCGCAACAATCAATGCTCGCCAAGCAAGATCGCCGCAACCAAGCACAAACAGCCATTTCAGCAGCAAAATACTAATTAATGCGATTGCGCCCATCGTGCCAATTCGGCTATCTTTCATAATTTCGAGCTTACGCTCACGCGAACGCCAGCTAAACAGCGCATCGGCACTATCAGCAATGCCATCCAAATGCAAGCCGCTGGTTATCGCCCCCCAGGTGAGAATTGCACATAAACTGCCAGTAGTTGCGCCCCACAGCCAAGTTGCCCCAAACCATGTCGCCACAACCAAACCGCCAATCAGCGTGCCAGCCAGTGGAAAAGCCACCATCGAACGGACTAAGGCTTGTTCGCTGAGCGCAGGTTTGCCTGGAATTGGCAAGATTGTGAGAAAACGCAACGCCTCAGCTAGATGCTTGATCACCATCAGCTCCTTTTAAACAGCAACGCAAGGTTTTATCGAGATACGATAAAACCTTGCGTCAAGCAAAAAACTTAGGCTACTTCTTCGGAAACCGCCACAGGTAAGGCATTGCTGGCATACGTACAATCGGGGTAGCGCGTGCAAGAGAAGAAGGTACGGCCACCACGCGCACGTTTGGCGACGACTTTACCCTCGCCACATTGTGGGCAGGTTGGGGCATCGTTGGGCGTTAATCGTACAATCGAGCGGCATTCAGGGTAGCCGGTGCACGATAAGAATGGCCCAAATTTGCCCTCTTTTTGCACCATTGGGCGGTTACATTTGGGACATTTCTCTTCGGTTGGTTTGGGCGGCGGAATCACCACAAAATCTTTGCCTTGTGCCCGTACCTTGCGAATACCTTTACAAGTTGGGTAGTTGTTACAAGCGAGAAACGGCCCAAAACGACCTTTTTTGAGGCTCATTGGGTTGTCGCATTCTGGGCAATTAGTGTTGCCAAAAATTTCAGGCTGCGAAGCGATATGAATCCCGCCATCGCCATCGCGCTCTAAATCACCTGTCCAGCTACATTCAGGATAGCGCGAACAAGCCAAAAATTCGCCATTGCGGCCCCATTTGATCACCAGATGAGTGCCACATTGGGGGCATGGCAATTCAGTTTTAATTTCTTCGCGTTTGACGTTGCGCATTTCGGTTTCGGCAGCATGCAAGCGCACAGCAAACGGATCGTAAAATTCGCGCAGCACTGGCACCCAACGCCGTTGGCCTTCAGCAATATCATCAAGCCGCTGTTCCATATCCGAAGTAAAGTTGTAATCGACAATATCTTTGAAGTGCTCAACCAGCAAGTCAGTTACAACCCGGCCTAAGGTGGTGGGCATCAATTTCTTTTCGACCAACTCAACATATTCACGGGCAACGATAGTTGAGATCGTCGGCGCATAGGTTGATGGGCGGCCAATCCCTTCACTTTCCATCTGCTTAACCAAGGTTGCTTCGGTATAGCGTGGTGGTGGCGTAGTGAAATGTTGCTCGCCGAATAGATCATGCAAATCGAGGGCTTGACCTTCATTCAGCGGCGGCAACAAGGCCTCTTTGTCTTCGTCTTCGTCACCTTCGTCGAGGCTGACGTTGTAGACTGCCAAAAAGCCATTGAATTTGAGCACTGAGCCAGTTGCGCGAAAGGTAAATGGCGCTCCAGCAGCAGTTTTGATTCCGGCTCCAGCCCCAATATCGACGCTAGTGCTATCGAAAATTGCCGCCGCCATCTGCGAAGCCATAAAGCGCTTCCAGATCAAGTCGTAAAGCCGAAACTCATCACGGCCAAGCGCTGCTTTTAATTGATCAGGGCGGCGCACCACGCTGGTTGGGCGGATCGCTTCGTGAGCTTCCTGAGCACCTTTAGCCTTGGTTTTGTAGATATTGGGTTTGGCGGGAGCGTACTCTTTACCATACAACTCAGTGATCAGCGTGCGAGCCTCGGTTTGGGCATCAACTGAAACGTTGGTTGAATCGGTACGCATATAAGTAATCAAACCAACTGTGCCATCTTTGCCGCCAATATCGACCCCTTCATACAGTTTTTGCGCCACTTGCATGGTGCGTTTAGAGCTAAACCCAAGCTTGCGGCTGGCTTCTTGTTGCAGGGTACTGGTAATAAATGGTGGTGCTGGCGAGCGGCGTTTATCCTTGCGGGTAACCGTACCAACAAGATAATTTGCCCCTTCTAAAGCGGCTAAAACTGCATCAGCAGTATCTTTGCTGGGAATAGCAAATTTATCGAGCTTTTTGCCATTGCGAGCGTGCAAAATTGCCCGAAAAATATCATGCTTGCCAAGTTTCTTCAGCCCAGTTGGGGATAAATCGACCTCAATTGTCCAATATTCTTTGGGCACAAAGATTTCGATTTCGCGCTCACGCTCAACCACCATACGCACGGCAACCGATTGCACCCGCCCAGCCGAAAGCCCGCGTCGCACCTTGGCCCACAAAATTGGTGAAATTTTATAGCCGACCAAGCGATCAAGCACCCGTCGCGCTTGTTGGGCATCGACCAAGTTGGCATCAATTTCGCGTGGGTTACGAATGGCGTGCTGAATCGCATCCTTGGTAATTTCATTAAAGGTAATACGGTAGACCGGCTTACGTTTGCCAATATTGGCTGCTTGTAAAATATGCCAAGCAATCGCCTCACCTTCGCGGTCGTGGTCGGTTGCGAGGTAGATGGCATCAGCAGTCTTGATTTCACGCTTCAATTCGGCAATGAGCTTATCTTTGCCCTCGCTAATTTCATAGACAGGGGTAAAATCATTGTCAATATCAATGCCAATTTTACTCTTGGGCAAATCACGGACATGGCCCATACTCGCCATAACGCGATAGCCAGCACCCAGATATTTTTGAATAGTTTTTGCTTTGGCTGGCGACTCAACAATCACCAATTTATGATCCATAGGGTTTTCCTTAAAAGTTCACACTATGCCACCAACCGACGCATTCAAAACGCGGCGAATCAGTTCAAAGTTGACGTGTACTGGGGCAGCGTCGCTTTAGGTGGCCTCGTTGAGGCACGATCTGGAATTCGTGCGGCGTGAAGTACAGTGCCACAACTATCCACTTCTGTCAACAGGGAGGCAGCAAAAACTATCAAATCCAAAGCACATCAAGCACCATTAAATAAGCCTATTTAACCATAAAACAGCGAAAATCTTAAAAGTGCGAATCGAGGTATAGTCAATAATTCTTAATTTCATCGACCCTATACAAACAACCAATCATCCAAACCCAACAACCGCTCCCCGAATATCCATCTTGACCAAACCTCGATTCATGCGTATAATGACTCGCGTTAAGCCGCATTAGCTCAGTTGGTAGAGCAACCGCCTTGTAAGTGGTAGGTCGTCGGTTCAAGTCCGACATGCGGCTCCAAACATCAAAGCCCTCAGCAGTTTTGCTGAGGGCTTTGGCTTGCCTTGGCTATTCGTCGTTGCCATAGGCATCGAGAAACAGCACTTCATCGGCCCGAACGACGGTTTTGGAACGACGCTGACCATTTTCTTTGTCTTCCCACGAGCGGGTATGCAAGCTACCAACCACCCGCACCCGGCTGCCTTTGTGCAAACGATCTTGGCAAATATCGCCTAAACCATTCCAAGCTTCGATGGTTGTCCATTCAGTGTCGAAGGTTTGTTCGCCTTGTTCATCTTTGCTGCCAAAGCGTTTGGTTGCTACGCTGAAATCACAGACCCCAACTCCCGATGGTAAAAAACGTTGGGTTGGTTCGCCACCCAGCCAGCCGATCAATTCAACGCGATTTACGGTTCCTTTAACGTTCATTGGTGTTCCTCCGGTTTAATGTACTTACTCAGTTGCCCATATCTAGATGCTACGTTTGCGAATTTTTCGGCTAGCCATTAGTCATTGTTTCACTATCCATTTAAGCTAGCCACGGATAGGACTTTTAGCGGCGCATGCTGCGTTGTTGCAGTTCTTGCAACAACGCTCCTGCCTCGTTGACTGACAGATCATCAAGCTGTTGTGCGCCAAAGCGTTGGCGAATTTCAGCGCTTAGATCAACGCCTTGTTGGCCTGCGACCCGTTGCAATGCTGCCAATTGGCGCGTGCTGGCTGGTGGCTCGCTAGCAGTCGAATCGAGCATGTTGCTCGTGGTGCTGCTACTGGCACTAGCGCTGGCCGAGGCACTCGCTTGGCTGGCTGCGGGCTTTTGATCTAATTGCTGCTTCAAGCCATCGATAATTTCCGAAGCTTGGCCCTTGGTCAGGGTTTCGTAGGTTGCGTTGTGTTCTTGCAAGGTTGCTTGCATCTGACCATCGTTAATCGCCAAGGTATTGATCAAATACTCAAGGTAGGAGCGTTGTTTGTCGCTCGCAGGCGAATCGGGGTCGGCGATGCGTGGCGTGGTTGTCGCAGGGTGAGCATCGCGCAAAGCGCTAATTTGCGCCTCAACTGCCGCTTGCTGCGCCCGAAAAATACGCCAGCCAGTTTCAACCGCTTGACTGATTGCTGCATCATCAGCCGTTGGAGGGAGTGCAATTGTTTCTTCAATCGTTATATAATCATCTCCAGAGCGAATTGCAGCGCGGTAGGTGCGGGTAACTAAAGCTTCCTGTTCCATCGTTTGTACTCCAGTTCATCGTTTAATACTCATCCCAGCGTTTTCTATCACGACCCGCTTGGTTTTGAGCTGAGTATAGTTGACGGTTGTGTCAAATAACGTCACAAATCGATCTTGCTGGCCGCGAAACATCATTAAACTATGGAGGATGCTATGTCGAGCTTTCTTGCCGATGATCAAAACCCGATTTTTTATAGTGACACTGGCGGCCAAAAACCCGCAATCATTTTTATCCATGGTTGGACGAGCGCTGGCTCGCACTGGGTTGGCATTACCACCGCCCTGCGCCGTTGGTATCGTTGTATCGCAATCGACTTGCGCGGCCACGGACGCACGCCAGGCCAAGGTGAACTGACGATCAGCCGTTTAGCCAAAGATTTGCATCAATTGATCGAACACCTCAAACTTGATAAACCAACGATCGTCGGCTGGTCAATGGGCGGCCTAACAACCTTTGAATATGCACGGCAATTTGGAGTCGCTAATCTCAAAAGCATTGTGCTGGTCGATCAAACTCCATGTATGCAAACCAGCACAGAATGGACCATGGGTTTGTTCGGAGCCTACACACCCGACCATATCACTAGTATGCGCCAACTGTTTGAGAGCCAACAGCGACGAGTCTTGCGCCGTTTTGCAATGGGTGTTGTGCACCCTAATCGCACCCTGTTGCGCTTTGCCACTTGGTTGACCTCGCCCTATCGCCGCAACTACGATCGTAAGGCGCTCTTGCCGTTGGCCGAAGATATGGCCGACCGCGATTATCGTGATTTGTTGGCAAGTATGGATGTGCCAATTTTGTTGTGTTATGGCTCGCAAAGCTGGCTTTACCCAGGCAAAGTTGGTGAATATTTACATGAGCACTTGCCACAATCAACCTTGATTCACTTTGAACGCAGCGGCCATTGCCCACCATTCGAGGAGCCAGTTAAATTCGTTCGGACACTCTATCAATTTATGCACCAACAACTGCCAACCAGTGCTTAGCAGTTGTAATGAGAGGAGACAAAATGCTGTTTCAACGTTGGTCACGTTATTTTAGCGTGGCAATTTGCTTAATCCTAATCGCTGCCTGTGCCGATCAAAATGCGACAGCGATTCCTGCAACTGCAACAATTAACAAAGCTGGCGAGCAAGCTCGCTCTGATAAAGATGGCGTGAATCAAAATCCAACGAAAACGCCGCGACCCGCTGCCACTGCAACCCCAAGCATCACTGGGCCACATTTCGAGCAAGTTGGCAGCTTGCGACTTAAGCCACCAACTAGCGGTCGCCATGCTGATCTCACGTTGTATAACGATTTGGTGTTGCTTGGTTCGCAGCCTGGCTCATGCCCCGCCGAAAATCAAATTACATTAATTGATGTGAGCGATCCGGCTAATCCAGAGTTGGCAGGCTATTCACCAAGCGTCAAAAATGCCTCGCTCGAAGATATGGATGTGGTGCGGATTGGCGAGCAGGATATTGCGGTCTTGGGGATTCAGCCCTGCCGCGAGGCAACTAAGCCAGGCATTCAAATTTTGGATATCACCGATCCAACTACGCCGCTCGAATTGGCTCGTTTTGAAACCAATCTTGGCGTACATGAACTCGATGTAACAATTACGGCGAGTGGTCAAGCCTTGGCTTTACTTGCTGCGCCCACCAATAACGCTTTTGGCACAACGCCCAAGCCCGAAGATCGTGGCGAATTGTGGATTGTCGATATTAGCGACCCTAGCCAACCAACCATGCTCAGCCGTTGGGGTATTGATCAAAAGCCCGATTGGCAAGTGCTTGATTATGCTGATCGAACGCGTGGTAATTTCCCAGGGATCTTTTTGCATAGCGTGCGGGCCAGCAGCAACAGCCAACGCGCCTATCTCTCGTACTGGGATGGCGGCGTGATTATCTTAGATATTCAAGATCCCAAGCAACCAATCTACCTTGGTCAAACGCCCTATCCAGCGCTGGCCGAGGGCGACGCGCACTCAGTCGTCGATTGGAATGATGGGCAAATGTTGGCCTTGAACAACGAAGATTTTAGCACCGATCAGGCGAAAATTAGCCATCCAGCCTTGGCTGAGCCAGATTATGCCCACGAATTGCCATTTGGTGGCAAACTTGATACACCGCTGAGCGCCAAGGTTCTAGCGCTTGGCCAAGCGTGCGATCCTCAGGCTGAGTATCCTGATTTTCAAGGATTGTTTGTGTTGGCCGAGATGGCAGGCTGTTCGATTGAGCAAAAGCTGCAAATTGCCCAAAACGGCGAGGCCGCAGCGTTGCTGATTTATGCCAATGCGCCATTTGAGGAGCTGCAATTTGGCGATGATGTTGATTTGATCGATGATTTTGATCTGCCGATGTTTACCATTAGCAGCACAACCGCCGCTGCCTTGCTCAGCCAACCTGAGGCTGAAGCGACCATCGAAAGCTATTTTGATGGTGGCGGCGCAATTCAATTCTTTGATCTGAGCAATCCCAGCCAGCCAGTTGAAGTTGGGCGCTACAATACACCAAATTCAATTAATGAGACCTTGCAATCCAACCCAACTGTGCATAATTCCGAGGTGCAAGGCCAATATTTGTATGCTTCGTGGTATCAAGATGGCCTGCGCATGCTCGATATCAGCGATCCAAGTCACCCTCAATCAGTGGCAAGCTGGCCGCTGAACAATTCGCCAAAAGTGGCCTTGTGGGGCGTACAAGTGCGCGATCAATTTGTCTATGTCAGCGATTTCAGTTATGGCTTGTATGTTTTGGAGTTTAAGACCGAGTAACTAAAATATGCTCGCATGGAAAAACCATGCGAGCATATTGATTAACGAGCAACGAACGCAGCTAGAACCGCTTGCAATTGATAAATATTGATCCGACTGTTGAATTGTTTTTGAATTGGCACAGGATTGCCTGAAATCCAAATTTTCAACTCAGCATCGAGATCAAAATGGCCAGCGGTTTCAATGCTAAAGTGGGTAATACTGCGATAAGGAATCGAATGATATTCGACTTTGCTGCCAGTAATGCCCTGTTTATCAACCAAAATCAAGCGTTTATCGGTAAAAATAAAGAAATCGCGAATCAGTTGGTAGGCGCGTTGAACTTGCTCGCCCCATGCCAACAGTTGGGCAAAATCACGCTGGGCTGCTTGCGGATCAACTTCCGAAGCATTGCCCATTAATCCATCAAATAACCCCATAGTTGTTCCTCCTAATTGTGGTTCGCTATGGGGTTATACGCCGCTAGTAGGCGATTGTTGCGCTAGATTAGCGGCCAAGCTCTGGGTCGAATAACTCGCAGCGACCACAATTGGGGCAACAATACAGTTCAAGTCGTTCGCGTTTGATAACTGCACCGACTGCGCCAACCAAAGCTCCTGCCAAACTCAAACCTTCGTGAAAATATTTCACGCCCCGAAATTCAAGCGCCGTATCACAACGAATACACTCGATTTGGCGTTCACCAATGGGGCTAACCAAGGCCAACGAACCATCACGCAGCCAGCCGCAGGTTGAGCATTCAACCCAATCATCATCAACATCAGCACCACAATATGTACAAGCTTGCATCATCAACTCCCTTCAACTCAGAATCTCGACTAACTACCAATGTGGGGTAGAGCCAATTCGGCATAGCCACAATAGCCACAGCCATGCAATTCCAAAATTTGAAAATCCTGGCGAAACGAGCCAAAACGGCCTTGCAAAATATCCAGTGAAGTTGAGCTTTCACGAAATTGCTTGAAGCCCAAAAATGTCATCTGCGCTTGGCAACGGAGGCAGACCAGTTGGCGCACTGTGGGTGGCGGTGGTGCTGGCTGAGGAACGCCCAATGAGCCATCGCGCAACCAGCCACAACTTGGGCACTCTTCCCAATCATCGGCCACATCATCACCACAATACGGGCATTTGAGTGGCTCAAGTGGCAAGGCCAACGAGCCATCACGCAACCAACCACAGGTTTTACATTCTTCCCAATCGTCGGGCACATCGCCGCCACAATAGCTACAGGCTAGCATAAATAATCTCTCACTAGGAATTAGTTTCAAGCAAAAACAATACGCTGAGAGGAATGAGGCGTTGCAGGGGCAAAAGCAACGGCGCAAGCACGAAGCTCACGCCGTTGGATTGATTTAGTTGGAGCCACCAACTTCCAGCGGCATTTCGCTGGCGAGGGTTTCGGTTTCGGTGGTCACTGGTAAACCCAGTTCGTGCCGACGCTGATCGGCTAGGCGGCGCTTTTCGGCGACCATTTCGGGGGTTACATATTGATCAAAGGTGCGCAAGCCCGCCAATTTCAGGCCATGCTTTTTGAACAAGCGATACATCTCCTTGACCCGATCCATTTCGATGTTGCGGCCAAGCGTGTAATCTTCAAATTTGCCATCAAGCGCCAACAAAGCCGTCTCCGAGAGACATGCATAGGCCGTGCCTGGCGGCAAACCAATATCAAAGCCAAAATCCACCTCGCCGGGCAAGGTGATTTCGCCCGATTCAATCACCAACACATCAGGGCGTTTGGCGGCTTCATCTTCTTTGATATCTGGTGGCCGTGCAACATCACACACCACCGCACCTGGCTTCAAGCGCTCAATATCCACAATTTTGGTGTTGAGGGCGGTGGTCGTGGTAACAATTAAGTCGGCGCTGCCAACATAATCATCAGCTTTGGTGGCAATTGTTACTTTGGCGTTGGGTGTTTCAGCCTCGATTTGCTTTTTCAAGGCGATCAAGCGCTCAGGCCGTGGCGCAATTAAGACCACATCGCCAATCGCTTGGGCCAGCAGGCGTGAACAAACTGCGCCAATCGAGCCAGTTGCCCCAATCACCACGGCTGTGCCTTGATCAACCCGCCCGCCCATGAGAATGACCGCTTGTTTGGCGGCTTCAAGGGTTGCGGCCACAGTCAACGAATTGCCTGAGGTGATGCCAATATCGGATTTTTGGGCAACTGTAATGCCAGCATCGCCCACCACCGAAGTAAATGCCCCCAAGCCCATCAGCTTCGCGCCCATGCGCTCGGCCATGCGAGCAGCTTTGATCAAACGGCGATAGGTAAAGGCAGTTGGGCGGCGCATCAATTCGCGGGGCGTAGCACCCAACGTCAGCAAAATACCTTCGATTTCCTTGCCTGTACCAGTCGATTTAATGCCCTTCATCCGCGAGAGATACAATGGTGGCAAGTGAGCCATAGCACGTTCGACCCAACGTTGGGGCACAAATTTAAAAACTTTGAAGCGCGGATCTTTATAAATAAATTTGGTTGAGAGCGGGTGAATCACAAAAGCAAATTTTTCTAACTCTTCGTCGTTGGTCAAACGCTGAATGTGTGGCTCCCAATTGGCATCAGCCGTAATTTGCAAGACCGTGGCTTCATCGAGGGTGCGCTTGCCTGTAACAGCCAAAATCATGGCTTCGAGCACATCTGCCGAAACAAATGGGTGCTCCTCGCTAATTTTGGGCGTGAGCGTAATTAAGGTATGTGCTCCACGCTGGCGCAAATCTTCAATTTCCGCAGGCGATGGATCGTCGGTCAAAATCGTGCGGCCACGCAGATCTTGCGGAGCGTAGCGCCGAATAAAGGCAAAATCGCCCGCTAGCACATCAGCCCAAGCGCAATCTTTTTCGAGGCGGCTATCGTGGGTCGCGCCCTTGCCAATCGGGTGAATCCGCCGATAGGGCTTTTTGGCCAAATCGGGCATGGCAAATTTGGCGTAGCGCTCCAGTTGGCTCAGCGAACTCAGCGTAAAGGGCAAACCATAATGCACCTTGGGGTCAGCAAAACGCAAATCAACGTTATAACCGCTCAACGATTCGGCCAAGGAATAGCGCTCGATCCCCGAAAAAACCAAAACCCGCCGATAGTTGAAGCGGCCTGGTTCACGCGAAACCGCTTGCGCGACTGTCCAACGTTCGAGGGTTGACTTGAGCAACACCCCATCAGCGGTTGGGGTAACTCGTGCTTGATTGACGATCGTATAGGCTTGATTATGTTGATAGCTGGCTTTGCCAACCCGAAAGTTTGCAATTACGCCACCAAGCGCAATTGCATCAACCTTGCCATCGTGCTCACGAATCAACTGCTTGACCCGTTCGACATCGCCATCGGCTCCAATGCGGCGCACCCGTAGCTCTTCGCCCAACAGCGTTGTTGTAAAGCTAAAGTCACGCCGCGAACGTCCGAGCGTGATACAGACTACTTCTTTCATACCTGAATCCTCATTGCAAGCCCAGCGAACCGGAGGTTGATTAATCGCGCTTGAATTTATGTAGTAAAAAGAGTGAAGTGCGGCAATGTGTAGCGCTGATTATAGCCGATGATCGTATGCGAAGGCAATGGATACGAGGGATCAGGAGAACATAGCGCAAAGAAGATGGAACAGAGGGATTCGGGGAAGGAGATTTTAACCACGAAGGACACGAAGAGCACGAAAGTTGAGGAGCCAGGGATCAGGGGCTAGGGGCCAGTTGTTTGATCCACGCAGGACACGAAGGTTAAAATTTTTGTCACAGATTGGATTATTCGCTAGCCCCAGCTACTTCCTGTTTCGCCACTGAATTTCCTGACCCCTGATCCCCGATCACTGGCCCCTACCCCTGATTTTGACTTTTGATTTCTGCCCTTTGCCTTTAACTGCGGCGTACAACCAAACCTAAGGCGAGTAAGGCCATGGCGACAGCCGCCCAAACCCAAGCATAACTTGGTTGGTTACCACTGGTATCAGGCAAGGTAAGTAATAAAATTGTATATTGGTTTTTAATTCTTTTCTGATAGAATAAAATCAACTTTTTATCTTTAATTCCATGAATAAGTATTATGTATACTCAATGATTGATAATTGTAAAATATATGAGGTAATAACCCGTTGATTCTATACCAAATACCATTGCAGATTAAGCAGTAGGAGAGGTTAATATGAAGAGTTTGCCTAAAAAAACCGTTGGCGCATGGCTAGTTCACCATTCTTCAAAACTTCAACAGATTTCGAATGTCACATCATTTGATTCCATTGCTTTGGCAGGAAAAGCAGGATTGCTCTTATCTGCTTTATGTGAATCAGAGAGCCAAAGCACACTTTCAAAGGAAAAAGTAGATATTTTAGCTCGCAGCGCAGGTATTAGCCCTATATTGGAGCTTCCTACACTATTAAATAAGCTGGAAAACCAAAGGTTAATAAGTGTTAGTAGTAAAGGTGATACAGAAACTCTTGGTTTAACAACATCAGCTGTATTACAACATACTCATGATATATTTATTTCATCAAATCCTCAAAAAGAAGAATTTATTGCAATAGATATTGCAGAAAAAACATCCCAGCATCCTTGTCAAAGTAGTTTATTAAAAGAGTATATAAGTGATATATATGAAACAACAAATTTAATAACTGAAGAAATATTTTCCCAATCTGAGGAGATTGGATTTATTGATCATGAAGAATTAGATGATAAAAAAATCTACTTCAATGGCAATCTTTTTAGAACAAATGATCCACAAAAAATGTTATCAATTGTAAGTTCATTGAATAGTCAAGATGCAGCCTGTATAAATCAAATCAATCAAGAACTAGATATGAAGGTTGTAATATCTTATGATGATGCAAAAAAAATATTAGGTGATATACTTTTAACCAAAGTTTTATCAATAGGATTATTTGATGTCAATAGTGTAAGCAATGATATATCAGAACATTATTTTATTACGAAACCATCCTCTTTTGGAAAATATGGAAATCCTTTACAAGATGATGCGTTAGATTTAGTAAAAGCATTTGTTACTTCTCTCCATTATGGTATAAACTATAGCGGTAATAATAGAGGAAGAATTACTATGCTACCGCAATTAATGAAGAAGTTGATAGCCGGGGAGTGGGTTGGGCCAGCTACAGCCATCGGGCAGGATTATAAGATTCTTGAATTAAAACGAGTCATAGAGGTAAAATCACTAAACAATAATCTATATTCTATGAGATTACTAAAAAAGGAGGTAGGTGAGTTAGCATTACAAGCACTCCAAGAAGGTGATATAAGTGAGGCTTCGTTACCAAATTTTGGTAGTGCAAAATTGATAAAATATCATAGTCCTGAGTATAATCGTGAAATTATAAGAAAAAATCAATCGCATCAAAGTAGAAATTCTATTGTCAATATGTTAAGAACTTTAAGGAGTAAATAATGAATATTAATAAAGGTTATATTATGGAAGAAAATTTAAGACAATACTTTAGAGAATTAGGTTATTTTGTTGTTAGAGGCGTAAATTTCAGATACGAAGGTTTTGATGTAACCGATATTGATTTATGGTTATATATGAAACAATCAACATTGACTAGAGAAAGAATAAATGTTGACATAAAGAACAAAAAAACCCCTCAAGCAATAGAAAGAATATTTTGGAATAAAGGATTACAAATTGCTCTAGGTTTAGAAAAATGTATGATTGCTACCACTGATGAGCGTCCCTCAGTGAATAATTTCGGCATAGATAATGATGTAATTGTTTTAGATGGAAGTTTTCTTTCACGACTGTCAAAAATACCGCTAGATCCTTATCGTTTAATAGAAGAGGATTTCATACAAGTTATAGATATAGATGATAAAGGAAAAAATAGTGTTTTTTGGAGAAAAAGAATAAATGAATCAAAGAGTTTACTCCTAACCCAACTAGATTATAGTGGATGTAATTATTGGCTTGGTGAAATATATTTTTTCGCAAACCAAATAATTATATCTCATCAAAGAAGAGAATCTGCATGTAGAATAATGTATCTATTAATATCATACCTTCTTATAGGAATAGATTTTATATATAAAGATTTATCCTCTTTAGATTCTCAAACAAGAATAAATATCTTAAATAATGGATTTCTACATGGATCTTTGGGAGAAAATGGAACAAAAAAAATCGTAGAGATGGCATTACAACTTATTAGGGATTATATGCCACAAAATACAGGTAGCATATCTTCATTAAAAAGGAACTTAGAAGAGGTATATAGCTCTATACCAGTTAATATATTAAGCGATTACTTTAGTAAAAGTGATATTGTTAAAAATCTTTTTAATCTAGCAATTAGTTTTGAAAAACTAGCTTACAATAAAACCTTTTATCCATTACCATCAATCGATAATGATTTACAGTCAATAATAGGTGTAATTCTTGATTTCTATAATATAGAAAGAAGAACATTATTTGAGGCTTTCGAATAGGGTATGGATTTAAACCATACCCTAAATCTACATATATTATCGCTGGCGTACAACCAAACCTAAGGCGAGCAAGGCCATGGCGACAGCCGCCCAAACCCAAGCATAGCTTGGTTGGTTGCCACTAGTATCAGGCAAGGTAATTGGCACCCCTGGCGCTGGAGTGGCAGTTGGAACTGCTGGCACTGGTGTAGCAGTTGGTTGGCTGGCAGCGCCAAAATAGTGGGCATACAAATCGGGCACAAGGGTAAAGTTGACTTTATTGATCACCGCTGGATCAATTGTGCCAGCATTTTTGACTGATTCAGCGATCAAATCGCGAATTTCGCTGGTCGATTGATAGACAATTTTGCCTTCGCGGAACATAGCAAAACCACCGCCACCACCAGCCCGATAGTTGTTGATTGCGATGCGCAGCGTTTGCTCAGGCGTAATATCAACCCCATTTAATTGCAATTTGGTCACGCGCTGGCCAGCTGGCTTGGTCAAATCGTAGCTATATTCGATGTCGGTGTACAAATCCCAGTTGTAATCGCGGGCGTTATCGTTGACCACCGCCTTGGGATCGCTGGGCAAGGCATTGGGGTCAAGCTGGCGGAAATATTCGGCGTTACGCTCCAAAGCGCGGCGCAAAATATCACCATTAATTTCCATCACATACAGCGTGTTATCGTAAATATAGATGCTGTAGGCATCGCGCAGGGTAATTTGGCCCGCCGGAATCATGCCGCCATCGGTGAAAATCGCCGCCAACGAGAGATCAACGGGGTAGCCAGCATCAGCAGCAGCTTGCTTTTGCACATTGTTGATCAAATCGGCCAACGCGCTATCACGATAACGCGCCTTGGGGCCACCAGCAAATTCGGCGCTAGCCGTACCAACTGGTTGGCTGATGTAGCTCAAGGTTTGATCGTGATACGGTTGTATCAGCGCTTTAATCTCTTGATCTTCAGCAACATTGGTAACTGAAAGTGTGGTTGAATCTTTGTTAACTACATTCCAGCCATCACCATTTTTTTCGACCGTAATCGTCACCTTGCTCAAATTACGGCCCCAATATGAAGGCTCAGTTAAGAGAACACCATTAATCAGCGCCTTGGGAACATTCAAGTGCGAATGGCCAGTCAAAATGGCATCAATTCCAGGTACTTCTTGGGCGAGTTTAATTGAAACATTTTCGCCAGGCAACGAACCAGTATCGCGCCAAGTGTTATGGTCAGTCAGCCAAGCTTCTGGTTTCGTAGCATCAGCAGGCTGTTTTTCCCAACCAATATGTTGGATCACCACCACAAGGTTTGCGCCTTCGGCCCGCATTTGGGGCACATATTGCTTAGCCATTTCAACCGGATCGGCGAATTGCAGACCAGCGATGTTGGCGGGTTTTTCCCATGTTGGCACTGCTGGCGTGGTCAAGGCCAACAAACCTACCTTCACGCCATTCACATCTTTGATCACATAAGGCTTGAAGGCTTCGCTGCCATCGCTTTTACGAGTATTGGCACTCATAACTGGGTATTGGGCTTGGCTAGTATAGCGATTCAAGACATCCAAGCCATAGTTAAATTCGTGGTTGCCCAAAGCGGCTGCATCATATTTCAGCATATTAAAGACCGCCGCCATTGGATGCGCGGCATTTTTGTCGATAACATTGTAATAATAGGTTAGTGGTGAGCCTTGAATCGTATCGCCGCTATCAACTAACAATAAGTTTGGATCGATCGCTCGTTCTTGTTTGATCAAACTTGCAACCTTGGTCATACCCCATTCGGCAGGCTTATTGGTGTAGTAATCCCAAGCCATCAAATTGCCGTGGATATCGCTAGTTTCCAAAATAGTGACCGTGCGTTGCTCATTTTGGGCACTTACAACCCCACTCTGCAAGCCGAGCGGAGCCAAAACAGCCACCAATAGCAACAACGCGAACGCACGTAGCAAACGCATAATTCATCCTCCTACAAACACTAATATGCTGGATGTTCGATCCAAGCATATAGTGCTATAATACGCCGCTCCGTAGATTCGGTCAAAAATATTAAGTTTTATTCAACTAGGGGGCAATTGCTGATTAAGTAGTTGGTTGATGCAAAACTCCCAATAAATCCCATGGATCAGGATCATGCCATATATGCCAGATAACCGAGCCGATTTGAATCATTGCTGGAATAATTAATCCACCAACATACATACTTACGACGACTAATTCTGCACCCATGGGTGGCTGCACAAATGGTCGATAGAGATAGACACCAATCAATAACAGCATACCAATAATTCCACAAATGATGGTTAACTGTTTCCTATTCGTATCGCCAATCAGTTTTATACAAAACGTTGTCAAAACTATATGCGTGGTTACTACAACTAACCCGACTGGAATATACAGATACATACAATAAATAAACATAAATATTGATAGGATATATTTATTTACATAGACCATTAAAAATCCTATAGGAATCGATGTAATTAATGAAATGATTAGTGTATTTTTTAATATAAATCGAATAAGTGATTTTGTTTTTAATTGTTGTTTCTGTTGAGGAATAGCATACATTGAAACACCTCTTAGCAAATTGATCACACCCAGCATAGCTCAAAAATATCTCTAATAAAACAAAAATTGTGCAACAAAACTGTTACACAATCATCGTCATAGGGTTATGCTAGCAATCAGCTAAACATCAAGATCGAGCATTTTGCGCAGTTGTTCGCGGCGTTTGGGCTTGCGGCGTGGCCGATAGAAGGGATCGCTGGCTTGGAGTTCGCGTTTGGTTTGCTGCGAACGGCCATTGACCAAGCCCCGCACATAGGCAGTCAGATCAGCCAACGAAGCCGCTTTATCAGCGAGCGATAAAATCCAGCCTTCGCGAGTCATCGGGGCCGGGCCGATTGGGTACATATGGCCAATAATTGCTTGGCAGACTGCGAAATCTTCGCCCTGTTCTTCGGCCCAACGCGCAGCCACCGCCCCATGATTTTCCAGCGTGCCATAGCGTGAATCGATATCGTGAAGCAAGGCAGCACGAGTGCAAACCCGCACATCGGCCTTGAGCAAACGAGCAATTCGGTAGGAATAGCGCGTAACCCGCATCAAATGTTCGTATTTAGCAATCCCATGGTGCAAATGGCTGCGGGTTTCCAGCACCTTGGGATGGGCAAGTAAATCCTCAATCAAATCATCCATCGTTCTTTCCTCCTGGCCGATTCAATTGATTTGGTCAATCGTGATCACCATATCACAAACTGTACCATGCCCAACTTTTTATTGTCAACCTATTTTTAGAGGGCAGGGTTCAGGGACGAGGGGCCAGATTTTAATCCACAAGGAGTACGAAGGAAACGAAGAACTGAAACCGCGAAGGACGCAAAGAGCGCGAAGCTTATTTTTTAGCCACAGATTGCCACAGATTGTTGTAATTATTCTGCTAGCCCCAGCTACTTCCTATTTCGCCAACAAATTTCCTGACCCCTGATCCCCGATCCCTAGCCCCTACATCACTCTGCGTTAGGGATTAGCTCTTTTGCCTTTTGATTTCTGACTATGTTCTATGCTCTATGTTCTATGTTCTTCGCCTATGCTACAATAGCGCTCACGACCAACGGAGGCACTATGTCGCTGCTTGCTTTTCATCAACTAGAATCGCCAGAACGCCCGTTGTTGCAACGCCCACCATGGCGCTATGGCTTGGCAATCGCGCTAACAATGCTCTGCGCTTTGGCCATGATTTTGTGGGGCACAACGTTTACCAGCCAAGCAACCCAAGGAGTGGTAACTGAGGTTGGTTCGTGGGTTGTGTTTACTGGAGTTTTCTGTTGGTTGGCATGGTTTCGCCAGCCGTATGTCAAACGCCGCACCATGTTAACCTTTGGCTTATGGGCGGCAGTGGCCATTACGGTTAATCTAGCAGCCAAGCATGGGCTAAATCAACATTTTTTGGCGCTTGGCTTGGCCAATTCGCCACGCTTATATTGGGCAGGCCTCTTTTTTATTCCACCAATCCTGCTATTTTGGTATGCTCAGCGCGATCAGCAATTGCAAAATCATGGCTTGCACCTGCGTAAATGGCCCGATCAAGTGTTAATTGGCTTGCTTGCAGGTATTTTCATTTCGCTGCACTTTTTCTCGACGATTCGATTTAGCGGGATTGTCGGGCTCAGCATTAAACCGTGGCAATATATGTTTTGGTCGCTGGGCTACGAGGTGTTTCAATCGCTGGGCGAAGAATTATTTTTTCGCGGCGTGCTCTTGCGTTCGCTGCAAAATGTGTATAAACTCAACTTCTGGCAAGCAACCGCCATCACCACCATCGCCAATTTGAGCATCTACCTCATCCGCAGCCAATGGCAAAATCCGATTCAATTGGCTGGGGTAGTAATTTATTTGTCGATGATTTCGATTGCCGCTTCGCTGCTGTTTCGGCGTTATCAAAGCGTCGTGCCAGGCTACCTTTGCAATATTGTATTTAGTTTTAGTGCAATTTTACGCGCATGAATCGTGCTCGCCGCCATCGCGATGTGATTAGCATCAGCCTGTTGCTCTCGGTCATTACAATTGTGATGTACCTTGGTGAGGGGCGTTGGGCGGCTGCGCCTGCGTTACGCTATCTCTATTTGATTCCAATTGCCCAAGCTGCGATGGGTTTTGGCTTAATGGGCAGCATGGCCGTAGCGATTTTGGCTGATCTGCTGTTTGCGCCGTTGGTTGCCACAGCATTGGCCAAATATGGGATGTTTGGTGCTCCCACGGTTGAAATTATTGTGACCCTGGTTTTGATGCCGGTCTTGGCCTATTTTGCGGGCAGCGGTTGGGGTCGGCTTAGTCGTCAGCGCGAACTTTACCAATTTTTGAGCCGCATGGGCGATTTATTTGGCCGTTCGCTACCCCGCGATCAACTGCTCGCCGAGATTTTGCAAGAGGGCGGCACGCTGATCGATGCTCAGGGCGGTGAGATTATTTTGCTTGAGCAAGGCCAAGCACGAATTGCCGCTAGCTGGGGGATTGAAGCCCAAGCTACTGCCGCCTACCAAACCAGCCTCGCAGCCTATATTTTAAAACGCAATGAGCCATGGTCAGCCACCAGCCTCGAAAATAACAGCGATTTTCAGCGCGTCGGTTTTGGTCAACGGATTGATGCTGCTCTAGCTGTGCCGTTACGCTTAGAAGGCAAGCCGATTGGCCTGTTGGCGTTCTACAATCGGCCTGGTGGGTTCAGCAAACAAGAGCAAGCCACAGTCGAGGCGATGGGCAGCAAAGTCGAAGTTGTGCTCGAGAATTTTCGCCAAGTCGAGGAGCGCTCTGAACGTGCCCGCTTGCAGCGCGAGTTTGATTTGGCGGCTGAGGTGCAGCAACGCTTTTTGCCCCAGCAATTGCCAGCAATCAGCGGCTATGAAATTGCTGGTTTTACCCAGCCAGCCCGTGAAGTTGGCGGCGATTTCTTCAATGTGCTCAGTTTGCCTGATGGCCGTTGGTATATTGCGGTTGGCGATGTGTCGGGCAAGGGCGTGGTTGGGGCATTTTTCATGGCCATCGCCATGAGCGTAATCGATTTACATTTGCAAGAGGGTCAAGTAACCACCCAACTAAGCCTAGCCAATCGGCTTAATCCGTTGTTTTATCGGCGTATGGCCCAACAAAAAATCAATACCGGTTTGGCCTATGCCTTGCTTGATGCTAAAACTGGCCATATGCAGTTGGGCAACGCTGGCTTGATTGCGCCGTTGCATGTGCGCAAAAATGGCGAATGCGATTATCTCGATTTGACAGGCTTTCCTTTGGGCGCGGTGGCGCAAGCTGAATATAACGAATCGGTGCTAGAGCTTCAGGCTGGTGAAAGTTTGATTTTTATCAGCGATGGCGTGGTCGAAGCTGCCAACCATGATCGCGAATTATTTGGCTTGAATCGGCTGCGCAACTTGATTAGTATGCTCAGCCAACGTCCGGCCTCGCAGTTGGTGAGCGAAATTATGAACGCCGCCAATCGCTGGAGCGACGGCCAATACCAAGATGATATGACCGTCGTCGTGCTCCGCCGGATCTAATGTCCGCGATCTTCTTCTAAAGCTCGTTGTAATTCCTCAATCAAGCCCAAAGGCGCTAAACGAACTCCCAACAAATTGCTGACCTCAGCTGGATCGGCACGGAGCAATTGATCGATGCTACTAAATTGTTCGGCTAAGGCTTGAGCCAAGCGTTCACTGACAAATTCGTAGCGCAGAAAATCGGCGGCAGTTAGGCGACGAGCGGCTTGAGCAAGATTTAGTTCCTGCAATGCCCGCTGTAATGCCTCGCCCCGCACACCCAAATCATACACCACATCAATTGCCGGAATCGCCAATGGCTCGGTTTCAGCTGAACGCAAGGCGATAATTGGCACCTGCGGCGCAATCGCCCACACAGCTCCCAACGCCAACAAACTAGCCTGAGCTGGCTCACTCGCATCAATCACAATACAGGCCGCATGTTTGATGCTCTGCAAACTATGTTCAGTCAACGAAACTGCTGCGTCAATCCCAACAATCCGCAAAAAGAAGGGTGCGCTTTCCAGCACATAGCGTAATTCTTGGTTAACTTGGTTATTGCCCAAGGTGTTGATCAACAGGGCGTATGGGGCAACGGTAACTTGTGGTACATCAACCGCATTGGTTGTGCCAGTGATTGCATTCATCAAGGCGCTGGCAACCCGGTTGTTGGCATCGAAAATTTGCTTGGCATGCTCAGGCTTGACGATCCGCTGCGCACCTTGGGCACTTAACATCAGTGCATTGTTATAGAGAAAAATCAAAACATCGCGCATTTGCGGGTCAGCATACTGGTTTAATTGCGCGACTTGGTTAATCACTGGATTGCGGGCATTCAAATAAAGCATGCCTTTGCTGGCGATATGTTTGCGCTCGGCTTTGCGCTCATCAACCATTGCTCGTAGCAATTGCTTAATCGATGGGCTCAAATTTGGGTCGGCCAGCAGGGTGTCAACTTGTTCGTTCGTTTCGGAATTCTCAGAAAAGATCAACACCGCTGGAATCGATTCGGGCAAATATTGGGCAACTTGGGCTTCAACACCCATTTCGGCGTAGCGCTCCTCAAGCTCCAACCACCGTTCATCTTTGTTGGGCATGGCTTCGAAAATGAAATCGCCGCCAACATCCAAACGGCGTAGGCCAATGTTGGGGGTTAATTCAGCGTAACGGCGCAAAAATGGCTCATCGGGGAAATATTGGCCGTCAATCACCCGCAAGCCCTTGGCCGCAAACAACACCGCATGTTGTCCAATCCCGCCTGGGGTGGTGAAATAGAATAACAAGCGTTGATGTGGGTCGTCGTTGTTGGTGCCACTACGCGAAAGCTGCGATTGCTCAAAATAACGTGGCAAATTCATGCGCCCTGCATCGGTATCAAACAACACAATATCTTTGATCCGAATAAACAATTCATCGGAAATTAACGCCCACGATTTGATTACGCGGTTGTGTTGAGTAACAACCTCGCGGAATAAACGCTGATCATTGAGCGCCAGTTGTTCAAGATAATTTAAAATAACTTGCCCTAGGGTGTGTTGGACTCGCTCGAAATATTCATCGCGACGCAAAGCCTCGCGTGAGGTTGTTTCGCGTAAATTGGGGCTTTCAACCACACCCTTAACGAATTTAGCCCACTCTGGCAGTAGGCTACGCTCACCGCGACAGACAAACATCCGCCGCACATAGATAATCAAATCGCCATGTTCACGGACATTCAAATACAACTGCTTGGGAATAAACAGCACGCCACCGAGTTTAAACGCGCCGTCATCTTCCTCAATATTTAGCGGAATCACCGCCAATACTGATTCACTAGGATATAGCTCGTTCAAATAGCGAATATACTCGCTTTCACTCGCTTCGCTATGCCATGGCGCTTGCATCACATTGACTGGGCGTGGCGAAGGGTCAAGGTAAATCGGCACACTCAGCAAATCAGCAAACAGCCGAATCAAACGACTCAGCTCATCTTCACGCAGCAAATGTACTTGGCTTGGCTTGATCGCCACGGTGACGGTTGTGCCAGCCGTCGGGCGGGTGGTTTGACCCATCCGGTAAGATTGCTCGCCGCTACATTCCCACCAAACTGCTGATTCGCCTTCGCTGCGAAACGAACGGGTAACAAATTCAATCCGTTCGCCGATGATAAAGGCTGCCAGCATGCCCAAGCCAAAGCGACCGATCAAGCGTTCGGCCAAGCTGCGCTCACCGATCGCCTCAAGTCGCGAACGCACAGCATCGGTGTTGCTGGCCCCAATTACTGAGAGAAATTGCTCAACTTCGGCTTCGGTCATACCTGCGCCGTTATCTTCGATCGTCAAGCTGCGGCCAAAGGGATCATAACGCACATGAATTTCGGGCAATGGAGCATTCGGATCATCGGCTTGGCGCACAAGGCAGGTATCGTGAGCATTTTGTAGCAATTCGCGAATCGCCACATGCGGATCGGCATATAAACTTTCGCCCAGCGTCCGAATCACTCCAGGCACATTAATCGTCATTTGACCTTGGCGAATTCCATATGGTCGTTGCATAACAACTCCTTAGCGTTGAGCCAGCGCCAGTTCGAGCAGCGAAGTTTGAGCTTTTTGCACTGCCTCACCCAGTTCGGGTGTGAGTTCGACCCCACTGGAAAGCAAGGCATAGCCCCACAAGGCTCGGATAACCGTTGCCCAAGTTGGATCGTTGGGTTGACCATCGCGCAATTGTTGAATTAATGGATTGAGCGTGTTGACACATAATACATAATCATCGCTACGATTTCGCCCGACCGATTGCACAAAACTGAGCAAACTTCCACTACCTTTCAACAGGCTATCCACAACTTGTTCACGTTTGTAGTCGCTGGAGCGCATGGCTAAGGCCATCAAATGGCTTGGTTCAAAGCGCACCGCATAGACTTGCATGCCCAATTGTTCACAGTGTTGTTCTAATTTTCGCCATTGCTGGTCGCTTTCGGCTTCGATCAACTCGGCAATCCCAGCGGTAAGTGGCTGAAAGCTCACGCCATGGCGCAAGCTACAATATTTCTTCAAAAATTTTTCTTCGATTGAATTGATATGGAGAACTGGTACACCACGCGCCCCAACAATTGCCCGTTGCTGAGCACTTGGTGGTAAATCATTCAGCACATAAAAAATTGTGCGCTCGTCGGCCCCGCGCACTGGAATTCGCTCAAGATAGCGCGTTAACGTAATTGGGCCAATATCGCTCTCGAAGCTGAGCAAATCGGCGACCGCAGCAAAAAACTGACTATCATTGACCGCTGCCTGTTTGATGCCACTATTATATTGTTTGACCACTTGCACAAAGGTGGCTGGTTCGCGCTGAGCCAAGCGAATTAAGAATGAGCGCACCGCCTCAACCAAAGCTTCGCGCAAAGCCCGATAGTTAGGGCGCTCGATCATAAAACCTTCGCGGCTGGCAACTAACTCGAGCAATGGTGCATCAATAATCCCACAGATAAACGTCGCCCAATCGGGCAGCAATTGCAAATCTTGGCAAACATACATCCGTCGCTGAAATACATCAAGGCTGCGCGGGCGAATGGCTAAATTGGCCTGCAAGGGCATAATTGCCAAAACCCCAACGCATTCAGCTTGCTGCTGTTTGATCGCGATTGGCTCGACCGCCAAAGGCACAACCCCATACCGATGCTTCACGTAGTCGATGTATTCGTGTTCCGAAGCATCCAAATGCCAAGGAGCATGCATGCGGTTGATCGGGCGAGCGTCGTCGCCGAGATAGACCGGAAATTGAATAAAATCGGCATAGCGAATAATCGTTGCGCGGAGCGTCGTTTCATCGAGCAAATTATAAAAAGCTGGCTCTAACTCAATTGTGACGGTTGTGCCAATCTGCTGGCGGGTGCCCAATTCAAGGCTATAATCGGCGCTACCCTGCGAACGCCACAAAACTGCTTGCTCGCTGCCTTCGGCCAAGGTATCGACGGTTACTTGATGACCAATCACAAAGGTGGAGAGAAAGCCAATCCCAAATTGACCAATCAACATCTGCGCAGCATTTTGATCGGCGGTTGAAAATTTGATTTGGCGAGTTTGGCTAGCGCCAATCGTTGCCAAATAGCGCACCACATCATCGCGAGCCATACCTGTGCCATTATCTTCCACCACCAATAAACGCTTGGTTGGGTCGATGCGCACATGAATTGCTGGCTGAAAAATGCCTTGCTGAGCCAACCGCCGCACACACGAATCGCTAGCATTCTGAATCAACTCACGAATCGCAACGTGTGGGTCGCTATACAAATTTTCGGCCAGCAAACGAATCAGATGTTCAAAATCAACTTGAAATGTTCCAGTACTCATCACTCAGCGCTTTCCGATTAGACGATCAAACCATGAGCCTTGTTTGGTTGCCGATTTTGGTGGCTGTTGTTGCTTGGTTAGGGTTTCAATCCACTCGCGGGCCTCTTTTTGGCGGTGCTCAAGCTGTTGGGTTTGGGCAAACTGGTAGGCCTCATTGGCAAAATACCAGGCTTCATCAGGGCGATTTAATGCGTGCAAAGCTCGCACATTCGCCAACAACGCCCAAGCCTCATCGCGGGCATTCAATCGTTTACGGGCTAATTCAAGGGCTTCGCGTGAAAATTCGAGTGCTTGCTCGCCCATCTTTAATTGCAAGGCAACTTCGGCTCGCCACATCGTAGCATCATGGTGGTCGCTGGCTGAATCGTAGGCCAAGGCACTAGCAACATTTTCGCTAAACAAATCAAATGCTGCCTGAAGATTGCCTTGTTGATAGTGGAGATGGGCCAAATAGCGACGAGCAGTGATCATCCACGCTGGGTTGCCTTCACGCTGCGCATATTCAAAAGACAGCAAACCATAGCGCAAGGCTTCGGCAGGCTCCTCGCGATGGGTATGCAAGCGTTGCAGCACCCGATAAAAGACATAGCGGTAGAAATCAGCGGAGTAGGTATCGTGGCGAATCAGGCCTAAGCCTTGTTGGGCATATTGCAACGCATCATCATACTCTTGCATGGTGATGGCATTGCTTGCCAACAAGCGTAGACAATCGAGTTGCCAAGCAGTGGTATTGCGGGCTTGGGCTTGCTGCAAACAATCGAGCAACAAGGTTTTAATTTCGCCCCAACGTCCTTTCAAATCAAGGTCGATCAGGGCACTGCACAGCCGAATTGTGGCAACTAATTCATAGTGTGGTTCGCGCAATTGGCGTGCCCGCGCCAACATCGTGGTTGCCACCTCAAGCGCCTGCTGGCTCTGATCCAAGTTCATCAGGGCTGCGGTGAGCTTTTGGTAGCACAGCAATTCGTTATCGCCATCGGATTCTTGACGTGCGGCGACAATTCCCTGCTCCAACAAACTCGCAGCGCTGCGAAACTGACCTTGCCGAAAAAGCTGAGTTGCTTGATTACAAAGATCGGCAGCGTAACCCATCGCACCAACCTCCCGCCATTGGACAACCTGAGACCAGCATGCGGTAGGGGCTTGCTGGCCTCATTGTCGGTTTAGTATTGAATTTGGGCGTAAAATGGCCGATCGCCAAGTTTTTCGCGCCCACCTAAAAAGGTCAATTCAATTAAAAAAGCTGCCTCAACCACCTCAGCCCCGAGTTGGTTGAGCAAATCGCAGGCCGCGACCACGGTTCCCCCAGTTGCCAAGAGATCATCGACAACCACAACCCGATCGCCAGCTTGCAAGGCATCGTTATGAATTTCCAAGCGATTGGTGCCATATTCCAAGCTATAATCTACGCCGATGGTTTGGGCTGGCAATTTGCCTGGTTTACGAATTGGCACAAAGCCAATCCCCAAACGTAATGCCAAAGGCGCACCAAAAATAAAACCACGTGATTCAATCCCGACAATCGCTTGTAATTGTTGGTTAGCATAGCGCTGAGCGAATTGCTCAATCGCTGCATCGAAAGCTTGAGCATTGCCCAACAACGGCGTAATATCTTTAAACTGAACCCCAGGAATTGGAAAATCGGGGATATTGCGAACAAACTGGGTTAAATCGAGGCTCATTCAATAATTTCCTTGGCCGCACCTGGCCCAGCTTCAATATAACGGCGAGCAGCAGCCACTAATTGGGTTAGCCGACCATCAACAATCTTGCGCCATTCGGCTGATTCTTGATCAGTTAAAGCACCGCCCCCATAATGCAACTCCATGGCTAGCTCCCAGCCACGGCGCAAAGCAAACTTTTCGATAATCGCCTGACGATCTTCGGGCCAGCGTTTGATATAGCGTTGAAAGGCCGTCACTAATTTTTTGGAGCCATCAGCGTTGAGTGCGGGCAAGTCGAAATAGTTGTTATTGGCATCTTCCGGCGCAGGGCTTTTGGCGCTCGAAAAGTAAATTGTTTGGGTGGTAAAACAATAGCGTGCCTGACCTGCCTTCTCATAATCGCCGGGATTGCTGGCAATTGCCCCAATCAACATGCGATCAGTGATTGTCATAGGCTACTCCTGTCTGGATTGTGCTATATCGAGTCTAGCATAGCCAACCCGCCATCGCAAGTTAGCGACCATGGCGCGTCAGCAGGCCGCCTGAATCGTAATAGCTTCAGCTACTAGCGCAGTACGAACGGCTTGAGCAAAAGCCAGTGCTTGCGGGGTATCGCTATGCAAACACAAACTTTGCACGGTTAACTTAATTGGTAGTTTAGTATAACTTGGAAATGGCATGCCTTTGGCAAGCGCTAAAGCCTGTTGGAGTGCCACATTCGGCTCATGATGCACAGCTCCAGCCAAGCTGCGCGACCGCAAGCGACCATCAATTTCGTAAGCTCGGTCGATAAAGCCTTCGGCGATTGTGCCCAAGCCCGCCGCTGCCGCTTGTTCGAGCAACGAGCTACCCGCCAAACCCATCAGTGCAAGGCTTGGATCGATCTGTTGAATCGTTGTAATCAGCAGTTGCGCTAAATCAGAATCAATCGCAGCCTGATTATATAAAGCTCCATGGGGTTTAACATAGCGTACCTTAGTCCCTTGCTCGCTCGCCAAACGTTGTAACTGTGTAATTTGCCCGATCAAGCTAGCTTGCAGTTGGCTTGGCTCAAGTTCAATCCCCACCCGCCCAAATTGCTCCCGATCAGGGTAGCTGGGGTGTGCTCCGACACAAACGTTGTGTTGCTGAGCCAAATTCAAGGCCGTTCGCATGCTTGCTTGATCGCCAGCATGGCCGCCACAAGCAATATTGCACGACGAAAGCAACGGCATTAATGCAGCATCAAAATCGCTACCTTCGCCCAAATCGGCATTGAGATCGATGATCATGCCAGCCAATCCTCGGCTAGCGCTTTGGCTCGCAAGCGACCAGCCAAATTTGAGCGCACCACATTACTATCCACGCCTTTGGATGGCAACCAAAAACGGGTTTCCACAATCAGGCCATCAGCTTTAACTGCGGTAATCAGCACTTCGGCAGCAGGTTTTTCGAGCACATGCTCGGTTGTTCTAGCTATTTCAGCTAAGCCCTGTACAACTGGGGCAGAATCCACATCGCGTTTGAGGGTCAACTCAACACTATGGCGACGCTGCACATATCGAGTTAAATTGGTAATTGTACCAGTGTAAATCGTGGCATTCGGAACCATTACCTCGCGCCCATCGGCAGTGCGCATGGTGGTAGCGCGGATTGCAATATCGGTGACTGTGCCTTCGTCGTTGCCCACTAAAATGCGATCACCCACCCGAAACGGGCGCTGAAACAGCAATAAAATCCCAGCGGCCAAGTTTTTGGTGATGTCTTGCAAGGCAAAACCGATGATCAAGCCGCTTACGCCTAGGCCTGCCACAAACGAAAGCGCCAGTTGGCCCCAGCCCATCACCAGCAGCACAATCACCAAACCAGCCACGATCACCAAAATTCGCACCAAGCGCAGAATCAAGTTTTCAGCTTCGCTGGGTAATTCTACCCGCTTTAATACGCGATTGGTTGCGCTATTGGCTAATCGAATGCCATAGCGTAAGGTGAGCAAAACTACAATTGCCGCTAAAATGCGGGGCAGCACCCGAATTGCAAAATCCTGCGCTTGTTCCGACCACAGATTCCAATCCATACTATAACCCTCATACTTGGCTTATTGCGATTTTGTTGAATAGAGTACGGAGCCATTCGAGGCGCGAATCGTAATATTTTTATAGCCAACATCAGTTAACAAACGCCCAAGCTCTTCGCTGGCTTGTTGCTGCGATTGTGAGAGAATGCCTTTTTCAAGCGCATCTTGGCGCACTTGTTCGCGCAAAGTGTTTTGTGCTTCAACCGTCATATCGGCAATTTCATGCGAACAGCCTGGCAACCATTTGGGCGTATCTTGGGCAATAATTCGGCTGTTTTGGGTATCAAGCTCGTTGCTCAGCAATTCAGCATCGGGCAACACAATTTCAACTGTGGCTTGGTCGGGGTAGCCATCATTGCTCACAATCAAACGTTCTTCGCTAATTTTGCTCAAATCAATGCCCGCTTGGACATTAAAATAGCCCAAATAGGTAATTTCTTCGGTGCATGCCCCTAGCAAGCCATGTTCGCGAATAATCGTTGTATCTTTGGTGAAACTCATCGCGAGGGTTGAAAGCTTGGCTTGGCGTTTGATCGCTTGGAGTACCGTCATACCTGGTTTGATTGTCGAGGTTGGTTGGGCCATCAATCCGTCAAAACCGAGCGATGGTGATAAAAACGCATAGCCAACTGTTCCGATTAGTGCCAACACCAACACCAGCATAAGCATCGTTCGAATTCGCATAGGGTTATCCTCCCCACTATGAAATAGCCTTACGCGCGATTATAGTAGCCGAGATTAAGCCAAAAAACAAAAGAAGCGTCCCACAAATTGTGGAACGCTTCTTGCATTGAACAGGTGTATGAAACAGCAACTAGCGATAAGGCCGCAACGCGCCGTAATAGTGATTGAGCCAGTAGCTGCTATAGATGCTGACTGCACCAACCCCCGAGGCGGGAGTCATCGCATTGACCATCACACCGCCGCCAACATAGATGCCTACGTGGGTGATGCCCGGGCCAGCAGTGCCAGCATAAAACAGCAAGTCGCCTGGTTGCAAGTTGCTCATGCTTCCGATGAAGGTGCCATAAGCGCTGCTATATTGGCCAGCAGCACTGTGGGGCAAGCTCACTCCAACTTGGCGATACAAATACTTGGTCAAGCCGCTGCAATCGAAGCCGCTGCTTGGGCTTTCGCCGCCCCAGCGATAGTTGTAGCCAACATAGGCCCAAGCCATCGAAGCAACGTCGCCGCTAGCAGTACCACCACCGCCGCCACCGCCACCAGCAGGTTGGCTAGGAGTACTCTTTTTGGGTGCAGCAGGCGCAACTGGTAATGAAGGCACATTGGTTGTGAACGGCACACGGCGGAACACAAAGTTGCTTACATCAACGAGATCTTGTGAGATCCAGCCTTTGGTGCCTTTGGCGGTTTGAACCTTGACCCATTCTTTGTAACGAGCCAATAAGGTTAATTCAGCGCCTTTGCTCAGTTTGCCCAATGAATCGAATTTGGTGCTTGGGCCAGAGCGCAAGTTGATGCCTTCATCAGTTGCCCAACCGACCAAATCGGGGTTAGCTGATGGAATCGATTCAGCTTCGGCGATCCGTTCGGCAACGCCAGCTTCAAGATTCAAGAATTCGGCTGAAACCCAACCCACATTGCCTTCGCCAGTTTCAATTTGATACCAGCCTTGATAGCGAGCCAATAATGAAACTTGGCTATCAATCCCCAGCTTTTTCATGCTGATGTAGTCAGTACCAGGGCCATCACGCAAGTTCAAATTATCTTGGGTGATTTTGCCCACTTTGGCTGGTGGTGGGGTTGGAATATTTTGGGCATCAGGCAGGGCATCGATCACCGATTGCTCTAAATCGAGCAAATCAGCGGCGAGCCAACCTTCTTGGCCGCCCTCGGTGCGCACTTGCACCCAATCGGCGTGGCGAGCCATAACGGTTACCTTGGTGCCTGGTTCTAATTTATCAAGACGATCGAATTCAGTGCTTGGGCCGTTGCGCAAGTTGGCAATATCGGCGCTCACCACTGATTCGGGATAGGTCGGGTTGTTATTAACTGGGCGGCCTACTGGAATCACCAACGAATCATCAAAATCGGGGCTGCTAATTGGCCCATCACCAACACCTGGGTCAGGCGTAGCTTCTGAATCATTGAGAGCAGTCAACGGAGCTGGTTCGTTGCGGTGGGTCATGGTCATCAAGCCGAGTGCTGGCCGAACTTGGCGTTCAGCGGTTGGCGATGCGCTGACCAAGAGTGCAGTATCTACCTGAGGTTTAGTGGCATCTTTGTTGACAACTAAACCAACTGGTAAGAGCGAAAGCACCATAAGATGGAGTAGGTAGCGCCGTGGAGCTTTGCGCAGGTACGATGGAACCGCACGAAGTGCAGAAACAGAACGGGCGTTAACGCGCTGGCGTAAACTGGTCGTTCGTAAAAGCGAATTTTCGTTGTTCACAGCCCGCTGCTGGAAGTCTTGGAGATCATGATCTTCTTGGATCAGATCATTCGAGGACTTAGCATCTTGCATGCAGCTGTAACCTCCCTATTATCGAATGCGGCTTAATGATATCGCACCGACAATTAAATAATTAACGTTTATGCATCGTGCAATGCCGAGAGCGAAGTTAACATATTTGTGCCATGTTTGCAAATCTCAGCTATTTTTCAGACTACTGGCTTAAGCTTTTCAGATATTTGTCAGATAGTACTTTTAGGCCATAGTAAAGCCTTAAATCAATGTTTTTATTATCGAATTAGCACATATTTTCTTGAAAGTGGATGAGAAAACTCTAATCATTATGTGATGTTAGGCACAAAGTTGACCATAATTGAGTCAAGAATTTAAGCACTTTTTTACCATTTTTCAGATCTTTATTAATTTTAATTAACTAAGAAATTAAGCTTTTTGGCAACGATTGCGATTAAAAATGGGCCAATTTAAAGGATTTAGCGCCTCTGAATCATCCAAATCTGATCAAACCCTAGGCTTTCTCATAAACCTTAAGCATCTGGGCGGCAAAGTGTTGCCAATTAAATTGGCTGGCTCGTTGTAAACCACGTTGGCGATATTCATTATTCAATTCAGCATCATTTAACATCCGCAACATTGCCATCGCCCAAGCCTCGGTATCGTGTGGCGGCAGCAAAATACCAGCCTCGCCGACAATTTCGGGCATGCTGCTGGTATTCGAAGAAATCACGGGCGTACCACAACTCATCGCTTCTAATGGGGGCAAACCAAAACCTTCATAGGTCGAGGGCCAAACAAATGCACTGGCTCCAGCAAATAGCGCGGCGTTTTCAGCATTCGTGACGCGCCCAGTAAAAATAATATCAGCAGCCAAATCTTCATCAAGAATTGTGGTTTCTAAAGCGGGAAAAAATGGCGAATTAGCCTTAGGACGGCTGCCAGCAATCACTAATTTAATTGGTTGCTCAATTCGGCGACGCACACGCCCAAATGCTCGCAGCAATGTCGTGAGATTTTTGCGTACATCAAAGCCGCCAATATAATAAAAATAGGGCTGAGTAAGATTAAAACGTTGCAAGGTTTGGCTAATCTGTTCATCTGTCTGCGGTTGATAATCAGGTGCAACACCTTCATAAATCGTATGCACGTGTAATGCATTAACGTTCAATACATCAATAATATCATCGCGGGTATGGTCGGAGACTGCCACTAATTGGCGACAACGGCGCACAGCACTCGTCGCGAGGGCAGTATAAGCGCGCATCGCCAACGAGCCACGATATTCAGGTAAAATTAATGGAATAATGTCGTGGACTGTTACCACGGTCGGCACTAATTGGCGACGTGGCGGCGCATAATAGGGTACATGCAACAGATCAACGGCTAAGCGCAAGGCGGCGCGGGGCAACTCAATTTGCTCATACCAAAGTTTGGCTAATTTCGGGTGCAGCTTATCGAACGGCGTTGGCACGCGATCAACCGCAATATGCGGAATTTGGGGAATTTCGGCTTGGGTATAGGCTGGCAAAAACAACACATATTCGTGCTGAAGACCAACATGCGGCAAATGTTCAATTAAATGATGTAAATACTGACCGCTGCCCACCATTGGTTCAGCCCAAAATGTGCCACTAATCCCAATCCGCACGATAGCTACTCCCATTACTGTGCCCAATCAGGCTGCATTATACCAGTGCTCAAGCCAGCCACGGTTATTGGCCAAACATCGCCGCCACCCAAGTAATTAAAAAGATCGAGAAAATCGTGGGGATTGCACTGATTAATGGAAAGATGCTTTGGATAACTTGAAAACTTGCGCGTTTGCCTGCACTGATTTTGCTCAGATCATTTGGATGAATTTCCCATGTCTTGCCTTTGAAACGTTCGCTACGCCGAAGTTCAACCAGCCAGCGCTGGCTCAGCCATTGACCAAAAAACCAATCTTCGGTTAAGCGCACGCCGCGCAACCACCACAACACATTGCCTGCCAAAATCAAGGCAGTTAAAAATAATTGCATCCCGCTCATCGCCATGCTCCAAAAAAACTAAGGCAGTGGCTGATTGTACCACTGCCCAAGCTCAACGCTTACTTATAGCCCATGCGTAATGCACCATCCAAACGAATGGTCTCACCATTTAACATCGGGTTTTCGAGAATATGCTGGGCTAGCATGGCAAACTCCGCCGGATCGCCCAAGCGTGGCGGGAAGGGCACTTGCGCGGCCAAGGTTTGGCGGGCTGGTTCGGGCAAACCTGCCAACAACGGCGTATCGAATGTGCCTGGGGCAATCGTCATCACCCGAATGCCATGCCGCGCCAATTCGCGAGCAGCGGGCAGGGTTAGACCCACAATTGCACCTTTTGAGGCACTATAGGCTACTTGACCAATTTGGCCATCGAAGGCGGCAATTGAGGCGGTGTTGATAATGATCCCGCGTTCGCCAGCCGCATTTGGCTCATTTTGGCTCATACGTTCAGCACCCAAGCGCAAGGCATTAAACACCCCATTTAAGTTAACCTGCATCACCCGATTGAAAAGGTCAAGGCTATGCACGCCATTGCGGCCCAGAATTTTCTCGGCGCTGCCAACGCCGGCACAGCTAATCACCGCTTGCAAACGCCCATTGCTGGCAATCGCCTGATCAAATGCAGCAGCCAGCGACGTTTCATCGGTTACATCACAAGCTATAAATTGGGCATTTGAGCCTAATTCCTTGGCAAGCGCCTCGCCAACCTCAACGTTACGATCGGCAATCACAACCTTGGCTCCAGCGCTATGCAAACGGCGCACAGTTGCCCCGCCCAAGCCTGAAGCCCCACCAGTTACCACCACACTCAAAGCTTGAATTTCCATTGTTGATCCTTATCTAATGGGGATCGGTTGTTGGTTGTTGGGGATCAGTTTTTTAACCACGAAGGACACGAAGACAGGCTATAGACTTTTGGCTATTGGCTATTGGAACACAACAAAACATTCCGCTAGCCTCAAGCCTATAGACCATAACCACTATTGTTCTATGCTCTATTCATCCCCCGATCCCCGACAACCAATCCCCAAGTTATACCCGCTCAATAATCGTGGCGGTCGCTTGACCATGGCCGATACACATCACTTGCAAGCCAAATTGGGCATCGCGGCGTTCAAGTTCGTTGAGCATTTTGCTCATCAAGACTGCGCCAGTTGCGCCCAATGGGTGGCCATGAGCAATCGCGCCGCCGTTGGGATTTACGCGGCTAGGATCAAGCTTGAATTCATGCAACCAAGCCAACACCACCGAAGCAAAAGCCTCGTTGATTTCAACCAGATCAATATCATTAATACTCAAGCCAGCCTTGGCCAAGGCTTTATGTGTCGCAGGAATTACTTCGAGCAGCTGCATACGTGGATCGCCAGCGGCAACCACGCGAGCACGAAATTTAGCACGGGGCTTGAAGCCATCGGCGAGGGCTTGTTCGCGCTCACCAATTAATACAACCGCCGCACCATCGGAAATTTGGCTGGCATTGGCGGCAGTCACCACGCCATCGGCGCGGAATACCGTTTTGAGCGTGCCCATTTTGGCGCGATCAGCCTCGAAGCGAATGCCTTCATCGTAGATTAATTCGTGGGGATTGCCAGTTTTATCGCTGCCAACGATTGGCGCGAGTTGGCGACTGAACCAACCAGCCTTGGTCGCGGCAGCGGCGCGTTGATGGCTCTCAAAGCTCCAATCATCAAGCTCGGTACGCGATAATTGATATTTCTCAGCGATGAGTTCGGCTGATTCGCCTTGGTGTACCAATTGATATTTTTCGTTGATCGCAGGATTGAAGGTGGCAAAATTGCCAGTCACATCGCTAAACATCGGCACGCGGCTCATCGATTCAACCCCGCCAGCGATGGCATAGCTCACGTCGCCTGCGGCAATTGCCTGCGCCGCGAAATGAATCGCCTGTTGAGCCGAGCCACACATGCGGTTGAGGGTTACCGCCGGAACCGTAATTGGCAAATTAGAGAGCATCACGCCCAAACGGCCAATATTCGCGCCTTGCTCACCAGTATTGGTCACGCAACCAGTCACCACATCTTCAATCAGGTTTGGATCGATCCCAGTGCGTTCAATTAAATTGTTGAGCACATGGGCATATAAAACATCGGGGCGCACATCGCGTAGGCTGCCTTGTTGGCGACCAATCGGCGTGCGAACGGCATCAATTAACACTGCTTCAGCCATGAGGCTACCTCCTTGGAGCTACTGACCACCTGTGTTATGGGCGAGTATAGCAGATTTGGAGAACATAGAGCATCGAGCAAAGAACATAGAACATAGAACATGGCTATGAAGGCTATCAGCTATCGAAACATGCTGTGGTATTTCAATTGATCCAGCCAATAGCCAAAAGCCTATAGCCAGATACCCTTTGCGACTTCAGTCATCATTTTATACTCATACTCTAATTTGGCTCGAAATAGACCACATCGCCTGCGTTCAACAACGCTGGTGGATCGGCCTGTGGGTCAAACAAACGGAGCGGAGTCGTGCCAAGGATATGCCAGCCACCAGGCGAGCTTTGAGGATAAATACCCGTCTGATCGTTGGCAATCGCCACCGAGCCAGCCGCAACTTTAGCGCGGGGAGTCGCCCGCCGTGGCAAATGCAAGGCCGTCGGCAAGCCATCAAGATAGGGAAAGCCCGGCAGGAACCCAACCATTGCCACCCGATATTCGACACTGGAATGCAAGGCAATCACTTGATCGATGGTTAACTGGCAGCGTTCGGCAACTTCAGCCAAATCAATTCCATCGTAACAAATTGGAATTCGATGGATGGTCGGCGTTGGCAAAGCTGATTGGCTTGATTGGAGCCGATGAATTTGCCGCCGCACATAGCGAGCATTTGTCACCTGCAAATCAAACAAGACAGTCACTGTTGCCAAACCAGCAACCACATCAACAACCCCGCGCAAACGGGCATGCCGCAGCGCCAACGCCAATTGAGCTGGCTGCGGAGTAGTAATCAATAAGGCACTATCGCCAAATAGTTCAATCTTCAGCATAATTTACGCAGCGCAAAGAGATAGAGCTTGTAACCACGAAGAGCACGAAGGTCACGAAGAATCGTTTTGAGCCACGAATTGCACGAATTTCACAAATACGTTCATAATTCATGCTTCAGCACCATAAATTTCCTTATGCTCTTTTTGACCTTTGATTTTTGACTTTTGAACTGCTTAAAACGGTTCCGGTGGGCGAATTTTATAGACCATCGCGGCAAACCAGACGATCATGCCAAAAATCGCACAACCACTGGTAATCAAAATCGCAGGCCAGCGACCCCAGCGCGTGCGTTGCCACAACCAATCGAGGGCAACGCCAGTAGCCAAGGCAATCGGCCAAGCGCTAAACATTAGCCAACGGGTGGTAATGGTCGAACCATTGATAATTGGAAAGGCCGCCAAGATCAAACTAACAACAAATGTTGCCCCCATGACCAATTGCAAGCCGCGATGTTTGCGACTGAGCCACCAACCAAATGGCGCGATTAAGACAGGCAGCAAACCATAATGCCGCCAAAACCCAAGATCAATCATATCCCACAGGAGTTGCAGGCGTGGCACAGCTTCGCGCTGATTGACCGCGTTCATGCCGCCTTCGGCAAACGATTGGCCTTGCTGCAAAAACAGCCCAATAAAACTTGAGTAATACAAAGCCCAAACAATCACTTGGGTTGCTACCAAGCTGGTGAATAAGGCCCAACCTTGCGAACGTGGGCCGCGCCACCACAGCCACAGCATCAGCAAGCCGCCCATTAAGCCAGTATTGAGATAAAAGCCAAAGTGGCCGAGCGCAATCGTGCTCAAACCGAGCGTAATCCACAGCCAGTTACGTCGTTCATGCCAGTGTTGCCACGTCCAAACCATAAATGTTGCCAGGAGCAAGGCCACAAATTGGCTAAAAATGTGCGAATCAAACGACCAAGCGTTGGTCATAAAGCCCGCTGGCACAAGCCCATAGATAATCGCGCCAATCAGCGCTCCATGGCTTGAACCCGTTGTGCGCAAGCCCAAGCAAAATAGCACTGGAATCGCCAAGGCTTCACAGGCTGCGGCGGTTAATTGCAACAACCAATCGGCTGAAATCCCAGTCAAGGTCAGTGGCTGCAACAAGGCATACAACACCGGCGGATAGGGAAAATCGATGCCGCGATGGCGCGATGGCCGAAACAAATCGCCAAGGTTGGTTGCATGAATCCGGTTGCGATGAAAGCCAATATCGCCTGGCATATGTTCAAGCAGCAAGCGCCCGCCCAATTTGAGCGACCACACCAGCACCGTTGCCAAAATCAGCCAACGCAAGACATCGCGGCTGATCGTTAAGCCTAGGCGCTGCAAGATTGGCGGCAAGGCCCAGCGTAACAGTAACAAGGCAGCCAAACCATAGAACGTTGTTTGGAAAATTGCTGGTGCAGCATAGCTTGCCCGTAATGGTGCAAACCAAGTAGCGGCCACAACCCCCAAACCAGTCAGGCCAACTGCCAAGCCAACTTCAAGGCTTGAACCACCAAGCCAGATTATGCTCAAACCAAGTGTCGCCAGCAAAAACAGCCAAGCCAGAGTTGGATAGAGCGCAGGCCAAGCCCAACCACTGCTGCTCAATTGCCCACCACTAAACGCCGCCCCCAGCTCACGTGGATCATCACTCACCACTGGTTGAGCAATCGTAATTGCCACTTTACCAGCAGCATCGGCAGGCAACAGCACATGCAATACCCGTCCGGCGGTACTGGTAAATTGGCTGGTTCCCATGATGAGGCTAGCTGGGTTGCCGGTAAGTTGTGGCAAATCGAGCCAGTAGTGGCGTTGCGGCACATGGGGAAAGCGTAGTTGGGCATTCAGGGTTGACCAACGGTAACGAGCTGAGCGGTCAGGCAATTGTTCGCCAGCATTAAAGCCAACCACAAACGGGGCATCGTTGTTGATGCCCTCTTCCAAGCCCAGATTCAGCGGCACTTGCCATTGGCGATTGGAGACAAAGCCCAAACCAATTAAAAGCCCAATTAATAACGTAACCAGCGTCAACCACTGGCGACGCTGGCTGAAGATCGTCATCGTATCAACTACCATGCTGCTTGCAAAATCCCCAGTAAATCGTCAACAGTTGGGGCTAGTGGGTTATGGTAAACCGCCCCATCGCCAAAGGCTTGTTCAGCCAACATCGGCAAGGCATCTTCAGGAATGCCCAAATCGCGCAGTTGGGTAATCAGGCCGCAGTCGCTGGCCAACTGACGCAAACCTGCAATCAAATCGTCGATCACTTCTTCGCGTGGGCGACCACCAGTGTTGATCCCAAAGGCCCGTGCCAACCGAGCATACCGATCGGGCACGGTGCTAGCATTAAAGGCAACTACATGCGGCAAGAAAATCGAGTTGAGCAAGCCATGGTGCAAGGGGAAATGGCCGCCTGTAGCGTGAGCCAAGGCATGCACCGCACCCAAATACGAGTTGGTAAAGGCAATCCCTGCCATACACGAGGCAATCAACATCTGGCCGCGAGCTTCTTCATTAGTCGAGCCATGGTGGGTCGCGTCACGCAGATAATTCGAAACAATCTCGACCGCACCTAACGCCAAGGCATCGCTCATCGGCTCAGATTCGGTTGAGACATAGGTTTCAAAGGCATGGGTCAGCGTATCCATACCAGTTGCAGCGGCCAAATGCGCTGGCAAACTTTGGGTCACTTGTGGGTCGAGAATCGCCAACTCTGGCGCAAGATAGGGGCTGGTAAACGAGAGCTTAACATTATTGGCTTCATCTTTGATCACAGCAAAGTTGCTAGCCTCCGAGCCAGTGCCAGCGGTCGTAGGAATTGCCACCATCGGAATTAAGCGCCGTTCGAGCACATTAATCCCTTCGTAATCAAGTAAATTGCCGCCCTCAGTAATCAAAATGCGCATGGCTTTGGCGGTATCAATCGGTGAACCACCACCAAGCGCCACCAACAGATCAGCGCCCGATTCGCGGGCTTGAGCAGCAGCTGCTTCAACCACGATCACCGAGGAATTCGGCGGAACATCGCTGTAAACACCGACAACTTCGACCGTTTCGGCCAACGCTTGTTGAACCTGCTCGACCAAGCCCGACTTGACCAAACCAGCATCGGTCACAATAAAGGCCTTGGTTGCGCCCAACGAGCTTAATTCAGCTCCCATTTCGGCAACCAAACCTGATTTATACAACACCCGTGGCAGTAAACGAAACTCAAAAAATTCTTGCATAATTGGCTCCTTTTATCAAGGGATCAGTAGTCAGGGGCTAGGGGTCAGAAGTTGAAACCACGAAGAACACGAAGAGCACGAAGGACTATATTAACCACTCATTATGCTTAATCCTCGTGGCTAAGGCTGACTCCTAGTTCCCAAACCATAACCCTTATGTTCTAGACTTTTACCTACCTGTTATTCCTGCTTCCTGACCCCTAGTCCCTAGTCCCTGACCCCTAGTTCTATGTCTATGTTCTAAATTTAGCGTTCGCCGCGCAAGACGGCCCGCGCCTCACCAATCAATTGAGCTGCGCCTAAATCGCCAACATCGCGCAAGGCTTGTTGCTCTTCAGAGAGCCAAGCATCGGCATCAGCGCTTGCCAAAATTGGATATTCGGCCCGTAAAGCCAGCAACTCGCCAGCATCTTCACATGCCAAAACCGCCCGCCGAATGCTATGCCAATTGGCTGGCGGCGGAGCACTTGCTTGAGCCGCCACTGCTGGCTTGGTGCTAGTCTGAGTTTGGCTCGATTGATCAAGCGTTTGGCGCAGCTGAATCAGGGTAATTCTGGCTCGCTCAAAGGCTTGGCTAATTTCAAATTCGCCTGCATCAACTGCTGCTTCGGCCAAGCCAGCCAAGCCCTCGTCCATCGCCTCATCAAGCAAAAAGGGATATTCATGCAACACTGCTTGCAATTCTTCGGGAGTATCGGCAGCCAGCATGCGCATAATCGCTTCAGCCAAGGGCGGCAAACTATCCGAATCTTCCGAGCCAAGCGCATCGCCAATTGCTTCAATCGCTGATTGCGGCGTGTAATTGAGTTGATCTAAAGCCTCAGCCACACCCGCTACGCCAGCCTCAGCTTGCACATTACCAAGGTAGGGCAATTGATTCTCGCGTGGCAATGCGCCGATCAACATCCACAATAAGCCTTGCGCCAACTCATTCCATTCGGCTTCGGGCATGCCATAGGGAACTCCAAATAGCACCGCTTTGGCTCGCCGATCATGTAGCAGAATGGGGGCGGGCACAACGCCTGTTTGGCCACAACCAGGGCAACGGGTATCGTGCAAACTTACCTCACGAATCGCCCGCACCAAATCAGGGCGTTCCTCGGCATCAACAATCAACCAAGCCTCGGCCACAAACGGGGTTTGGCAGGTTGGGCAAACAAGCTCATATGGTTGGCTATACGAAATTGGCATGCATGGCTCTCGCTAGGGTATTAATCGACGCAAAAAATCGCTAAGCCCACTGTCTATTGGCACAACGGCGGCTAAGCGATCAAACAGCAACGTTAAGTCAGATTGTTGGGCAGCAGTTAAGCTTTGCCAGAATGCTTGATGATGGTCGCGATCATGGCTTTGTAGCAAGGTCTCAAATTGATCGATTGTTGCCAACTGCTGTGCTGGCCATTCGAGTTTTGCCATCAGAGCAATTAACTCGCGGCGATAACTGGCATGGATCAGCATTAACTGCAAATCATCAAGGTCAGCCGCAAGCTGGACATGGGCCAAATACTCAGCTTGATCCAGCTTTTCGAGCACCAAGCGGCTATGCAACAAGCCAACCAATTGCTGGGCCAAAGCCTCAGCCTCGCTAGCACTGGCAACCGATAAGGGCAAGGCTAAAATCAATTGCTCATGGCGAGCATCGTGATACAACAATGGTGCAGTTAACGAGCCAAACGCCTCGCAATAGGGGCATTGGGTTTCGCGCAAACGACCATCAAATAACTGTTGCACTAAACCAGGCTGCTCCTCGGCATCGAGAATCAGCCACAGGGGCGCATCGAATTGCGCCCCACAAACAGGGCATTGCACCACGGCAACTTCATGGCGAGAACGCATATTCCAACGTTAGGTTTAGCCTAACTTGCCTCCTGCTGGATTTGCTCAGCTTGTTTTTGCTTTTCCATCTCGACCAATACCCGCCGTAGCACTTTGCCAACTTGGGTTTTGGGCAGTTCCTCAATAAATTCCACTTGGGTTGGAACTTTATAAGGTGCGAGATTTTCCTTGCAAAAATCGCGAATTTCTTTGGCGGTGGCAGCCGCATCGGGCTTGAGCACCACAAAGGCCTTAACTGTTTCACCACGGTAGGTATCAGGAATGCCAGCCACAGCCGCTTCAAGCACGGCTGGGTGCATAAACAGCACTTCCTCGACTTCACGTGGCACAATATTATAGCCCGAAGCGATAATTAAGTCTTTCTTGCGATCGACCACATAGAAATAGCCATCGCTATCGGTTTTGACAATATCGCCAGTGCGTAGCCAACCATCTTCGGTCAGTACTTTGGCGGTTTCATCATCACGGCCCCAATAGCCCTTCATAATTTGCGGCGCACGAATCAGCAATTCGCCTTCACGCTCTGAGCCAATTGGCAACGGTGCTTCAGTCTCAAGATCCAAAATTTGCACTTCAACATCGGGCATTGGTACGCCAATTGAGCCAGATTTGCGCGTGCCAAAAACTGGGTTACAGTGGGTAACTGGAGCCGCTTCGGTCAGGCCGTAGCCTTCGACCAAACGCCCACCAGTTAATTCACCAAATTTCTCTTGAACTTCCATTGGCAACGCCGCCGAGCCACTGATACAGGCCTTGATCGAGCGCAAATTGTATTTATCAATATCTTTGTGATTGATAATCCCAATGTAGAGCGCTGGCACACCAGGGAAGATCGTTGCACGTTCGTTGTGCAAGGCTTCCAACACACCATCAACTGGCCGTGGATTGGGAATGATCACCATTTCTGCGCCAATTGCCACCGCAAAGCACATGCCAACCGTCATCCCATAGACATGGAAAAACGGAATAGCACACATCACACGCTCTTGGCCAGCTTTAAGGTCATTCATCCAATTCAACAATTGGCTGGTGTTGGCCATAATGTTGTAGTGGGTTAGCATCGCTGCTTTGGGAGCGCCAGTTGTACCGCCCGTATATTGAAACAGCGCCACATCATGGCCATCCATCACCACTTTAGGCGGGGCTGGTGGATATTCAGCCAGCAATGTGCTAAACATCAAGGTCGTGCGATCGGGGGTAATTTCAACCCAACTGGGGTCTTTTTGCTGGGTGCGCCGCACAAGCATGCTTTGGGGGAAGGATAAAACATCGTGAACGTAGGTGACGATCACACGTTTGAGCGGGGTTTCGGCCAAAATTTCTTGAACTTTGGGGTAGAACGGGCTAAGCACAAAAATTGTCTCAGCGCCAGAGTCGGCCAATTGATGCTTGAGTTCGCGCGGCGAGTAGGTTGGGTTGATATTAACAACCGTGGCTCCCAAACGCAGCGCCGCGAAAAAGCCAATCACAAACTGAGGCGTATTGGGCAGCATAATCGCAAAGCGATCGCCCTTGCGAACACCCAAGCCATGCAAGGCTGTGGCAAACCGATCAACCGCTTCCTTCAATTGCCGATAGGTGAGCGAACCGCCAATTGCCACCCGACCACCAAGTACATATTTCAGTACAAAGTTTGTAGCCACCTGATTGGGATAATTGGCAACGGCGCTATCCAATAACGAAATCAACGGCTCAGTGGAGTACTGCAATGAGGGCTTGACCGTTGGCTCGTAGTGTGTTGTCCATGGCGTATCCACGATGATACCTCCTCAACAGCGGACAAGCAAAACATTCGGAGAGGCAACAGGGCGAACAGGGTGGGTCTTAGGATGCAGGTGTTTCCTCGGTGTTCGGGTCGAACCAGCCCCGTTCTTGGGCAATGAATTTAATCGTGGCATCGTCGGGGGGATATAAACCCGCCACTTGATAGGCATAGGCTAGCAAGGCCGCGCCGCCAACTAAACCCACAACTGCGCCAATTAAAAAGGCCAGAATCGCTCCAAAACGCCGCATGCTGGAAACTCCTTGTGTGTCGGTGGAGACCATTGGGATAGCCGGTTTGGCCCATCCCCAACGGTAGAAACGCGCTACCATCATAACGCATAGCATCATTAAGCGCAACCACCAGCCCTAGCAACATTTGGCCAAGCACGGGCGTACTAGACGACAGTTGTACAATGCAATTACCAAGTATGTTGCACAGCTTTGTGCTAGCATTTGAGGAGCGTGTGATGTCTGATAACGATTATCGACCTAAATTTGATCCCCAAACTGGCCAGCCCATCCCGAACCAACCCCAAGGCGGTTACCCACCACAGCAGCCCCAAGGTGGCTATCCACCACCACCGCCCCAACCAAACTACGGCGCTCCAGCAGGCGCATACACCATGGCTAGCGAGCCAGGCCGCCCGCTCGATTTGCCCGAACCACCAGTTGCCTTGAGTGGCCGTGGCATGACCACTGGTTTGCGCTACAAAATTATTGGTTCGGTACTTCAAGCAGCGATCATCGAGCTTGATCCAGGCCAGATGATTTTCTCGGAAAGCGGCGGGATGTCGTGGATGAGCGGCAACGTTCAGATGAACACGAATTCTGGCGGTGGCATCGGCAAAATGTTCAAACGGGCTTTCTCAGGCGAATCGTTGTTCATCGTCGATTTCACGGTTGCAGGCGGCACTGGTTTGATTGGTTTTGCCAGCGAAATGCCTGGCAAGATTGTGCCATTGCACCTCGCCCCCGGCCAAGAAATCATCATGCAAAAAGATTCGTTTATGTGTGCCGAAAAGTCGGTTCAGCTTGATATTCACTTTCGACGTAAATTGGGCGCGGGCCTGTTTGGCGGCGAAGGCTTTATCATGCAACGGGCGACTGGCCCAGGCGTGGTTTTTGCCGAGCTTGATGGTGAAGTCGTCGAATACTACTTGCAACCAGGCCAGGTAATGAAGGTCGATACTGGTCACGTGGCGATGTATGAGCCAAGCGTGCAGTTCGATATTGAAATGGTTCGCGGTTTCAAGAATATTCTCTTCGGCGGCGAAGGCTTGTTCCTAGCAACCTTGCGCGGCCCTGGTAAAGTTTGGCTACAAACTATGCCGGTCATGAACGTCGCCAAGAAATTGGCTGAATACATGCCAGCCAGTGGCGGCGGCGGCAGCGCCGGTGGTAACATCATCGGCAGCATTCTCGGCGGCGACTAAACGCTAGCACTATTCCAGCGATGAGGGCAGCAACACCTTCATCGCTGGTTTGTTTTATGCGAGGGGTCAGGGGTCAGAATTTAGGGGCCAGACGGTTGATCCACGAAGAGCACAAATGACGAGCGAATGGATGTCAGGAATCAGGAGCCAGAACCCACAATCCTAAACAATTATCTCTATGGTCTGTCCCCTGACAACTAGCACCTGACCCCTATCACACCATCTGCGCCTCTGAGTTAAAACCTAATCCCTTTTCATCCCTCATCCTTCATCCTTTTCTAAACAGAGGTTTTACCATGGCAACGATTCGTTTAGAACCAATTACCGAGGAAAACTTGCGGCCTGTGCTCAAACTCAAAGTTCGCGATGATCAAACCCAATTTGTGGCGCAAAATATGTTTTCGGTGGCCGAAGCCTATGTGCACCCCGATTGGGAGCCACGCGCGATTTATGCCGACAGCGATTTGGTTGGTTTTGTGATGATGGGCCGCGACACTAAAACTGGCCACGATTGGATTATTCGCTTTATGATTGGGGCCGAGCACCAAGGCAAGGGTTATTCCAAACCAGCACTTTTGGCCATCATCGAGCATCTCAAACATAAAGCTTATCGCACTGAAATTCGGCTGAGTTATGTGCCAGGCAATGAGGTCGCCGAAAAGCTTTATCAAAAAGTAGGCTTTGAAGCAACTGGCGAGGTCGAAGATGGCGAAATTATTATGCGCTTGAACGAGGCCTAATTCGATTATCAGCAACTCATCAGAGCGTTGTCACCCCAAACCGATCATAGGCGGCGTATACTGCACGATGAAAGGAGGCCATCGTGCACCGTTATTCACGTCTAATGCTTATTTTGGGCCTTGCATTGCTCAGCGCTTGCAGTAATAGCACCCCAGCTACGATACAACCATTGCCAGAACAGCCAACCGCTAGTATTCCAGCAGCCAACCCCGATCAATCAACCTCAACTCCAGCAGTCAGCCAAACCGCAGTCAGTGAGGATAATTCCGCTCCACCCAGCCCACCCAATCTACCAGCATTCGATGATCGTCAAGATCCGCTGAGCTTGTTGGCAAGCTTCTACAATGCGGTCAATCTCGCCGACTATCAACGTGCCTATGGCTATTTTGAAGTCGCGCCGATGCCGTTCGATCAATTCGAACAAGGCTACGAGCAAACACTTAGCGTCAAGGTGTTGATCGATCCGCATTTTGTGATTGATGTTGGTGCTGGCAACCAAAATACGAGGGTTGCTGCCGGCTTGATTGCTTATGATCGCCAAGCAGGTTGGCAATATTTTGTAGGTTGCTATGAATTGCATCGGGTCAATATCAACGGCCCAACTGAGCCTTGGCACATTCGCAATAGCCAATTTGAGCTGACCAACGATCTACAAGCTATGAGCCAACAGATTGGCCAAATTTGCCCAGCGATCGAGCCACCAGCCAGAGTTCAAACGCCTGAACAAACGTTAGCTCTGTATATCTCCACCTTGAACCAAGCCAATTATGCTCAAGCCTGGAATTATTGGCACGAACAACCAGCCAGCGATGTGGCAACCTGGAGCCAACAATTTGATCCGAACCAATCAATCCAAGTGTTGATTAACCCACAAGGTTTGATTGATGCTGGTGCAGGCAACTTGTATTATTCGACCAATCTGGTGTGGCTAACCAACGATCAAGATGGTCAATTGCAAGTACAAGCGGGCTGTGTCACATTGCATCGCAACAACACCGAGCCAGATCAGCCGTGGAAAATGCAAAGCCTAACGTTACAGGCATTGCAAGCAAACCCTACAGCGCTCGATCAAGCACTCAACAACCAATGCCAATAAGCTAGAATTTAATCAACACGCTATTGTGCGAATCACTCAATAGTAGATAGCTATTGACAAAAAGTAGCCTTTTTTGTCAATAGCGCCAGAGTTTAAACCCCAAGCTAGGTCGGCTATTGACAAAAAGTAGCGTTTTTTGTCAATAGCTATCGCGAACCAACAAACCAAAATCAACTAAACTATACCCAATGAAACAAGTTTGAAACATCAAGGGATACCATTCATGCCTGTTGCCAAACGCCTACGCGGCTTATGGATCGATGCAGTGTTGTTGGGGCTAGCCATTTCGTTGTTTATTCCAGCAATTGGGGCGGCTCAGGTAGCTGGATTTCCGCTTGGATTGACGATCGCACTCTTGCTGTTGCTGATTGGCGGCTTGATCGCGAAGGCAATTCGCCATGGTATGCACTTATACAGTCCGCCAGCTGAACGCGAAGCCAAACTCAATGGCCAAATTCAGCAGGCGCTGGTTGTGAGTGCCACCCCAACTGGCTGGCTACGCGGCACCTATGGTCGGCGGATTTTTGAGTTTGAGCTGGAATTACGCCTCGAACAAACCACGCGCAAAATCTATCCATTCCTTGAATTACTCAAAGCACCTGATGCAGGCGATATGGTGCAAGTCAAAATTCACCCCCATAATCCCAACGTCATTGTGCTCGCTTAACGCTTGAAGCGCTCCTGTCGGCAATCCAACAAGGGCGCTTCGTTTAGCTCGGCAATAAGCCAAAAAGACCAAAATCAAGCAAACGAGGCTGCTGGGGCAATTATGAGAGCAAGGCTTCAGCATCGATGATCGTCTGGGCAATATCTTTGAGTTTAACCCGCTTTTCGCGTGCCCGATGGCGCAACCGTTCGTAGGCATCGTGTTCGCTAATATTCAAGCGCTGCATCAAAATCCCTTTAGCTCGCTCGATTAATTTGCGAGCTTCCAGCGATTCATGCAAAGCATCAACTTCTTGGCGCAACGCACGAATTTCGGCAAAGCGAGCTAAGGCAATATCAATCGCTGGGGTTAATGCTTCCATCGTGACAGGTTTGACCAAATAGCCCAGTGCCCCAGCCCGTTCAGCCTTGCGAATGGTGTCGCGGTCGGTAAAAGCGGTTACCATTACAATTGGCATCGGGCGTTCAGCATAAAGCCGTGCGGCAACCTCGGTTCCTTCCAATTCGGGCAACTTAACATCAAGAATCGCCATATCAGGCTCTAATTGGCGTGCCAACTCCAAGGCTTGGGTTCCGGTGCGGGCAACTCCCACCACCTGAAAGCCCAAATCGGTCAAATATTCTTCCATGGTTAAGGCCACTAGTTCGTTATCTTCGGCTAACAAAATCCGAATCGTGGCTCGCTGCTCATCAGACATAACAAGGCTCCGTCTTCACTAGAAATGGCTGCCTACATCCTAGCATACTTTAAAAAGCATTTACACAGAGAATAAACAGGCAAATAAACACCTAAATACGTAGATAAATTCGATAAATTTAAATTTTAGGCTAGGAAGATTTAGTTTGTATGCATGTTCAGTTTCAACTTTTCCCAATTGGTTTAAATCCAATGCGCAGCATTGGGGATATCCCCAATATATTATTTAATTAGGATCATGAAATAGACGTTAACAGTAGAGTATGTGGATTTGTGGAAAGATCGCGTTTCATGTTGTTGTAGTGGCGCATGATTGATCGGGATAGATCGTGGAAGAGTTTCCCCATGTTCCCCATGGGTTTGGGGATTAGCTCATGTTGTGGATTGTTGTGCACGATCGGCGCACATGCTTTCCCCATGATTGTCCACATGACGGCGAGTTTTCCACACCAACAGGCTAGTTATCCCCATTTTGTGGATAACTTTGGGGATAACTGGCGAATAAACGGGGATAACGCTAAATCTAGGACAGAGTTTAGTTGCATGGCCCTAGATATAGTAGGCATGCCGCGTGGACGATATGTGGAAAAGCTGCTGATAACTCGGTGGAAAACCTCTGGATAGCATGATCGGCTCATGAGCCTGTGGATAGCTGTGGAAACATGTGGACAATCCAAGCCCTAAATTTGGGCACAAAAAAGCCCCAACTGAAGTATCAGTTGAGGCCAAAGGAGCGGGCTACAGGCGAGCTATTGATCCGATTCAGGATCGATTGAGTCGATGAATTTACGGAAGATCGAAAGCTCTTCTTCATCGGTGGTGGGGGCAGCCTCAGGTTCAGCCTGCGAAACCGATGTTGTCGGAATATCTTCGCTTTCGTCTTGGTCGTCCATCATATGGCCCAATTCATCCATCACATGGTCGGCCACGAAAATGGGGGCTTCAGCGCGAACTGCCAGGGCAATTGCATCGCTCGAACGTGAATCAAGCTCGATGGCTTGGCCGTTATTATCGACAACTAAGCGTGCAAAGAAGGTGCTATCGCGGAAATCGCTAACCACAACTTCGCGAATCGTGCCGCCCAGTGCTTTGACGGTTGCCAAAAGCAGATCGTGGGTCATTGGGCGTGGTGGCTCGTGGCCTTGGACGGCTAGTGCAATTGCATCGGCTTCAAACGGGCCGATCCAGATTGTCACATAGCGACGGCTGTTAAGTTCCCGCAGGACAACAATCCGTTGTTGTGTGAGTAGACTAAAGCGTATGCTATCAACCTGGACGCGAACCATAACGCTGAAACCTTTCTATGCATCATCGTGGTGCATACTTAGTTAATTGCCGCTCCATGCGATGCATCTTACCACGCCACCTAGGGCAGCGCAACCAGTTATGTCATGCTCTGGTGTCATCTTGATTTTGCCATACGGGTGACTTTGCGTCCCCTCTCTAGCGCTAAACGGCTGACCCAACGGCTGTTTGAATTGAATCAAAGCCATCACGCCGTAGTAATGCCGCTAGCTCACGGTTGATGGTGCCAACCAATTGTGGCCCAGCATAGATCAGGCTGGTATAGAGTTGCACGGCACTCGCGCCCGCCAAAATCCGTTCGTAAGCATCTTGGCCGCTGGCAATTCCGCCAACTCCAATCAATGGGAGCTTGCCGTTGGTTGTTTGATAGATATATTTGAGGGTTGTCAAGGCCTTGGTTTTGAGTGGAGCGCCACTTAAGCCGCCAGTTTCGGTTTGCTGAGCAGAACGTAAATTTTCGCGGCTGACAGTTGTATTGGTGGCGATAATCCCATCAACCCCAGCATCAAGCGCTGCGCCAAGCGCTGCATCCAAGCCTTCGCGATCTTCATCGGGCGAGAGCTTGACGAACAGTGGAGCCTGATGGCGTAATTGTTGGCGGGCAGTTTTGACAACCTGCAATAATTCGGCCAATGGCTCGCGGCGGCTGAGTTCGCGCAAACCAGGTGTATTCGGCGACGAAATATTGATCACAATGTAATCGGCATATTCACCAAGCAAATTAATGCCTTGGCGATAATCATCAGCGGCTTGTTCGTTTGGCGTAATTTTATTCTTGCCCAAATTAATTCCAAGTGGAATGATGCGGGGCTGTTTGGCTAAACGTTGAGCAAGTGCTGTAATTCCGGCATTATTAAATCCCATTCGATTGATTAATGCTTGATCTTCGATTAAACGAAATAAACGCGGCTGTTCGTTGCCAAATTGAGGTTTGGGCGTAACTGTACCCAATTCCAAAAAACCGAAGCCCAATTGACGCATTCCACGGATATGCGTGCCGTCTTTATCGAAACCTGCTGCTAAACCAACCGGATTATTAAACGTTAACCCACATAAATTGGTGTTAAGCAATGGGTCATTGTGATGGAAGGAACGGAATAATCCTGCGGTAAATGGTAAACGAGTGGCCAAATCTAGGCCTAAAGTGGTGAGCCGATGAGCTTTTTCTGGTGGTAAACGAAACAAAAGTGCTTTTGCAAGCTGATAGCTGCGCATAAAAAGCCTCAAATCTATGATTTTGGCCGCGACTATCGTTGGCCTTGGCGATTATACACAATCATTTGCTGGCCATGAAATATCCCACATATCCCAAGTTTCCCACATATCCCACATGGTTATCCACATTTTTGGGGGTAACTTTAAGCATTTGGGGATAGAATTGCGAACATGTGTTTTTATTAACAAGCGGGTTTTGAAATTATAACGAACATTTGTGTTATTATGGCTGTGGAAAAACAATTAATTTGACAAATTTCAAAAAGTTATCCCACATTATCCCACACTTACCCACATTTTTGAGGTATTGTTTATTTTTGCACAATCTTTTTGGGGGATAGGGAGTTAGTACCATAGGGTTAAGTCTAAATTGGTGTCCCAAGAATGAGTGGTTCTGGCTCGAAGTTGGCTTTGAGGATGTTTAGTTGTTCAGCAAAAGCGCGTTCGGCTAGTGTAACCCCGATTGGCTGAAATTGCAAATACTCCGAAGCCAAGCGCTGAGCCAGTTTTGGCAAGTCGGCGCGAATCACCACGCCAAGCACTGGGTAGCCACCAGTGGTTTGGGCATCGGCCAACAGCACAATTGGCTGACCATCAGGTGGTAGCTGAATTGTGCCTGGCACAACCCCAAATGATCGAACTGCTTGAGTCGGAGCTGCCAAAGCTGACCCGTCGCAACGATAGCCCATGCGATTGCTTTTGCTGCTAATTTGCCAGGTTTGGGCTTGAAATTGGCGTTGAAGGTTGTTGGAAAGTTGGCGATTGGGCAGATAGCGAATTGGGGCTTGGCTTGAAATGCTGGATGCTGTGTCCAAACCACGCCCAGCAAGGCTCAAATTTGGCTCGGTATAGGCCAATTGATCGCCAATGTTCAAGGGCCGCGCTAAATAGCCTGGCCATGGTGCGCCGAGTAATGTGCTTTGCGAACCAAGTTGGTGTGCAATGCTGAAGCCGCCTGAAATTGCCAAGTAACAACGTGCGCCAACGTGGCGTTGGGTAAACCGCAATTCGCTATCAGGCCGCACCAGCCATGCTCGGCCAAGGCTGATTGGCTGATTGTTTAATTCTGCGCCTAAATCTGCACCGACCAAACTGATGATGGTTAATTGGCTGAAGTGCAAACAAGCACCAGCTGCGGTAATTTCGAGGCTGGCACGATCTGTATCATTGCCAACCAAGCGGCTTGCTAAGCCATGCGCTACCCAATCAAGCGCTCCGCTGGCGGGCACACCCCAATGGCGTAGGCCTGCACGCCCCGCATCCTGCAACGTTATCAACATGCTGGTTTGGCGAATCGTCAACATAGGCCTAAGTATACGCCAAGTCAAAAGGCAAAAGTCAGAAGGCAAAAATTAAAAAGAACATAGAGCAAAGAGCATAGAACATAGGGGCCAGCGGTCAAGGGCGATGGAGCAGGGAATCGCTAATAGGATGAGAATCAAAACAATCTGGGTGTATCTGGGGCTAAAAATAAATTTTGTGAATGAGGTTTTAACGCAGAGGCGCAGAGTGGAGAGGGGCTATAGGCTGAAGGCGCTAGGCTATCGGATGATTCGTGGCATCCTAAAGATCATAACAACCTAAATGCCAAAAGCCAACAGCCTATAGCCTAGCGCCCTCGTGGAACGTTCTAGCCTTTGGTTGGCGAATGCGCGTATAATGGGGCTAACCACTTTTTATTGCTACGGATTAATTAATTACTATCGGCTATCGTTGATTGCGGTTGTACTTGTTGGAGGCAAGCCCATGACTACGCGTACCCTTCGGATTGTGCTCCTGCTGGGGTTGGTGCTGCTCTTTTTCGGTGGCTCGTATACCCAAGCGCGTGAGCTACAACGGCCAACGCCGCGCTCGCAAACCATGCTTGTGCCAACAACCTACATCAACCAAAGCTTCGATACTGCTAGTTTTCCGCCGCTCAATTGGTCAACAACAATTATTACCTCGACCGACACGCCTGATCCTGAATGGACGTATGTGACAAGTGCGACGCGCCCGACGGCCCAGCCTCATACTGGCGCGGGCATGGCCCATTTCAATAGCTATTCGACAATCAACGGCAATGCAGCGCGATTATCAGTCGTGCTCACTCCCACAACCAGCGTGTTGCGGGTCAGTTTTTGGTATTACCATAGCGCGATTTTTCCAACATCGGCTGATACGTTGCTGTTGCAAACCAGCAGCGATGGCCAAAACTACGTAACTCACGCCAGCTATCCACGCTATCGGGCAACCGATGGTTGGACGCAGTATCAGCTTGATTTGCCGTTTGCTAGCGCAGGTCAGCCGTTTTACCTTGGATTTTTAGGCATCAGCGATTTTGGGGCCAATCTTTTGCTCGATGATGTGCTGATTCAAGATACGCCGCCGATTGAAATTTTTGGCACAACCAGCAATCAAGGTTGTGCTGGCGATACCTTGCTCTATCCTTTAAGTGTCCGCAACAATTACCCTAATGCTCAAACGCTCAATTTGAATTTGGCCGCAAGTGTTTGGCCCAGCAGTTTGCCGTTTAATCAGCTTGCTATTCCTGCTCAAAGCAGCCGCCCAATTACGGTTAGTGTGCAGATTCCAGCAACTGCCCAGCCGCATACCAGCGATCAAACGACTTTGCAATTGAGCAATGGCTTAGTTGAGCTGAATCAAGCAATTGTAACGAATTGTGCCCTTGGGCAGTGGATTGATCGCGAGGATTCGTTGGTTGCTGCGCGTTATTCATCAGTAGTTAGTGCTGATGGAGCGCTTTTCCAAATCGGTGGTCAAGGGCCAAATAACAATTCGCCTGCTTTGGCGAATACCCTACGCTACCAGCCAATTACGGGGAGTTGGCAACAACGGGCGGCCATGCTTACACCAGTATTTGGCGCTGATGCCGCTACCCTCAACGGCGAAATTTATGTGGCTGGGGGCTATACCACTGGTGGCTCGACCACGACAGGTTTGATCAGCAGCTTACAAATTTATTCGCCAACGCTCGATACTTGGCGCAGCGGCCCTAGTTTGCCAATCGCATTAGCCTATTATCAATCGGCAGTTGTTAATGGCAACCTCTATATTATTGGTGGGTCGAATGGCAGCAATGGTTTAGCTAGCGTCTGGATTTTCGATCCTATTGCGCAAGTATGGAATGCTGGCCCATCCATGACGACCGCCAGGGCATTTGCTTCGGCTGGCGTGATTGGCAATAAAATCTATCTTGCAGGCGGCACGGCTACAATCAGCAATCAAACTGCCATGGATACCATGGAGATCTATGATCCCAACTTGAATATTTGGATGCCTGCGCCAAACTTGCCACGCCGCCAAATGCAAGGTGGCGATGCTCAAATTCTTGATCGCTTTTTTGTGATTACTACAGGCTATTCAATGCCAGTTGTCGCCTCGAACTCAAGCCTGATCTTTGATCAACACACCAATCAATGGTCAGAAGTATTGTTGAATAGCTCGCGCTATGGAGCCGAGGCCGATAGCATCAACGACACGGTGTTTGTGGTTGGCGGTCGGCAGTTTGCCAATAATGTTTTTACCATGAGCAGCCGCAACGAATCATTCCAAATCTGTCGGTTTGTACTTACCACCGCCACGCCAACCCCAACGGCTACCAACACGCCCACCGCGACGGCCACCGCGACGCCCACCAACACCGCTACCGCTACACCGACCGCAACGGCCACCAACACGCCAACCAATACAGCGACGGGTACTCCAACCAATACCCCAACCGTTACGTTAACCCCGACCAACACGTCAACAGCGACGGCCACGAATACGCCGACCAATACGCCAACGTCAACGGCGACGAGTTCACCAACCCATAGCCCAACCAATACGCCAACCGCGACCCAAACCATCGAATTGCCTGATCTCTTCTTGCCACTGGTTGGGGTGGAATTGCGCTAACCGTAATGTGGGATAGAGCATAGAGCATAGAACATAGAGCATAGATGAGTGGACTAGAACCGGGGGCTAGGGATCAGGGATCAGAGACTATATTTAACCCAGAGGCATAGGCAAGCTAGGGGGATAGCGATCAGAATCCAAGATTGATGATGGGATTTCGATAATTCAAAGCTGAACCCTCATCGCTGAATCCTGACCCCTTCGCGCTCTTCGCGGTTGCTGCTCTTCGTCCTCTTCGTGTCCTTCGTGGATCAAAAACTAAATCTACATCATATGTTCTATACTAGGTGTTCGATGTTCTAAATATCGAAAATTTGTGCTAAAATATTATGTTATAATAGGGCTTTTGTGGTATAATAGAGCCATGAATAGACGTTTACAACCACAAGCCCAAGAGCCACAACGGCGCAATCTTCCGGAACGTCTAAGCCAAGGATTTCGCGTCGTTCGTCGAGCACCTTGGGTTATTTTAATGCCAATTTTGCTGGATCTATGGCTCACGTTGCTGCCAGCTTTAGCGCCCAATCGCTGGCTTGCGAGCATTGGCAGCGTCATCAGCCGTTTTAGCCAAGCCCAAGGCCAACAGCTTTGGTCGCAGGCCAATGAGTTGTTACAAACCATCGATTTGCGTTCAAGCGCCGTTGGTACCTATCTCGTGCCCAGTTTGTTCAGTGGCGATGGCACGCCCTCGATCTACCCTGGTGCACCATGGTTGTTCAACGGTTGGTTGACGTTATTGCTGGTGCTTGGGTTGAATGTCGCTGGCTTAGGCCTAAGCGCATTGGTCTTGTTTTGGCTCGGCCAGCAGCTCGGTACAACTAAGCCAGCATTATCGGCGTTGCCCAAACAACTTTGGGCCTTGACCAAGATGTGCTTGATTATTGTTGGGCTTGGTTTACTCTTTGGCATTCCGGCGTTTGTGGCTGCTAGCTTTTTGCTTTCGGCCAGCGCGTTTGGGGCGCAACTGGTGTTGGCAGCGTTTGGCGTGATGCTGATTGCGCTGTGGCTTTATGCCAGCCTTGCCCCAGCAGCAATTATTATTGGCCAACAATCAGCCCTAGTGGCGCTCTACCAAAGCTATAATCTCGTTCGTCAACAGCCCCGCGAAGCCTTTCCGCTGATCCTCGCGAGTGGCGTTTTGATCCATGGCACGGCCTTTTTACTGCGGCCATTAGCCAGCGATCTGATCAGCATTATTGCCGCTAGCACTCTGTTTGGGTTGCTTAGCTGTAGTTTACAAGCAGCAAAATTAGCCTTTTATAGCGAACGTGTTGGCTCACTTGCCCACCGTTTTCCTGTTGCCCTAACACAAAAGTGAGGTTCGATTCGATGGCGACAAATTCCAATCAGAGTACATACGATGCCGCCCAGATTCAAATGTTGCGCGGCTTGGAAGCAGTACGCGAAAACATGGGGATGTATCTCGGTGGCCAAGACACGTCAGCATTACATCACTTGGTCTATGAAGTTGTCGATAACTCGGTTGACGAGGCCTTGGCTGGCTTCTGCGATACGATCATCGTCGAGATGCGGACTGATGGGTCAATCGCTGTCGTCGATAATGGGCGCGGGATTCCCACCGATATTCACCCAGTCGAGGGGCGTTCGGCCTTGGAAATTGTGCTGACCGAGCTGCACGCTGGTGGTAAGTTCAAAGGCTCACAGGGCTACAAGGTTTCTGGTGGTTTGCACGGGGTCGGGGTTTCGGCAGTTAACGCAGTTTCCGAATTTTTGCGGGCTGAAGTTAAACGCGATGGTAAGCTGTGGGCGCAAGATTTTCGCCTTGGCATGCCTCAGGCTCCAGTCAAAGCAGTTGGCGATGCCGAGGGCACGGGCACAACGATTATCTTCAAGCCTGATGCCCAATTATTTACCACGGTTGATTTCAACTATCGCACCTTGGCTAATCGTTTGCGCGATATGGCCTACCTCAACAAGAGCCTGCGTTTCAAACTGGTCGATTATAACCATGATCGCGAAGTAACCTATTATTTCGATGGTGGGATTGTCTCGTTTGTGCGCCATCTGACGCGCGAAAAAGGCCCAGTGCTAGCTCAGCCGTTCTACGTCGAAAAACCTTATGAAAACGTCAATGTTGAAATTGCAATGCAATACACTGGCGATTTCAACGAAAATCTTTTAGCCTTCACCAACAATATTGCCAACCCCGATGGCGGTACGCACGTCACTGGCTTCCGAGCAGCCTTGACCCGCACGATCAATGCCTATGGTCGCAATAAAGGTTTGCTCAAAGAAGGCGATGCACTTTCAGGTGAAGATGTGCGCGAAGGCTTGACCGCGATTATCAGCATTAAGCTATTTCGCCCGCAATTTGAAAGTCAAACCAAATCCAAATTGGCAACGCCTGAAGCTAAAACTGCCGTCGAAACCGTGCTCAACGAGGCGCTTTCGGCATTCTTGGATGAAAATCCCAACGAAGCCCGCCGAATCATCGAGAAATCGCTGTTGGCCTCACGCGCCCGCGATGCCGCCCGTAAAGCCCGCGATTTGGTGCAACGCAAAGGTGCACTCGAAGGCTTTGCACTACCTGGCAAACTGGCCGACTGCTCAGATAAAGAGCCTGCTCACTGCGAAATCTTCATCGTCGAAGGCGATAGCGCTGGTGGATGCTTCTCTGGAGATACGCTCGTTGCGCTTGCTGACGGACGTAATTTATCATTCAAAGATATTGTGGCAGAGCAAGCCCAGGGGATTGAGCACTTCTGTTACACCATTCGCAAAGATGGCAAGATTGGATTAGAACGCATTATCAATCCACGCATTACCAAGCGCAACGCTCAAGTCATCAATGTCCATCTTGATAATGGCGATGTAATTACCTGTACACCTGATCATCGTTTTATGCTTCGTGATGGTAGCTACAAGCCAGCGAGTCAACTAGCCCCAACCGATTCACTCATGCCGTTGTATCGGAAACAAGCCAGTGAATATAATATTGTGCTTGATCCGCAAACAAATATATGGGTTGAAGTTGAAACTGATGTTGCATTAGCTGCATTAGAAATTGGCGCTCCAACTAACCATAAAATTATTAAAATCGAAGCCGTCGATCAATTGATTGATGTATATGATATTGAAGTACCCTATACCCATAACTTTGCTTTAGCATCGGGCATTTTTGTTCATAACAGCGCAAAACAAGGCCGTGATCGCCGTTTTCAAGCGATTTTGCCGCTGCGCGGTAAAATTCTGAACGTAGAAAAATCACGTTTGGATAAGATGCTGGCGAATAATGAAGTTCGAGCATTAATTACTGCACTTGGCACAGGTATTGGCGAAACATTTGATATTTCGCGTTTGCGCTACCATCGCATTTTGATTATGAGTGTCGCAGGTGATGAGCCAACTTTGATTCGTAATGGTCAAGGCCATACTGAATTTGTGCGGATCGGCGAATTTATCGATCAATGTATTGCAGGTCAACGGAGCGCTAGCGAATACGAAGTGATCAGCTTTGATCAAAAGCGTCATGTTGCGCGTTTTCGCCCACTCAAAGCCGTGATGCGTCACGCCAACCATGAGCCAATGTACAAACTGACCACACGCTATGGCCGCTCGGTCAAAGTAACCGCCTCGCATAGCGTCTTTGTGCTCGAAAATGGGCAGCCTGTGTTGAAAAAGGGCGATCAAATTCGACTTGGCGATCAGTTGGTTGCCAGCCGTCGAATTCCACGGCCTGCCAGCCAACCCCGCGAAATCGACCTTGTGAAGCTGTTTGCTGAAGCAGGCTTGATTGATAACCTGTATTTGCGCGGCGAAAGTGTTCGCACCATCGCAGCCCAACGGGTGCTCAACAACGTTTCGCAGCCTGAACAATGGAACGAAGCACGGATTAACCTGCATACTGCTGCTTGGGAACGCTTGGTCGAATATCGCCAAGCCAATGGCCTCAGCCAAAAAGCGGTTGCCCAACGGCTTGGAGTCAAGCAAGCGATTACGATTAGTCAATGGGAACGTGGCATGCTGCGGCCTATTCAATCGCAATTTGATGACTATTTGGCAACGATTGGCTGGGAAGAACCGATCAGCTACGAACTTGTGCCATCAAAGATTGAGCGTTTGTTGCTGCAAGATGATAGTAGCGCTAACGCCCGCTGGCGCGAAGTGAGCAACTACAAAGCCTTTGATAGTTTCAGCAACGATGAGCTAGATTTGCTTGATCGTGACGTTGAGCTTGTGCCGCAAGCCCACGACGACCGCGCATTCCCGCGCATGTTGAGCATCACCCCAGAATTGCTGTGGTTCTTGGGCTGGTTCACCGCTGAAGGCTCCTTGAGCAAACATCAAGTCAGTTTGTCGTTGGGACAAAAAGATGCAGCCTTTTTCGATGAGCTAAAAACCACGATCGAGCAGCTCTTTGGCGAAACACCACGCTTCTACCAATCGCCCGATAATGGCGGGATCAAATGCTATTTCCATAGCGTTTTGGCGGCGCGGCTGATTCGAGCCTTAGGCTTGGGTTCAGTTGCCCATCAAAAACGTGTGCCAAATATGCTGTTCAGCTTGAGCAACGATTTGCAGCGCAGCTATCTCGAAGGCTATTTCCTTGGCGATGGCACACTCAGCGGTAGCACAATCAGCATGACCACCAATTCGACCGAACTCAAAGATGGCTTGCTCTATTTGCTTGGACAGCTTGGTATTTTTGCTGGTGTTAGCAACATCAAGCCCAACTTACCAGCCGATGCACCAATTCAAACCGTGCACGACTACTACAATATTGCAATTAGCGGCAAGCAACAGCTAGAGCAATTGCGTGGGGTTTGGCAGCGCCACCATTTGGCCGCCAAAGTCGAGGCACATTTGGCCAAACCAGCGACCAAAGCTCAAGCCTTCACGCCATTGAGCGACGATATGGTTGGCTTAGAAGTCTTGGCAGTTGAAGAATTGGCTCCAACTGGCGAGTTCGTCTACGACTTCTCAGTCGAAGAAGACGAAAACTTCCTGTGTGGCACTGGCGGTTTATACGCTCACAATACCGATGCTGATGTGGATGGAAGTCACATCCGCACTTTGTTGCTGACCTTCTTCTTCCGCCATATGCGCGATTTGATTACCAATGGGCACTTGTATGTGGCTCAGCCGCCGTTGTTCCGGGTGCAACATGGCAAGGCCTACAAATATGTTTACGATGAAGCCACCCGCGATGAGTACATTCGCTCATTGCCAGCAGGCACCAAAGTCACCGTTCAGCGCTTCAAAGGGCTAGGCGAAATGAATCCCGACCAATTGTGGGACACCACGCTCAACCCTGGCAATCGCATGATTTTACAAGTGACAGTTGAAGATGCGATGGAAGCCGATGAAACCTTCTCGATGTTGATGGGTGAAATCGTGTTGCCGCGCAAGCGTTTTATCCAAACCCACGCCGCCGACGTGAAAAATTTGGATGTGTAGGCGGTTTCAATAATAGCTATTAAACTGAGGCAGGGCTGGCAATCGCTGGCCCTGTTACTCTTTATAAAGCAAAATCAGGCTTTGGACTGAGTGAGAATCGCCGCCAAGTCTCACGGACTATCAAGCCTTCGTGGTATAATAGCGCCATTGACGTTGACGAAATCCGTGGATTGAGCCTTATTTGTTCTTCAGAGAGCCGCAGCTGCTGGGATTGCGGTGAACATTGCCAATCTATCCAATTTCTGAGTCGTAACGCCCCGCGTTCGGGTTGCTTCCGTTAGCAAGCTTTTCGAGGTTGTTGCATGCAACGACGAACGAAGGTGGCACCACGAGAGCTTTTGCGCTCTTCGTCCTTCTCTAGGGACGAGGGGCGTTTTTAATGTCGAAATTTTCGCCCAACCCAAGCGTTGAGGTTTGTTATGTCATGGGAAATCGGCTTAGTAACGTTCGGCAGTATTGTTGGTTTGGTGGTTATTCTGTGGATTTTTAGTCGCTTGGCCTGGGGCGGTGGCATGCAACAGCCATCATACCAATTGTTGAACCCAGCCAAGGAACGCCCAGTGTCCACCCATTTTGCCCAACCCGACCAAGAATCGATTGTGGTTCGCTGTAAACAATGTCATTTTAGTCATGCGCTGCCAGATATTAGCAAAATGCCAGCGTTTTTAGCCTCGGTAGCCCAAGCTAGTAGCGATAGTGGCGAGCTTAAATCGATTTGTCCGCATTGCGAGGGCGTGCTGCAAAGCTGGATTCGTCAAGCAATTCAGCATAATGGCAGCCAACAAACCATTGATTTTGCAGTATTACGGCGTGGTCAACGCCGCTTGTACGAAGTTGAAACAATTATCTATGAGTCATTGGGCGAAATTCCCCAACCATACCGTAGTTTGGTGGCGGAAGCGCTGAATGAGCCAGAACCAGAGGAAATTACATGATTATTCGAGGCGATCACGCCGATTTAATCCATAATCACGAGGGTCGTTTAGCACCTGACCAACAACGTCAACTCCAAGCGATGCGGGCTTTTCGAGTGCCATTTTTGCCGATGCTGCTCATCGGTTTGGCGCTGATTAGCTATGGAACATTGCGTTTCGATACCTTGGGCTGGGTTGTTGCGGGATTGGGCGGTGTGTTAATTATCAATGCTTGGGTTCGTCGCCAAAGCCAAGCCGCGCTCAAGGCTGGCGTGGTGCAAGCGATTACCGGCGAACTCGAAAAAATTCGGCCAGTGCCGTTTGCTATGTTTGAATCTGAGCTAGTGATCAATAAACGTTCGTATGCGCTCTTAGCCAAATTGGGTCACCAACCGCTCCAGGTTGGACAACCGTACACAATCTATGTAGCCAAGGGTGTTTCACGCATGGGTATTATCGTGGCGGTTGAAACAGCATGAGCAAGCGTCAATCCAAGCGCCCAACTGGCGAGGAATTAGCCAAAATTCGCGAACATAATGCCCAAGTAGTGCAAATCCAAGCGGTTGATCTGGTTTGGGGCATCAAAGCCGAGTTGCCAAGCAATCGACGTGGCGAGTTGCATCCTGATCAAATTAAACGCATTTTGAAAATCTCAATTTTTGATATTTGGATTCGTTTGGCCTTTGGGGGATTCTTCTTGGTGTTTGCGCTAACCCAACGCACCGATTCGTGGCAGTTTTGGGTTCCGCTTGCCATCGCGTTATTTCCCTTAGTTAGTGCGATCAATGGGGCACTTGCTCGTCAGCGGCTCAATAAAGCCAAAGTCGAAACGCTCGAAGGCAGTTTAAACGAGGTCAAAATGCATCGTTCCGAGGCAGTTTCGGCCACCTTGCACCGCGATAGCTTATATATGTTTTTGCTGAACGACCAACACAGCAAAACTTTGCCCAAGCCCAACCAAGCCTACCGTTTTTATGTGGCATTCGGGGTGATTCGGCCAGGAATTGTCGTTGCAATCGAGGAATTAGATCAGCTTGCTGCGTCAGCCGACGCATAATTTGAAGGAGTATTTCAATGCTAGATATTCGTTTATTCCGTGAACAACCCGACATGGTACGCGAAGGTTTTGCTAAAGTTGGCCGTGATCCTGGCTTAGTCGATCAGGTGATTGGTTTGGATCTTAAACGGCGCGAGGCGATTACCGAAGTCGAACGGCTCAAGGCCGAGCGCAATGCTGGCTCGAAAGATGTGGCCCGCACCAAAGATAAGGCTGAACGCGACGCAAAAATTGCCGCCATGAAACTGGTTGGCGATCAAATTACCGAACTTGATACTCAAGCGAATGCAATCGATTTGGAATTGCACAATCTTCTGCTCGATTTGCCCAACTTGCCGTTGCCTGAAGTGCCAGTTGGCAAAGACGAGCACGATAATGTTGTGGTGCGAGTTGAAGGCACAATCAAAGAAACCGATTTTGAGGTTAAGCCACACTGGGAGCTAGGCGAAGCCCTTGGCATTCTCGATTTTGAGCGGGGCGTGCGCATGAGCGGCACACGCTTTTTCGTGATGAAGGGTTTGGGCGTGCGCTTGCAACGGGCCTTGATTAGCTGGATGATCGATATGCATGTTGATCAGCATGGCTATACCGAGTTGGCCGTGCCCTACTTGGTTAAGGCCGATGCCATGGTTGGCACTGGCAACTTGCCCAAATTTGCCGACACGATTTTTCATATTGAAGATACCGATTTATGGTTGATTCCAACCGCTGAAGTGCCAGTTACCAACTTACATCGCGAAGAAATTTTGGATAAAGCCCAATTGCCATTACGCTATGTGGCGCATACCCCATGTTTCCGCAACGAGCAAATGAGCGCTGGACGCGATGTCCGTGGCATCAAGCGCCTCTACCAGTTCGATAAAGTTGAGATGGTGAAAATGGTTGAGCCAACTACCAGCTACGACGAATTGTTCTCGCTGATTAGCAATGCTGAAGATGTTTGCAAAGGCTTAAAGATTCCTTATCGCTTGTTGCAATTATGTACCGCCGATTTGGGCATTGCCACGGTCAAGTACGATTTGGAAATGTGGGCACCTGGCATGAACGAATGGCTCGAAGTTTCGTCGTGTGGCTTGTTTGGCGATTATCAAGCTCGCCGCGCCAATATTCGCTATCGCCCCGAAGCTGGGGCAAAACCAGAGTTTGTGCACACGCTGAATGGATCGGGCTTGGCTTTGCCACGGGTGATTATCGCGATTCTGGAAAATTATCAAAATGCTGATGACAGCGTGACCGTCCCCGAAGTGCTGCGACCGTACATGGGCGGCATCGAACGGATTGGGTAATATTAGGGGTCAGGGGTTGGGGTTCAGGGGTCAGGAAATGCTTTGGTGAAACAGAAAGCAGCAGAATAATCAAAATAATCTGTGCTCATCTGTGGCTAAAAACCTTCTTTGTGTTCTTCGTGTCCTTCGTGGATCACAATCCTGACCCCTAGCCCCTGACAACTGACACCTCACTCACACATCTTCCAACAACAAGCGCAGGGCTGCCGCATCGAGGTCTTTTTTATCGAGCAAGGCGACTGCCCCGACTGCCAAACCGCGTCGGTGAAACTCGCGGTCGGGGTAGGCACTGACGAGTAGCACCCGGGTATTGGGTGATTGTTGCTTGATTTGGGCCGCGCAACTAATTCCATCTTCATCGCCTAAAACCACATCGACCAAGGCCAAATCTGGCGAGCGTTGGCTGATTGCTGCCATGGCCTCGGTTTGATGAGCGGCCTCAACTACAGCACAATTGGGCTGCATTTTGCTAATCATGCGGCTAACGTGTTGCCGATAGCGCAAATTATCATCAACAATCAACACGCTTAGCGCTTGACTGGGGGCGAGCGCTTGGCTGCTGGTTGGCATCATCGGCAATTGCGGGTGTTGGGCCGCATAATGCACCGCCTCAAGCCGACTTTGCACCCCAATTTGGCGATACAGCCGTGTAAGATGATTTTCGACAGTTTTAACGCTCAGGCCGATGCGGCGAGCGATTGCATGGTTATCATCGCCCTGCTGCAAACACCACAGCAATTCGCGTTGGCGCGGGGTCAGGCCAGTTTCAACCACGGGCACGCCGCGCATCAATTTAGAAAGCAAGGGTGTGCAAACCCAGCGTTCGCCAGCCAGCACGCGTTGCAAGGCTAACCGAATATCAGCCAAAGGTTGATCTTTGAGTTGATAGCCATCGACTCCTGCTTGCAACAACCCTTGCACATACACATCATCATCGTAGGCGCTGACCACCAAGATTTTGAGCTGGGGATAATGCATGCGAATTTGGCGAATGGTTTGCAACGGCTCGAATTGCGGCATGCTCACATCAATCACCAAGGCATCTGGTTGCAAATCGAGCGCTGCTAAAACCCCAGGCCCATCGCCAACCTCGGCCACAATTTCAACATTGGGCAAATCGCTTAGCGCGGTTGAAATGCCAGCTCGCACTACCGCATGATCATCGGCTACCACAATTCGAATCTGACGCTCGCCATTGAGTTGCATGCAAATCCTCGCTTTAGGGGGAAATCCCCCCATTCAACTAGGGGAAAGACCCTAGGAAGATTGGGGGATTGGGGGTTGGGTTGACCAACAGCTTTGGCGTACACTAGCGTTACATCAGTCAGCACATACTATCGTGCCATAAGCGGCGAATTTACGCAACTTAGGCAACCCACCACCAACCAACTACCCATCATGGCAAATCTACACCTACAGAAAAAAGCAATGGTTCGCTCAGCGTAGCTTTGATGATGGTTTAGGGCATTGGTGCGCTTCTCACCAGGAGCAGGTTCGTTCGATTTGGTTGGCTTTTTGTTCGCACAATTCGGTATCAATGACGATTGTAGGTCTTAACAGACGAAGGAGTCCACTCTATGAACGTGCGGCGTAGCGCATTCACTTCCCTCTTGTTGATCCTCATCTCCGGCGTGATTGCAGCCTGTGGTAGCGAAAGCGCTACAACTGCTCCAACCACGGGCACTGGTGGCACAACCAGCAGTGGCGGCAAAGTAGTCGCTTTGTTCTTGCCCGATGCCAAAACTGCCCGCTATGAAACTGCCGACCGCCCCTACTTCGAAGCCAAAATGAAAGAGCTTTGCCCAGATTGTCAGGTGATTTACAACAACGCCAACCAAGATGCTAGCTTGCAATTGCAACAAGCTGAAGCAGCATTGACCAACGGCGCAAAAGTGTTGGTACTTGACCCAGTTGATTCAGCTGCTGCTGCTTCAATTGCCGACAAAGCCAAAGCCCAAAATGTGCCAGTCATCGCCTACGACCGCTTGATCCTCAACTCAGATGGCGTAAGCTACTACATTTCATTCGACAACGAATCAGTTGGCAAGTTGCAAGCTGAAAGCTTGGTCGCACAATTAGACAAACAAGGGATTGCCAACCCAACCATCGTCATGATCAACGGCTCACCAACCGACAACAATGCTAAATTGTTCAAAGCTGGCGCTCACAGCGTGTTTGATCCATTGGTTAGTGCTGGCAAATTGACCATCGCCAACGAATATGACACTCCCGACTGGAGCCCCGACAAAGCCCAAGACCAAATGCAACAAGCCTTGACCAGCATGGGCAACAAAGTTGATGGCGTGTATGCTGCCAACGACGGTACTGGTGGCGGGGCGATTGCCGCTATGAAAGCTGGCGGTCTCTCACCATTGCCCCCAGTCACGGGCCAAGATGCTGAATTGGCTGCGATTCAACGGATTTTGGCTGGCGATCAATACATGACGGTGTACAAAGCAATCAAGCCTGAAGCCGAAGCTGCTGCTGAATTGGCTTTTGCCTTGCTCGAAGGCAAAACCACCGATAAAGCTACCAGCAAGGTTAACAATGGCAAAATTGATGTTCCTTCAATCTTACTGACCCCAATTGCTGTGACCAAAGAAAACGTCAAAGATACGATTGTCAAAGACCAATTCCACAAAGTTGATCAGATCTGTGCTGGCGACTTCGCCAAAGCCTGTGCTGATGCCGGTATTCAATAACTAACCTCTACGCCGCTGGGTTGGCACGGCTCACACAGCCAGCCCAGCGGCTCCTCCTCTGACCCACAGCAAAAGGAATATGTCATGACAGCAACAGAAGCAGCGATGCCTGTCTTGCAATTGCGCCAAATTAGCAAACGCTTTGGTGCGGTTCAAGCCCTCTCCAACGTCGATTTCGAGGTTTACTCGAATGAAGTGGTGGCGTTGGTTGGCGATAACGGCGCAGGCAAATCGACGCTGATTAAGACCATCGCCGGAGCCTACAAACCTGATGAGGGCGATTATGTCTTTGAAGGCAAGGTCGTTTCAGTCAATAGCCCACGCGATGCCACCGACCTCGGCGTTGAAACCGTCTACCAAGATTTGGCCTTGTGCGATAATCTCGATGTGGTTTCCAATCTCTATCTTGGCCGCGAAAACGTGCGCCGTAGCGGGGTCAAAGCGCTTGATCTGCTGAATGAAACCGAGATGGAACGTCGAGCAACTGAAGTGCTGCGCGATCTGAGCGTCAAAATTCCGAGTGTGCGGGTGCAAATTGCCAATCTTTCGGGCGGTCAGCGCCAATCGGTGGCGGTTGCCCGTTCGGTTATGTGGAACTCCAAAGTTGTGCTGCTCGATGAGCCAACGGCGGCGCTGGGCGTTGAGCAAACCCGCCAAGTCAAAGATTTGATTATGCGGTTGCGCGATCGTGGTTTGGCTGTGGTGGTGATTAGCCATAATGTTGCCGATGTGTTTGAAGTATCCGATCGAATTATTGTGATGCGGCTGGGGCGGCGGGTCGCTACCTTCCACACCGCCCGTAGCACCAACGAACAAGTGATTGGCGCGATTACTGGGGCAATGCTGCCCAGCAATGCCTATGGAGAGGCCGAATGATGAAAACGCAACCGACGAATCTTGCTGCTGCGCCCAACAATTGGCGCGAAGCATTAGCCGAACGCTTTCGCCAAGGCAACTTAGGCTCGCTACCAGTGATTATTGGCTTGATTATTATTGCGCTGGTGTTTCAAAGTATCAATAAAAACTTTCTTACGCCACTCAACCTGACCAACTTGATGGTGCAAATCGCCGCGATGGGCACAATTTCAACTGGGGTTGTGCTAATTTTGCTGCTAGGCGAGGTTGATCTTTCGGCAGGCCAGGTTAGTGGCTTGGCGGCGGCAGTGATGGCGGTGTTGGTTTCGCGCCATAATTTGCCTGCTGGCGTGGCGATTATTGGGGCAATTGTGGTTGGAGCCTTAGTCGGCTTGTTGCAAGGCTGGTGGATTTCATCCTTCCGCGTGCCCTCGTTCGTGGTTACGCTTGCAGGTTTGCTAGCTTGGCAAGGCTCGCGGCTACGGGTGCTTGGCGACACAGGCACCATCAACATCACCAATAAATTTATTAATGATATTGCCAACTATAAATTGCCAATTTGGCTTGGCTGGGTTTTGGGGGTTGTCAGCGTTGTCGTTTATGCCTTGATTGTGTTCAACGAATATCGCAGCCGCCGCGCTGCTGAATTGCCAACTGGTTCGTTGAACGGCGTGTTCTGGCGGGTTGGAGTGGTTGGTGCGAGTGTCTTGGCAGGTGTTGCCATGATGAGTGTCAACCGCAATGCCAACGCTGCAGGCAACCCAATCCAAGGTGTGCCTAGCGCAGTCATTATCTTCTTGACCTTCTTGATTATCTTTGATTTTATTACCCAGCGCACCCGTTTTGGCCGCTATGTCTATGCGGTTGGTGGCAATACCGAAGCTGCTCGCCGCGCAGGGATCAACGTTAATCGGATTCGGATTACGATTTTTATGCTGGCTTCGGCGCTCGCAGCCTGTGGCGGGATTTTGGCGGCCTCACGTTTGAACGCGGCCAATCAATCATCAGGCGATGGCGACGTGCTTTTGAATGCAATCGCCGCAGCGGTGATCGGTGGCACCAGCTTGTTTGGTGGGCGTGGCCGAATTTGGTCGGCTTTGCTGGGCGCACTGGTGATTGGGGCAATTGCCAATGGCATGGATTTGCTGGCGCTCAAGTCATCGATCAAATTTATCGTCACTGGCTCAGTGCTTTTGTTGGCCGTTACGATTGATGCCGCCTCACGCGCCCGCCGCGAAAACAGCGGACGTTAGATCCAAACCTTAACGCAGAGGCGCAGAGAGTATTTTAGGATTCAGAGGCCAGCGATCAGGGGTCAGGATTCTTGATTGGGCGAGGTGATGCAAAGCTGATCCCTTGTCCCTGAATCCTGACCCCTTCGTGTTCTTCGTGTTCTTCGTGGATTAATCTTAACCTTGACTTCTTCGTTCGTGCTATTTTGTGCTAAAGTGCTGGTAGCAGATCTATCAGTGAGCACAGATTAATGAGCAACGAATTTTTGACGGCGATTTATCAAACGCTCAAGCAAGTGCCAGCAGGCCGGATTGTGAATTATGGGCGGTTGGCTTTGGCAGCGGGCTACCCTGGCTATGCGCGGGCGGTTGGCAAAGCCTTGCATTCCTTAGATGAGCAATATCCTGATGTTGCTTGGTGGCGGGTGGTCAATCGCGAGGGTCGGATTTCGACCAATTGTCCAGTGCATACGGCAATCGAACAACGCCAACGCTTAGAAGCCGAGGGGATTGAGTTTGATGATCGTGGCTATATTAGCTGGCAACGCTTTGGTTGGCTCGAAACCAGTGAGCTGGAGTTTTGAATAATGGGCGATAGCAACCACTATCGCCCATTATGTTTAATTATTTCACCAGCACTACGCCCGATTGGGCTGAAACTGGCAAGGTTAATTGGCCGTTGCTGACGGTATAGCTGCCACCATTCAAGACATCGGTCAAGACTGTGCCATTGACCAAATGGCTGACATTGATGGTTGCGGTTTGGGTGGCTGTGCCATTGTTAAGCACTACAACTGCCTCTTGCGTGCCTTTCCAGCGACGATAGCCATACAGTTTGCTGGCATCGTTGACCAGCAGGGTTGCCACATCGCCGCTGCTGAGCGCTGGGTAGGTACGACGTAGCCCGATCAATTTCTTGAAATGGGCGTACATTGCCGTATCGGGACTACCACCTTTATCAGCCCAAGGATAGGTGCGGCGGTTATCGGGATCGCCGCCACCAGTTACCCCAACTTCGTCGCCATAATACACCGATGGTGCACCTGGCAGGGTCATTTGCAACAGCACCATCAATTTCATGCGGGCTTTGTCGTCGTTGAGCAAGCGTAAAGCGCGAGTTGAGTCGTGCGAACTGACCAAGTTCATCATGCCAAACCATGGGGTAGCAGGCATTTGCGCACGGAAGGCATTGTAGCTACTGTCGAATGAGCTAGGTGCATTGCCATTGGCGAAGCTCACCGCCCAATCACGGAAACAATAGTTCATCACCGAATCAAGCTCGTTTTGGTTGAGGTAGGCGCGATATAAGCCCCAATCACAACCGCCCGTGACTTCGCCCAGCAATAAACTTTCGCTATCGCCATAACCAGTTTTGACATAGGGCCGCATATCGCTCCACCAAGCATGGGTGATATCTTGGGCTACGTCGAAGCGCCAGCCAGCGATACCCCGTTCGAGCCAGAAGCGGGTTACTGATTTGCCATTGGGGCTTTGAGCGCTGCCATCGCGATAGAAAAATTGCTTCACTGGGTCGTTTTCGATAAATTCAGGGATGGTTTCATAGCCATACCAACCCTTCCAGCCCCAACCGCCAACACATGGATACGAGCCGCTGGTGCCAGCTGAGCCTTGGGTGAACCAACTGCGGTAGGGCGATGAAGCCGATTCGCAAGCACCATTGATGCCTGTCCAGCGGTCGGTTTTATAGCCTGGGTAGCCTTGGAGATAGATGCTATCCATGCCAGCGTGGTTGAATACACCATCAAGAATCACTTTGAGGCCTTTGGCATCGGCGGCGGCGATCATCTCGTCGAATTTTGCCAAATTGCCAAAGCGTGGGTTGATGCCATAATAATCGTTGGTATCGTAGCCATGGTTTGAGGCTGCATCGAAAATCGGGTTGAGATAGAGGACATTCACGCCAAGATCGTTGAAATAACCAGCATTGATTTTATCGACAATGCCTTGTAAATCACCACCATAAAAATCGATGCCATAGCCGGGGGTGGTTGGCGTTTCATTCCAATTGCTGTGGATTGAGGCCAAACAGTTGGGTGCGCCTGCGCCGCTATAGCCGTTGCAGGTGTTTGGGCCATAGACCCGCACATTGTTGAAATTGTTGCCGCTATCGCCATCACGGAAGCGATCAGGGAAAATTTGATAGATCACGGCATCTTGCAGCCATGTTGGCACCGCATAATCTTGCGGTGGTGCTGGAACCGTTCCTAACTTCCACGAACGATCAAGCGCGGTGGCACTCCACACGCCTGGGCCAGTGTTGCTGGTGTTGGCAACCACATAATAGCCAATTGTCGAGCCGTCGCTCAGCTTAAATTGATACCACTGATCGGTTGAGCTGCTGGGGGCTGGCACGCTGGCTTGCCACATAGCATAGGTTCCATCATTACTCACCACAGTTAATGGATAGCTGAATGATGGTTGGCTGAATGGTGCGCCAGTTAACCAAACCGATAAACTCACAGCGCTAACATCGTTGCTACAGGTACGTAAACGAATACTAGCCGATTGCCCGGCTTGCAGCGAACCAAGCGGGTCGCGATACACGCTGTTGGTGCTATCGTGGTACACCGCGCTGCTGATGATCGTGTTGTTGCCGACTGCTGCGCCGCTGCAAGCCCCCGATGGCGTGGCTGAAACTGTGGGAGTTGGGGTGTTGGTGGCAGTAGCAGTTGGGGTACGCGATGGCGTGGGTGTTGCGCTGATGGTGCCAACCGGCGTGCGCGTGGCTGTAGCGCTAGGAGTGGCAGTGCGAGTGGCGGTTGGGGCAATTGTTGGAGTAGCCGTGGGCGTACCGCCGCTTTGCACTGTAAAACTATAATCATCGGGATCATAGTTTGCGCCCCGTACATGCTGGCCGCGAGGATTGACGTAATTGCCATTTTGGGCTTTGAGTAGGGCTAAAACGCTGCCATCGTACACCCGAACCCGATAATACACAGTTGTACCAGCGGCATGAGCTGGAATTGTGCCACGCCACAGATCGTAACTGGTGCTAGCGGTGTTGCGGAAACTAGCAGTTAGCGTTTTGACTTTGCTCATCGCTACGATCTGCTCAGTTCCGTTCCAGTAGCGAATTTGGGCACTGGTCAGATCGCCAGCCAGCGCTAAGATTGAAATTTGGACATTGGTGGTTGAAACGATCGTGCCATTGGCTTCGGCTTGTTGAAAGCTGAAACTTTCGCCTGGCACAAGCTCAGTGCGGGGGTTGGCGCTAGGAGCAGCATGATACAGCTCATCCCAATGCACATTATTATCGCCAGCGGCAACCGACTTCGGGTTTGGCAACAAGGCCAAGGCCAACAGAACCAACGCGAGCAATCCGCCAAATCGTTTGTTTAGCATTAATGACTCCGTTTACAGCGTTGTTAGAGTATTTGTCGTGAAACACCAACGTTTCAGATAGGAGCCGTGCGCCAAATTTTAGGCACACCAAACCTAGCGTCGAACGCTCGGCTACCTATGTTCTCTGTTGGTGCTCGCAACGATGGTGGCCTAGACCATCCTCACAACGACCAACAGAGCCTCATTCGGGGCGGTGCAAAACGGGGTATCGCGATGGCTAGGCCATCAACAATACCCCGACACCATTATCGGTATTCAATTAGCGGGCAAGCATGAAATTAGTTTGAACGTCCAACGATTGGTAGAAAGATCTTGAGAATATCCCTGCCAACAGTGAAGCGCACAACGTAGCGTTGTTGCATTGGCGATGGATCACCAATCACCCGCCGTACATTGAATGCGGTTAGCGTGTAGGTTCCATTTGGCAGTGGTGCTGCGGGGATGAAGCTGAAGGTTGTTGGGCTGGTAGCGACCACTGTGCCGACTACGGGCTGATTTTGAGCATTGGTCAAGACCAATACTTGGCTGATTGGGGTTGTTGCCGTAACAACTTGCGACCATGTAATTGCTGGTTGGACTGTTGGCGCAACTTCAACTGCGTTGTTGGCAATTGAACTACTGCTGACCAAGGGGTCGCGCCATGCTTGGACGGCCTTGCGGTTATCGTCGCCAGTGCCCCAATTGGTGTCAGTATCATCAACGATGAAATGGCCGTTGTTGCCATATTCAATGGTTACGCGGCGATTGGTGAAGGCCTCGATTGTGCCCCACGATTCGACGCGCTCCCACGCGCCACGAGTGTATTTATACTCCAAGGCTGTGCCTTCGAGAATTTGTTTATTGAATTCCCATGTATCGGTCAGCACGCGTTGCATAATTTGACCATTGGCCGTCCAAGCGCCATTGAAAACTGTGCCATCGTTGCCAGCGACATAGACGCTTTCGTTGGTTGGGGTTTCAACTGGCACTTTGACGCGGAAGGTCACGTCAATTACCCGTTGCTCGGCGCGAATCGAGACGCTATTCGAGAATTCCGATTGATTGAACGAACCGTCGAGCGCCTTCAATTGATAGGTATAGGTAATGCCTGCGGTTACCTCGGTATCAGTGAAGATTGTAGTTGGGTGCAATACCGAGGCAATCGCGTTGCCATCGCGATACACATCGTAGCGATAGGTATCGTTAGCGCTTGAAACATCCCAGCCAATCACAATTTGCGAGGCTGAACGTCGCACTTCGCGAAGATTAATCGGCGCGGTCGGCGCTGTTGTGTCGCTGCTTGCCGCAACAACTAAACTAGCTGCCTGCGCTGGTGAATAGCCATTATCCGAACCATCAAGATCGGCATAGATCCAGCTTGTGCCACCGTCGGTGCTATAACGATAGGCTACATCGAAGGTTCCAACACTGTTTGGCAGCAGATTGCCCACAAACTCATCGTTATTGCCATCTTGTACATTGAAAGTAGCCTCGAACCATGTCCAGCTAGCAGTGTTTGGCTGCGAACCATCGGGGCCATAGCCAACTTCGGCCAACAGGCTTGGCGTTGCGCCTGCTTCACTGGTAACGCCTTCGATGTATACCCGCCCATAGATATTGGTGGTTGGGTTGGTAATGCTGATCGTATGGTTGATTGTGGCTGGGAATTGCAGATTCGACCAGTTGATTACATAAGCTGGCAAGCCCGAAACTTCGTTGCTCGCGTCGCTTTCCAAGCCATTGCGTACTGCTTTGACAATGTAGTAGTAGCGTTGGCCTGGCGTGAGATCAGCATTGCTAAAACTGGTGCTGGTTGTATTGCCGACCAACTCGTAGCCACCGCCGCTCACGATTGAGCGATAAATGTTATAGCTTTCAGCGGTTGCAACGTTGTTCCAGCCAAGTTCGATGCTTTGTGACAATTGATTGGTCACTTGCAAGTTGGTTGGAGCAGCAGGAGCACTCATATCAACGCTATCAGGCGTTAGCCAAATGCCAACACTTTGTGGTGCAACGCTGAATGTGTAGGTTGTAACATCGGTTGCTGGCAGCAAACCAGTTTGGGTCAATGGCATGGTGCGAGTTAGCACTGTCCCCGTTGGCACGTAGCCAGCTAAGTTCAGCTCGATGCTATGGGCTTGGCTATCGCGGTTGAACACAACAATTGCCGCGCCGTTTTCATCCTTACGTCCATAAGCTAAGACTTTGTTGGCATCGTCGGCGGTCATCACATCGAACGAGCCTGTGCGCAGATAGCTATAATCGCGGCGCAATTGGCCAAGCCGTTGATAGGTTGCCAACAAATTGGTGTCGGCTTTGCGCCATTCGGGCAAGCTGTTGTAGCCTGCTTGGTCAGTCCATGGGTAGGGTTGGCGGTTGTAGGGGTCGTCGCGTGGCACATCGAAGCCATAGCCAGTTAAGCCAACTTCATCGCCATAGTAGATGGTTGGCGCACCTGGCAAGGTCATTTGCAAGGCGGCAACCAACGATAAACGATGCCGCGCATCAACGAAATTATCGACTGGTTGGCGATCGTAGCCAGTGCCGGTAAAGCCCAATTCGTTGAGCACATGGACGGCCCGATTGGTATCGTGGCTATCGATCAAGTTCATGGCTGCATTGTAGGCTGGCTCTGGGTAATCCTCGCGTATGGTTTCAAAGCTGTTGACAAATTGGCTGGGTAAGAGCGGATCGATCTCCTGACCGCCGTCGTTATCGACCCAGCGGGTATCGCGCAAGAAGCCCAAAACTGCGCGGCGATAGCGATAGTTCATGGTGCTATCGAATTCATCGCCAAGCACCCGATCGCGTACATCGCCTTCGCTCCAGGTTTCGGAGTAGAGCACAGCATCGGGATTGGCGGCTTTCATTACGTCGCGCCAGGTTTCAAAGAAGGTTGGGTTGACCCCAATCACATCGGGCACAACGTCGATACGCCAGCCGTCGGCTTTGTTGGTGCCATCGACCCAGTAACTAGCGGTGTTGCTTGGTAAGTTGGGGTTGCCGCCAGCCGTACCAAACCAATAGGCCATCACTTCAGGATGGTTGGTGTTGATTTGGGGCAAGGTGGCTACGCCAAACCAACCACGATAGTTGGTATCGCCAGCACATACGCCCGTGCCTGGCTCAGCGGCTGGCTCAAAGAAGAACCATGTGCGATATGGGCTGCTGACGCTTTCGCATGCGCCAACTTCAGCGTGGCGGCCAAAGCGATCAAAGAATGGGCTATCGCTGCTGACGTGATTGGGCACGCCGTCGAGCACCACCGTCATGCCACGGTTATGGGCATCGGCAACCAAATCGTCAAAGGCTTGTTGTCCACCAAAGGCCTCATCCACGTTGCGATAATCGCGACCATCGTATTTGTGGTTGGATGGGCTATCGAAAATTGGGTTGAGATAGAGCGTGGTTACGCCCAGCTCTTGCAAATAATCGAGTTTATCTTGGACCCCATTCAAGTCGCCGCCATACATGGTGCTGCTATAGGTTGACCACCATGGGTTATTTTGGTCGGTGAATGGCTCGGGATCGGGCACGATCGAGTTCCACGGAGTAACTGGGAAGCGATGGCCGCGCTCGGTTGGGTAGAACCAACCTCGCCCTGGGTAGGTGGTGTCAGTTGCTACACCAGTTGGGTCATTGCTGGGGTCGCCGTTGCGGAAACGCTCGACGAAAATTTGATAAATTGTGGCGTTTTGGGCCCATTCAGGCGTGGTAAAGGCTGGGTCGTAGATATAGATATTCCACGAGCGATCAGCGCTGGCGTTGACCACCTCGCCTAAGCCACCATCGAAACGATTATCATCTTCATAGAATAGGGTTGTCGCGCCATCTTCGATGATAAAACGGTAATAGACCACGCCCAAAGCAGTTTGCGCTGGCATGGTGTATTCCCAATAATCGTACATTTCATCGCTAGCCACCTTGGTCATACGTTGAATGCTTTGACCATTGTTGGCGGTGTAATACAAGCGAATGCGAGCTTGATTGATATCGTGGGCAGCGGTGCGCAAACGCAAGTTAACCGCTTGGTTGAGCGGTGCAGCACCAAATGGCACGCGATAGAGCGATTCACGGCTGTGATGTTCAATTGCATCACGATTGATCAAGCCATCGCCAACGACTGAATCGGGCACTTGGCCATCACGTTGCGGCGTAATTGCCACGCGGCCAGTGCGATTATCCAAGTAGAAGACGACAGTTTCATTGAGATTGGTGGTGGTAAAGCCGATAGGTGCAGGATCGTTGGCATCGAAGACCCGACCTTGGGCATTGTATTGCTCAACCCACGAGCCAGTGCGGGTGAACTTCGCAGCATAATTGCCTGGTGATGCAATCGTGTAGCGCAACACAAATTGATTTGGGGCGATTTGGATCATTTTGGTCGCTGGATTATTGTTGCTCCAGCCTTGGAATGCACCAACCACCGTGAAATCATTCGATGCATCAATTGCATTGACCACATTTTGAGTTGGTAGCAAATCCCAGCCGTTATCAGCCGCATGATTATTGCTATCGAACAATAATTTTACCGTTTGATTTGGTTGGTCGGTATAAATCCAAGCGTTTGCAGCTGGGAAGGCGGTCGCCCAATTACAAGCATTGACCTTCCATTCATAGGTGCCAGCGGTTGGAATAACAACATCGAGGCTGAAAACCCCGTCGCCGCTCACCAAGTCGCCTTGGGTTCCATTATCGACCAAGGGACTGCCAGTTTCTTGCCATGGTGGAGTTTGGTAGCTGCCTGGAGCACACCATGGGCCTGCATTGCCAGCGGTTTGCGGGCGAATCGTCAGGCGGCTCGTGTTGGTATCGAGCAAAAATACCACCATTTGTCCGGCTTGGGTGGTGGTAAAGCTGATGTTGCCTTGATCGACGGCACGGCCAACCCCAGTATATTGAGTTGTCCAATCGCCAGTATGTACGACTTTGCCTTCATAGCTACCAGCGTTTGGCACAGTATAGGCCAAATAGTACCAGCCATTGCCGAGGTTGGTCATGGCCGTGGCTGGGTCGTTATTCGTCCAAACAGGATTTTGGAACGAACCAACCGCTGTCCAGTTGGCAAAATCGCTATCGTAGGCGTGAATAATATTGGTGCTTGGCACGCCATGATTGCCAGCATTGGAATTGTAGTTGTTGGTGTCGAGGGTCAATTTGACGGTTTGATTGGCTTGGGTGGTGTTCATCCAAGCATTAGGGCCAGCCGGAACTGAAGTTTCCCAACTGCCACAAACAACCGCTTTCCATTCAGAGCGGCCAGCAGTTGCGATCACAACATCTAAAGAGTAGATGCCATCGCCAGCGACTAAATCGCCAGCGAGACCTTCGTCATTGGCAGGTGTTGCGCTGTTATCCCAATTTTGGAATCCGCCAGCGAAACACCAATTAACTTGAGCATTTGCAATAGTTGGAGCTTGATTGAGCGCCGGATTAAACGTGGTAGGCTGGGCAGCAACCACAGGCGTTTGTTGGCTGAACGTGGGGATCATCAACGACAACAGCATAACGATCAGCAGCATACGGCTGATCAGGCTCCGACGATGGGCAGTGTCACGCATGGACGGCTCCTTTGGTAAGGGGTTTTATTTGAACTGCGTTGTCCGCGATTTGTTGTGTCGTCAAACAAACTTTGTTGGTGCTGCGATCATAGCCTACAGCCAATACTTTGTCAACTGAACGAACGAGGTTTTAAATAAGGTAAAAATGTTTACAACTATTTGTAAAATATGCTTTTGTAAAAATGTAAAATGAATTTATTTGTTTTGGATTGTGTAGTTTTAGCGACGTTTCAAGCGCATGAATTTTGAGCAAAATTGGATGTTTCACGTGAAACGTTGCTTGATCCACGAAGAGCACGAAGGACTGAAACCACGAAGGACGCGAAGAGCACGAAGGTTAAGTTTTTTAGCCACAGATTGCACCGATTATTTTGATTATTGTCCTATGCCTCACACCTCAAATGCTAATCCTGTTAGAATTTCCTCCCGCATCCCTCATAATTCATCCTTTGGTTCTCTGCGTTCTCTGCGTTAAACCTAGCCCCTGATCCCTTCATCTATGTTCTATGCTCTATGTTCTATGCTCTTTGTTCTATGTTCTTCATCCCCACTATAATAGCTGGCAACATATTGATCGTTACGTGAGGCGTTTATGGCATACACTCTCGAATCAACAGGCTTATTGGTATTTCAACGTGATGACGAAGAAGTTTTGACGATTCAGCCCTACTTGCAGGCTTATGGCTCGCAGTTTGCCGCATTAGGTGTGCAAACCAAGCCTGATACAGTGCAATACACTAGTTTTGATAACCAAACCTTTGAGCTTAATCTTGAAACGACGGCAACAGGCTATCGGTTGGTGTTTCACGTGAAACATCAGGTTGCCCAAATTGGTTTAGCAATCGGCGTACAACCAGCAGGCTCGTGGTATGGCATGGGCGAACGAGTGATTCAAAGTTGGCCGCTCAACTTGGCTGGCGTGCAAAGCCAACCATTTATGACCTATGACCACGCCGATGATGGCACACTCAATATTGTTACGCCAGCTTGGATTGGCGCGAATGGCGTGGCCTTTATCGTGGCCGAAGATACAGGCCCGTTGCACGTCACAATCAATAGCGATCCAGCAGGGGTGATTCGGCTGGTGCAGTTTCCTTCGCCAACCCCATTTGGCGCAGGCTTGGATGGTAGCGAAACCCATTTTGAAGGCACGCGCTTAGTGCTCGATCTGCTGATTGCTGAAAATGTCAGCGTTGCAGCCCAACATGTCATTCAAAAATTGGGCTATCCCAAGGCGGCTCCACCATTGGCAATGTTTAGCAAGCCGATTTGGACAACCTGGGCACGCTATAAAATGGATATTGATCAAGCTCAAACGCTGGCGTTTGCCCAAGAAATTATCGACCAACGCTATCCATATTCCGTGCTGGAGATCGACGATCGCTGGCAAACCGCTTATGGCGATTTAGAATTCGATCGGCGCAAGTTTCCCGATCCCAAGGCAATGGTCGATCAATTACATGAGCTTGGCTATAAAGTAACCCTGTGGATTCCACCATTTTTCGATCCTAAGAGCGCGGCTTTTGCTGAAGCTGCTGCCAATGGCTATTTGGTCAAACATCCCGCCAACGATCAACCCTATTTGACCCGTTGGTGGCAAGGTTGGGGCGGTTTGTTGGATGTCTCGAATGCTGCCGCCTTGGCTTGGTGGCAAGCAGGTTTGGAGCGCTTGCAAACCTTGTATGGCATTGATGGTTTTAAATTTGACGGCGCTGAAGGCAATTTTCTACCCGCCGAGGCCAAAACCCATCTGCCGATGACTCCCAATCAATATAGTGATCGGTATGTGGCTTTTGTGGCCAAATCGTGGCAATGGACAGAGGTACGAACCGGTTGGCGCTCGCAACAGCAACCAATCTTCTTCCGCGAATGGGATAAATGGAGTCGTTGGGGTATGGATAATGGCTTGCATGCGGTCGTTACCCAAGCGCTTGCGATGAGCGTGATCGGTTATCCCTACGTGCTGCCTGATATGATCGGCGGCAATGCCTATAACGGTGAATTTCCCGAACGCGAGTTGTTGATTCGTTGGACGCAAGTCACAGCATTATTGCCAGCTATGCAATTTTCAATCGCGCCATGGCAGTACGATGCAGAAACCAGCCAGATTTGCCAGCGCTATGCTCAATTGCACGCTGAGCTAGAGCCGTACATCGCCGAATTGGTGCAAGCGACAATCACCGATGGCACGCCTTTAGTTCGGCCATTGTGGTGGCACTACCCCGACGATGCCAGTACCCGCTTTATTGGCGATCAATGGTTGTTTGGCGAGCAATATTTGGTTGCGCCAATGCTCCAATCCAATCACTACCAACGCGACATTTATTTGCCTGAAGGCGGTTGGCGCGATTACTGGACTGGCGAGAAATTCGAGGGTGAAACTTGGCTCTACAATTACCCTGCGCCCTTGGAAACCCTGCCGTTGTTCGAGCGGCTGTGGTAGAATTTTAGCGAGTAGTTGGATTATTGGTGTGCAAGGAGATTATTTCATGGCCAACACAACCATCACTTGGCTTGGTCACGCCAGCTTTTTATTTGTCACGCCCGAAGGCAAACGAATTGTGCTTGACCCTTGGTACGAGGGCAATCCTAGTTTCCCCGAGTCTGCCAAAGCTGAACTCGAAAATGTCGATGCAATTTTGCTTACGCATGGTCATATGGATCATACTGGTAACGCTATCACGCTGGCGCAGCAAACCAAAGCTCCAGTTGCTGGCATCGTTGAACTGATTGGTTGGGTGCAAGGCCAAGGTGTCGATGCGACACAATGTATTGGCTTCAACAAAGGTGGTTGTATCGAGATTGCTGGAATCAAAGCAACCTTAACCACAGCACACCACAGCAGCAGCATCAGTAGCGGCAGTATTTCGCTCTACTTGGGCGATCCTTGTGGCTTTATCCTCGAATTTTCCGATGGCTGCGTGGTGTATCACACTGGCGATACCTGTGTTCACGGCGATATGGCCCTGATGGGCGAGATTTATCAGCCGAATGTGACCATCTTGCCAATTGGCGATTTTTATACCATGGGGCCACGCCAAGCGGCGCATGCACTCAAATTAATTGGCTCTAAATTTGCCATCCCCGAACACTATGGCACATTCCCAGCTTTGCATGGTAACCCCGCAGCGTTGCAGAGCGAATTGAACAAACTTCAGCTCAACACCGAAATCGTTGCGTTGCAACCAGGCGAGGCTTGGACTTACCCAGCCTAAATGTTTCCCGTGAAACATTTAGCAGTTTGATCAGACAGCGTGCTCTTTGGCAAGGGTACGCTGTTTTTGTAGGCAAGGCTTGTCCCAACTTGTGAAACATATGCACAACGATCTGCGGTTGCTTAACATTGAATTAACGTTAATGCCTAATTTGGCTATGTTATGCACATTACCCACAGCTTTTCCACATTAGCAATTAACCAAAGTTATCCACATGCTGTGGATAACTTCTTGATAACTAAGCCAAAATAGCGAGAAATTAATGGTTTCACGGGAAACAGTAGAACATATTTGCGATCGATTGGTCAATTTTAAGTAAATTGCTGCTCTGAGCAGATTGAGGTATCATGACGGGCAAAATCGGCTTGAGAAGTCGAGAGTTTTTGGCGAAATAAAAACATTGATCTTGATGGAGTAAAACGGAAAATGACCTTTAGCGATGAGCAGGTATCTGCGATTTCCGAGCGATGGATGCGTTTAGATTTACATATCCATACACCAGCATCTGAAGATTATGCTGAACCAGAGGTAAGTTATCTCGATATTTTGCGGGCTGCTGCCGCCCACCAACTCGATATTATTGCCTTTACCGACCACAATACGATTCGCGGCTATGAACAATTTCGCGATGAACTGGCCTTACTCGAACGTTTTGTCCAAGCCGATCGCTGTACGCCCGAGGAGCGCGAACGCTACGGCGAATATCAACAATTGCTAGCCCAATTGACGGTGCTGCCTGGTTTTGAGTTTACTAGCCATTATGGCTCGCATATTTTGGCACTTTTTGCCCCGACTACCCCATTAAGTGTGCTCGAAGCGGTTTTGTTGCAATTGGGGATTCCCGCCCAAGAATTAAAAGCTGGCTCGTGCTCTATCTCCAACACCAAACATGTGACCGAAGCCTACGAAATTATTCATCGCGCTGGCGGGATTGTGATCGCCGCCCATGTCAATGCCCATGCGGGTGTCGTTAGCGAGTCAATTCGCTTTGGCAATAGCGGTCAATCACGGGTTGCCGCCACCCAAAGCCCCTATTTGCACGCCTTAGAATTTGTGCATTTCTATGCCTCGCACGAGAGCTACCTCAGCCCAAATTTTTATAATGGCCAACATAGCTATTACGAACGGCCAATGTTTTGCATCCAAGGCTCCGATGCCCATCGCATCAGTCGGGCTGATGCCGATGACCCAGAAAGCAAAAAAGTCTATGGCGTAGGCGATCGTTATTTTGAGGCCTTATTGCCCGAAGCCTCGTTCGATGCGCTCAAAGCTTTGTTCAATAGCAAGCAAATCGATAAGGTTCGCGTGCCACGCCGCGACCAAAAGCAATGGGAGATTGATAACGTGCGACTGAATGGCGATTCGCGCCACTTAATTGCCCGTCCGGCAACCGAGGAGTATTTGGCGCAAGCTTGGCACGATATAGCTGCCCTCGCTAACGCCGATGGTGGAGTTTTGTTAATCGGGACTGATGGCGAGCAAACTGTCTCGCCAACCGTAATTAGCGAGCAAATTAAGCACCTCGTAGCCCAACATCTTGATCCTCAACCCAGCCTCAGCCTAGAATTAATGCAATATCAAGAACGCGATGTGGTGCGGGTCGAAGTTAAAACTGATGAATTGCCGCCTTACGTCGCAAGCAATGGCTCGGTTTATGTGCGCCGCGACGATCAAACCCATGTCGCGAATCGCGAAGAATTATTGCAATTAGCCCGCCGCGCTTTGGTGCGTAGCACCATGTCACCACTCGATAATGGCGAAGATTTGGAATTGCCACGCTCTGGGGTCGAGATTGTTAGCGAGCAAAAACGTAACGCAGTTTGGACCTATGAAGTACGTGATTTGCGCACCACCACTGGGGTTGAGCGTGATCGTGCCCAAGGTTTGTGGGCCTATGCCATCGCTCGCCACGAAGAATTGCGCGATGCCAAAATCGACCTCAACGAAGATGTGCGTTGGTATGGGCGGCTCGGCGTATGGCGTACCTTCCAACAAGGCAATCGCACCAAATACGATCTGATTCATCGCGATGCCTCAGGCGTGATCGACCATATTTTCTATGGCGTTTCTGAATGGGGGCTTGGCGAAGGTTGGCGTTCATTGCTTGGCATCAACGATAATTTTGGCGTTGATCTGAATGTCAACGATGATCATGCACCAATCAGTGCGCCACGTGGCTTTACTGCGCCGATCGACGATGAGCAAACCGATGGCGAAGATGATTGGATGCCTTGGGGCGATCGCAAATATCGTTGGAAAGGCCGTGGCGGGCTTTGGCGAATTTACGGCAACGATGAAAAAATTCGCTTTGATCTGGCCATGAAAAATAAAGAAGATGAAGATTTTCAAACCTTCAACGATGTAACTCGCGCCAAATTGACCGAAGCTTGGCTCAATTTGATTCGGGTCAAGCCGCCAACTACTGGCATCGAAGTTGTGTCGATGGAAGAAAGCGATTTTGGCCGCTCGTTCCGCTTCCGCAATTTGCGCAGCGGCGAGGTCAGCGACCCATGGCGCGACCAAGATCTGGAGCAAGGCACAGTTCGCGAATATGCTGCACGCATGTTCCTTGAAGATCTGCCAATCGACGAGGCTTCAGTACGTTGGTGGGGCAATATCGGCTATATGCGGCCAATGCGCTCACAGGTTGATCTCGTTTATCGCGATGAAGATGGCGTGGATCATATCTACTATGCTGCCCGCCGCGAGGAACTTGAAAACGAATGGCGCGAATTATTGGAGCTATGGGACGATGAGTAAGCGTTTGCCAGTGGTGGTTGGGGTTAGCGGTGCGAGTGGAGCAGCCCTCGCCGATCGGGTGATCGAGCGTTTGATCGCGTTGGAACACCCGATTGAGTTGATTGCTACGTCATCAGCTCGGATCGTTTGGCGACAAGAACAAGGCTATCCTTGGGCTGAAGCCGTGGCGCGTTGGCAGGCTTCAGGCCTGATCACCGAGCATAATCCCAATAATCAAGCGGCGACGATTGCTAGCGGTTCGTATCCGGTCTATGGCATGCTGATTGTGCCCTGCTCGATGGGCACAGTTGCGGCCTTGGCGGCTGGTTTTGCCAACAATTTGCTGCTGCGGGTGGCCGATGTAACCCAAAAAGAGGGACGGCGCTTGGTCGTCGTCCCGCGTGAAACGCCGCTATCGAGCGTGCATTTGGAAAATATGCTGCGTTTAGCGCAACGTGGCGTGCGACTTGTGCCGCCAATGCCCAATTTCTATGCTCGCCCAACCACAGTTGCCGAGGTGGTCGATTTTGTAGCGGCCCGCGCTTTAGTCGCCTTGGGGCTAAGCCCTGAGCTTGATAGTAACCAGCAATGGGCTGGCTTGGAGCTTGAATAATGTCAGTTTTGCCACAATCCGATCAGAAGGCGGTCTATGTCAATGCCATGTTCACAGCAATTGCCCAACGCTATGATCTGATGAATCGGCTAATGACGTTTGGGCTTGATCAAGGCTGGCGACGTTGGGCAACCAAACGCATCAAACAGCCGCAAGCGATGTGGGCCTTGGATGTTGGCTCGGGCACTGGCGATTTTCTGCCGATTTTGCAACAAGCCATGCCCCAGCTCAACGTCGTTGGGCTGGATTTTACCTTGGCGATGATGCAAGCTGGTCAAGCCAAACGCGAGCAAGATACGCTTGGACATAGCTTTATCAATGGCGATGGCATGCACTTGCCTTTCGAGGATGAGGCATTCGATATTGTGACAACAGGCTTTGCCATGCGCAATATTGTGGATATTCGCCAAGCATTTAGCGAGATGGCACGGGTAACCAAGCCAGGGGGCAAATTAGCATGTTTGGAAGTTGCGCGGCCTAAAAATCCCTTGGTACGTTGGGGCCATCAGTTCTATTTCAACAACATTGTGCCGATTATTGGCAGTATTGTTGGTGGTAACAATCGCGCCTATACCTACTTGCCCCAATCAGCTTCGATCTTTCCGCAACCACCTGAGCTAGCCCAGATTATCGCCGAATGCGGCTGGCGCGATGTGACGTGGAAGCAACTTGGTTTTGGTGCGGTTGCCGTGCATATCGCCACAAAATAGATCTACAAAATCGATATGGCCGCATCAAATTTTAAAGTTGATAACAATAAGGGCTTCTCCACTAGAAATTCCTATTGTTTGATATGAAATATTGTATATACATTTCCCTAACACATGTTATAATGCGAGAACTATACCTTTATTGCCCTGAATATTCAGCCATAATTACTATCAATCGAATTTCGATTAAAACTACCTTTGAGTAGAAAGTGCAATAGATTCTATTTCTAACTATGGAAGGATAGTGGGATGGAAAATGTAATAACATGCCCTTATTGTAAAGAAAATATTATTGCTGGAGCACAGAAATGCCGCTATTGTGGAGAGTGGCTTATTCATCGAAAACGTTGGATATCATTGTGGGATTTATTAACCATTATGTGGAGAAGTGATGGCAAATATTGGATATTAGCCACAATCATTGGGCTTATCATATCTCCCTTCGGAGCTATAACAGTTCAATCTATTTATGAATCTCTGGATATACCTCAAATTCAAACTAATCCTTCAAATGTTTTTAGAGGAATGAGAACCGATTATACTATTTTTGCAGTTACAAGTATGGCATTTATATTTAGCTTTACACAATGGATAATGCTTAGAAGATATATTAAAAAAAGTTATTTATGGATTATTTTAAATTCTAGTATTATTCCAATAATTTTTATAAACTTTGGACATATTTATATAACATCAACAAATATATCTTTATTCCTGGTTATCTCTATTTTCTTGAATTTTATTATTGGATTTTACTTGATCGCTAATTCATCCGAAATTGGTAATTGATTATACAATCATGATATATAACTATTTTTTGTGGAAAATAATAATGAATCAGGCTGGATTCGCTAAGAATCCAGCCTGATTTGTGTTGTCTGCAAGGATATTTTGGAACTTAGGCTGCACTTGGGGCAAATTGGCGTTCTTGCTCCATTTCGTGTCGTGCCGTCAAAATATTCTGAATCTCGTCTTCGGAAATTCGCCAGCCACGCCCAAGTTGATACGAGCCAATCAACTTTTTGCTAACCCAACGCCGCACGGTATCTTCGGAGAGCTGCATTAATCCGGCGGCTTCTTCGATTGAATAATCATGGGAACGCATATGCGCCTCCTCTAGATAGCTCATCGTTAGAATCCACCACATTGGGGTTCGTTGCCACCGTTGGCATAGCCATACTATAGCACAAGATTATTAAGCACCTGTTATGCAAACTACACAAAAAACTGCTTAGGCTCTTGGTACTATTGCACAGTTTGGGCCATTGTTTTTTTGTAGAATTCCATAATTTGGTCGCCAATCATTTGCCAACTATAGCCTTTGGCTGCTTGTAGATTTAATTGGCGCAGGTGTTTGCGAGCAGCAGGGCTAGCAATAAAACTGGCAATTGCCCCAGCCATTGATCGTGGATCGCGTGGCGGCACTGCTAAATTACCTGGATGATTGGCTAAAACTCCCGCATAGCCTGCATTAGCTGCCGCCACAATTGGCAAACCTACCGCCATGGCCTCAACCAATACGTAGCCAAAGCTCTCTTGGCCAATCGCTGGTGCACAAAAAATATCAGCACTCGCCATCAAATGCGGCAAGGCTAAATCGGTCACATAGCCCAGCCATTCGACATCGGTCAAGTGCAATTGGGCTGCCAAGGCTTGTAATTCTTCGCGTAATGGCCCATCGCCAGCAATCACCAAGCGCAATTGGTTGGGATAATCCTTTTGGAGCAAGGCATAAGCCCGCAGCAGATACTCTACGCCCTTGCGTTGCTCCAAGCGGCCAAGTGTGAAGAGCGTAATTTTATCATCGTTATATTGATGCAAGCGTGGCAAATTCACCGCTGCATCAAAGCGATCAATCGTGATGCCACTGGCAATAATTGTATATTCGGCTTTGGTGCCAAAAATTGCCTGCGCCGTTTCGAGTGCCGCCTGCGAGCCAGCGATTCGTCCATGGATATGGCGATATAAATCGGGGCCAAGTGAGGTTGCCAAACGCAAGGCCTGTAATTTCCACGCCTCATCAACCCGAATATGAAAGGTTGAAACATGGCAAGCCTTGGAATTTGCTAAAAGTCGCCCGCTCAATGTCGGCGAGTGCAACGATTGAACATGCAAAACATCGCAAGCCTCTTCGGCCAAAATCTCGCGTAAGCGGCGATTCGATTCGATACAGATTGGCAGTGAGGTGCTTGAACCGCTGCCATACGTCGGAATCGAAACACCCAACGAGATAACGCGCTCAGCCAATTTGCTATTATCAAACTGACTACCACCAGCAAAAATCACCACCTCATGACCTTTGCTTTGAAAATAATGGTACAAACCACGAACATATACCTGAATGCCACCAGCGCGGTGCATATGATCATCAATCAAAAAGCCAATTTTCATAGATCAACCTAAATCAAAATAATCCTGGCTCAATCTGCGTTACCATGGCGAAAATGTCAAGCACGAGCAGATCGGGTTTGATCCACGAAGGACACGAAGGTACACGACGGATGGCTATGGGCTTTTGGCGATAGGAATTAATAGATTAATCAAATACACGGTATGTTCCATCCGCCCCATAGCCTGGCGTTTCATCCTTCATAATTCATCATTCATACTTTCATGGATTGACAAGCCCAAAACTGCGTGTTATCGTTTATCCATACCCCCCTGGGTAGGGGGGTGTTAAATAAGGAGTAATGCAATGAAAACTGAAAGCTTCAACGTTCCAGGTATCTCATGCCAACACTGTGTTAATGCGATCAACAACGAAGTTAGCGCAGTTGCTGGAGTTCAAAATGTCGTTGTCGATTTGGCGAGCAAAATTGTCAAGGTCGAAAGCAACGAGCAAGTCAGCCGCGATCAACTGGTAACCGCAATCAGCGAAGCAGGCTACGATGTTTCGCCATTTACGAATACAATTCCCTTAAATTAAGTTTCGAGGCTAGGTCGGGTTGCATCGTCAGCCCGCCATCCTGCTTAACTTACCAGATCTGAAGGTATGGTATGGATACAAAGACACTTACATTGCCAGTGACCGGAATGACCTGCGCCGCTTGTGTGACGCGCGTCGAACGCAATTTGAAGAAGGTCGCCGGAGTTGCTGAAGCCAGCGTCAATTTAGCCAGCGAATCGGCGACGGTGGCCTTCGATCCAGCGGCGGTTAGCCCAACCAACTTAATTGCTGCGGTCGAAAAAGGTGGCTATGGCGTAATTACCGCCGAACGCACGCTGCCAATCACCGGAATGACCTGCGCCGCCTGTGTCACGCGGGTCGAAAAAGCCTTGCGCAAAGTTGATGGCGTGTTAGAAGCAACAGTTAACTTGGCAACCGAAACCGCAAGTATCCGCTACCTGCCCGATCAAGCAAGCCTTGAGCAGATCAAAGCTGCCGTGACCAAAGCGGGCTATGGGGTGATCGAAACTGGCGAGGATGACGATGCTGAGGATAGCGAAACCCAAGCGCGTCAGGCCGAACTTAAGCGCAAACGCACCAATTTGATTGTGGCGTTGATCTTGGGTGTGCCGCTGATGATCGTCTCGATGATGCACGATTTTAGCTTAATTAGCCCGATTTGGCTGGGCAGCGCCCGCGATATGACTGGTATGGGCCATGATATGCCAGCCTTCTACAACCTCTGGCCATGGCTGTTTGGCTTGATGGCAACGCCAGTTGTGTTTTATAGTGGGCGCGATTTCTTGCGTGGTGCTTGGGTTAACCTCAAGCATGGCAGCGCCAATATGGATACGCTGATTGCCCTTGGTTCGCTGACGGCCTATGGTTTTAGCTTGGCGGTGCTACTATTCAAACTGAGTGGCCACGTCTATTTTGAAACTGCCGCCATGATTGTGGCCTTGATTTTGGTAGGCAAATATCTCGAAGCCCAAGCCAAAAGCGCCACCTCATCGGCAATTCGCGCCTTGATCGATCTTCAGCCGCCAACCGCCCGTGTGCTGCGGGGTGGGGTTGAAGTTGAAATGGCTGTGGCCGAAGTACGAGCTGGCGAGATTGTGGTTGTGCGGCCTGGCGAGAAAATTCCGGTTGATGGCGTGGTCACAATGGGCCAATCGGCTGTTGATGAATCGATGCTCACTGGCGAATCGTTGCCAGTTGAAAAGCGGGTTGGCGATAGCGTGTTTGGCGCAACGCTCAACAATGCTGGCAGTTTTCAATTACGCGCCACGGCGGTGGGCAAGGCTAGCGCTTTAGCTCAAATCGTCAATCTAGTTAAAGCTGCTCAAGGCTCCAAAGCGCCAATTCAACGCTTAGCCGACCAAATTTCGGGCGTGTTTGTGCCGATTGTGATTGTGATTGCCTTGCTGACCTTCGGCTTGTGGTATTGGGTTGGCGGCGTTGGCTTTACTCAATCGCTGATTTTCGCGGTGGCTGTGTTGGTGATTGCCTGCCCGTGTGCTTTGGGCTTGGCTACTCCTACCGCAATTATGGTTGGCACAGGCGTTGGCGCACAACATGGCATCTTGATCAAAAATGCCGAGAGCCTTGAACGCGCTGTGCGGTTGCAAACGATTGTGCTCGATAAAACTGGCACAATTACCGAAGGCAAGCCAACCCTGACCAATGTGCTAGCCTTGGGTGATGAATCAAATCTATTAGCCCTTGCTGCGACTGCCGAACGCGGCTCGGAGCATCCGCTGGGTAAGGCGATTGTGCAAGGTGCGACTGCTCGTGGTGCAACGCTTGGTCAAGCGAGTAACTTCAAAGCAATTGTTGGCGGTGGGATCGAAGCTGAAGTCAATCAACAAAAGGTGGTGATTGGCAGCCCACGCCTAATTCGCGAACAAGGCTACGATTTGATCAGCATCCAAACCACGATTGATCAATGGCAATCGGAAGGCAAAACCGCGATGGTTGTGGTGGTTGAGCAGCAACTTGCTGGGGTGTTAGCGGTTGCCGATACCATCAAAGCTAGCTCGCCAGCCGCCATCCAGCAATTGCGTAAATTAGGGCTGAAAGTGGTGATGTTAACTGGCGACAATCAACGTACTGCCGAGGCGATTGGCCGCGAAGCGGGGGTTGAGCAAGTGATTGCCGATGTGCTGCCAGCTGACAAAGCCGCCACGATCAAGCAATTGCAAGCCAATGGCACGTTGGTGGCAATGGTTGGCGACGGCGTAAATGATGCGCCCGCTTTGGCTCAAGCTGATGTTGGCGTGGCGATTGGCACAGGCACTGATGTTGCCATCGAAGCCAGCGATATCACCTTGTTGCGCGGCGATTTGGTGGGCGTGGCGCAGGCGATTGAACTTTCGCGCCGCACCATGACCACAATTCGTTGGAACTTGTTCTGGGCCTTTATTTACAACGTGATTGGTATTCCAATTGCAGCGGGCTTGTTCTATAACCTGACTGGTTGGCAACTTTCGCCGCTCTTGGCAGCTGGCGCAATGGCCTTCTCATCGGTCTTTGTTGTCACCAACTCGCTCCGCTTGAAACGGGCTGCCAGCTTACCGAATGCTCAGCCTAGCTCAACCAACGAGCCGCTCCAACCAGCTCGCGCCTAATCAACAGCAATGGTGCTGAATTAATTCAGCACCATTGCTTCTTTGCGTTGGGATTATTTTTGATAAATTGCTTCTAGTTTTGCTTTTTCAAGGATATCAATTAAAATTAAAGATTGTTTTTCCGAAGGAATCTTTTGAGGTAGTCGAGCTGCGACCTGAAGTATTCCTTGTTCCTTTACTGAGAAGAGTCCTTTTTCTTGACCCTCTGCAAGAATATATGCCCATGTTTCACCAGGAATTCCAACTACTATTTTCTGTGCCTCAATTCCATTCAGCATTTTTTGGGTTTTTGCTGAAGATCTTGCTTCATTTTCCAATTGATCTGTAAAGGCTAAATCTTCAAAAAAAGATTCAGGTAGAAGTTCTTCTAAAGTATATAGTTTTTCCTGTAAAGTTACCCAACAAGCTTCTTTTTTACACCACTCACTAATATTAGAAATAGTACCCGTAGGATGCATAATATGATCATATACAAGTTTTGCAGTGATCTCTATTGCTTGTACCGTAGCTTGATTAATCTCTTGATTATGCCATACCTTGAGAAAATCAAAAGATTTTCTCTGACGAGAGCATATTTTAGATAGCATTGCAATGGTGTAGGCTACGACATTTGCTCGATAACCACCGTTGTACCAAGACTGAGCTGAAACTATTTTTTCTGTTCTGCGAAAAATTATTGCTCGGGCTATTGCACGCTTGAAGAAGAATTCGTTAAATTGATCTGCATTTTTGTCCCATTCTTGTCCAATACGTCCTACATAGTGCCCAAAATTTTTTTGGGCACCTTGATTGACAGAAATTGGATACCCCTCCCATACATTTTCAAACTTAGCAAGATCTGTTTTGGTAAACATCTGTGTTTTAGGATACTCTGCCTCAAAACGTTTTTTCTGAGTAGGTGTAAGTTTTGCTTGAGCATCGGTATATTGTCCACGTGCCCTTTCATAAAACCATTTTGTCTCACGCTGTGAGCCTTGTTGAGCAGGAACCCATAGCCGGCGTGAGAATTCTTCCATACGTATATGAAATGGATGATTTGAGAAGAAGTCTGCTGCGTTAACCTTATTTTGAGTATTAGCATACTCAGAGATTTGAGGAATAATGTCTTCACTTTTTTCTTCATCAATAACTGATATTTTCATCTGTACAAAAATATTTTCAAGCGGTGCCTTATCTTTACGATTAGTATGAAATAGCGATGCAGTGGTCTGTCCACCATTAACAATTTGTAAATCCTTAAGTGATGCTATAGCAAATCCATTAGATGTTTTTACTATTTCAATATCTCTAGCTGTTGCAGCAATACCATTATTGTAGGCAAAAAACATTTCAGGATTTTTCATGATAGTAAAACGAATACCTTTATTAACATTTCCTCTTACCTGAAGGAAGCTACGAACATTTTGTTCCAATAATCTAGAACCATATTTTCCATATAAATCAGCCAATATTTTGGCTGGCATTACAACCAAATATGATTTATACGTTGCTGAATCCAGATGTGCTGGAAGACATGGTAGTCCTGGATCAATCATCTCAGCGAAGTTTATCTCTAATTCTTCACGAGCACCTCGTGAAGTTTGTAATCGGTGTAAGCGAGAGATATCCCAAATATTATAAGAGAAATTCCACGAATTATATTGTTTATCTTCAAGTTCTTTCACCTGTGTACTTAGTACACGCTCAGAAAATAGAAAGAAATTTACTTTAGAAAAAGAGCCGCACCTATCAGCTATATTACGAGCAAGGTCATAACCGTGAGAAGTCTCTTCTAGGTTAAGATAGAGGTTTTTCTCAGCACTTGCAGTAAAAAAGTTTTCTAGGCGCTTGAAAATAAGTGAGATCTCTGCTCGTGCTAGTGACTGTAGCGTTTCTCGATTAGCAAAGTCTGAAATGAATAAGTCAAGGGAGTTATCGTTAAACCAATATCCATCGACTTTCATTCCACCACTTGCTAGGCGATGATGACCTAGTTCAAATCCATCAATAACTCCTGAATCGATAAGCTCATCCGCAATGTTCTGAGTAAATTCAACTTCCAAGAAATCCATATTTGCTTCTGCATTAGCTAGAATTTCTTGGCGGAAATTATGTAAAAATTCTTCCATTGATAAAGATGCCATGATTATTGCTCCATTATGTTTAATTTATTAGTCCTGAATCTCTCAATGCTTGATAGTACAAGTTCATAAGTAACAGATTCGATTCCCTCAGGTAAAAGATTTCTTGTAATTCTAGGAAAATCATCCTTAATAATATACGTATAATGATCTTTTACTTTAAATAAAGGTAAATCATAGTCTGGGATATCAATATAGCCTGCAATTCCTAATTTGAGCTCAAATAAATTTATAATTTCAACCTCACTTAGATTACTAATAATTCTCTTCGTAATCGTATTAAGACTCTCACCATTATTTTGTGTCTCTGATAAAAAATAAACTTGTAAGTATAACTGTCCTAAGTGCGTAGAGAGCTGATCTTCAGATGTAATACGTACTTTATCACGCTGATCTCCTGCAAGTGATTTAACTTCGATTGCACTATCATTAAGAATAAAATCCTGATGCTTTTTTTCTGGACCTTTCCATCCTTGGATCAATATATTTTTATCTAATAGATTATTTTCAAGCATATTAGCAATAAAATATAATTCGGCATACAACCCTTGTATTTCATTTTTTGGAAGAAGATTATTTAATCCACTAGAAAATAATGATTGCCATTTCTTTAATCTTTTACAGACAACATAAAATATATCATATTTCTCGTGATGTATTTTTATATTTTCAATGAGATCAAGACATAGTTTCAAAAAAACATCTTGATTTTGTCGATGTTCAAGTTTTAATACTAATGCTCTTATATTATCATCATTGAATTCAAATACATCCACTGAAATATCTCGGATATTTATTTTTGCCTCTTGCAGTGAAATATTAGGAACAAGCTTTGAAATTTCAATTAATAAACCAGGTCGACCTTCATGATCTTTTATCCAGAATAATGCAAAATCAACCTCAATTTTAACACGACGACGAACGAGCTGTCTATTGGGAGCTGGATTCATATCAACCCAAGGATCAAATATTAATGTCATAGTCATCTTCCTCACTAGAAGAATCATATTGATTCTCTTCGAATTGTTTGAGCCATACTGAGTTTACTACATACCTTATTGTTCGAACATCGCTTGAATTTGGAAAGCTTAGACTAATAGCTGGAACCAATGATTGGATAACTTGATCATCTTTTTTTCTGTCAATTAAATTTAGAAGGTGTAAAAGTAACAAAGGTTTACCTCTCACATTTGTATAATCACTAAAGATAGGATTTTTCCTTGATGCCTCAGCTGCTAATTCTTGAGCTCTCATAATTTGATTATCATCTAGTCCTATTTTAAACATACTATTACCCGAAAATCTATTTTTATTTCCTGTATACCAACCATTCTCTGAGCTAGGTTTTCTTGGTTGTCCAGAAGTATCATGACCTACATCTCTTTCCTGTGCTGCGATCATATAACCTATTTCAGGTTCTTTTCCTGACAACGATCTGAATGCTACGTCCCAGTAAGGATATATATCCGAAATTTCCTTGATAAATTTTGGAATATTTTCTTGCAAATCAGATAAATCGTTATGAAATTGAAAGCTAAAAATGAAATTTTGAATATCTTCCCAATTTATATTCTTAAATAAAAGCGAGTTAGTTGCATCAATATAAGGGGCGCTTGACTGGCTTAATATATCAAAAAAAGATTTAAAAAACGATCTATTACTTTCATTTTTATCAATAGATGCAGGTAGTATATGGGTCTCCATAAGCTTACCATCATAGCTAATATGGAATGAACGATTTTCCGCATAACGCATTTTATTTAGTGCTGTAACAATTAATGTATCTGGATGCGCTCTGACATATAGTCCGAAATCACTTGGTTTTTTCTGTTCACGACTCATTCGTTTTACTTGCATCCGAAGTTCTTCTGTCGCCTCACTAATATGACAATACCAGCCATACGAAATATCTGACATGTAAATACGACATATATCTTCATATCCATCACGATAGCCAAACCATCTCCCCATTTGCATCAGCGTATCATACATCTTTGAGTTACGATAAATGTAACTGATTGTCAATCCTTCAATTGTAAGGCCACGTGATAGGCTTAAACCACCAATTACAATTACGGTAAGCCCATCCCCCTGATTTGTATAAGTTGTATAATTGAGTGCTTCATCAGATTTGCTATTAACTAACAAGATTTTGATTAGACTTGCTGCCTCATTCAATTCGTCTAATATATCCATCCATTCTGTTTCACAATCAATATATTCTTCTTGAAAGGTTTTAAATATTTGTTGTATAAGTTCATCTTTTAAAGCCTTTTCAATTGGTAATTTGTAATTAAAACGTATTGCATTTTTTAATTGTTCAATATATTCTGTAATAAGATACTTGAATTCTCGTTGTATAGATACAAAACGAGAAATATTAACCATCATTGAGCAATGTTTATTTTTATCACCTCTTATATTACGAATTGTTCTACTAAGGATAAAGCAATTTATTGCCTTTTTTAAGCTTTGTGGAAGAGATTGAATTGAATCATCTTTCTTGTGTCCTATAGAAATATGTTTATCTACATCATCTATTTTTCTAATAATAATATTATCAATTGATTCATAACCAGAAAATATCTTTTCTGACCCAAAATAATTTGTTGGTGCATCTAAACAGTGAATAAAATGTGCTGGAAATAAATCATTACCAAGCATATCATCTTTATTATCCGGATTAATAAATACATTGGCAAATGGAGTAGCTGTATAGCCTATATAACAACGTTTTTTGAACAAATTAAGTATTCTACGAATCTCTTTATTTGTTCTCGTTGGATCTAGTTCTGGTTTATTAGTATTGATAGAAGCATTATCAGCTTCATCATCAATTAATAACATCGGAATATCAGAGATTTTCTCTATACCTTGACGTACATTCAATTCCTTTAACCAATTGTAGAGACTACCAAGTGTACTTACGTTCTTTTTAATAACGAGTATAAATGTATTATTAAGGGATTTTAATTCCATGCCGAATCTATTTGCAAGAGCTTTATTAAAATCGCTTTCAGTTGTAGTAACAGTTACAGGCATAGAACGATTAGGTCGTAACTGACCTACTCCAATGCGATTATTATTCCTACTATCTCGACCTATAAATCCTACATCAATACGCTCTTGAGTTTGTGTTCTAAGATTATTATGAATTCCAGCAATAACAATTATAAATTTGTAGCCAGCATCAGCAGCCTTTGAAATCAACCCAATGTAATTTGAGGTCTTTCCTGATTGAACATGACCAATCACTAATCCTCTTCGCTCCCAATCTCCATCTTTATGCGGGTCTTGTAGAAGACCAAGAATTCGGTTAGTAACAGACCCCATTGAGCCAATCACTCGAGTTGGCCAACCTTGCGTAATAAGATATTTCTCATAGTCTTCTGCATAATCCCAACTGATTTGGCGCTTAAGATACCATTCCTCATCATGAGGTATATCAAGATCGATAAGAGATACACCTGCTCCCATAGTTGTAAAATATTGGGTTTCTAGCGATCTAATAAGTGTATTAAAATCCTCTGATTTAAATTGATAGTAGCTATCTTGAAATACAGGACGAAACTGTTCGACGATTGTAATAATATCTTGACTAGATAGATTACTGCCACGAGAAAGAATAATTTGAGATAAAAACTTTTCGGCCTCTTTAATTTTTACTGAATCTGTCATTATAGTAACTCCTCAATTATCTTTTGTGTCAATTCTCGATTTTCATTAAATTGTTTCATGCTGAAAATTGTTTTTTTGAAATTCTCCTTATCCATTGAGAAATCAGAAGTGAGTAGAATATGGAAATGCATTATTTGGCTTTTCAAATCCTCATATTGAATTGGCTCTTTTTCCTCAAATGATTGTGGAACAGAAGAATAGTCGGCATATATGGCTTCAAGTGGTACAGAACGTTCGATTAAAGAAATAACATCTCTAAGTATTGATGCATTATCTGGACCAATTCTATTGAGAAAAGCATTTATAAGAACATGTTCTTTATTAACTTCATAACGGATTTTATCTCTATCACTAAAGCGAACCCATAACGGCTGTGATTGTTTATCAAATAAACGATTCCCTCTACCAATATGAATCCGTTTGCTTTGATCAGTAATTCGATTAATAATCTGCTTTAGTTTTTCTCGAACCTGAGGTGGAGGATGTGCACGAGATTTCTTAATATCAATTGTCCAATATTCGTCGAGAACATTTGTAAAATCAATTTGAATTCGTGCTAGTTTTGTTGCCTCACTTTTCGGGACTAATCTAAACCAGTCACCCCAAGCCATTAATCGACCGTTTCTATATATATATGCTCCTTGGTTAGTTACAAAATCGCCACGTGATCGATAAAAATCATAATCTTTCTTTGATAGTTTACTATGATGTGGTAAAATGTAAGGTTGGATCTTGATTTCATTTCCATCAATTCTTACGATTTCTTCTTGTAATAGTTGTGTTGCTTTATTAGAAATACAGAATGGATCGAAAGCTATAATAGGATGTCCATTAATCTCAATATTAATCTTATGTCTTTTATAATCACCACTTATATATCTATGAAAAACTAATGCCAAATGTTTCTCAACTATAGATAGTTTGTCATAAGAATTATTTTTGCTGCTATCATTGATACTATTTTCTAGAAATCGATCTAGTTTTTTCCATAAAATATATGTTCCTTGAAAACCTAATGTCTTAATATAAGGAGTAAAGAGAAGATCTTCAATAGCTGGAATTGTGACAATCCACTCATTACGAGCCGTAATCAGATCAAGATCCCAACAAGCTGCAAATGTATTCTGGTCTTTTCGGCTAACTACAGTAAGCGATTTGCATTGAGAGAAAGAAGCTGTTTTGAGTCCAAGCCCAAATCGCCCTAGATCATCTTTATCCCGCTTATCACGCGGATTTCGTGAACCAGGACGCATAGCTTCGATCAATTCATTCTCATTCATTCCTGAACCATCATCAATGATGACTAAACAAGGATCATTTGCCTCATCAATATCTAGGAATATCCGAATATTACGTGCTCCTGCGGTTATACTATTATCAATAAGATCAGCAATGGCAGTTTCTAGAGAGTATCCTAGATCACGCATTGACTGGCTCAAAGATGCGGCATGAGGCGATAAAATCTTCTCTTGCATTCAAGATTCCTTTCTAATCTTGCATTGATTAAAAAATATCTGAACTATAACAACCGCGCTTTTTGGACACCATTTACTATCAACTTGTAAATCGTTTCCTTTTTAGACTCCTAATCCACTCTAAACTGTAAATATTTACTCCATTCTTTCTAATATATCGAGTACAACTGCCGCAATCTTATTGGCTAAGAGCGGTGGAACAGCGTTTCCAACTTGATGATATTGTGATGTTCGATTTCCTTCAAATTTATAGTTATCAGGAAATGTTTGAAGTCTAGCTGCTTCTCTAACGGTTAGGCTACGACACTGTATTGGATCATAATGAATATAGTAATGACCATCCTTTGAGATATGAGATGTAATAGTTGTCGAGGGCGTATTGGATAATTGAACACGAAAACGATCTGAGAATTTTTTTCCGGAAATTCCATCAGTAATATTTTTATGTGCTGGTAATAGTTCTTTAGGAAAATCAGATAACTTAGGTGATATATTATACACTTGGGCAAAAGCAGCTGAAAAAAAATACCGTTGTAAGTCACTTTTCATATGGGATCGTGCCTCATGTGAAAGTAAAGTCTTTAATCGTTCATCATAAAACCAATCCATAAAATGATCTGGTTGTGAATAGATAGTAGAATCTTTTTCCAATATCTGTTCTTTAATCGACTCGAGAATCATTTCTATATGGTCTGCTAAAATTGTCAAGCCATTTTCTCTCCCATATTTGAACCATGATTGCTGTGTCATAGCTGTTAAAGTTTCTAACCATATAGAATTATTATCTAATCCCTTGGATATTCCGCTACGAATTTCTGGTAAATTACCAATAGCATCACGTACAGTAGTACGTAAATTTACTTTCTCTAATACTTTAGGAACGATATCAATATCACTGCGAATACCTAAAATGAAAATTCGATGTCGGGCTTGTGGAATACCATATTCCTCGGCTTTGACAACAAAATCACTAGGATCACCAGTTAAATTCATAATACCTGGTTGTGATAAGGAATAGAGCTTATATTCTAGATCAGATGATTTAGAATCAATAATCGATGAAGGATTGCTAAGGTCTCGTAATATATCATTGATAACATATTTACCTTGAATCTTTGAGGAAATTAAACCTTTTACATTTTCCATAACAAAGATAGGAGGTTTATGATCGATTAATATTCGTAAATACTCTCTATAAAGAAAATGCCGCGGGTCATTCTCAAAATTCTCTTGACCTTTCATCCGTGATCGGCCTACCAGTGAATAAGCCTGACACGGTGGACCTCCAACAAGTACCCATTTATTCTGATAATTGAGTGCTTCAATAATTCTTTTTTTTACATCTTCATGAGGTGTTTCACCCAGGGTACATAACCATGCAGTATGATCTGCCTGAGCTGATTCTACAGGATGGCGTTTATAGAGTTCTTCAAGCGTAATTCTATTTTCAAGGTAATGGTAATAATCATCAGGAACAGCATTGGATTGAAACTCTCTGTAAAAGTGACGTAATTTGAGTGTTTGATGTGAAAACATATCTTTTTCAATAGAAATGGCTGTTTTAAAAGCATACAGATCTGGTGTTCTGGGATGAAGGAGAGATGCAAATCCTTCGCCTAATCCACCCGGGCCTGCAAATAAATCTATAACAGGATGGATAATACTATCTTTCACTATATCGAATTCCTATAATTTTCTGTCTCATAATGAAAACAGATGCTACGTCATGCCACATAATCCGACGAGATTTTAGGTTAGTAGAATATATAATGGCTATACTTATACGTAAGGGTATCATGTTTTATTTTACCATGCCACCTGTTTATACCTAAAATAAGTCCTCGTTACTCAATTAGATTGGATTTGTAAATATATAGATAGTGTAATTAAATGTAATTTATGCACTCTCTGTTAGCATTTAAGTAAAGTTATGGATAGGCTAACCGAATCATATGTTTTAGCCCCAAGTGCTGGCCAAAATTGCATAACGCCACCTACGCCGCAACCGTGGATCGGCCCCAAGCAAGAGTTTTTGGCTTGGCAAGCAGCGTTCGAGCAAGGCTCTGCGCCAAGCACATGGCTGCCAATGCCATTCAATGGCTGAATTAAACCATTGCTCGGTCAAACGCAACCCGCCCCAAAGCACATGCGCCAAACTCCAACGTTGTGCTTCGTGCCAAACCTGTTGCCAATCAAATGCATAACTTGCAATCAAACGATCAATATCAGCTAGCATGCGACCAATGCCAGCCCCATATTGATTGCCAATCGCTAGATGATGAGCAGTATGCAGCAGTTGGCTAATTGGCTCCAACACTGGCAAGGTGAATGTTTGATAGTGTGCTTGCTGGATTTGCCAAGCTGGATAGCTCTGCAAGCCAGCCCAGCGCGACCACAACCCCGCAAACAACCACCAATGTAATTCTAAAGTTGCGCCGCTAGGCGTTTGCAAGCGAACTTCGCCACCGCTACGACGCTGTTGTGGCCATGTTTGCACGGTGTATTGGCTCAGGCCATAGCCCGCCGCGAATAACACCGCACAAGCTCGTTGCAAATCAGCGTGCTGAATCAATAAATCAATATCGCCCATTTGACGTTGACCAAGTGCGCGATAAATCGTTGGAGCGAAGGCCATGCCTTTGAGCAATGCTACTTCGATTGATTCGACTTTGAGCAATTGCTGAATTCGCTGAAATTCTTCGAGCCGCAAATCGTTGCGTAGCGCCGTGAGGTAATAGCGTTCGCGCCAATGTTCGGCGAGGGTTGCTGGCAGGGCTTGTTGGCGCAAAACCGACCAGAGCAAGCCCTCAACTTCATGATAATCGGCTAGATGAGCGAGCATTTGCCAGTCGTTTGGGCTACAAGCAGCACATAATTGGGCTAGGTTGGCGGCTGGTTGGCTTGACCAGGCCGCCAACAACAATTCCACGGCAGGCTCGCTCATTGCTTGATCGACTCACGTTTGTTGGCCCATGGTGTTTCAAGCCGAATCAACGGCGCATTATCAACATTGGTCAGGAATTTATGGTTGTTATAGGCTGGATCGTAATAATCGCCAATTGCGCCATCGCGCAAAGCCGCCTCGATCTCGCGCACCCCATCTTCAACCGTGTGCTCAGGACTGAAATTAAGTACTTTGGCAATTTTGGCGAACGAAACGCGATAGTTGCGTTTATCAACATCGCTGCCTTGTAATACCAACTCGGCCTCAGGAATTAAACGTCCGATCAATTCGCCGATGGCGCTGATGGTGTAGTTTTGGCTATCCGAGCCAACATTGAAGATCTCGCCGCGCACGGCTGCCAACGGCGCATTCAAGCTCATTACAACGGCGCGAGCGGCATCGTCGGCATGCACAAATGGCCGCCATTGATCGCCACCAAATACCGTGATTTTACCCTCGCGCACAGCTTTGGCGGTTAGTAAATTGACAACCAAATCAAAGCGTGGGCGCGGCGATAAGCCGTAAATTGTTGAAAAACGCAAAATCGTTGGGGCAAATTGGTGATCTGTCAAGCCCAACAAGATGTTTTCAGAGTCGATTTTGGTTTGGGCATAGAGTGAAACTGGATTGAGCGCCGAACGCTCATCGAGCAATTCATCCGATGCGCCATACACGCTACAGGTTGAGGCAAAAATAAAGCGCCGAATCCCATAACCTTTGCACGCTTCGGCCAGCATTCGCGTGGCAATCAAATTAATTTCAGTGCTGAAATCGGCATCGATCGCACAGGCAGGGTCACCAACAATCGCCCCAAGGTGAACCACAGCATCCATGCCAACCAACGAGCGCACCACTGTTTCGATGTGACGCATATCGCCATGGACAAATTCAAATTGCGGGTGATTGTAAAGCTCGCGGATTGCCCCATCGCCATACATCAGCGAATCGACCAAACGTACATGATAGCCTTGATTGAGCAGGCGACGCAGCACTAACGAACCGATGTAGCCTGCCCCACCAATGACTAATACGTGCTTAATCGGCTGATCGGTTTTGGGGGTTTGGCGTTCTAAGGCATCGACTGCTAACACCACATTGCGGGCAATGCGAATGCCAATTACCAGCGCCGAAGTAAATACCCAGCTCAGCACCACCACTCCACGCGGAACAAACGGCAAGAAGCGCAGAAAGAAAAAGCTAAATCCATAAGCGAGATGGGCGAGCGTGGTGGCTTGCAATAAGGTCATTACTTTGAAGCGGCGGGCATAGCTGCGCACATGGTGATAGACCCCAAACATCCACAGCAAAGCCAAGGCAAGGCTGGTCAGGAGCCAACTGGTGCTCAAAAATTGGTCACGATAATCCAAAATCAAGCGTTCAGCCAAACTTGGCTCGTTGATTACAATCGTGATATAGCGCACTACAAAGGCCAATAACAAGCCCACATTGATGAGAATTGCATCGACCACGAGGCGCGTAGCAATTGCGCGTGAGAATTTCAAGGCAGTGCTCCTTTCGCTAGCTGCCACAACGGTGACCTTGAATCAGTCATGCTTAACGCAGAGACGCAGAGTTTTCAATTGGAACTACAATAACCTCTGCGCCTCTGCGTTAAACGAAGCAGGTTATTGTTTTGCTATGATTTCCTCACCAAACAGCTGAATCCGTTTGATCGCTGCGCAAACAGTTTCGATTGTGCTGAACTCCATTTCCGAGTGAATTGGCAAGCTCAAGCTCGATCGTGCTAACCAGTCGGTTTTGGGCAAACTGCCCTCGGTGGGTGCAAATTGGGCATAGGCAGCATGGCGATGAACTGGCGGATCATAATAGGCACGACTATCAATGCCCTCAGCCGCCAAAGCTTTGCCCAGCAGATCGCGACTGATGCCAAATTCGCTGGCTTCGATCGTGATTGAATAATCTTTGTAAGAGCAACGATCGTTTGGGCGCACTTTTTGAAAATCAACCCCAGGCATGGCAAACAAGGCCGCCCAGTAGAGCGCGGCATATTGGCTGCGTTGGCGGGCGGCTTGCTCTAATTGCTCAAGGCTGTAGCGCCCCATAATCGCGTTATATTCGGCCATGCGAGCATTCAAGCCAGCCCAATCGCTGCCATACTTGCCATCGTTGCCATATTCGCGGCCTGTACGAATTTTGTGGGCTAACTCATCGTTGTTGGTGGCGACGATTCCGCCTTCGCCAGCAATCAAGAGCTTGGTTGGGCTAAGACTGAAACATTCGGCAGTGCCAAATCCGCCAACAGGCCGCCCATCGTATTGCGCCCCAAAGCCATGGGCTGCATCGAAAATCAAGGGAATTCCAGCATCAGCGGCGATTGCTTCGAGTTCAGCGATTGCTGCTGGATTGCCAAAATTGTGCACGGCCACAATCGCCTGCACTTCGGGCGTGAGTGCTGCCCGCACTGCATTCACATCGATATTGGTGGTCGTGGGGTCAATTTCCACAAAGCGTGGGGTTGCGCCAGCCCAAATCAAGGCGCTGACGGTAGCCATAAAGGTAAAACTAGGTACAATAACTGGCCCGTTTAAGCCCAAAGAGCGATACACTAAGGCCAAACCGGTAGTGCAGCTTGAGACCGCAATCGCATGCGCCACACCTAGATGGGCGGCGACTGCTTGTTCAAACGCCGCTAAATGGTGACCCTTAGTGACCATGCCGCTGATTAAAGTTTGCTCAACATCGGCGGCTAGGGTGGCAAACTCTGGTAAAACTGGACGAACTAAGCGAATTGGCGACGTTGCCAAAGGCGTGCCGCCGAGGATTGCAGGACGTAAATCAGCCATAAACTACACTCATTAATAGGTATGATTAACCTCAGGATAGCATAGGCTGGCAAATGCTGGCTATCCCCTTTGTGTGTTGGGCAACGATTAGTGCTTTCGCGCTGGAAGGGTATTCGATGAAGTTTTTTGTGCGGGTGGCAGCGATTATTGTGCGTGATCAACAGGTGTTGGTGCATCGCTCTGAGCAGCAAGGCATCAGCTATTGCGCCCTACCTGGTGGTCACCTCGAAGTAGGTGAGACGACCGAACAATGTTTGGTACGCGAGTTTGTTGAGGAGTTTGGGGTAGCCATTCAAATCGAGCGGCTGGTGTATGTTGCTGAAGGCATGTTTATGGCGGGGCGCAAAAAGCCCAAGCCCAAACACGAAATTGTATTTTACTACCGAGCGCACTTGCAAGATCCCATGGTTGAGGTGCGCTCTCGCGAGGAACCAACGATTTATGCCGATTGGCTAGCCTTGGATAGCGATTTAGCCGAGTTGTATCCGCAATGGCTGCGGCCACTGTTGCCCAGCGATTATCAGCACAATTGGCGGGCATGCCCACGCCAAATTATTGCCGATGAATTGATTGAGCCGCCCTATACCAGCGTGCGCCAACTTTATTCAGGCGATGGTAATTCAAAATCATCGTCGTTGGCTGGTGGCGACGATAACTCATAGCGTACAACCATGGCCAAGCGATCGATATCACTGATCAGCACTTCTTGCTGGCCGCGAGCTTCGCTGACCAACAGTCCACTGTCGCCAACCTTGATATCGTAGAGCGCTTGCGATTGTAAAACCACCAACCGATGATTACCTGCGGAGATTAGCACTGGAACCTTGGTTTTGTTGACCAACAAATCGCCATCAAGCAAAACCCGCGCCGTATTAGGAGGAGGAGCATCTACTATTGTCATAACCGGAATCCTCATTGAGTAATTGAGACGCATCATACCATAAAGCTTTTTGGGCCTCGCAGGCTTGTATCTAAGTAGCCATCAGACGGATCAATAGCTTTGTTTGTTCCCAAAGCCCTAAAAGCTTTGAGTTTGCTCTAATCAAGGCCAGCAAGGACATTTAAAGATTCCATCAAAAGTCTTAGCAGGGCTTGGATTCATCCCTCACTGCTGACTCCTAGCCCATCCATTAGTGCTTTTTGTAATTGTTCGTCTTATGATTCTCGCCATCCAAAAACATTCCTGCTTGATTGCGATTCTCTAGCCCCTGACCCCTAGTCCCTGATCCCTAACCATCACAATTCCAACAAAAGTCTTATGAACATGTGGGTTGAGTATGCTATAATGCAAGGACCTCGAACGCAGAGGCCTAACACCTGGGGATGCTTGGTTTCGACAGGGAGGGCCAATCGTAAGTGGCAAGCCGAGACGCTGAGCCTCGTTAAATCGGCAACGCCATTAACTGGCAAAAACACTTTCCGCGCTCCTGTAGCGCTTGCTGCCTAATTAAGGCAACACGTCTCTACTAGCCTCAGCCCGATGGGCTTGTAGCGGCGACACTTAGTCGGGTCGCTCCCCTAGTTATGTCTGTGGGCTAGGGGCTAAGATTAACAGGCTGGTCGTGGCCCGCTTTGTCTATCGGGTGGTGCTCCGATAAGATTTAATCAATAGACTACGCTTGTAGATGCTTGCGGTTTAACTTTTTGGACGCGGGTTCGATTCCCGCCATCTCCACCAAATCGACTCAAATCCAGCCAATTCGTTGGCTGGATTTGGCGTTTTAGAAGTGTTTGAAAAAGTAGTGATAGACCGCATTACAAATCAAACTCCCACCCAAGGCATAGAAAAAGGCCGTTAGCGTAAATGGATTAAACGCACCAAGAATGTAGATCGCATAAATACTGCCAGCCAGTAATGCCCCGCCAATACTTAACAACATATGCAGCACGACATCTGTTTTGTACTCGCTAAACATCAGTGTCCAAATAACGCCAACTAACGAACCAATTGCTGCTTCAATTAACAAGCTGTTGTTGGGATGATACGCCACTGCCAACATAATGCTTAGCATGCCTGAACTACCGCCTAGCGCCGCAATCAATGGCCAGACATCGCCGGTATCGGGCTTTGGAAGGTAGCCTTGGGCTAGTTGGATTTTTAGTTTGCGCCGTTGCGGTTTTTCATGGCCTGTGCGAATTTCAAAGCTAACGCTGGCTGTTTGACCAGGCCGTGGGTTGCGATCAAGATCAATCCCAAGTTGAAATTGTTGGGGTTGTTCAGGCACAACGTATAATTCTGGTGGCCCTACCTGCAACCAACCTGGGGCATCAATCGCCTTGATATGCGCAGCGCGATTGCGAACAGTAACGGTTAATGGCGTGGCGCTCATGCCATCAAGTGGTAGCATCACGGTATTATATTCAAATTTGACTTCCGCCATCAACAAATTCGGTGCTAAGCTGCCAACCAAAAAATCGAGCACCCGCTCTGGGCGTTCGTTTTGCACCAACATTCGATGCGTTTTTATGGCTAATTCGGTTTGTTGATGCTGACGCAGCCATGTATTCAGATCGCCATTGACTAAGGCATGCAAGCCATAGCCCCAATCGGCTTGAATTGCCTGAGCAAGGTCGTAACCAGTGTATGGAGTTACGCCACTAGGAAATTTGAATGGCTGGACTAAGGTTGGCTCAAGCGTTTCTTCGAGCAGATCACGGAAAATTGTCGCATTTGGCCGTTGATTTAAATCCTCATGCAGCGCCCGACTAAGCACTTGTTGCAGCCGCGACGAAAGGCTGGTGAGTTTGGGGAATTGTAGCGGGTGTTCACAGGGATTATCATCGGTCAATAGATGATAAATCGTCGCGGCCAAGTTATAAATATCGCTCGCCGGATAGCGCTGATTGCGATATTGCTCAGGCGCAGCATAGCCAGGCGTGCCATAGGTTTGGCCCACACCACTGGTCGCCGCAGCCCCAAAATCGACCAAAAACAGCTCGTTGCTATCACGATCGCGAATTAAATTGGCGGGCTTGATATCGCCATGAACGATCGCAGGCTTGAGGGCATGCAAGTATTCTAAAATTTTGCAGATCACAATCGCGTCGCGTAGCACTTGCTCAAGCGGGCGTGGCTTGCCCGCCATAAACGTACCATCAACTAGCCGATGGCTTAGACCATGCTCCAAATCACGCCCCGCTACATATTCCATCACAATTGTGGCAACCCCTGCTTCCTCAAAATAAGCAAAAACTTGAGGAATTTGGGGGTGGCGCAGGCGGGTTAATAATTCGGCCTCAGTCGCAAACCGCTGTCGCGATTCATTGCCGCCCTGCAAGAGCGTGCGCTTCAAAATACACTTACGGTCAAATGTGCGGGTATCTTCGGCTAAGTAGATTTGGCCAGTGCCGCCCTCGCGCAACGGCTGAATCACCCGATATTGGTTCATCATCAACGCACCAGCTACCAACAGTTGGGGTAGTGGTGCGCTGCATTGATCACAGGTACGCTGATGAGCATTGGTGGTGGCCGCGCCACAAGCAGGACATTGCATAGGATGATCTCAATTAAAGGCTTTTAACTATGATACACGTCTACGCAAGCCAGCCCTAAAATGTGGCTAGATTTTGCGTTGCTCAGCGGCTAAAATCGCTAGCACTTCTTGATGCAGGGCGGCATTGGTCGCCATTCCATCAGCGCCCCAAATTGTTGCCTCGCCCGCCCATGTGCTGAAATGGCCGCCAGCCTCGCGCAAAATTGGTAGCATCGGCGCACAATCCCACGGGTTCATGGCTGGATCAAGCATAATTTCGGCCCGGCCAGTTGCCACCAACACATAGCCGTAGCAATCGCCCCATGTTCGTTGGAGTTTGGTTTTGCTTACAAGCGTTTCGTAGGCATCAGAGCGTTTCATTGCCGAAGTGACCGAGGTGGTCAACAGGGTAGCCTCAGCCAGATTATCAACTTTGCTAACCTGAGCCGAGCGGCCATTCCAGCTACAGCCTAAGCCATTGGCAGCCGCCAACATTTCATCGAAAGCTGGCAAATAGACTGCACCAACGCTGGCCTCGCCCTTAACTTCTAGCCCAATCAGCACGCCATAAAACGGCACACCATGAATAAAGGTTTTGGTGCCATCAATTGGGTCGATAATCCAGCGATAATCGGCATCGCCCTTTTGTTCGCCATGCTCCTCGCCAATAATCGTATGGCTTGGAAAATAGCGCCCAATATAGTCGCGAATAATCGTTTCGGCCTCACGATCGGCACGGGTGACGGGAGTGGCATCGCCTTTAGTTTCAACTTGAACATCGGCTCCAAAATAGGCCAGGGTTCGACGACCACCTAAATAAGCCGCTTCGGTCGCAACATCCAACAGTTCACGCAAACTTGGCATGGCTTGAATCCTTCCATGGCAACACAATTAGCGTGAGCCATGGTAGTTGGCTGCATCCAAACGAGCAAGTTCGTGCACAAAACGCTCGACAATGCTGGAGAGTAATTCTAGTTCTTGATTATTGAATTGCTCCATCAACTGCGACATATCACGATAACGTTCAGCATTAATTGCTTCAATCTTTTTGCGTCCAGCATCCGTAAGCTCTACGAACACCACTCGCCGATCTTGTTCGTCGCGCTCACGAGCGACTAAATCGTTGGCGATCAAACGATCGACAATTCCGGTCAAGGTGGCGGGAGCGTGCTGAGTAATGCGGCCAAGATCGCTCATCGTGGCGCGGCCTTGGTGGGCATCGAGCGCAATTAGCAAAATTGCCTGCGAAAGGGTCAAGCCCAAGCGTTCCATGGTTTGGCTGCTTTGACGATGCGAAAGCCATGTCAATTGACGAATCATATCGGAGATTGAGCTCAGTAGTGAACTACGATGTTCATCTTCCATAAAGTTTCCTCGTTGTGAACAATTGTGAAAAACAGAAGTACCAAGCCGTTTTGGGGCGTTTGGTCTCTTGACACGAAATTCACAAATCCTATAATAGTTCGCGTGCCGAAATATTCTCGACATATATAATCGTAGCGACAAATAATCTTGCCGTCAAACATTTTCGTGCCGAAAGGAGCCACCTAGTGTTGTGGTTTACACGTCAATCGCTTAAGCGCTCGCCAATTACGATCATGATCTCCGTGGTCTTGATCATTGCGGGGCTGGTTGCTTCAGCAGGGCTGAAACGGGAACTCTTCCCGGATATTTCATTCCCCATCGTCAGCATCACCACGATCTATCCGGGGGCTTCTTCTGAAACCATGGATAGCGAAGTGACATCGGTGATCGAAAAGGCCGTTAATGGCTTGTCGGGCGTTCAAGCAGTTCAATCAACCTCATCGGAAAGCTTTGCTTTTACAATTTTGACCTTTGATGTTGATGTTGACCCCAAAGATGCCAAAGTTGAGGTTCAAGAGAAAATTAGCTCGTTGGCCTTACCTGAGAATGCTCAAAAACCCACAATTGGTACCTTCGATTTCAATTCGTTGCCAATTGTGGTTGCTAGTGTTAGCGGCGAGAACTTGAGCAATGTTCAGGCCCGAGTCGATGGCGAATTGATTCCAGCGCTGTCGGCAATTCCTGGCGTGAACAATGTGGCGGTCACTGGCGGCCAGCAAGAAAAAGTCTTGGTGACGATCGACCCTGATAAACTGAAAACCGAAAATTTGACCCAAGCCCAAGTTGTGCAATTCTTGCAAGCCAACAACATCGTCTTCCCTGTGGGCAGCGTGACCGACGAAGGCCGTTCGTTGCCGTTGCGGATTACCCATAAATATAGCTCAACCAACGAAATTGAAAATGTTGTGGTTGGGATTCGCTGTTTCGATTTGGGTAGCCTCGGTGGCGGCGGTGGCGGCGGCTTGGGTGGTGCAAGCAGTGGTGGCGGCTTGGCAGCCCTCGCTGGTGGCGCTTCCAAAGAAAAACCTGAAGTCTGTAAAAAATACGATCAATTGCTTGGTGGGACGACTGCAGTTACCACGACAACCCCACCAACAACAACTGCACCAGTTACTACCAGTTTGATTCCGGCTGTATTACAAACAAGAGGTATTACCAGCCCCGATCAAATTACGCCTGCAGTGATTAGCCAAATTCCTGCTGCTGGTGTAAGCCAAGTATTCAACCTGCCTTTGGCCTTGGCATTGAGCGACGAAAGCCAAGCTGCTTTGGCTCAACTCTACCCTGAAGCCGAAGTTCCAGCCGACTTAGTTGCCTTGAACATTAGCTCGCCAGATCAAATTACCCCAGCAGTGATTGGCCAAATTCCAGCAGCAGTCTTGGCGCAATTCCCAGTTAACTTGGCGTTGGCTTTACCTGAAGCTAGCCAAACCGCCTTGGCCACAGCTTTGGCCTCAGCACCAGCGCCAACTACCAATACAGGTGGTTTGCCAGCGGCATTTGCCGCTTTTGACATTACTTCACCTGAGCAACTTACACCTGATAAAATCGCGATCATTCCAGCTGAATACTTATCCGTATTCACCGAAGACGTAATTGCCCTCTTGCCTAAGGAAAGCCAAGATGCGATTGCTCAACGCCTCAATAGTGATGAGGTGAGTGCAGGCTTTAGCCTTCCCGATGAATTATTGATTCGCTTGAAGGATGTTGCCACGGTTAAAGTTGGCGCAGTTGGGAGCAGCACGGTTACTCGCACCAACGGTCAAGCCAGCTTGGGCTTAGAAATTTCCAAAGATACGACTGGCAACACGGTCGAAATCGTCGAGGCTGTTGAAGCCGAATTTGCCAAATTCAACAATGGCGATTTGAAGATTCAGATCGTCAGCGAACAAGCCACGCCAATCAACCAAGCCGTAAGTGCTGTGTTGACTGAAGGCGCGATCGGCGCAGTCGTGGCAGTTGTGGTTATCTTCTTGTTCTTGCGTTCGTTGCGCACCACCTTGGTTACCGCTGTTTCAATTCCACTTTCGATTATGGTGGCCTTGATTCTGATGCGTTTGCAAGGCTTCTCGCTCAACGTGATGACCTTGGGCGGTCTGACCGTCGCGGTCGGGCGGGTGGTCGATGACTCGATTGTGGTTTTAGAAAACATCTATCGCTATTTGAATAAAGGCGCAAATCGCCGCGAAGCCGTGATCGAAGGCACCAAAGAAGTTGCTGGCGCAATTACCTCATCGACCTTGACCACCGTCTGTGTGTTCTTGCCCTTGGGCTTGGTCGGCGGGATCGTCTCGAAGTTCTTCTTGCCCTTCGCTTTGACCGTAACTTATGCGTTGTTGGCTTCGTTGATTGTGGCAATCACGATTGTGCCACTCTTGGCGTTCCTGTTTATTCGCCAAACCAAAGAAGAGCCAGAAAATACCTGGATGCAACGCGCCTACACGCCAGCCTTGTTGTGGGCTTTGCGCAATCGCGCTTGGACGTTGGTAATTGCATTCGCGCTCTTGCTGGGTAGCTTTGGTTTCGTCAACTTCTTGAAATTCACCTTCTTGCCCGATAGCAGCGAAAAGTTGATTTCAATTCAGGTCTTTACGCCTGCTGGAACCGACCTTGATAGCACGGTTGCTAAAGCCGACGAAATTGAAAAATTGTTGTTGCCGCAACGCGATGCTGGCAAGGTGCGCGATATTCAAACAGTGATTGGGAGTGCTGGTGGGGCCAACGCCGCTCGTGATCAATCGGGTGGTGCTAGCGCTCCCAATAGTGCTCGCTTTAGCCTGACGATCAACAACGACAATGTGACCGACCCAACTGCCTTTGCCAAAGAGCTTGAAGCCCAAATCAAAGGCGTTGCAGGCTTAGATTCAGTGGCTGCCGAGGTTATTTCGCAAGGTGGCGGCCCTGGCAATGCCGGCCTAGATATCACTTTGGTTAGCTCGGATATTACCAAACTGCGCGAAGCCAACGATAAAATTATGGCCGCCATTGGTGGTAATAATGCCAGCGATCGCTTCGATATTGCCAATGTCAAGAGTGGTTTGGCCGAAGTCAAGCCTGAGCTTGAAGTTGCGGTTGATCCTAAGAAAGCGATCGGCAGCGGCACGAGCACGGCCCAAATTGCCTTGCAAATTCGCGCTTTGTTAACTGGCGAGAATGCTGGCACAGTCCAATTGGCTGGCACTGACAAGCCTTTGGATATTTATGTTCAGGTTGATCCTACAGCCTTGGATGCTGAGAAATTGAGCGCCTTGGAAGTTGGTTTGTTCAACACTGTGCCTCTGTCATCAGTTGCTACGATTAGCGAAGTACCAGGCGCTAGCAGCATCGTGCGGATTAATGGCGACCGCGCCACCTCGATCTCTGGCCAATTTACCAGCGATGATACCTTCTCGACCCAAGCTGCGGTTGAGGCTGAAATTCGCGATAACATTGGCTTGCCCGAAGGCGTGATCATCCAAGCAGGGGCGCAAGCTCAATCACAAACTGACACCTTTAATGATATGTTCCTCGCCTTGGGCGTGGCAGTTATCTTGGTGTATTTGGTGATGGTGCTCTCGTTTGGCTCGTTGATGAATCCGTTGATCATCCTCTTCTCGTTGCCATTGGCAATTATTGGGGTCTTGACTTCGTTGTTCATCACTGGCAAGCCACTTGGCATCACCACGATGATTGGGGTCTTGCTGCTGATCGGGATTGTGGTTACCAATGCAATTGTGTTGATTGAGTTGGTTGAACAATATCGTGAAGCTGGCAAGCCAGTCTACGAATCGTTGGTTCAAGCAGCTCGCGTGCGGCTCCGCCCAATTTTGATGACCGCCATCGCCACGATGGTTGCCTTGTTGCCATTGGCGCTTGGCCTCAAAGAAGGTGGATTCATTGGCGCAGACCTTGGGATTGCGGTGATTGGGGGCTTGTTTACCTCAACCTTCTTGACCTTGTTGGTCGTGCCAGTCGTCTATAGTTTGATCGAAAGCGTCAAAACTCGTTTTGGCTTCGCCGATAAACATGGCAAGCCCGAAGCTGATGTTGCATAATCGCTAGCTTGTTTCTGGTTGCAACGCAGGTTACCATCACGGTAGCCTGCGTTTTTTGTAACGAAAGGAATAAGCATGCGAGCCATGACCGAAGCCGATTTCTTGCCAATTCAAGCGGTGATTGACGACTGGTGGGAGCGCCCGCTAAGCAGCTTGTTGCAGCGTTGGATGTGCCATTATTTTAGTGCTAGCAGTTTTGTGATTGAGCAAGATGGCAAACTCGTTGGATTTTTGATTGGCCTGATCGATCAAACCAAAGCTGAGGCCTATATTCATATGGTTGGGGTTGCACCCGAACTACGCCGCACCGGTTTAGCCCAACAACTGTATGAAAAATTCTTTACACTGGCCATTAGCCAACAATGTCGTACAGTTCGCGCAATCACTGCACCTGTCAATCAACGTTCAATCGCGTTTCATCGAAGGATGGGTTTTGGGCTAGAGTTGGGCGATGGCGAGGCCGAGGGTGTGCCAGTTGTGCTTGATCATGCTGGGCCGCAGCAAGCCCGCGTTTGCTTTCTGCGCCAGTTGTGAGTACTATGCGCCACATTCGTGCCCACAAACGTGGATCTGTTGCTTGCACAGATTTGGGTTAAAGCAAGCATTGGTGTGTGTAGGAGTTATGGTTATGTCCAAGCGGATGCGGAATTGGATTATTGGCTATTCGATTTTGTTCGTGGTGTTGGTGGTTGGTATGATGCTGCTCGATATTCCGTGGTATGCAGCAGTTGTGTTGACCGCAGTGGGCATGATCTATCAAACTGGGCGTTATTTGCTCTGGGATTAAAGCGGTTGTAGTTTGCTGTGGTCTGATCATTTTGGTCAGGCCACACAGCATATTAAGATATTCGATCTATAATACATGCAATGAATAGTGCGCCTGGAAAACTTATTTTAGCTGGCGAACATGCCGTGGTCTATGGCCAACCAGCTTTGGCGATGCCGATTGCCGCCTTACGTGCTAGCGTCGCCGCCGAACCAGCCCCACGCGGCGCGGGTATGACCGTGCATGCGCCAGATTTAGGCTTGGTTTGGCGTTTGCGGGCCACTGCACCGTTGAGCGATTTGGCTCAGCGTACCTTAGATTATTTGCAATTGCCAGAACCAGATTTGCGCTTGACCATTAGTTCTAGTATTCCGATTGCGAGCGGGATGGGCAGCGGGGCAGCGGTTGGCGCAGCTTTAGTCCGTGCATTGGCTGAACAGGCAGGCCAACAACTTTCGGCCCAAGTTATTTCAGATCTGGTTTATCAGAGCGAAAAAGCTTTTCATGGCACTCCCTCAGGCATTGATAACACCGTTGTAGCTTACGAACAACCAATTTTGTTTCAACGCCAAACGCAAGGTGAACCACTGATTGCGCCGTTAGCAGTTGGCAATCAATGGCATTTTGTGGTGGCCGATAGCGGCATTGCTAGCGAAACCAAAGCCGTTGTCGGCGACTTACGCCAGCGCTGGTTGGCCGAGCCAGAGCTTTATAATCGCCAATTTGTGGCAGTTGGCAACTTGGTACGCCAGATTCAAACGGCTTTGGCTGGCAATGATGCCGAACTATTTGGCCAATTGCTGAGCCAAAATCATCAATTATTGCAAACCCTGGGCGTTTCCGCCGAAAAACTTGATTATTTGGTGCAAACAGCCTTGGCGGCTGGGGCGTGGGGAGCCAAAATGTCGGGGGCTGGCTGGGGCGGAATTATGCTAGCACTGGTTCCGGCTGAACGCGCTAGCCATATTCAACAACAACTGCGAGCGGCTGGCGCTGTGCAAACCTGGCAAACCAGTTTGCTACCAACGGATTCAAAGCGATGAGGTTGCTTCTGTGACGATTGATGCTGCAATTATTGTTGTAACCTACAACCACGCTCGCTATATTGGCGATTGTCTCAGCTCGTTGTTGGCGCTTGATCCTGCGCCCAGCGAATTGGTGGTAGTTGACAATGCCTCGCGTGATGCAACGGCCAAAATCGTCAAAAATCAATTTCCTCAAGTGCGCTTTGTGCAAACCGGAGCCAATTTGGGCTTTGCAGGTGGTTGCAATCAAGGCGCTCGATTAACCTCCGCTGAATATATTGTGTTGGCCAACCCCGATTTGATTGTGCAGCCCGATTGGCTTGAGCAGCTGGTCGCGCCGTTGGAGCGTTGGCCGAGCGTTGGTGCGGTTGGCGGCAAATTGCTATATCGCGATGGCACGACCATTCAACATGCCGGCGGAGTTTTGCGCTTGCCATGGGGTTTGGGCCATCATCGTGGGGTTGGCGAGCATGATCATGGCCAATACAACGCACTTGAAACAGTCGACTATGTGACTGGGGCGGCCTTTGCTTGTCGGCGGAGCACTTGGGATGTGCTCGATGGCCTTGATGAGCAATTTTACCCGGCCTATTACGAAGAAGTTGATTTTTGCACTCGCCTACGGCGTGCCAGCCTTGATGTGCTATACACGCCCCGCGCAGTCGCAACCCATATCGAAGGCTCTAGCGTGGGCCATCGTAGCGCCGTTTATTTGCAACTGTACCATTTTAATCGGCTACGCTACCTTTTTAAATACTTCAACAATACCTGGCTGATGCGTACATGGCTGCCTGCCGAGATGGGTCATATTCGGGCTTGTGCCAGCGACGACGAGATTCAAGCCCTGAAAATTGCCTACTTGGCCTATCAATCAGCCTTTTTAAACCATGAATCCCAGCCAGTCATCAGCGAACTGGATATTTTTCCCGATGAGACTGCTGATGGTGGCGAAACCGAATTACAATGGATTGAACGCCAACTTCGTGCTAAAGTGAAGGTCGAACCAGCGCCGATTCCAGCACGGCAACGTTGGTTAGGGGCGATTCGCAATGGCCTGCTACGCTTGGCCACCCGTGATTTTGTTGTGCCGATCGTACAAGCACAAAATGATGCTAACGCCGCCTTGTTAGAATCGATTCAAGCATTGAGCCGCCAACGCCGTGCCGCCGATGCAACCATCCTACTACAAGGCATGTTATTAGCCAAAAGTTTGGATCAACAACCAAAGGCCTAAATTGCCCCTCTTGATCACCACGTTATGATAGTGTTAAGCCAATGTTTATAACATTGGGTTTTATATTGCTTTGGTCTGCGACGACTATTATTCATTATTCGTTTTTAGGAGCGTCAACGATGACCAAGATCCATCCACCGAGCCATCGGGTTGCGGCATTTGCCATTATTTTTAGTTCCAATGGCGCAGTGTTGCTTTCACGACGGGCTGAGAGCGGCTGGTGGAATTTGCCAGGTGGCGGTGTTGAAGCCCACGAAAGTGTCAGCGAAGGCATTATTCGTGAGGTGCGCGAAGAAACAGGCCTAGAAGTTGCGGTAACTCGGCTGGTTGGGGTCTATTCCAAGCCCCAAAAGCATGAGGTAGTGCTAACCTTCGAATGTCATGTGCTTGGCGGCGAGTTGCAAATAACTGAGGAATCATCGGAACATCAGTGGTTTGCGCCCGAACAACTACCAACCGAGCATTTTCTGCCAAAACATCGTGAGCGCGTGCTTGATGCCTTGAGCAATCAGCCAGCAGCGATTCTCCGTGATCAACGTTCACCCTCAGTCGGCGACCATCAATCCAATCACAATCAATGAGGTGAGCAGTGGCCATTCTCGATAAGCTCCTCTCGCGCTCTGATGATGCCGATAATTTAAAGGGCGTTGAGTTTAAAGTTGGCGATATTATCGACCAACGCTATTTGGTGCGCAATGTGCGCAAAGGATTTATGGGCTTAGTCTACATCGCCCGCGATTTGCGTTCGGAGCAAACCGTGGCGATGAAAACGTTTCAAGCCAAATTCACATGGGTCGATAGCGCAATTGCTAATTTTACCCGTGAGGCCGAAGTTTGGATGCGGCTTGGTTCGCACCCAAATATTGTTGAAGCAACCAGAATTGTGACCATCGCTGGCCGTCCGCATATCGTCATGGAGTTTGTGCCAGGGGTTTCGCTGCGCGAGATGATGCGCCGCGGTCGCTTGCGTTTCAAGCACATTGTCGATTTTGCCATCCAAATTTGTTGGGGCATGCAATATGCCTACGATCGCTGTAATTTGATTCACCGCGATCTCAAGCCCGATAATGTAATGGTTACACCCGAAGGCATCGCTAAAGTCACCGATTTTGGCTTGGCGCAAGGAGCAAGTGTTTCCACCAAAGTCCGTTGGGGCCACGATTCGCAGCACAACGAATCGAAAATTGTGACCCACGCCAGCGATTTGTTTGGCGGTTCGCAGCCCTACATGTCGCCAGAACAACGGGCACCAGGCACACCGTTGGGCACAACCAGCGATATTTATGCAATGGGCGTAATGCTGTATGAGATGATGATCGGTGATTTGCCGTTCAAAGCCCCAACCGTTGCTGAATTAACGCATCTGCATTGTAACGTACCACCGCCAACGCCTTCAGAAGTACGGCCAGACCTTCGGCGCGGCTGTGATCATGTGATTTTGCGCTGTTTGGCCAAAAAAGCCAACGATCGCTATCAATCGTTCGATGAGCTAGAACACGATTTGCAATGGCTGCGCAAATATCACCTTGGCGAAGAATTGGCCCGGCCAACCGTTTCAATTAGCCTTGAAACCCAAGCCGCCGATTTGAATGCCAAGGGGATTGTGCATATGTCGTTGCACGAATACAGTGCGGCGGTCAAGTGTTTTCGCCAAGCCACCGAGCTTGAAAGCAGCCGTGCAACCTATTGGCTCAATTTGGGTATGAGCCAAGTGGCTTTGTTGGCCTATAACGATGCGCTCAAAAGCTATGAACATGCCTTGACCTTGAACCCAAGCCGCGATGAAGAAGTTCGTTTGCACTGGCTTGCAGGTGAATCGCACGAATATCTGTATCAATTGCGCGAAGCCTTGGAAGATTATGATGCAGCCTTAAATTTGGATAAAAAAGAGCGGCGGGCTTGGCTGGGCCGTGGTCGGGTCTATAGCGCTTTGGCCTTGCCTAAAGAGGCCTTTCAAGCCTACGAATACGCTTCCAAGCTCGACCCGAACGATCCGATTACCTGGCGCAGCATGGGCTATGCCTCGCTCGAATTAAACCAAGCCAAGCAGGCCTTGTATTATTTCGATCAAGCCTTGAAGGTCAACCCACGCGATGCCCAATCGTGGTGCGGCAAAGGCCAAGCCTTCCTTGATCTCAAGAAAAACAACGATGCCTTGCAAGCCTACGAAAAAGCCTATAAACTCGATGCGAATTTAGCAGAAGCCGTGATGGGCTTGGCCAAAGTGCGTGGCACTGGGGCATTACCGAGGTAGGCAAACACTATGGGGCGCGAAGATCAAGGCATTAATAACAATCTGCATCGTTGGCAGACGATTCCACGAACGCTCTGTTTTGTGACCTTTGGCAGCGGAGCCGAACGCCAAGTGTTGCTGTTACGTGGTGCGCCGACCAAACGTGTTTGGCCCAACCGCTTAAATGGTGTGGGCGGCCATATCGAACGCCACGAGGATTTTCTCAGCGCAACCCTGCGTGAAGTCCACGAAGAAACGGGCTTGACGGTGGCACAACCGCGTTTGGCTGGAATTGTGCATATTGATAGCGGCGCTGAAGTTGGGATTGTGATGGCGGTGTGGACTGCCGAGGCCAGCAACCAAAACATCGTGTCAAGCGTCGAAGGAGCATTAGAATGGCACTCAGCTGTGCAATTACCAACCAGCGATCTCGTTGATGATTTGGCGATTCTGTTGCCCAAAGTGCTGAGCATGCAACCGCATGATCCGCCATTTTTCGCTCATTATTCTTACGACGAACACAATCAACTGCGGATTGCTTGGCAAGCTTAATGCAGAATCAACTTAATTAATCGCGCAGCAGGCACGGCTTACCCCGTGCTTGTTGCATGGTAGGAGCAAGATTATGCCACTCACACCCTATGATAACCCCAACGGCGTACCAGGCCAATTGGTTGGCTCGAAAGTATTGTTAATTTTGGCGGCAATTTTGGGTTTGGCTGGGCTGTTATTAACGATTTTTGGCGATCTATGGGCAGGTTTGATGCTACTGGGCGGCGGCATGAGCTTTGGCTGTTTTAGCGTAATGCAATCAAATGCGCCCACCTCAACCCGCAACCGAAACATCCTTTTAGGCGTAGGTTTGGTGGCGGGGATTGTAGCATGGTTGGCGGCGCTCAAATTAGCCCTTTAGAATCGCCTAGACGCGCCATGCTATAATTCAGGTGGCGGCACTGCTGCGGCCACATTCGCAAACTACATTCTCAATCGCTAGGAACTTTAGGTATGGTGGCGGCGTTTTCGTGGACTAATTTTTTGCTTGCAGCCAATGACCTAACGCTGGCAGCAATTGTGGTCGTGGGGTTTTCGTTATTTGCCTATATTGCGCTGCACAATTGGCGCAATGGGGTAGCGCGTTCGTTTTGTTTGTTGATTGTGGGGTTGATGATTGTGCTTGGGGGCGCAATTCTCCAACGTCAGGCGCAAACCGAAGCTACTCGCCATGTGCTTTGGCGCATTCAATGGGCAGGTATTAGCCTTGTGCCTGCGGCCTATTACCATTTTGCCGAATCTCTGCTGCGCAGCACAGGTGATCCACGTATGTGGACGCGCGTGCTCTTGCCCTTATTCTATACATTTAGCGTTGGCTTTTGGCTAGTCGCGCTGACGAGTAATATTTTGGTGATTGATGTGCCAAGTCAGCCCTATGTTGGCTTTGGCAAAGGACCATTGTTTTGGTTCTTTATTAGCTATTTCGTCACCGTGTGTTTGCTTGGGGTTTGGTGCATTCGCCAAGCCCATCGGCGCTCGATTACTCCGGCCAATCGGCGACGCTTATGGTATTTAAGTACTTCTTTTTTAGCTCCGTTTCTGGGTGTATTTCCCTATTTGATTATCGCCGCCAATACTAAGGGCGTGCCATCCTGGCTTTCGTTGATGCTACTAGGCGCAAGCACCACCGGCGTGGGAGTGATGATGACCCTCATGACCTATAGCGTGGCTTTCCATGGGGTGATTGTGCCAGATCGTTTGGTTAAGTATAATTTCTTACGTTATGTATTATATGGGCCATTCGTTGGCGTAGCCTTGATTATTTGTTTGCAATTGGTTGAACCAATCAGTGCCGCCACCGGCTTGCCCCGCGCAACGATCACGATTTTTGGGGTAATGTTGATGACGGTGATGATGCCAATTTTTATTGGGCGAATTCGACCAACCGTTGATACCTTGATTTATCGCCAAGATAGTGACGAAGTGCGTTGGATGCGCCGCTTCGAGGAGCGAGCTTTCACCCGCCAAGATTTACGCCAATTGCTCGAAAATACCTTGGTGGCAGTTTGTGGCTCGTTGCGGGTTGAATCAGGCTTTGTGCTGGCTCCTAATGAAGAGCATTTTACCGTTCAAGCATCGTGTGGCCCGCGCCGCACCATCAAGCAATTTTTGAATGTTCATGATATCAACGAGCTATTGCAAAATCTGCCGCACATGGCCTTCAGTAACGATCGCATTCCCGAAGTTGAGGATTTTAGCATTCGCGATGGCTTTTGTTTGCTACCACTGTACAATAGCCAGCAGGAATTATTGGGTGCAATTGGGATTGGTTGTCGGCCAGAACAACTGACCGTCCCCACTCGCCAGTTAATTGCAACCTTGGCGCATCAGATGGAATTGGCGCTGACCCATATGCAATTGCAGCAAAATCTATTTAGCTCGTTGCGTGGGCTAGCCCCCCAAAGCGCTTCGCTGTTACAATTAACCAGTGAAATTGAAACGCCCGCCACCGAAATGGCCGATGCGCTGGCTGATGTGGCCTTGCATCCTGAGTTTCCACAGTTGGTCAAGGATGCACTTTCACATTATTGGGGCGGTCCAAAACTGAGCGATAGCCCTTTGCTCGATTTGCGCACAGTGCGCCAATTGCTTGATACCCAGGGTGGCAGCCCAACGCGGGCTTTGCAAGGCGTGTTACGCCAAGCAATCGAAAACATTCGGCCTGAAGATCAACTTGATCCAACGGCTCCCGAATGGATGATTTACAATATTTTAGAATTACGCTTTCTCAAAGGCTTACGGATACGTGAGATTATAGATAAGCTCGCGATGAGCGAATCGGATTTTTATCGAAAACAACGGGTGGCGGTGGAAGAAGTGGCCCGTCAGTTGGCGCTGATGGAAGACCAAGGCGATCGCCCTTCCGGCTCGGTTGAGCGACAACGTCCCTAAGCGCGAGGCATCTGGAGATACCTGTATGGATAGCTACGAACGCCGTTCTCGTTTTGTTCACCGCTTTGCAACACCCCTGACCACGTTAAACGCGGGGTTGGCGTTGCTTGAGCGTTATTTAGCTGAAAGTAATGCCAACTCGGCCCAAATTGCTGAGGTAATGGGCTTGCTCAATCGCTCGGCAACCCGCTTGGGTAGTGCGATTGATGTGCTGCAAGAATATATGTTTGATCATCCAACTGGCATTCAGGTGATTATTCCCGATGAGGTGCTGGCGCAGCGCCCACAGCAGCCAACCCAAACGCCCACCGAACAGCCCAATTTGGCTTTGCCCAAATATCCACCTGATATCGACACCAGCAAACCATGTGTCTTGCTGATCGAAGATTCGCAAACCTATCGCGCAGTGGTTTCCGCACGTTTAACTCAATCGGGCTATAACGTGGTAACCGCTCCCGATGGCATGGCTGGCTTGGATTTGGCGCGGGCTTATCAACCAGTGGCGATTATTCTCGACCTGATGTTGCCCCACCTGAATGGCGAGCAAGTGGCTTTTGTGCTGGGCGAAGACCCTGAAACCAAGCATATTCCAATTATTATTTACACTGGTTTAGAGGCCAAGCAAACCGAAAAACTAGAGCTTGACCCACGCCTGCAAATTATTCGCAAAGACGAGGCCTTGGATCGTTTGCCAATCATGGTTAGCGAGTTGGTGATCAAAAGCCGCAAAAAAACCATCGCCGAGCTTTTGGTAATCGAAGATGATCAAGAGATTCAGCAAGTGGTCAGTCAAGGCTTATCGAACGCTGGTTATTCGATCACGGTCACGACCAGCGGCGAGGAAGGCTTGCGCTTAGCTATGCGCCAGCCCTTCGATTTGATTATGCTCGATTTGATGTTGCCCGATATTGATGGCTGGACGGTGTTGCGCCAGTTGCGCGAACGCACCCAAACCGCGACCACGCCGTTGATGCTGGTTTCGGCGCTGGGCAAGCCCGAAGAAAAAGTACGCGGCTTTCAACTTGGCGCAGACGATTATATTACCAAGCCCTTTGATTGGAACGAATTGCTAGCGCGAATCAGTGCCTCGTTGCGCCGCCGCGAAGTCGAAGGCAACGCCAACCCATCGACGATGCTGCCAGGCAATCGGGCGATTGAACGGGCGATTGCCGCTCGCTTAGATCGCAAACAGCCGTTTGTGGTGGGCTACTGCGACCTCGACCACTTCAAAGCCTACAATGATCAATATGGCTTTCTCAAAGGCGATGCGATTATCCACCAAACTGCGCGAATTATCACTGGTGCGGTGGAGCGTTCGGGAGCGGCTGGCGATTTTGTCGGCCACATCGGCGGCGACGATTTTGTGTTTCTAGCCCATCCCGACAACGTTGCAGCAATCTGCGAATCGATTATTCGTGAGTTTGATCAGCTTGCGCCTTTGTATTACGACATCGAATCGCGCCAACGCGGTTTTATTCGCCAAAACGACCGCGAGGGCAATCCCAAGCAATTTCCGTTTGTCAGCATCTCGATTGGCGTGGTTTCGAGCCTCAACCACCAGATTACCCACTTTGCCGAATTTGGCGATTTGGCCGCCGATGTGAAAAAGCGGGCCAAAGCCCACAAAGGCAGCGTCTATCTGATTGAAACTGGCGACAAAGCCACGGTCAACGCAGCAGGCTAAGATCCCTCACCCCAACCCCTCTCCCAATTGTTGGGAGAGGGGCTTTTTTATGTTATTTGAGCTAAATAGGGCTTGCGACCGATATAAATGATTAAGGATGAAGCTTATACTAGCTGTGATGATTAACAATGTGGAGGTTCTATGATTGAGCGCGTTCGTATCGCCGACATTATGACTCCCGCCGACGAAGTAATTTTCTATGATCCAGCGATGGAAGATGAATGTGTAAAATTTTGTAAAAACCGAAATATTGAATATTTACCTTCTCTTGAAGATCCTAATAATAAGGCGTATTGTAGGAGTGAAAAAGGCTTCTTTGAAGAAATAACCCTTGATGATTCCTTAAAAATCGATGTAAATTTAGACGCGTTTAGTGAGCAAGCTCTTAGTAAGTTCAAACAGAATAAAGTTCTATTTGTTTATAACTATGGTGAATTTTGCGGTATTATTCATTTCTCTGATTACAATAATGATAAAATTAAGGTTTATATTTATTCGATAATTCTTTTATATGAGACATCTCTGAGGAAAATACTTAGAATAAACAATATCAAAGACTTAAGAGGTATGGATTTTGAGAAGCATCGTATAGGAGAATTAATTGATGAAATCTCAAAAAATGATAAGATAAAAATGAGAATTACTAATAAAGATATATTAAGGAATTTTAGAAATAGCATAATGCATTTTCATACAACAATTAAAAATAAAGGAATAAATCTAGATAAATTTATTTATGAAGAAAATGATTTTATTGTTTTTACAAAAAATGTGAATATATTGATGTATGAAATTAGAAGAGTAAAAACATATATATTAACTAAATAATTTACCGAAAGCCTCGATTTTGAAATATAAAGCCGAGGCTTTCAACTTATCTGTCTTAGCGAAATTTAGGGGTGAGGTAAGGCTAAATCTTCGCCTCGATCAACGGCAATAGAAAGTAAACCAAGAAGGCTACGGCAACGAACCACAATAACGGATGCACTTGCTTGGCCTTGCCCAAGGCCAATTTCAGTACCACATAGCTGATAAAGCCAGCGCCAATGCCATTGGTAATGCTATAGCTGAATGGCATAATCGTCATGGTCAGCAAGGCGGGAAATCCCTCTTCAAGCTCGCCAAAATCAATTTCGCGAATGCCGCCGGACATCAAAAAGCCCACGATAATCAAGGCTGGCGCGGTCGCTTCGCTTGGCACAACCCCAGCAAATGGCGCGATCAGAATGCTTAGCAGGAACAAAATTCCAGTAACCACGGCGGTTAGGCCTGTGCGCCCGCCTTCGCCAACGCCCGCCGCACTTTCGATGTAGGTGGTGACCGATGATGTGCCGAATACGCCGCCAGCAATCGCCGCAACTGAATCGACCATCAACACCCGATTGGAATTGGGCAAATCGCCATCGGCTTTGACAAAACCTGCCTGTTCGCCCACGCCGATAATCGTGCCCATTGTGTCGAAGAAATCCGAGAGCATCAGCGAGAAAATCACCAAGACTGCTGAAAGCACCCCAGCTAATTTAAACACATCGAAATTAAGGCCTTGGCCAATGGTTTCGAAGCTTGGGCTAGCTAGTTCGGTGGGGAATGCGCCTTGCACGCCTGTCTGAGCACTGGCATCTGCACCAAAGGCGTAATGGCTTACCACCCCAATCACGGTTGTGGCCAGAATGCCAATCAGCAAGGCGGCTTTGACCTTACGCGCCATCAAAATCAAGGTCAAAAATAAGCCAACCACGGTTAGCAAGATTGAAAAGGTGGTGAAATTGCCCAAGGCCATAGGCGTGCCCGTGCCGCGTTGCACAATCCCAGCGTTATTCAACCCAATGAACAGAATGAACAAGCCAATGCCCACGCTAATCGCCCGTTTTTGCGAAAGCGGAATCGCATGCATCACCGCTTGGCGAAAGCCCGTTAGCACCAAGAGTGTGATCAAAACCCCTTCGAGCACGATCACGCCCATCGCTGCCTGCCATGGCAACCCCATGGTCAGAATTAATTGAAAGGCGACGACTGCATTCAAGCCCAAGCCTGGAGCCAAGGCAAAAGGATAATTGGTAAATAAGCCCATCGCGATACACATCAAGGCCGAAACCAAACAAGTAGCGGTGAGCGTTGCGTTGAAGGGTGGTCCAGCCTCAGCCAACGGCCCACTTGATAAAATCGAGGGATTAACAAAAATAATGTAGGCCATCACGAAAAAGGTGGTTACGCCCGCCAGAATTTCAGTCCGAAGGTTAGTTCCACGTTCGGCAAAGCGAAAATAGCCTGCCAAGCCAGCGTCAAGCCGCGAATTGCTGCGTGCCACAGGTCAACTCCTTTGAATCAAGCCAACAATGCACGCCCGGCAAATGCTGGCCATGCCCAAGAAAGCTCCATCCAGCAGGCTGCCGTAGGCTTCAAGATGGGGAAATATTGTTAAATTAGGCGTAGCGCTATTATACGATATAGCGGGGGAAAGGATGAAGGATGAGGGATGAGGGATGAAAATAAGAACATAGAGCAAAGAGCAAAGAACATAGAGGTTAGGGTTTATTGGATTAACAAAGGCCAATATGCCCTAACCCCCTTCTGGGCGTGCTCCCCTCGCCCGCCGCAGTGGGAGAGGGGGCTAGGGGTGAGGGAACGACTACTGGTTGTTAACTCAATGAACCATTACAATTAGGGGCTAGGGTTCAGGGGGCAGAAAATGCAATGGGAAAACAGAAAGCGGATTAGGTTGAGCAGCATAATCAAAACAATCTGTGGAATCTGTGGCTAAAAACTTACCCTTCGTGCCTTCGCGTCCTTCGTGGTTTCGTTCTTCGTGCCGTGGATCAACGACGATCCCCACGATAAAGAAAGATGGTATCATGGGGCGTAACAAACGAGGAACTCATGAATATTTACGATCTTGATTTGAAGGGCTTGACCGCGCAATTAACCGAATTAGGCCAACCAGCCTTTCGGGCGCGGCAAATTTATGCCCATTTATATAAAAAATTAGCTAACGATTTTGCCGCCATGACCGATTTGCCCGCCGCGCTACGTGAGCAATTGGCAGCAAATTTGCAAATTGGCAACCTTGAGTTGGTGCGCGAACAAACCACCGATGATGGCTTAACCCGCAAAGTGCTTTGGCGTTGTCCAGGCAATGCGGTGATTGAAACCGTGCTGATGATCTACCCGCCAGATCGGGCGACGATTTGTGTTTCGACCCAAGCGGGTTGTGCCATGGGCTGCGTCTTTTGTGCAACTGGCAAATTAGGCTTGTTGCGCAATATCTCCAGCGGCGAGATTATGGAGCAGGTGCTATATTTCGAGCGCTATCTGCGCAATGAAGGCGCTGCGATTGCCAAACGCCATGGCGGGCCAGTGCCCGACCATATCACCAACTTGGTGTTTATGGGCATGGGCGAACCATTTGCCAACTACGAGCGTTGGTGGGCGGCGGTCGAACGGCTCAACGATAAACAGGGCTTTAATCTTGGCGCTCGCAACATGACCGTTTCGACCGTGGGCTTGGTCAAAGGCATTCGCCAATTGGCCGATGAAGCCTTGCAGGTCAATTTGGCGGTTTCGTTGCATGCTCCCAACGATCAATTGCGCAGCGAACTTATGCCCGTCAACGATCGCTTTGATATCAGCGATTTGATGGATTCGATTCGTTATTACACCGATAAAACCCATCGGCGAGTTTCATTTGAATATGTGCTACTCGACGATAAAAACGATACGCCTGAACTTGCAGCCCAACTTGCCAATTTGGTTAAGGGCATGCTCTGCCATGTCAATTTAATTCCGTGGAATCCTATCCCTGGAACGCCCTTGACGCGTTCGCATCGTGAGCGGGTTACGGCTTTTCAACGAGTTGTGCAAGCAGCAGGCATTTCGTGCACCGTGCGAGTGGAGCGCGGGGTAGAAATCGCCGCCGCCTGTGGTCAACTTGCCGCGATTCCATCGCCAACCAGCCCGATAAACCTGTATTAGAAGGATGAAGGATAAATTATGAGGGATGAAAGGCTGAAATTATCCAATTCGTAAATTGATCATTGCAATAAACCATACCTGAATGGGGGATAGGCTGAACGTTCATACTTCATCCCTCATCCTTCATCCTTCCAAAGGGGACTTTTTTGTGCTTGATACCTATCGTGTTTTAATTAGTGCTGCGCCCGAGATGCTTGAGGCAGCGATAGATGAAATTCGTTATGGCAAATATGGGGTTGCCGTTCAACGGCTCGCGCCAGAAGTGGCCTTGGTTGAGTTAGAGCAACCACTCGCTGAATGGCATGCCTTCTTGCTCAAACGGCCAGCCATTTTTGTGCGCCATATCGCGCCAGTTCATCGTGAAGTCGTGCTCGAAGGTACGCCTGATGATTTAGAACGCCTAACCCAAGTGGCCTTGAATCTTGCGCCACATTTGCCAGCGCGTAAACCATTTGCAGTACAAACCCGCTTGCTCGATGAACATGTCAAATTAACCCGATTTGAAATTAACCAAGCTTTGGCCGAAGCAGTTTCGCAAGTCAGCGGACTACCGTTGGATGTGCGCAATCCGCAGGGCGTGCTTTCGGTTGCCTTGAGCATGGATCGGGCTTATTTGGGTGTTTCGACCGTGGAGTTTAATCGCTCGGCTTGGGCGGGTGGCGCACATCGCTTTGCCCGCGAACAAGGCCAATTAAGCCGTGCCGAATTTAAATTGCTCGAAGCCCAAGCCTTATTCAACATCGAATGGCCTGATCATGGCCAAGCCTTGGATTTAGGGGCTGCACCTGGCGGTTGGACGCGCATTTTGCGGCGAGCAGGCTTACCAGTAGTTGCGATTGACCCAGCCGATTTGCACCCCAGCCTGCGGTACGATCAAGGCGTGCGCCATTTACAAATCTTGGCTCAGCGCTTTTTGCCCACCCAAGAGCGTTTTACTGTAATTGTTAATGATATGCGAATTGATGCCCGTGATTCGGCGTGGTTGATGGTTGATGCTGCCAATGCGTTGACTAATGATGGTTTGGCCGTGGTGACGCTTAAATTGCCGCATGAGCATAGCGCCCAAATCGCCTATCACTCGCTGAGTATTTTGCGCACGGCCTATTGGGTGATTGGGGCACGTCAACTGTTCCATAATCGCTCGGAAGTGACTGCTGTGCTACGTAAAAAACATGAAAAACGCCCCAAACCTGAGCAATTACCAAGAGATTAACTGTGATCCACGAAGGGCACGAAGCTACACGAAGAACAAGGCTATAGGCTGTTGGCTATCGGAACAAGGGTTGATCTTTCCCAAGCATCACCGATTGCCCATAGCCCATAGCCACTTTTATTCTCTGCGCCTCTGCGTTAAGCGATTGGCGCATCGAGAAGTTTGCTGATGAGAGTCAACGTTTAGCGTGGAGCGATCAATGGATAAGAATGCTCTGTATAGTGCTAGCAACATTCAACTGCCAGCGAATCGTAGCCCAATTCAGTTTCGCCGCGAGAATGGAGCTATGTACTATGGTGGCAATGATGGCGAGGCAATTCAACGATTATTAGTTGAATATATCGATTTTCTCCTAAAAAACCAACATACTCAGCGCGTTCAGATAACCATCTTGCCCGAAGCCAGCTTTATTGTGCAAGATTTTGGGTCAACGATAGCATCGGTTGATGGTTGTGGTTTACCAGAAGATCAGGTATTCCATCTGCTTGGTGCTGCCCAAAAGTGCAGTGTCGATCTGCATTCTGCTGGGCAACATTATCAATTAAGCTACAATGGCGAGCTTACCGTCCCAACGTTACAGCTAGTTGGCTCAAGCCAAGCTGCCTATCACCGAATCTATTTTGAGCCAGATCGAACAATATTTAACAACCGTTCTATTTCAATTCATCAACTTCTGGGTTCGTTGCGCGGCTTGGCAATGCTATTTCGTGGCTGCCGCATCGAAATTGTTGACGTTATGCAAGCGACAACCAACCAGCTTTTTTACCCCAATGGCTTGCGTGATTATCTTGATGAGTTAATCTATCACGATTTGAATCCACAACGATATTTAGCGTTTGAGGGTGCTAATGAGCATGTTCAAATCAAGCTTGGCCTGCGATTTGGCTATTTCAGTCGGATCGAGCAATGTTTGCTGCGTTATAAGCATGTGCCGTTTGAGCCAAGTTATCGACGTGGGATGCTCAAGGGTTTGGCCGCAGGATTAACAACCTATGCTCAAGCTCATGGCCAAATTACTGCCAGCCAAATAATCGAGCCAGCCCAAATTCGTGATTTTGGTTGTTTACTCGTTTTGGATCAGCTGCCAAAAACACTCCAAGATGCAGGCGGACGGCCTAGCGATCAGCTATTAATTGAACCAACAATTCAACAAATAATCCAACAGCAACTCCCTGAGAAACTTGTAGAATTAACCGATGCTGAAATTCATGCATTGGTTATGTGGTAGGTTTCTGATCCACGAAGTTTTTTAGCCACGAATTGCCCGAATTACACGAATAATAATTATTGTAGCCACAGATTACACAGATCGTTTTGATTTATTCTGCTCGACCCAATCCGCCTTCTGTTTCGCCATTGCATTTTCTGTCCCCTGATCCCTGAATCCTGACTCCTCACATCCCTCTGCGCCTCTGCGTTAAAACGCGCAGCTACTTTATTCTTTCAATGCTTGTAGTAGACCAAGATTTTGCTCCATAACCACCCATGGCTTAAAATAGAGGGTTTTGGATTTGTGATCCATCTAATGATTTGGAGAACTTCAATGCATGACCCTTGGGGCGATACATTTACCGCTGACGAGCAGGCGATTCTTGCGCCATTTGTCACCAACCTCGATCAGCCAATTTTTGGCTTGCGCAACTTACCTGAAGTTGTCAAAGGTGCGTTGTTTTCGCGCTATAGCCGTAGCGACAAAAGCTTGCGCCGCATGTTGCTCGATGAGTTTATTCAAGCGCCAGAGGCTGGTTTTCAGGCGATTGTTGGCCATGCTGCGGCTAATGGCAACGATCAACTGGTAGCGACCAAACAAGCTGAGGCTTTTTACGAACGGGTGTTGCTGGGTTATGGCGATGATTCGGTCGCTGAATTGGGCGGGGCGCACGTTGCCTGCGAAGGCGTGAGCAACATCGTCGCCAAAGCGCTCGAAGATAGTCGCTTGGGCCTCGATCCGCTTGAAAAATCGACCCGTTATGTGCCGTTCGATCGCCAAGTGGCGGGCAAATATCGCTATCATCGGGTGGCTGAGCTTATGCAATCGCCGCATGCCACGCTCTATGAACAAACGCTTGATCAGTTGTTCAACACCTACCGCACATTGATCGAGCCTGTACAACGCTGGGTGCAAAGCGCCACACCACGCGATGCCACAACAAGCGAACGGGCTTATGCTAGTGCCACCCGCGCCAAAGCTCTCGATTTGCTGCGTGGTTTGTTGCCAATGGCGACGCTAACCAACGTTGGTTTGTTTGGTAATGGGCGGGCTTTTGAATATTTGCTAACCAAACTAGCCAGCTCTGAACATAGCGAGGTACGCAACGTTGGCGTTAATTTGCAACATGAGCTTGATCAATTAATTCCTTCGTTTGTGAAACGGGCCAAAACTGAGCGCGGCGCAGCCTATAGCCACTATCTCGCGACCATGCGCCAAGCAGGATCCGCTTTCCAGCCCGAAATTCCTACAAGCAACGATCTACAAGCAGTAACCTTGGTTGAATATGATCCTGATGCTGAGGCCAAAGTCGTGGCGGCGATTCTCTATCCACATAGCGACCAACCGTTGGAAACCTTGCAAGGCTGGGCACGAAATTTGCCAACTGAAGAGCGCAGCGCAATTATTCGCGCCTATGTCGGCGAACGTGGCTCGCGCTTCCATCGCCCAGGCCGCGCCTTCGAGGAAACCTACTATACCTTTGATTTCTTGGCCGATATTGGGGCGTATCGCGATTTACAGCGTCATCGGATTTTGACCCAAGAGCGCCAGCGTTATAGCGTGGTGCATGGCTACGCGCTTGCGCCTGAACTTGAAGCCGCTGGAGTTGCCGCTGCTTATTGTGCAGCACTTGATCAGGCAGCCGCAGCAGTTCAAGCTATTGAAGCCGATTTTTCGGCAGCCGCTCAATATTTGGTGCCGTTTGCCTACCGCATTCGTTGGCGTTTTCGCTTGAATTTACGCGAAGCCTACCATTTGATTGAGCTACGTGCGGCACCACAGGGCCATCCCAGCTATCGGGCAATCGCTCAGCAAATGTATTTGGCCTTACAAAACATCCACCCAAGTTTGATTGAAGGCATGCAATTCGTCGATTTGGGCGAGCATGCTTTAGAACGTTTGGCAGCTGAACAACGCTTCGACCAAAAATTGGCTGAGCGTCAACAATAGGAACGAACTATGTGGCGGCGTGAATTTGATGATTTGCTGAATGGAATTGCTGGCGCGTTTTTGTTTGGTATTCCATTGCTCTACACCATGGAAGTTTGGGATATTGGCAGCGATCTCACGCCGCTGCATATGTTGTTGTACCTTGGCTTAACCTATGTTGCTTTGGTGGCGCTCAATCGTGCTACCGGGTTTCGGCGCAATTCCGACGAAACGTGGAGTCGCTCGCTGGCTGATAGTATCGAAGCCTTGGCACTGGGCGCGTTAGTTGCTAGTTTCAGCTTAATTATTTTGCAGCGGATTACATTTGATCTGGCCTACGATGTGATTCTGGGCAAAATTGTTTTAGAAACTATGCCCTGCGCGATTGGCGTTGGCATGGCCAATGGCTTGTTGCGGCGTGAAGATAACGACGAGCAGGAGGCAGAGCAACGCAGCTTTTGGCATGCAACCTTGGTTGATGCAGGCGGCACCATGCTTGGGGCAACGGTGGTGGGGCTTTCGATTGCTCCAACCGATGAAGTTGGCGTGATTGCTGCATCCTTGCCGCCATGGTGGTTATGGCTGATTATGGCAGCTTCGTTGCTGATCTCATACGTAATTGTGTTTCAAGCTGAGTTTGGTGATCATCAGCAGCGCAGGCGTGAACGCGGCTTATTTCAATCGCCGCTCAGCGAAACGATTGCCTCATACATTATCTCGCTGGTGTTTGCCTTAGTAACGTTGCGGGTTTTTAATCAGCTTGGGACTGGCACATCGCTGCATCAAGTGATCGATTACACAATTGTTTTAGGCTTGCCTGCCACAGTTGGCGGCGCAGCTGGGAGATTAGCAGTATGAGCCGTGAAACTCGCAGCACTGCCGAATGGATTTCGCTGATTATTTCAATTGGGCTATTGAGTTGTTTGGTTGGCTTGATCGGCTGGCTTTGGGTGACCGAAGGCGATCGGCCTGCCCAATTCAGGCTTGAACTGGGCCAAGTGCGTCAGGTTGAGCAACAATTTTACCTCGATCTAACCGTGAGTAACGATGGTGATCGGGCAGCAGCGGCGGTTGAAATAGTTGGCAGTCTAGATGATCAGCAAAGCAATGTCACGCTTGATTTGCTGCCTGGCCACGCTGAGCAAACCGTTACTTTGATTTTCAATAGCGATCCTCAGCTAGCCAAAATTGCCGTTGTGGGCTATAGCGAGCCGTAAAATATGGCTATAGGCTATGGGCTTTTGGCGAAAGGATTTTGATTTATAAAACGCACCAAGAATGAAACCACGAAGGACGCGAAGAGCACGAAGGTTAAGTTTTTAGCCACAGATTGCACAGATTATTTTGATTATTGCTCTATTCCACACACCTCACATGCTCATCCTGTTGGAATTTCATCCCTCATAATTCATCCCTCATCCCTTGATTCTCTGCGCCTCTGCGTTAAGCGATCGATCCACAAAGAGCATGAAGGTTAAGTTTTTAGCCACAGATTCCACAGATTTGTTTGATTGTTCTGCTCCGCCCAAACTACGTTCTGTTTTGTCATGGCATTTTCTGTTCCCCGATCCCCGATCCCTGGCCCCTAGTCCCTTAAAGTTTTCAGCTTTTTATCAGCAGCAAAGCGAAGCAACCATGGTACACTACGCAACGTTGAGATGAACAATGGATTGTACAAGGGATAAACTGCAATGCACAAACGCTTGCTCCCTCTGGTGCTGGCGCTGGTGCTCGTCGTCACACCGTTTTTGCTAGCCAACCCCGCTACTCCCGCCGCTGCTGCCGAGATTCCATGGGGTGATAAATCAACGCCATTTGGCATGGTCGTGTCGCTGGGCAATCGCGTGCGCTCCGATGAAATGCCGACGATGATTCGCTTGATGCGTGAAGCTGGTGTTCAGTGGAACCGCGAAGAAATTTGGTGGGATCAGGTTCAGTTTGAGCCAAATGGTCCCTTTCGTTGGGATGGCGATAGTTCGCGCTTCTATAATTATGATCGGGCAATTCAGTTGCAAGCTGAGGCTGGCATCAGTATTTTGGGCTTGCTCGATTATAATCCTGCTTGGTTCAAAGGCCGCAACCCACACCCCGAAGAATGGCTCAGCGATTGGGGTGATTATGTATATGCCACCGTCGCTCGTTATGGCCGTGATCGCGGCCAGATCAAATATTGGGAAGTTTGGAACGAGCCGAATCTCGTGCCATCGGGCTATGAAAGCGGCCTCTACAACGTTGAAGATTTTGTACGAGTGCTGCAAACTGCCAGTGCTGCAATTCGAGCGGCTGATCCTGAGGCCAAAATTGTGCTAGGTGGGGTGGCCGATATTTGGAGCGAAATTCCTGAATTTGCCTATGATACTCCCGATTATCTCCAGCGTTTGTATGCGCTTGATGCTTGGCCGATGTTTGATATTTTGGGCTTGCACCCCTACCGCCCTGATGCACCCGAAGTACCGGTGCTGCGCCGCGATCGTAACCAAACCTACCGCGAACAGGCTGCCGAAATCGATGCTCTGCTCGCGCAATTTGGCAACAAGCCGATTTGGTATACCGAGGTTGGTTGGTCTACCGAAAGCGATGGGATTGTCAGCGAAGATGAGCAGGCGGCTTGGCTCCAACGCTTCTATCTGCTGGCCATGACCCATCCTGGGATTGAAAAAATCTTCTGGTATGATTTTCGCAACGATACTGGCGATAACAGCAATTACACCCGCCCGATTAACGACCCAACTGAAAATCAATTTCATTTTGGTTTGTTGCGGCGTACCTACCCCTTAAATTTTGATGATCAACGCATTCGTAAGCCAAGTTATAGCGCCTACTACCACCTGACCCATAATTTGGGCGGATTAAGTTGGCAAGCCAATTATGCCTTGCCCTACGATGGCGGGCTTGGCTGGCAACACTGGACTAACGGCGATCGCTCGGTGGATATTTTGTGGTGGCTGCACGAAGCTCAATCACCGCCCTACCTTGAAATTAACTGCGATTGTAGCCATGTGCAAGTGCGAGCCTACGATGGAACCTTACTGCGTGTGATCAATACCGAAACTGGCAATGTCAAAATCCAGCCTGATCAACGGGGTATGCCAATTTGGGTTGAATATGGTGGTTATAGCCGCACTGGTCGTACTTTCGATGAAACTCCACACTCGATTATCGGCGGTTTCCGCACCTATTGGGAGCAAAATGGTGGCTTAGCTCGCTTTGGCTTGCCCTTGACCGACGAATTGACTGAGCCTGGTGCTGGGCGAATTCCCACGATTGTGCAATATTTTGAGCGCAACCGCTTCGAGTTGTTTCCCAATAATCGACCTGAATTTCGCGTCCAACTTAGTCTGCTTGGTGTACGTTCACTCGAACGCAATGGCGTTGATTGGCGTGGCCTGCCGCCAGCCCAAAATCCGCCTGCCGAATGTAGCTATTTCGTCGAAACCGGCCATAGTTTATGCTATCCCTTCAAAGAATATTGGGAGCAAAACGGCGGAATCGCGATCTATGGCTTTCCGTTGAGCGAGGCCTTTTGGGAATACGACCCAGTGCAGAATAAGGGCTTTTTGGTGCAATATTTCGAGCGTAATCGCTTCGAGCACCATCCTGAGCTAGCCGGAACTTCCTACGAAATTCAGTTGGGCTTGCTTGGTCGCCAACTGTACCAAAGTTGGGCGCAATATCCCTAAAGAACATAGAGCATAGAGCATAGAGCATAGAAGCTGAAGGCGAGGATTACAATATCACGAAGGATATGAAGGTGGCTATAGGCTTTTGGCTATAGGCTATAGGTTTTTGTTGGTACATGGATTTTGGAAACAGCCTTACTTGTTCCGATAATCCATAGCCTATGTTCTATGTTCTTTGTTCTATGCTCTCAATTACGGAGTTGTTATGCCAATTGAATACAAGCGCGATTTGGATGGTATTGATTGGGCACAATTAAAAGCTGAGCTTGCTAGCGATGATTTTGACAATGGCCGCACGCCTGAGCAATATCAACGTTCGTTTGCTGCAAGTTATAGCGTTTGCTTTGCGCTTGATGGCCAGCGAATTATCGGCAAAGCCCGCGCTTTATCCGATGGCGTGTGCAATGGCTATATCGTCGATGTTTGGACGCACAGCGATTATCGTCGCCAAGGCATTGCTAGCACGATTGTTAAGCAGATTCTGGCTGATTTGCTAGGTCAGCACGTCTGTTTATTTACCGACGATATGCAAACCTTCTATCTACAACTCGGCTTTGCCGAAGAAACTACAGGCATGTCGCAAGTGATCGGTCAATGGCTTCAGAAGGCATAAACAAGGCGTGGCGCATCGGAAAGATTGCGCCATAGCTTTGAGTTATGGCCGAATATCCTTGACTAAGCGCAGGCCTTGGGCATCGCTGACCCAAAGCTCAGTGCCATGCTGCTGATCAGGCAGGCTAAAAAAGCTGCGTTGGGAATTACTGGCTGTATCTGATGGATGGAAGGTAAAGCTAGATTGACTCAATGCTGAACCTTGATAGTGCATGGTTTGATAATCGCTGGCGCTGCGGTAGACTCGCACCCGATTGCTGAGCAGTTCCCAGCCAATCAAGCCTTGACCCGTATCGACAAGCATGAGGTTGAGTGGGCTGAATTGGCGCAAACTGGCATCTGCATTCAGTATCCACCAGCCAGCCTGTTCAGTGCCTTGGTACAGCTGGAGATAGAATGTATTATTGGCGGTTAGCAGGCGATAGGGACTCTTGTCAGCTAAATCAATTACTTGGGCTTTTTGACCATTGGTGCGCCAGAGGCTTGTGCCAACCCCTTGCGTAATCACCGTATAAAATACCTCACCATTAACCTGAGTGAGTTGCGAGGCGGGAATTGGATTACGAATGCTGCCGGTAATCCACGAGTAAGTAGCCAAGTTTTGTTGCTCGCCAGTGGTCATGTTCAGTTTCCAAATGCCGAATGTGCCTTCATTGCTAGCTGCCACGATCAAATGCTGGGCATCCAACGGCTCTAACTCAAAAACACTATGGATTTCACCAGCAAAATTGCTGATTTGGCGTGTGCCCGCCTCAGTTCCATCAGTCCACCAAACTTGTGCACCCGCCTGGGCATTTTTGGCCAAGAAGGCCATTCCGCCTGCCATGGGCGTATATTCTGTCCAAAAATAACTATAGCCAGTTTCAACATTCGAGTGGCCTGCGCCTGGATTAATGTCTCGTAGCAGCCGTGTCCCAGCTTCGGTGCCATCGCTATACCATGGCTCAATGCCGCTCAGCCCATCGTTGGCGAGAAAGAGCACACCGTCACCGAAAGCAACCAAGTTGGTCATATAGGTTTGAGAATTTAAAGGAATCGTTTTAACGATTTGGGTATTGTTTGTGCTGCCATCGCTAAACCACAATTCATAGGCTGTCTTGTTCAATTGTAAGAAAAAGACACCATGTTTGGCTGCCGCTAGTTGATATGGCCAATTTGATTCAGCGCCAACTTCCAGATCCTTGACTAATCGCGTACCGGTTTCAGTGCCGTCGCTTGTCCATAATTCACGGCCATGCACGCCATCGTCGGCGCTGAAAAAGAGCGTATCGCCAACCAAAGTCAATTCTAATGGCTCGGCACTTGCGCCATAGGGCAATTGTAGCGATTCTTTGCCGACTAAACCTAGCAGCACTTTAAATTGATCGGGCTGGGTTGGATGCCACTCGAAACGGGCACGTTCGAACTGTTGGGTCAGCACGCTATCACCATTGGCGTTAGTTTCCATGGCTGGCTCGGTCAGCGGGTAACCAAATAATTGCAACGAACGACCAAAGCTATCAAGTTTGGGATCATTCAGGCCATGGTTTTGCCAATAACTCATAAAACCAAGGCCATTGGCTTGATTGCAGACGTTGTGCCCAGTCGTTTCAAACCACAAACAGCCTGATTTTGCGCCTGCCTCACGCGGCAGCATTGGGCTATCGATATTGCGATAGCGCAACAGGTCGTCGCCCAAACGACCAAGCAATACATCGTAGGGTGGAGCAAACTCAGGGTGCAACTCAAAGCGAGCACGCTCAAATTGCTGAGTCAAAAAGGCTTGTTGGCTATCTTGATTATAGACATCTTGGGCGATACCCAGCGGATAGCCAAACACCTGCAAGCCGCCATTTTGCTGCCAATATTCGGCGAAACGGCCTGCGATACAAAAGCCCGTTTGCTCGAAGCATTGTTGTTCGGCGGCCCTGCTGGCTTGGGGCAAGCTCAAACTTACAACCATCAACACGAATAACATCCAGCGTTTCATCATTATTCCTCCACATCAATATAGGTTGAGTATAGAGAACTGGCTGACGAATCACGATGAAACTTGGCTGGTAAACGACTTTGAATCTACTTATAAGCTGAACTCAAACTGAAAAGTTGCTGAGTATAAAACAACTCCACCTGTAGCTACAAGTGGAGTATTGAAGTTTATTGGGCGAAGCATTTATGGCTGAATATCTTTGACCATCCGCAGGGTACTGCCATCTTTAGACCATAGCTCAGTGCCATACTGAAAACTAGGGATGGCGAAAAATCGATCATTGGACATATCAGGGAAGTATGTCTGCTTGCCCATTACAGAGCTACGATAGCGTAGGGCTTGATTTGGCCCATTACTGCTATAGAATCGTAACCCTCCAGCGATCGATTCCCAGCCCAATAGGCCTTTCGCCGAGGCATAAATACGCAGCGGCAATGGTGTTAATTGAGCCAACCCTTGGCTTGAATCGAAATACCACCAGCCAGCCTGAAGGCCTTGAGGATTACGCAGTTGCATATACAATTGATCGTTTGCCGCAACGATATTTTCGGCTTTATAGCCTTGCAGATTGGGTTGGACGGTTTGATCAGCTTGGCCATTGGTTTGCCATAGACTAAGCTCGCCTGCTTGGGTTTTGCTAAAGTAATAGACTTTGCCGCCAGCTTGGGTTAGTTGTAGAGCTGATGCTGGATTACGGGTTGTGGCAATTGCAGGATAGCTGGCTAATAGTTGCTGTTCGCCAGTCGCCAGCGTTATATTCCAAACTCCCATCGTTGTATTTTGATAGGCTGTTGCAATTAGATGTTGCTCATCTAACGCCTCTAGCTCAAGCATGCCGCCAAATTTATCTAAATGGCTGACTTGGCGAGTATTGGCAATGCTGCCATCTGTCCACCAGATTTGGTTGCCAATGTAGTTGTTTTGGGCAAAAAAGGCCATACCTCCCGCGATGGGGGCATAGTCAATCCAATAAGATCCATAATTGTTGGAAACTGCTGAATCTGCAAGGCCTGGGTTGATATCACTCAGCAAATATGTACCAGCTTCGGTGCCGTTGCTATACCATGGTTCAATCCCATGAACTGCATCATTTGCCCAAAAGATAATTCCATTGCCCAATGATTTGAGATTGTTAATCTTAGCGTTTGAAACAAAACTTTTGATTAAGCGTGTGCCAGCTGCGCTACCATCACTGAACCATAATTGATAGTCCTTATCCTGCTTGTTGACGGCAAAAATAACCCCCTGATTGACAGCGGCTAATTCATAAATTCCACCCCACTCAGTGCCAACGCTCAGATCTTTGACTAAGCGTGTACCTGCTTCTGTCCCATCGCTTGTCCATAATTCACGGCCATGCACGCCATCGTCGGCAGTAAAAAAGAGCGTATCGCCAACCAAGGTCAATTTTGATGGATCGGCACTAGCGCCATAGACTAATTTTTGCGATTCTTTGCCGACTAAGCCTAATAACACTTTGAATTGATCAGGTTGGTTGGGATGCCACTCGAAACGGGCACGCTCGAAATGTTGGGTCAACACGCGATCGCCATTGGCATTAGTTTCTATGGCTGGCTCAGTCAGCGGGTAACCAAATAATTGCAACGAACGGCCAAAAGCATCAAGTTTGGGATCGTTGAGTCCATGATTTTGCCAGTAGCTCATAAACCCAAGGCCATTGGCTTGATTGCAGACATTGTGTCCAGTCGTTTCAAACCACAAACAGCCTGATGTTGCACCAGCCTCACGCGGCAGCATGGCACTATCGATATTGCGATAGCGCAACAGATCATCGCCCAACCGCCCAAGCAACATATCGTAAGGCGCGGCCAATTCAGGGTGAAACTCAAGGCGAGCACGCTCAAATTGCTGAGTCAGGAAATGCATCTGGCTATCCTGATTGTAGACGGTTTCAATTGTGCTCAACGGATAACCGAAGACTTCTAAGCCACCATTTTGTCGCCAATACTCTAAAAAACGACCATCGGTACAAAAGCCTGTTTGCTCAAAGCATTGCAATTCGGTAGCTTGCGTGGCTTGCGGTAATCCTAAACCAACGACGAGCATTGCCAACAGTATCCAACGTTTCATGGTCATTCCTCCACTACAACGATGCGTTGAGTATAGAAACATCGCGAGCTGAGCACGATGAAGCTTGGCTGGCAGGCGACTGCGAATCTGCTTACAACCTGAATTCAAGCTGAGACAGTGCTGATGAGCATAAAAAACTCCACCTATATGTTGGGTGGAGTTTTGAACGTGAATATTGGGCGTTTATGGCCGAATATCTTTGACCATGCGTAGGGTGTTGCCATCGCTATACCACAGCTCGAAGCCATGTGCCATATCAGGCAGCGATAAAAAGATGCCTTGATTGCTGCTGAAACGGCTGACTTGGGCAAAGCTTGGGCTGTTGCTCAGATAATGCATGCCTGAACCAATATAGCCCAAATTCTGGTTAGCTGAAGCGTTGGCATACAATCGATAGGGCGAATTTGTACCAGTCAAACCAAATAGGTATTGGCCATTATAGGCAACTTGTTGAAAATCGAGTAAGCTAAGTCGTTGTAGTTGCTTGCCATCCCAAACTGCTAGCCCAGCAGCACTGCCATCATTGTTGCTCAATTGGAGATGCAATTTGGTTTGAAATGAGCTTGGGATAATGCGTTTAATTTGATAGTTTGCCAGATCAAGTTGGGTTGGGTTTGCTTGAGCATCGAGTTTCCAGAGCTTTACATGATAATCGGTATCAAAAACTGTGTAATATACCTGATCTGCAATATTGGTCAAATCATAGGCTGTCACCATCAGGCGTGTGCCTACATGAAAACGACCATGGCTGGTTAGTTGGCTATGCTTGCCTGTTGCTAGCTCGATCTTGACGATTTGTACCACATCAGGTTGTTGCACCGCAGCGATGATCTGATCATTATTTAAGCGTTCAAGTTCAGTAACCAACTCATTATTTTGCTCGAAGGTGCTGATCTGACGGGTATTTTCGGCGGAGCCATCGCTCAGCCAAATTTGGTTGCCTGCGTTGCCTGTTTTGGCCATAAAGGCAACGCTACTGCCCATGGGGGTAAATTCAGTTGCAAAAGAATAGCTGCAACAGGTGCTGACTTTGATTTCCGAGCCAGCTTTGCCAGGATTAATATCGCGAATCAAAGCCGTACCTGCATTGCTGCCATTACTGAACCATGGCTCGATGCCAAATTCAGCAGTGTAGCCCATCACAATCACCCCACTTGCGACTGGCGCAAGATCAACAATTGCCGGTTCTTCGGCGGCTGGGCGACTGAAGCTATAGACCATGGTTGTGCCTGCTTCTGTGCCGTTGGTTACCCATAATTGCTCGTTATTACCAGCGCTGACCACAAAAAAGAGTTGACCAGCAGCGGCGGTTAGCTTATAGGGGTTGGCCGAGCCAGTTGGGTTAATATCTTTGACCAAGCGGGTACCTTGATTGCTACCATCGCTGACCCACAGCTCTTGCCCATGTACTCCATCATTTGCCGTGAAAAATACCCGTGAATCAAGTTGGGTTAAGTGACTGGGGCTTGAGCTTTCGCCATAGCGTAGGGCAGTAGTTTCTTTGCCAACCAAGCCAAGCAACACTTTGAATTGATCAGGTTGATTGGGATGCCACTCAAAACGGGCGCGTTCGAACTGTTGAGTGAGCACGGTATCACCATTAGCATTGGTTTCCATGGTTGGCTCGGTTAGCGGATAGCCAAACAATTGCAATGAACTGCCAAAGCTATCAAGTTTGGGGTCGTTGAGGCCATGATTTTGCCAATAGCTCATAAAGCCAAGGCCATTGGCTTGGTTACAAACATTGTGTCCAGTCGTTTCAAACCACAAACAACTTGCTTTGGAACCGGTTTCTCGCGGCAACATTGGGCTATCGATATTGCGATAACGCAATAAATCATCACCAAGCCGCCCCAGCAGCACATCGTAGGGCGCGGCAAACTCAGGGTGCAGCTCAAAGCGAGCACGCTCAAATTGCTGAGTCAAAAAGCTTTGTTGGCTATCCTGATTATAGACATCTTGGGCGATGCCTAGCGGATAGCCAAACACCTGCAAACCGCCATTTTGTTGCCAGTATTGCAAAAAGCGACCTTCGATACAAAAGCCAGTTTGCTCGAAGCATTGCTGCTCGGCGGCGCTACTTGCCTGAGGGAGCGCCAAACTTACGACGACAAGAAATAACAACATCCAACGTTTCATTGCCAGAACTCCTTGATAAATTCGACTACAGGCAAGAGTATAGCGATCGCTCTGAGGAAGCACGATGAAACGTCACTAGCATAAATCTTGTAATTTGCTTAAAAACTGAAATCAAGCTGAAAATCGGCTGTTAATGCTTCGCAGGTTTGGTGGGTTTGGCTTGCCGTGCCTCGGCGAGCGCAATCAGCACTTTTGGCGGCAACAGCCAGCTGACTTGGCCATGTTCGCCTTGCACTTCAACCCGACAAACTGTACCTTTTTTGAAAATCAGATTGGTGCCATAGCCCGCCAGATGCGCCACATACTCACTGAGATTGGGCTGGTGGCCGACGATCATCACCTCTTGCCAATCGGGATTAAGGCATTCGGTGAGCAAATGGCTATTAGCTCCGTCAGGTTGTAATTGCGCTTTGAGCACTGGTGGGTCAGTGCCAAGCGCTTCAGCGATAATCAAGGCGGTTTCGGCAGCGCGTGGGTAAGGGCTGCTCAAAATAATCTGGGGCTTAATTTCCAACAAGCGCAGCGCCTGAGCACATTGGCGAATCCGCTTACGCCCACGCTCAGTCAAGCGCCGATCTTGATCAAGGCCACTTTCGGCCCAATCTTCAGCAATTCCATGGCGCACAAAATAGAGAATCATGGCACACTCCCGCAAACAACCAATTAAGCATATGGTTATTATGCCCGATTAAAGCACAACAGGGATCACACATCCATGTGATCCCTGTCGAAAGCAAAGAGGCTTAGCGTGGCATAATCAAGCCATAATTGCCATCGTTACGGCGATAGACGACTTGAATTTTTTCGGTTTCAGCATCGCGGAACACAAAGAACGAGTGGCCGAGCAACTCCATTTGTTCGATCGCTTCATCGCTAAACATAGGCCGCAGCGTTACATCCTTGGCGCGAATAATTTGACGTTCTTCGGCTTGTTCGGCATCTTCGGGCAAGGCTGGCAGCGGAGCGGCAATAATTTCGCCAGCAGTGCGGCGCAATTTGCCACGGCGATAATGTTTTTCCTTGAAGCGCCGGATTTGGCGTTGCAAATTATCGTGAACTGCTTCAACCGCAGCATACAATTCACGATCGCGTTCTTCTGCCCGTAGAATGATCCCATGATCGGCCAACAGCGTTGCTTGGACGGTATATGTTTCGCCGCTACCACGGAGTGTTTCAAAACGGCATTCCACTTTCCAATCATTAATTCCGTCGAGGTAGCGTTCTAATTTGCCTAATTTTTCTTGAATAAATGCTTTTTGCGCATCGTGTAGCTTAATATTACGGCTCTTAATGTTCCATTCCACGGTACGCCTCCTTACAAAAACCTAAAACACGCCAGCTTCCTACCCAAGCAAGGTAAGAAGCTGGCAATAGGCTGCTCCTAGTGGAACGTTATTCAATTGGATGCTGCGATCTTGCATAAATCCTCAACCCGCATCAAAGCCCCATTGCAAACCAAAGGGCGAGGAGATTTTACCGTCAAACGTTCACGATCCAAGTGTTGCCAAGCTGAGGTGCCGAAACGTAGTTCCCAATCTGTTCGCTAGCTACCGGTTGGATGATCGTCCTTTTGGCGGTTGATCACTTGGTCCTGTAGCTCACTTGGAGCAGTTGCCAGTATTGTACTATGCCCATGAGGTGAACGCAATAGAACCAACATCCGATTGTAAAAGCGAGGGATCAGGGATCAGAGGTTAGGGATCAGGCCTCATTATTGGACAAAGTAATTATCTAGCCCCTTGTTCTTCGTGTTCTTCGTGGATCAAACGTTAACGCTGAGGCGCAGAGCGAGCGAAGGGCTAACCTACAGCCAATAAGCTGAGATTCTGATTCCCTGACCCCTAGCCCCTGAATCCTGACCCCTAGCCCTCAATACTCCCTATTGACAACTGCTCAATTCATGTTTATACTTTGTGTCATAATAACACTATTAGGAGCAGCTATGACAGAAACTGCTGAAAACTACGATGCGACAAAATATGAACGGCCTTCTGTAACGGTCGATGTGGTGATATTTGGCTTGCGCAGTGGCCGTTTGCATGTGCTGATGGTGCAGCGCAAACATTGGCCCTACGCCGAACATTGGGCTATTCCTGGTGGCTTTGTCAACATGGATGAATCGTTGGAAATGGCTGCTCGGCGCGAGTTGGAGGAAGAAACGGGCGTTCACGATGTGTATATGGAGCAGCTGTATACCTTCGGTGATCCTGGGCGCGACCCACGAACCCGCGTGATTAGCGTGGCCTATTTTGCCTTAATTCGCACCGAAGAGCAAGCTTTGCAAGTTTCCGACGAATCGAATGATGTTTGTTGGTTTCCAGTCGATGAACTGCCCAAGGACTTGGCCTTCGATCATGAAAAGATTCTGCGCTTTGCAATTGATCGCTTGCGCTCGAAGCTGGAATACACCACTTTGGCCTTTCAATTGCTACCCAAGGAATTTAGCTTGCCCAAACTCAAGCGGATTTACGAAGAGATCTTGGGCGAGCAGCTCGATAAGGCCAATTTCTATCGCAAACTGCGTGATTCCGATTTGCTTGAAGATACTGGCAAATTGCTAAATAGCCGAGGCCGACCAGCTCGCCTCTACCGCTTCCGCGATTCACGCATCGAGGGCGATTTTGTGTTTCGCTACCGCGAAGCCAAAAAGAAGGACGAACAATAAATACAAGGATAAATTATGAAGGATGAGGGATGAAAAATCTTTCAGGCTTGACGCTTAAGCCTTAAATCAAGGCTTGCTCCAAAATGTTCATAGTTGGATCTTTGTAACAGATAATCGATTACCCGAAGGATGAACGAAAAGGGTTAGGTTCGATTGATTATTAATTTTCTCGACAGAAGGATGAACAAAAAACTCTTTTAGAAGTTATTCATCCTTCAACCCTCATCCTTCATCCTTAATACTACGGGGTGTTTATGTACACTTTAGCTTTAGCTCAATTTCGCCCACGCAAAGGGCATTATGCCGTTAATTTGGCGCGGCTTGGTGAAATTTTCGCCCAACTTGGCACCGCCGAACGTCAGCCCGATGTGCTGATGTTGCCTGAAACCGCCTTAACTGGCTATTTCCTTGAGGGTGGTGTGCGTGAGCAGGCAGTCACCGCAGGCCAATTGTTTCACGATTTGCAACAAACCTATTTGGCGGCACGCGGAGCCGATGCACCAGCCCTCGATATTGTGATTGGCTTTTACGAACGTTGGCGCGAACGTTTTTACAATAGCGCTCTGTATGCCACGCTTGGCAGCGATCACAGCTTGGCGGGCATTCGCCATGTGCATCGCAAGATGTTTTTGCCAACCTACGGCGTGTTTGATGAAGCGCGTTTTGTTGAGGCTGGCCGCCAAATTGCGGCCTTCGATACGCGTTTTGGGCGAGTGGCAATCTTAATTTGCGAGGATGCATGGCACTCGCTGAGCGGCACGGTCGCAGCGCTTGATGGGGCGCAAATGCTCTACGTCGTCAGTGCTTCGCCTGCCCGTGGAGCCAACGAAGATCGTCCGAGCAACCTCGCCCGTTGGGATGATCGGATTCGTGAGATTGCTGGCGAGCATGGGGTCTATCTGGCAGTTTGCCAAATTGTCGGCTTTGAAGGTGGCAAGGGTTTTGCTGGTGGTTCAGTTGTGGTTGGCCCACGCTCCGATGAACGTGCCCGCGCTCCATTGTGGTCGGAAGCAGTAATCTTGGTCGATATTGATCTCAGCGATTTGACCTTGGCCCGCGCTGATTTGCCGTTGTTGGCCGATTTGGAAGAACGTTTGCCCTTTATGTTGCGCGATGTGCATGCTGCCAGCGAGGGCCAACATCGCCCAAGCACGTGGGATTCAGCGCTTTCTAGCGATTCGCAAGGCCTAAGCGATGCCAGTTCGTATCAACGCACCGTCGATAGCGAGGGCGAAAAGCGGGCCAAAGCCACAGTTGGCAAGCAAAGCTTCCCAATTATTGCTGCGCCACGCTTTGATCCTGAGAGCGACGAGCCACTACGGATCAATCCTGAATTGACGATTAATTGGCTGGTCGAGTTTTTGCGCGATGAAGTTGGCTTTCGGCGTGGCTTTAAACAAGTTGTGATTGGGCTTTCGGGCGGGGTTGATTCGGCTCTAACCACCTATTTATGTGCCAAGGCCTTTGGCGCTGAAAATGTGCTCGCCGTGCGTATGCCCTATCGCACCTCATCCTCGGATAGTCTAGATCATGCCCAGTTGGTGATTGACGATCTAGGCATTCAGCATCGCACGATCGAAATTACTAACGCAGTTGAAGGCTATTTGAGCTTTGAGCCAGATGCTGATGGCCGACGGCGGGGCAATGTGATGGCTCGCACCCGTATGATTGTGCTGTTTGATCAATCGCAAAAGCTCGGTTGTATTCCGATTGGCACTGGTAACAAAACCGAGCGTTTATTTGGCTATTACACGTGGCATGCCGATGATGCTCCACCAGTCAATCCTTTGGGCGACTTGTTCAAGACCCAAGTTTGGGAATTGGCTTCGGCGATCGGCGTACCCGATGTGATTGTGCATAAGCCAGCTTCGGCTGATTTGGTGGTTGGCCAAACCGATGAAGATGATTTTGGCATCTCGTATCGCAAGGCTGATCGGGTGTTGGCCTATTTGTTGAGCGGTTATCGACCTGAGCAATTGGTGGCGCGTGGTTTCAATCCCGATGAAGTAGCAATTGTTCAACGGCGGGTCAATTCGACTCACTGGAAACGCCATTTGCCTAGCACTGCCATGCTCTCAAGCACTGCCATCGGCGAATACTACTTGCGGCCAGTCGATTATTAGAAATTATGAAGGGTGAATTATGAAGGATGAAAACGAAATCCCCATTCATAATTCATCCCTCATACTTCATAATTTCAAGGAGTTTTTATGCTCGCGAACAATAGCCAAGCATTTTTGGAATATTTGGATGATTGGTATGCCAACTTGCCCGAATTGCCACTCGACGATTTATTGATCGATGGGGCTGATCGGGTGGCGGTGACCTGTGTTGATATTATTGTAGGTTTTTGCACCGATGGTGCTTTAGCTAGCCCACGGGTGCAAAGCATCGTCGCGCCGATTGCCGAATTATTCAAAGCAGCTCATGCTGGTGGTGTGCGCCATTTCATCCTGCCTCAAGATTCGCATCCTGTTGATGCGGTCGAGTTTGGTGCGTTTCCAGTCCACTGTGTGCGTGGTACGTCTGAGGCTGATACTGCGCCAGAATTACGGGCTTTGTCCTTTGCCGATAGCTTCACGATTTTTGAAAAGAACTCGCTGAGCGCTGCTTTGAGCACGGGTTTTCCGGCGTGGGTGACTGAGCATCCCGAAGTTGATACCTACATTATCACTGGCGATTGCTCGGATCTCTGTGTGTATCAATTGGCCATGTTCTTGCGGCTTGATGCCAATGCCCGCAATCTACAACGCCGCGTCGTGTTGCCCGCGCAATGTGTCGATACCTACGATACGCCGCTAGAAGTGGCCCGCGAACTTGGCCTATATGCCCATCCTGGCGATTTCCATCATGTTTTTTCGTTGCACCACATGGCCGCCAATGGCGTGGAAGTGGTCAAAGCGCTGAAATAAGGTTTGAGGTTAGTTCAATCCACACCCGCTCTTGCTTAGCAGGAGCGGGCTTTTTTGGGTTGCACCGCTTTTATATATAGATCATATGTTCTGTTAATGCTATACTCGTGAGTGATTAGCTAGCCATGGAGGAATGGATGCAGACATTGCGCTCACAAGATGGCACAACCTTGGCCTATGATGTTTATGGCAGTGGCCCGCCGCTGATCTCTATTACCGGGGCAACCTGTTTTCGTAAGTTTTTTCCAATTGTCAAAGATGCCAAAGCCCTCGCCCAAGCCTTTACTGTTTATAGCTACGATCGCCGAGGTCGTGGTGATAGCAGCGATACCCAGCCGTATACGCCGCTCCGCGAACTTGAGGATTTGTTGGCGCTGATCGAGCGGGCTGGCGGGAAAGCACATATCTACGGGCATTCATCGGGGGCCGTCTTGGCGCTTGAAGCTGCACTTCAGTTTCCCCAGTTTGTTGATCATGTGGTGTTGTATGATCCGGCCTATGTTCACGATTCAACTGAGCAGACTGAGTATATGCTGCTGCAAAAACAGATTGAGTCGTTGCTCGCCAACGGCCAGCATGTCCAAGCAATCACCAGCTTTTTAAGTGGCATTGGCATGCCAAAAGTGGGTGCATGGCTGATGCGACTCATGCCTGGCTGGAAAACTATGGTTAAACTTGCTCCGACGTTGGCCTACGATTTGGAGTTAACTGCCGATTTGCCCCCGATTGAGCGGGCCGCGCGGTGCAGTGTGCCAATCCATGTGATGGTTGGCGCAAAAAGCCCAGTTGGTATTCGCAAGGTCGGCCAAGCATTAGTCGAAGCAATTCCTAATGCGACCTTTGATCAGTTAGCTGGAAAAGGCCATATGATTGATGGAGCGGATTTATTACCGTTCTTCAAAAATTACCTAAGCAAGCTGGATTCAACTAGTGTTGCTACTCCCTAAACTGAAGTACACCTAATTGATTATTGCGTATCAGCCGTCTCTTACGATCCATTGAGCCAAAAATGGCTGATACGACGCTAATTTTATGCATTTCCGCATCCCAAACCACGCCAGCAAGCAAGCAGCATATAGGTAAAAGTAGCCTTATATAGGTAATAGATTGATACTTTTACCTATAATTTGCGATTTCATTACCTCTTCTCATTGATTTTTAATGGTCGAAAGACCGCTTGGGCGTGGGCCGAGTGCCCGTTGGCGCAAGCTGGTTTAGGCGGCCCATTGTTGGCCTTGCACCGCCCGATCAATCAACAGTTGATAAATCGCTTTGCTCTTGGCACGAAAAATTTCTTCAGTGTAACTTCTTGGGAGTGTATCATCTAGCACAGCCTCTAGGGTATTCTCAACAACCATTCGGCTTTGTTGATGTTTGTACCAATCGGCAATCAACACTTTTGGTTGCTGGCTGCGTAGCCGTTCAATCAACGCTTTGGCGGCAAGTTTGACCCGCTGCTCGTCGGCTTGGCTCATGCTTGGCTGTTTCAGAATATCGAAGATTTCTAATTCGCTCTCGGTTAAGCCCTCTCGTAGATGGCGCTCGGTTTCTTGTTGCAGATCTTTGGTAAATTCGACTAGCTGCTTGAAATAGTGATCGGTGGTGCTACCACCTGCATTGTAGCTGTCGATAATTGCTTGCAGCCGTTGAACAAAATCAACCCGATTGTGGTTGGTTTTGAGCATGCTGGCTAATTTTTGCTCAATAAAGGCGCGTAGATCGCTAATGTGCAAATGTTTAAACGGCGTTTGTTTAAATGTATTGTTCAGCTGAGCAAAATCGAGTTTGCTCAAATCCCAGGCTTGGCTAGTAGGAATAATTTGGTAGTTTGCTTGCTGCTCGCGTACATGTTCGCCCTGATTGTCAACCGCAATGCTTTCATCAAGCAAGTTGCCAATTCGTTGGTTGAGCGCTGAATTATCAGGTTGATACAACCGTGCATCAAGCATTTCGCGCAGATAATCGAAAACGAGTAGGGGCTTGCGCCGCGCTTGTTGCATAATTTCAGGCTTGCAGGCTTCGTATAATGCTCTAACAGTATTATGATAGACATAAAAGGTTTTGCGCCGTTGATCATTGGCTAAAAGAGTATCAGCCGCTGCATTCAATAGGTTCAGTTGTTCAAATGTTCCTAAGCTCGCTTGCAGTGCTTCAATCGTGATCCCGTTCGTTTGGCAAAAAAGTTTGGCTTCTTCAAGCGCTTGATCGAAGAGCCGAAATAGCTCGCTTTTTTCGCGAACTGGCATATCACGCAATCCAGCTGTGCCTTGGGCATAGGCCTGCAAGGCTTGTTGCATATTGCGAAATACATTGTAGTAATCGATGATTTCGCCATTGAGTTTGCTGACGTTGTTGATCGTATAGGCCGAAACCCGATTGGCACGCGCAATCGTTTGCATCAGGCTGTGGTCTTTCAGCGGTTTATCAAGGTAGAGGGTCGAGACCGTCGGCGCATCGAAGCCAGTCAGCCACATCGAACAGACAAACACCACTTGGAGTGCATGGCGCGGATCTTTGAAGTTGTGCTCAAGATCATGGCCATGCTCATCGAGCTTTTGCAGGCGTTGACGATGAGGCGCAATATTCAGGCCTACTTGCTGGAATTTTTCAAGTTCGCCTGCTTCTTCGCTGATAACCACGGCCATTTCAAGCTGGCGCATATAATCAAGTTGTTGTTTAAGTTGTGCCTTCAGTGCTTGATCGTTGGTTGCGCTGATTTGGCGATGCAATGCTCTGATGGCGCTTTTCCAGTGGGCTTGCACTTTGTTGTACATGGTTACTGCGGTAAATTTATCGACACAAATTACCATGGCTTTGCCCAAATAGCCGCGCCGAGGCAGATGATAGACAATATCTTGGGCGATGGTTTCAAGCCGATCATCGCGCTTGATAATTTGAATTTCGCTGGCAAATTGGCGTTCTAAGCGGGCTTGTTGGGCATCATCCAGGTGTTCATCTTCGAGAATCGCGTAGAATTCTTCGTTCAGGGCATCGTTGTGAATCAGCACTTCGGGAACGCGCTTTTCGTAGAATAATGGCACCGTCGCGCCATCATCGATCGATTGTTGAAAATTGTATTCGGAAACGTAATTGCCAAACCAGGCATTGGTTTTGCGCTCTTTGCCCAGTAAAGGTGTGCCCGTAAAGGCCAGAAATTGGGCATTCGGCAGGCCTTGGCGCATGTTATCGCCCAAGGCTTGGTATTGGCTGCGATGGGCTTCATCCACAATCACCACAATATCAGCGCGAGTTGATAACACTGGGTAGGCTTTGCCTTTGTCGTAGCCAAATTTTTGAATCAGGCTGAAAATCAGGCGTTTCTGCTGGCCTAAAAATGTGCGTAACCCGGCTCGATTAGTGGGCTGGGCAGCCTCATTGGCACTAACCGTTTCGGTGTTGAGAAACGTCCGATAGATCTGGCGATCCAAATCGTCGCGGTCGGTGATGATTAGAAAAGTGAAGTTGCCGCCTAGTTTGCGCAGGATTTTACGCACATAAAACACCATCGAAAAGCTTTTGCCCGAGCCTTGGGTATGCCAAAAAACGCCTAATTTGCCGCCAAGCTCGGCGCGATTGGTAAAACGCTCGATGGCATGATTGACCCCGATAAATTGGTGGTTTTGGGCAATAATCTTTTGCTGTTGGTTGTGGTAGATGATGAAGTTTTCGATGTAGTCGAGTAGTTTGGCTTTGGCACATAGCCCCGCCAGCACTAGCTCTAGGCTGATCGCTTGCTCTTGGATGGCTTGACGATCAATTTTGCTGCTTTCGTCTTCGACGCGTAGCCAGTTGAAAAAATGGCTCCAATCGGCAGTGAAGCTACCAAGCTTGCTTTCAATCGCGTTCGAAAGAATACAGATGGCGTTGGTCAGAAAGAGTTGCGGGATATCATGTTTGTAGTTGGTTAAGTTTTCGCGGTAGGCGGTGTGCAAAGCAATATTGGAGTTTTTGAGTTCGATAAATACCAGCGGCAGGCCGTTGATATACAGCAAAATGTCGGGGCGGCGATAGTCAAGTTGGCCTTGAATCCAAAGTTGCGAAACCGCGAGAAATTCGTTGGCCTCAGGCTGATCAAAATTAATCAGTTTGAGCCGATCATGCACGGTTTGGTTGTTGGCATCGGGGTAGCTCACGATAATGCCATCGCGGATGAGTTGGTAGAGTTCGTAGTTGGCGCTGAGCAAATCTTGGGCTTGGCGCAGGTCGTTGATCAACGGCCCAAGTGCTTCGTCGATGCTGGCTGGCGGGATGTGTGGGTTGAGTTGCCGCGCCATTGTTTGCAAACGCCCGGGCAGCACGACTTGGCGTTTGCTACTGCGACCTGTCCCATCGTTGAGGTCTTCGCGATCGGGCGTATGACAATTCAGCAGTTGATAGCCATAGATCTGTTCTAAGAGCGCTAAAGTTTGAGCTTCGATCTGGGCTTCTTTGATCAGATTGGCCATGGTCGGCTCCTCTCAACAATCGCTTAGCGCATGCTTGGTGGGTAATGCACATCCAAATCGCTCACATCGAGCGTGCCCGCCATCAGTTTTGGCAGCAGTTGATCACGAGCTGTTTGAAGTTCTTTATTGATTGTATCTAGCGCAGTAATATAGGCAAAGTTTGATTCGAATACCTCTTGATATTTAACCAGAATATCCTTATCAGGTAATCTTATTTCTAGATTTTTAAGGAAATCCCAATCTGCTCTAGGCATTTTAGTTCCTTTAGATGACACATTTGCTAATTCTACAAAATCGTCACTAAATAGAGTATAAAACACAAAACCTTCGAGGAAAGTATGCTTTACACGAAGAATAATTGTATCGGTAGAACAAATGCCTGAAAAATGTGCTAGCGATATTTTGTGTAAATACGGTCTAATTTTCCCAAATAGTATATCTCGTGATTCAAATAATAGCTTATCGCTTTCAAAAGATTCAAGATTTCCTGAATTTGAGATAAGTATTGATTTTCGAGGAATATGTTCTAATCCTATATATTTTGTATTGTCCGATTCTATGTTTTTCTTTTTGATACCTTTACGAATTTCACTTACTACACTATTTAACTTCACAACTTCCCAGCCCTGAGGAATCCCATGCTCAATTGGCGTGTGCTCATAGCCCGGGAAGCGCATGCGTACAAACCACTCGCGATACAGTTCTTCGGCAGCTTGCTCAAGCAAGGCGATGCGCTGGCGATTGACTTCGATCAACTCGTCGTAAGCCGATAGTATGGCTGCGATCTTGCGTTGAATTTCTATAGACTCAGGGAAATAAACTCTAATTTTATGGATATGATTACGATTCAAGGTCGGATTTGAAGAGCCTGTATCAAAATTTTCTAGGTGCAACGTTTTAAGGAAGTAATAGATAAACTTTGGAAAATTCCCTTTAAAATCCTTAACCCATAATGTTGTATCATGAGGCCAGTAATTATTGTTAGTGTAGTAAACTGCTCCAAGCGTTCCCTTTCTACCTATAATAACACCAGGTGCAATAACTTTTGACTCGTTATGAAAACTAGTTATTCCAGAGGATGAAATTATAGGTATTGTGCCTGGCAATTGTTCTGCTTTTGTTATATCAAATCCTCTTTGAAAAGTAACTATATCGCCTAAATCCATCTGTTTGAATAGAGTCATACTTCATCCAAATAATTGCTGCAAATTATGTTCAATTACCGCTTCAAGGGTTTTGGCTTGGCTGTTGAGCTGGGCTAGCTCTTGATGAATGCTGTGCATGCTGGCTAAAAACTCAGCTGGCGTTTTGCCATCATCTTCGATCACCACGCCAACATAGCGCCCAGCATTCAGCGAATAATCCTGCTCGGCCACTTCGGCAGGGCTAGCCAACTTGCATAAGCCTACCACATCGCAATATTCCGCCTCGGGGAAGCGTTCGTGCAACCACTGCACATGCTTGACGAAGCTTTCGGCAGCTTGAATGCTGCTGGCGAGGCTATCGAGCTCCTGTTTAAGCTGCTTGAATTGGCGATCTTGGCTGCGTTTGCCAGCGGCTTTGGCGGCCTCGTTGCATTGCTGCTCGGTGTTGCGCAAGGTTTGTTCAAGTGCATGCTGGGCAGTTTGTAAGCGCTCGAAAAAGTGTTCGAATTCTTGGCGCAAGCCATGCTGCGCCTGATTTTGGTGGGCAATCTCGGCTGATTGACGTTGCTGATAATCGCCTAACGAATCGGCTAAGCCAGCCACAGCATACCATTGATCAGTATAAAAATTAATCGTTTGCTGGTCGGCTGGGTTGGTTAATAATTGAACTAATTGCATGGTCACGGCTGGCAAATGAGCCTGTTGCTGCTGGAGTAGCTCAACACTTTGCTGCAAATAACTGGCGACCAGATCGATCAAGGCTTGGCGTTGGCCACGCTGCAATTTAACGATCATAGCAATATTTTGCAACTGCTGATCGCTAAATTCACGCTGAGCACGCGAAATTTGGGTGAAAATATTGCGAGCATCGATAAATAATATTTGATCGCTGGTTTTCGCTTTATCAAAAAACCACAAGGTAGCAGGCAAGGTTACGGTGTAGAACATATTCGAAGGCAGGGTAACCATGGCATAAATTAAATTCTCTTCGATCAAACGCTGACGAATCTCGGCCTCGGAGTTACGGGCATCGGAAGCCGAATTGGCCATGACCAGGGCTGCGCGTCCCTTGGGATTGAGCGCAGTAGCGAACAAATTGATCCACAAATAATTGGCGTTTGGTACTTTCTCGCCACCTTCTTCAGCCTTTGGCTGTTTGCTTTTATTGCGTGGAATGCCAAATTTGGTAAAACGCGGATCGCTTTTGATCTGCTCATAACTAACTTCATCGACATTGAAGGGCGGGTTAGCCAGCACATAATCATACTGCCCAACGCTGGCAAACGGGTCTTGATAATAACTAATCGCCTGCTTAATCTCGCCGCGTACCCGATTAACCGCCAAGTTCATGGTTGCCAATTTAACCGTTTCGAGGTTCTTCTCTTGACCGTGAAACACAATATTATGGCTGGTAAGGTTGGGTTCTAGCCCTTGAGCACGCAAATGCTCAGCAATATAATGCGCCGACTGCACAAACATACCACCAGAACCACATGCAGGGTCGAGCACCTTGCCCTCGGTTGGCTCGATAATTTCGACCATCAAGCGCACAACTGAGCGTGGCGTAAAGAACTCACCGCCGCCTTGCCCCTCGACCAAGGCAAACTCGGCCAAGAAATATTCATAAATCTGGCCAAACAAATCGCCAGTGCTATCGGTTGGAATGTTGGCAAACGTTAGCAACAAGCGTTTCAAAATCTGCGGGTTACTGCGCATAATCCGCACATATTCTGCTTGCGGCAACATGCCTGCTAAGGCCGTGGTATGGGTTTCGATTGCTTGCATTGCTGCGATCACAGCCTGGGCAATATCCTGATCTTCGGGCAAGCTGAGCAAATAGTGATAACGAGCGTGGTCGGGCAAATAAAAACCACAGATTGCCACCGCGATCTTATCGATTGGCTTTGGCTCACGGCGTGAGTTTTGCAATTCGCGATAGGCCTGCTCAATTTGCGGTTGATAGCGCTGATAAATATTATCGACAAACTTAAGAAAAATAAGCCCCAAAACCGGAGTTGCATACTCGCTGGCCTTAAGATCCGAGTTGGAGCGTAGGGCATCGGCGGCTTGCCACAATTGGCTTTCTAATTGTTTAAGTTGTTCACGGTTCATGGTTGCCAAATCTTCATAAGTGAATCACCGGATCGTGATCACACCACAATAAAGTGGATTTATCGCATGCCATTGCTTCTGGGAATTATCAAAGAGGGTAGCCCCAAGGGTTGGGGCAATTATAGGCGAGCCTTAGCTTGATGCCTAGCCCTGAATAACCCCTTTGGGCTAGTAATTACGGGTGATTTTTAGGATGATTATGCTGTTGGTTGCTGCTCCTGATACCACAAACATTGTGCAGTCAGCGGGCATTGGCTGCAACGCGGTCGTTTGGCTAAGCAGATGCGTTGGCCGTGGCGTAATAGCGCAATGTGATAGTTAAACAGCCATTCAGCGTCGTGCGGTAGCAATTGCCACAGAATTTCGTGAGCTTCAGTCGGTGTTTTGGCCTTGACCAAGCCTAAGCGTTGGCTGACTCGATGCACATGGGTATCAACAGGCAAAATCGGCTTGCTAAAACAAAACAACAGTACCAACGAGGCGGTTTTTGGCCCAACGCCGCGCAGCCCAGTCAGCCAAGCCATTGCTGCTTCAGTCGATAGCTCAGCCAGAAAATCAATCGAAATTTCGCCGCGCTCAGCCAGAATTTTAGCCAAGGCAGCTTGAATATTGTTGGCTTTGGCGGGAGCATAATTGGCAGGCTTGATCGCTTCGGCCACGGCTTCGACTGGTGCTGCTAAAACGGCTTCCCACGTTGGAAACGTTGCCCGGAGATTTTGGTAGCCACGCTCTTCGTTGGCCTCGGTGGTTTGATGCGAAAGCATGGTCGAAATCAGTTCGTGCATTGGTTCGCGGCGTGGTACGAGTTGGTTAAATCCATGTAAGGCAACTAACTCGCGATAAACCAACTCGGCCTTGGCTTGGAGATCGTGCATACATCTGCTCCAACATGCACAAAGACACGCCGAAGCGTGCCTTTGAATTGACGATTTGACGCTTAGTGGCTGGCTTCGGCAACTTGTTTGAATGACTCGTTGCTTGTGCTTGGGCTAACAGGCAAGCGATATGCCAGCAATACCAAGGTCATCAAACAGCCAATTAGCAACGAGCCAACGATCAGGTGAATCGCTTGCAACGGCGGTGGCAAGGCTGCATAAGCCAGTCCAATCCCAGCCGCAACTTGGGTCAATACCAAGCCGCTGGCAATCCAAGCGGTGCGATGAATCCATGGGTGCAAACTGCGATTATGTACAATTGCATAGGTTGCTGCCAAAATCGAGATCGTGAAAATGAGTGCTCCGGTGCGATGCAGCGGGTCGGTGATCCCAACTTGCGATACCCAATCGCTGCGCGGAATGTTCATTTTCGAGCTAACATCGTCGATATGACCACGGACTAATGCCCCCAAAGTCAATTGCACTAAGCCAAAGCCAACCAACGCCTGCCCCCAGCGGGCTACCGTGCGTCGTTCAGCTGGAACATTAGCGATTGGTCGGCCATTGGGGAAGAAGGCGCAAACGGTGGCATACAGCAACAAACCCACAATCACCAAGGCCAAAATCATGTGCAAGGTCACGATCCAGCCTTCGAGTTCGAGGTGTACGACCTTGCCACCCAGCCAGCCTTGGAATAAAGTCAAGGCTAATGCGCCAAGCACTGACCAAAACACCCGCTTCGATTTGCGATAGTGACGGAACATCAGATAGGTGGTGATCAACAAGAAAAAGCCAATCAACATGCCGATCAAACGGTTAATATATTCGATCCACATCAAGGTTGGGTTGAATTGGCTAGCATCGAAGCCATGTTGGGCAATCATGTCGGCGCTGGCAGGTGGTAGCCAATAGCCAAAGCATTTGGGCCAGTCGGGGCAGCCCAACCCAGCCCCCGAGGCGCGAACAATCCCGCCCACAAAAATCAAGAAATAAGTAGCAATCGTGGTAATCATCGCCCATTTTTGAAAGCGATCTAAACGCCGCCAAGAAAAACGCACTTGGTCGGTCGGAACACGCAGTTGTTCCATCGGTATGGCTCCCACTTGAGAATAAATATCTGGTATTGGGATAGTATCATAGGCCAAGCATCGCTGGATTGCATCGCATCGCGACCTGATGTTAGCAATTTTTAACGACTTCGCAGCGATTAAATAGCAGTTGATCGGCTTTTTGCCAAACCAATTGGGGCACTTTAAGCTGATCAGCAAGCATGGTGTTCCAGCGTAAGCCTGGCCCACGAATCTCGCGATCAGTCGCCGCTTGGAAGATTAAGCCGCCATTCCACACAATGAAGAGCAAGGCTAGGCTAGCAATCGCCGCTTTGGGCCAGCGAATTCGCTCAATCAGCAGCGCCAAACCAATAATGAAAATCGGCGTGCATTCGATCAAGCGCCGAAAGCCAAATGAGCCTTGCAAATGCCAGGTCGAGCCAAACGCCCCGTTCAGGTAAATTTGAGCAAATAAACCTAAACTGAGCAATCCAGTCAGCAACCGATCCTTACGCCAGAGCCAAATCAAGCCCGCCAAGCCAATCAGTAGTAGCGGATGCCACATAAAGGCCCCGCGCCGTGGATCGAACAAGGTATGGAAAAATTTGTAGCTGATCAGATTCAATTTGCCCGAAACTGTGCCCGATGGCTTGGGCTGGCCATACAGAATGTTGTAGCTGATCAGCTGTGGGGCGAGGCTCAAAGCAAATATCAGTACAAAAAACACATGCTTAGCCAAAAGTTGGCGTACTTGCAGCCATTGACCTTGGCGAATCAAGCTAGCATAGGCGACTAAACCCTCAACTGCTGGCAACAGCAAAAACAAGCCAAGTTGCTCACGCGTCAGGGTCATCAAGCCGCCGACGATCGCCAAGGCCAGCCAACGCACCCATGAACGCTGCGAACCTTGGGCGAGCAGGGGTTGATCGGTAGGCCCAATCCAGATCGTGATAAACAAGGCGACCATTGCAAAGCCCGCGCCATGCGACCAAGGCACTTGAATGTAGGTGTACCAGATCAGCGGTGAGGCCAGCCAAATGCTTAATGTGGCTAAGGTGGCCGCCCACATGCCAACCCAACGCCGTGCTAAACGATAGGAAAGCAGCAAACCAAACAGGGTATAGCAGGCCGATGCCAAACACACCGCAATAATGTAGGGCTGGCTAAATCCATCACGCGGCACATCGCCAAATAAGCCCACGCCAACCAAACCATCGGCAACCACATACCACGGCGACCACAAGATTGCCGAGCCAACTGGCGCAACATTGCGATATAAGCCTGTGGTTGGGTTGAGCGGCGGATCACTTGAACGATCTTTGAGCAGCGCGTTATAAACCGCTGGATCGCCTTTTTGCATGCCGAGATCGGCGAAATAGCCATATTCGTTGGCAAAATTCAAATCGCCATCGAAATAAACTGAGCGCAAATAGGCAAAATATTGCACTTCGTCGGTGGCATACAGCCGAAACAAACTAATTGGCAGCAGCGCCAGCCATAGGGCCACAATCACCACCGGCCCGGCTTGAGATAAAAGACGCTTCATAGTGGGCCTAGATTCCTCATGTGTAATGGCTTATTTGCTGGGCTTGGTACCAACGATCAACAGCATCGAACGCCATTCGGGCCGCAAACTCGTCAGCACCCATAAACCAGCTTTGGTGGCAACCCGCAATGGATGGCGCAAAATTCGGCTTTTTTCGATACCGACACGCTCCCAAGCATCGCCAAAAAACTCTTTGGCAACCTTGAATCCGGCTTGTTCAAGCATCCAACGCAATTCGGCCATAGTGTAGAGGCGGCTATGATTGTAGTAGCGCTGCGGCCCATCAAGCTGCATCGAGCGCGTAAATTCCTTGAACGACTCGAATGGTCGTGCCAGCACTACATCGCCAAGGGTTTTCATGCGGCTTTTGAAATAAAATTGATTTGGTGTGGAGATAATCACGCGGCCACCTGGCTTGAGCACCCGCAGCATTTCGGCCAGCGGCTTGAGCGGCGAGCCAGCTAAATGCTCGATCACCTCGGAAAACACGACCGCATCGAATTCGCCATCGCCATAGGGAATTGGCTGTTCGTCGAGATTACAAAACTTGACCTCAACATTCAGTTTTTGCCAAAGTTCAGCCCGGTCTTGGGGAAAAAGATCAATGCCAGCAACTTGGTAGCCTGCTTGGCGCAAAATTCCGGTGAAAGTGCCTGGCGTTGTGCCAATTTCGAGGATGCGAGCTGGTGCTGCTGGCAAGGCTCGGAGCAAGGCTCGAAAACGGTAGCGATGCAGGCGAAAATAGGCTGGTTTGGCCTCGTTGGGCATCGTGCGCCCATATTCTTCAACAAGTTGATCTAAGCGATGCATACTATCCTTATCATGCTGAGTAGCAATTTGCTAGTTAAATTTTTGGCTAATTTGTTGGCACAAGGCCTTGATCCGACCAGCGCGGGCGCGATAGGTATGATCTTGCACACATTGGCGGCCAGCCTGCTCACGCTCAGGGCGCAGCGGATCGGTCAAGGCATCGGCGAGCGCTTGCTCTAAGCCTTGGATACTGCCACGCTCAAAATAATAGCCGATCTGTTCGGGCAAAATTTCGCGCAAGGCTGGGATATTCGGCAAAACGACCGCTCGCTCGACCGCCAAGTATTCGAATAATTTGAGCGGCGAGGCGGTTACGTCGGTGACGGTATCGGGAATGACCAAAACATCGGCGGCATGTAAATAGGCTGGCGTGGCGCTTTGCGGCAAGGCTCCCAGAAAACGCACGCTCTCGCCAAGCCCCAAATGGTTGGCCTGTTGGCTAAATTGGGCGATTTCGGCTGGTCGCCCGCCGATGAATAATAATTGGGCATTTGGCATGGTTTGCTGCAAGTTGGCAAAAGCAGCGATCAAGCGATCAAGCCCACGATACGAGAAGGTCATGCCAGCGTAGACAATTAATGGTGCAGTTGGATCAATCCCAAGCTGTGCCCGCGCCTGTTGGCGATCGTGGGGTTGATACAGCGAATCATCAAAAGCATCGGGAATTACCGCCACATCGCTGGGTTTACGCCAGCCCAAACGTGCCAAGAGTTGGCGAAAATCATCGGTCAACGAAGCTACAGCAGCGCTCCGCCCAAGCGTCAAGCGATCAAGCAAATTGAGCACGGGCTGCACCCAGGTTTCTTTGGCGCGTGACGGATTCCAGCTTTCCAGATCATGGGCCTCGTAAATCACTGGAATGTTGAGCAACGGCCCCCAGAGTGTCGCCCACCAACCAGCGGCAATCACCTCGCGCACATAGACCACATCGATAGCCTCGCCGCGCCAACGTTGGCTGGCTACGACGGCAGCACTCATGGCGGCGAAAACGCTACGCTCAGCGTAATACCACAAGGTCGATTTTTTAAAGCGCGAGAGCTTGCCAATCGCTGGGCGTTGCAGGTGGGTTGCGCCGACCTCTTTAAAGCGGCTTGGTTCACGCAACCAGCGCGGAATAATAATCAAAGTATTGGGCGCTTGTTGGCGCAATTCGCGTAAGGTCGTCCAGGTTTGAATCGCGTTGGCCGAGGCTAGCATCAAACTGGTTGGATAAGCAATATAAGCAATTCGCATAAGTTAATTTAAAAGCCATGATTAAATTGAGTTCAGCAAAGCCATAGTGGCAGAGACGTAGTAACTCCAATGAGCACAAAATCATGCCAATAAGCAGGCTTATAGTACCACTATTGCCTAAAACTAGCGCATTATTCACGAAACTTGGAAATTTGATGAAGTTTTGAGGGTTAAACGAACAGGGACAGCCATTGGCTGCCCCTGTTCGTTGGAACTTATTGATATTTGTAAATCAATGGAAGGTAGTTGGGTAGACCACTATAGTTTGGCTGCAAGGTAATTGCTGGCGAAGTCAAGCCAGTTTCGGTGTAGTTGCCTGCACCATCCAAGAAGCGCATATGCACATGGCGTGTGCCGGATTCAGTGCCAGTTAAGGCGTTGACCAAACGCACATAATCGACATGAGTTGCGCCATCTTCCAAGCCAATCACGTCGCCATATTGCAAGAAATCTTGCGGAGTTGGGAAGTTGCTGCTGGTAGTAGCGACAACCCACACGCCCCAATAGCGCTTGTCGGCTGGCGCGGTATTCATAAAGCCATCATCAGTCACCACGGCGGTGAAATCCAATGGAATTACTGAGACGCTGGTGCTTGCGCCATTGGGCAAGGTGATGCTGCCGCCAGCAGTCAAAACAGGCGCATCATCGTCGTAGGTAAATTGCTTGCTGACCAAGCTTTGATTGCCCAAGGTGTCGGTTAGAATCACGGTTGCATTGACCGTTTGTTCTTCAAAGCCCGTGCCAGCGCTATCATTGCCGGTTACAAAGCTATCGAAGGCCGAGAAGCCACTATATGGATAGCTTGAGCCGTTGACCACGAATGGCCCAGCTTTATGCCGCGTAACGCCTGAACAACCACTAGTTTCTTGAGCGATGGTATAGGCGAAGGTCATGTTACGGGTATATTTTTCAGAAACCCGATCAGGCGCGAATGGTTGCACCTGTACTTGGGTCAAGCTGGCTGGGCGAGCGCTTGGCGCAGTTTCCATGGTGTAAATTTGGGGTGTGCTTTGCAGCGAGCTGTCAATCACAGCACTAACCGTTTGCACACTTGAAATGCCACCATTGCTACTATTGCGCAACTGCACATAAACTGTGGTAGCACATGAATTTACCCCAGCCCCAGTATTCACGGTTTTGCTTGTATTCAAGCCTTCCCATGCTGGCGAGGCCGCTTGGGCAGTGAAGGCGCTGGTGCTAACCCGCATTTGGTCGGGGTTGCCAGTTAAGTTCGACAATGCCAAGGTAACGCTAGGGTTGCTACTTGGGCTGGCACTGCTACGGGCGACCGTAAAGCCAACTGGTGGCAGAGTTGGGGTTGGTGATAAGGTTGGCGTTGAGGTGGCTGGAGCTACGCCGCTGGTATTGCCAGTGATTTGGCGAATATCATAGCGTCCGATCGCTTTATCCTGCCAAATTACCCCAATCGCCGTACCTTGAACCGCAGCGCGAGTCCATTTACGCTCGGCTTTTGATGAAGTGGCGTATTGCAAATTAGCAATTGCTCCACCAACGATAATTTCGCGGTTAACGATATAGAGATTCTTTTCGTCAACCCCGCTCATCCACAAAGCATAAATCCGATCAGCGGTTGGGCTGTAGATAATTTCAGGGAATTCATCGAACGATGAGCCGCTACTGACCAATACCCGATTCGACCAGCTTGTGCCATAGCCAATGTGATAGTACATTTTGCGGCCACTGCTGTCGATGCTATACAAGGCGGCAACCGTGTTGCCTTTTGAAGTCAACGAGACTTGCTTGATTTTGCCTGAGGCCAAATCGGAGCCAGCCGTCCAAGTCGTGCCATTGAAAGTCGCATAGCGCACCGAGCTATCGCCGCTAAATGCAACGTGAATCACGCCATCGCTGGTTTGGGTTGCCCCGATATAGCGTTGGTTATTGCCATCGTTGCGAATCAACCGACCCGTGTTGGCTTCCCATGATCCATTGGCCCAAATACGGTGGACAACTTGAGGCAAGCTGCTAGCACGGCGGTCGCCCCAGAAGGCATGGATTTTGCCGCTACTATCAGTCAAGAGTTCAGGCGTTGAGGCCTTGGTGGTGCTGAGGGTTGTAACACTACTTTTGGTAATATCCGAGCCGTTGACCGTCAGATAGCGGTGAGCTGCAAAACCTGAGTTAGCAACATACACAAAGTGCACACGGTTGCTTTCCAAGGTCATCGAGTGTAATGGGTCAGTGCCACGGGCAACCGAGCCAGTTACTTCATAAGGGGTCAGCCATGCGCCCGAAACGTTGTTGGTATAGAGCAAGCGTGCGCCATCGGCATCAGTTGCTCCATATTCAACCCAAGCAACGTGGCTTTTACCATTACCATCGTATTTAATATCAGGATAAACATTGGTATTGGCACTAACGTAGCGAACTTCTACGCTGCCCCAGCCAACCGCCTGAATTGCCGCCTTAACCCCAGTTCCGCCTTGCTTGAAAGCCAATGGAATTAGGAGACAAACCAGCAAGAACAGTACAACACTGGCTCGCTTCATCGATGTAGACTCATTCATTGATCGGTTCCTTTTGTATGCGGCAATCGCTTTATTGGATGATTAGATTGTCGAATGCAAGGTTGCCTTCAGCATAGCCATAGACTCCTGCTTGTCCGGCAGCGTAACTCTCATCCTCGGCTCGCAATACTTCGATGCCATCAATGCTGGCAATAATTGTCTTGCCTTCAAAGCGTAGTTCTAGCGTTGCCCAGGTTTTGTTGCTCCAGCCTTTATCGGCGCTTGAGGCCAACAATGTGTAGCTATCGGTTGCCGCATCATAGCGTTGCAAGCTGACGGTTTTGCCACCTTCAGCACCTTCGGGACGCACTACAAAGGCATAGAAGCCAGCATCATTGACCCGACCAATCACACCCATAATGCTGTTGCCAAACGAATAGGCTTGAGCACGGATGCTATAGTCGGCCCAAGCTTTATCGCCGGTTACCAAGCCAGTTGGGGTGCTTGAACCATAGCCATCGGGGCCAGTAACTTGTTCAACCACCCCTTGCTTAACTTCCCACCTCGAAAGCTCAGTCGAATTGCTCCAGATATCGAAAACCTGCCATTCGCTCAACGCGCTATCAAAGCTATTGCTATACCGAACAGGCGCTTTGTTGGGGTTTTCGACGCTTGGCGCTTCAGGAATCGCCTCGGCCTCAATTGGGGCATAGGTTGGGGCTGGGGGTGCAGTTGGAATCGTAATTTGTTGCTCTTGTTGAGCGCTGGTTACCGCACCACAACCACTGATAACAATGGTTAGGAGCGCTAGCCCACCCAATGAACCCATAATATTTCGTCGCATTGAACTCCTCCTAAGTTCTAGTGAGAGTTTGGAATGAATCCCGCAGCATGTGTGGATTGCAGTTATTGAGCGTAGCACGATGCTGTTGATTCTGTCAACGTAAAATCAACGTCCTTAGTAGGTTAAAAGATGAAGATTAGCTAAAAGTTCCCTGATAGCGGCTGATTGGCTAAAATTGTTGCATAAAGCCGAGCGAGCCGCTGGGCGACTTGAGGTGAATAAAATTGTTGGGCTTCTTGTTGACAGGTTTGGCTGCGAGCCTGGGCTTGTTCCGAGGTTTCAGCTAAAATTGTGGCTAAGCCAGCCCAGAGTTGATCAGGCCGATGTGGCGCGATGTTAATGCCGGCAGCAGCGCTAAAAAATTCGGGTGTGCCAGCGCTACGAGTCGCCACGAAGGGCACTCCCAAGCTTGCTGCTTCTAAAACGGTGCGGTTGCCACCTTCAATAATCGAAGGCACGGCTAGCACGTCGGCTCCAGCAAAATACTGCGGCATTTGCTCACGGGGAATGCCTCCTGTAAAGATTACTCGATCAGCCACGCCATGGCGATGGGCCAATTGGCCTAAATATTTGCCATAATCGCCAAGCTTTTCATCAACTCGATTTGGCCCGCAAATCAGTGCTACAGCCTGTGGTAAACCAACCAAGGCCTGAATCAAATCATCAAAGCCTTTGACGGGCAATAAGCGTCCTGCCGCGACGATCACTTTGCGTCCAGCAATCGCTGGGTATTCTTGACGTAACCAATCCCGACTTTCAGCCCGAAAGGCCGCTTGATCACGTTCGAAATATTCATCGCGAATATTCCGGCCAATCGTGATGATTTTCTGCGTTGGGCAGCCAAATTGCTCGGCCATCGCACTGGCACTCGGTGAAACCGAGCGTATTGCCGCCGCTCGTGCAAAGGTTAATTTGAGCAAAGCGCGGACTCGTTTGTAACGCGCAAAACCATAGCTAATCGAATCATCAGCAATTAAGTCGCCACCACGGATGGTTGGCACAAATGGCCGTTGATCAATCAACGAAGCCACGGCAGCAATCGCGCCCAATGGGTAAACTGATTCAACATGGATAATCTCAATTTCGGGGTGTTGGCGCAAAAAGCTTAAATAATCGCGCAGCAAACTGAAAAAATAGCTATATTCAGTCAAGCGTCGGCCTAAATTATTTAATAGCCGATCGCTGGGTTGCATGCTCACCGCTGGCCGATAAACCTGAATCGCGCCATCTTCAACCAACCACCGGCTTTGACGGTCGCGGCTAGGGTCGGGCACAAGAATGCTGGTTTCATGGCCAAGGGCTTGCCAGCGCAACAAAAATTCTTCATGCACCCGATCAAGCAAGGCAGCGTTGTAGGCAGTGGTGAAGTAGAGCATGCGCATTGAATTTAGGCTCCCTGAGTGCGATACCAATCCAGCGTGTGGGCGATGCCAGTTTCAATATCGACACTTGGATCAAAACCCAATACTGCTCGTGCAGCACTAATATCGGCCAGTGAATGCTCAACGTCGCCAGTCCGGGCTGGGCTGTAAATAACTGGTAGCTCTTTGCCAACTAATTTATTCAGCAGCGCTACAATATCGTTGAGGCTAACGCGCACGCCACAAGCAATGTTAAACACGTTTCCTGCGGCGGCAGGCACGCTTGCTGCCAGCAAATTGGCCTGCACCACATTCGCCACATAGGTAAAATCGCGCGATTGATTGCCAGTGCCATTCATGGTGTACGGTTCGCCTTGCAATGCCAAGGTCATAAAGCGGGCCAGCACCCCTGAATATTGCGAAGTCGGGTCTTGACGCGGCCCAAAGACGTTGAAATAGCGCAAGCCAACCGTTTCTAAACCATACACATGATGAAAAACCTTCAAATAGCTTTCGGCGGCCATTTTGCTGACTGCATACGGCGATTTGGGGCTCATGGCCATGGTTTCGACCTTGGGCAAGATCGGGGTATCGCCATAGACCGATGATGATGCGGCAAAAACGACGCGCCGCGCACCATGCTGACGCGCCGCTTGCAACACATGCAACGAGCCGCCAGTGTTGACCGCATCGGTGGTTAGTGGGTCGCTGACCGAGCGCGGCACTGATGGCAACGCACCTTCGTGAAAAATTACTTCGCAACCCGCCACTGCTTGGCTCACCGCTTCGGCATCGCGCAAATCGCCGCGCACCAACTCAATATCATTAATGCAATGCGCCAGATTATGCTCATAGCCAGTCGAAAAATTATCGAAAACCCGCACAGCATCGCCGCGTTGCAAGAGCGCATCGACCAAATGCGAGCCAATAAAGCCTGCGCCACCAGTTACCAAATATCGCGCCATAACTACAAATCCTTTTTAATTAAGTTCAAAAATCGCAATCGGATTATTGCTATCGTTTGGCCGTGGGAAGCGCTGAATCACCGTGGTGATGCTGCTAAATGGCTGATTTGGCTCAAAACCATCGCGCCGATCAAGCACTGGTTTATCGGCTAGCCCCAAACTGCTCAGCAATAATTGACCATAGATTTTGAATTGAGTGAAGGTTGTGGGCACACGATGCTCGGGCCGTTCACCAAACTGAGAGCTATAAAACTGAATATGATCGGCTATGGTTCCCTCTTGATCGATCAAGTGGGTCACGCCTTTTTCACGCAAGTAATCGAGCATGCGCCGTTGATCATAGACCTCAAGAATGTCGTTGTTCAATTTGCCATCAATATTCAGCACATGATGGCCTGAATAATATTGATAAATGCCCGAATTTTTCGCCCCGATCAAGGCATCACTGGGCAAATTATCGCGCATCCACAAGGCCGCTTGATACATCGTTGGTTGCGATTGGCTGGGCGCGGTTTCTTTTTCTTGCCAAAAGCGCGAGCTATCGAGGGTTTGCACAACCAGCAAGCCGGCAATCATCGCTGGCACTGCTAAATAGCTGATTGATGGCAAGCGTTGCAGCATCGCAGCCAAGGCCCAAGCCAGCAAAATAATCACTGCCAACGACCAAGGTACAAAGTGCCGTGGATTATCTTGCTGCATCATATAGCCATAGTAGACCAACGGAATGGGCAGATAGAGCAATAATGGCAATCCGAGCCAAAGTTGACGACCAATCCAAAAGCCCACAAATGCCGCAAAAATGGCCAAACAAATCGCTGCGCCAACCACTGAGCGCCCCAATACTTCCATCGAAATGGCGCTATTGACGTACCAACCATCAAGCCCATTCGAGAGTGCATACGAGTTGACGTAGCTGTGCAAGTAGGTCAAGGCTTTGCCGCTGCTGGGCGAAAACGAGCCAAATACCGTCAGATTGCGCCAGAAATAGGGCACTAACAGCGTAAAGGTAACCACGATATAGCTGGTGAGCATGGGCAATTCACGGCGTAAGCGTTTGGCTCGCCAAGCCCAAATCAACCGCGCCGCCGCGATCGCAGCAAACAACAATGCCCCATCCAAACGAGTCAGAATCATGGCGGCAGTTAAGACGGCAAGGCCTAGATTATGGCTTAATTTTTTGGGATCGATTTTGACCGCAACTAGTAAGGTGGTGACCCACATTAACAAGGCCATCGAGGTTTCCATGCCGTTGACGGTTAATCGTACCAACGTTGGGTTCAAGCCATACAAAATCAAGCCAAATAAACCAGCCTGCCAGTTCATCCAATGTTTGAGCAAATGCCATAGTGGCCACATCACCGCACTCGCCAACAAAGCACATATGAGCAAATTGGCGGTAAAGCCCAAGGCTAAATTGTCGGGCGCAAGCAAATACGGAATCGCCCCCAAGGTCAATGGGTACAACGGATGAAAGCCATTGGTTGGCGTAATGCCGTCGGCGGTGATGCCTTGGCCCATGGCCCAATTCCGCGCAATAGCCGTGACCATCCAAGCATCATCTTCGAGCACCAGCAAATGAGTTTGCAGCGGCAGCAAGGCGAAGATTAGCCGGATGATAATCCCAGCCCCGACAATTGAGGCGATGATCCAACGGATGGTTTTTGGTGATGTGATCATAACTATAATACGCGCCGAAGCACGCCCTTGAATGGAAGTTTCATGCTCAATAAACGCTCGCGCTCAGCCGGATCAAGTCCGCCGAGCAACTTTAGTGTGAGTAAATAGAGGCCAGCGCCAATTGCGGCAAACAACATCAATGGCAACAGATTGATTAATTTAGTTTGCCAGCCAGCCGCTGCTTCAGGCATTGGCCAAAGTTGCATTAATCCAATTAAAGCAACCGCAAAACTGGCGCTGGCAGCACAAACCCGTAGCCAAAACCGCCATGGCAATTGCAGCCCCAAATTGCGCCACCCATAATAGAGCGTGATCAAGCGGGTGGCAACTCGCACTGCGCCAACCGCAATCGCCACGCCCAACATGCCATAGCGTGGTAGCAGCACAAAAACCAATGGCACGCTGATAAAGGCAAACAAGCGCGAAATAATCACCGCCCGATATTGCTCATAAACCATTAATACATTATGCGGCACGCTCAGCAACGATTCGCCAAAGGTAAAGGCAATAAACACGATAATTAAACTGCTGGCATCGGTATAGAGTGGATACAGCACCGCCACCATGCGCGGAGTGAGCAGCGCCAAGCCCACGCCTGCTGGCACAATCAACAGCCAAATCATGCGTGCCAAGCCACCATGAGCATCTTGCAGCGATTGGGGATCGCGGCGTAATTTGATCCGCGAAAGCAGCGGAGTCATCACGCCGTTGAGCGGCATCCAAATATAGCCAAGGTAATCTTTGGCAAATTTATAAGCAAAGGCCAAAATCGCCACATCGCGGGCATTCAGCTGGGTCACCGTAAACAGCGTTACAAACTGAATATCATATACCCAAGTGGTGATTTGCATTAAATAGGAGACTGCGGCAAATTTGGCAAAACGCTTAGGTAATTCGGGATCGCTCGCCTCGCCCTCGCCAATATCGGATAGCTCGCGGCTAGCGCGTAATGCTTGCCATGCTGCCATCAACACGCTAACCAACGGCGTGAGCACCAAGCCAATCAATACCCCCGTGATGCCCCAACCAAGCAAAATAAAGATTGTTACTAAAATTGGTTGGAGCAAGGTTGTGACTAAAGTGATTAGATTCCAAGCGCGTTGTTTGAAGTAAGCGGTCAGAAACTGCATAAAGACATCAAACAGTGCACCCAAAATTAATAAAGCACTGACTACTAGCATAAACCAGTGGCTTTGGCTCTCAATTTGGTCAATCACCGTAAGCGTACCAGTGCGCTGATTTTGCAATTTGCTGAGTTTGCTTATTTGGTCGGGCGTGGCTGATTGCTGCTCAAGGCTGCGGATTTGGCTTTCGAGTTCAACAACCTCAGTTCGTTGTTGCTCGATCAAATAATTGCCCATGGGTTGGGCCAGCAGATTCAAACCGAGCACCAGCACGGCCATAATTGCCAGTTTAAGCCCGATCATACGCCAGAGAAAGCGCAAAACACCTTGGCGACCTTGACGTTTCTCGACTTCAGGGATGAAGCGTGGCAAACTGCGCTCGATCCCAAGGTCGGCGTAGGTGCCAATTGAAGCAGCCAAACTGGTGAGGAGAAAAATCAAAGCGACCTGCTCAGGTGCAAGCCGCCCGTAATAAATCACACTGGTGATGATGCCAACTAAAAAGCGGGCTGGAAACAGCAGCGTATTCCAAAGCGTTGCGCTCCAAACCTCACTGGTGAGGCTCCGCTGCGGTTTGTTCGATTGCACTTAACGTACTCCAGTGGCTACCATCCCATTTCCGATCAAGGGCGGGTAGGGAATAGCAAGCGGGTTGCGATGTGGTGGCAACCAGCGAATGGGTTTAAAGCCAGTTTTGATCCGTGGTTGTTTAAATCCGGCGGCTTTGAGATCGTTTCGCAAGCGCCAAGGGGTATATAAATTAATATGAGTGGGGTCGGTATCGCCCGACCAAACTTTGCCAACCAAGGGAGCCAGCACCCGTCGAATATCCCAAAGATTGGGTGTGGTTAAAAAGACCATTCCGCCAGGTTGTAGCACCCGAGCGCATTCAAGCAGAAATTCCACGCCATTGGGTACATGTTCAATCACCTCGTTGGCGAGCACCATGCCAAAGGTTTGGTCGGCAAATGGAAAACGCGGCGCAGCATCCATCTGCACCAGATCGACATCAATCAATTTGGCTGCTTCGCGCAAAGCATAAATGCTAGGGTCTACGCCAATTGCGGTTGTGCCACGGCTGCGAATATAGCGCAACCCCGGCCCCGCGCCACAACCCACATCGAGCACTGGCCCTTGGGGTAAGTGCTTGGCCAAGCCACCAAACGCAAACATCCGGCGGTATTGCACAGCAATTTTGCGGTCGGATTTGCTGACCTGCGGCGCAAAATAGCTGGTTTCGTCGATCTTAGTGCTCATTGATTACTCGCGTATAGACCTGCTCTAAGGCGGTCGTCCATCGGGCCGGATTATACCATACCTCGCATGTTTGCTGCCCACCACTGCGGAGTTTGGCGGCTAAACGCGGCTGCCCAAGAATCAAATTGGCGGCTGCGGCCAAGGCTTCGGGGTTGTTGTAGGTCGCTAGTAAGCCATTTTCGCCATGGCGCACAATTTCGTTGACTACCGGAATATCACTGGCAACCAAGGGCGCACCCGCTGCCATGGCTTCGAGCAAGGTCAATCCAAAGCCCTCGTAGCGGGTTGGCGTGAGATACACATCGCAATGCCGAAAAAGGTTGACCAAGGTTGCATCATCAACTCGCCCCAAAAAATGAATCTGTTGTTGAATATTCAGTTCTTGGGCGATTCGCTCGACTTCGGCCCGTTCGGCGTGGTTAATCCCCGATACCATCAATAAATTGGCATTGGGATATTGCTGCAACATTGCTGGCATGGCCCGCAAGGCCAAATCGTAGCCCTTGCGCGGAGTCAATTGCCCAACAAATAAAATCCATGGGCGGCTTACCTTCAAATCAGGTAAAACAACCGGGGTAGTCTGAATCGCCGAATCATCAATCCATAAGGGAATCACGCTTGATTCTTGCTGCAACCCCATACGTTTAAGTTCATCGGCCTCGAATTGTGAGCATGGAATCAGCTGATCGGCTTCCCACAACGGGCGATGCAAGCGCCAATTGCGTAGATGGTCGCGCATTGTGCGCCACGAATGGGCTGATTTGAGGCGTTGCCAAAATTGCTGTTTGGTCCAAATTGGCCGCTGATAGTGGATGGTTGTTTCAAATGGGCGCTCACGATCATCAACCAAATAGGCATCGTGATACGGCCCCAGCCATGTGTACACCGTGGGAATCTTGTGTTGTTTGGCCCAGGCACTGGTTTGGGCGGCCAGCACATTGCGCGGATGCATAAAATGAATCAAATCTGGCTTTGGGCCGTGCTCCAAGGCTTGTTGCAACTCGCGATTTGGCGCGTAACCCGAACGCACTCGTTGTACCGTTACGCCCTCGATGATTTCATGGCGGGCAGCTAAGGCAGGTCGTTTGGGATCGTGGGTTCCAATCGCGCGAACGGAATGACCGCGTTGAGCCAAACCGAGCGCCACAATTCGCTCAGGCCAGTTGCGGAAGGTTGCGGTTACCCCGCCTAGCCCAACAATCAATATTTTCATCGATCTATCCTTAATTTTTTAGGGATCGGGGTTCAGGGGTTAGGGATCGGTTAGTTGTTCTGGCTCAAATAGTTGTCCCAAACAACCAACTTCCACCTGCCATCAGTCCATAGCTTTCCCCGATTCATGGTTTTCTTATGTTCTATGCTCTATGTTCTATGTTCTTAATGATGCTTCAATAAGGCAAAATCGCCAGCCTCGGCCACAATCACCCACGCAGGGTCGTTCAAATAGCGCTCGATTGCAGCACGAGTTTCGGCGCTATTGCCTGGTGGCCGCCGATCAAACACCAAATACTCGGCTCGCTCAATATATTCGGCGGGATACGATTTGTTGCCAGGGAAAAAGTAGATTTCTTGGCGCTGGGCGAGGTGTGGTGCCAGAAAGGTGCTGGCGGCAACGGCGGCATCAGCAGGCACTTGAGCCAAAATTGATCGGGCATCAGCGACCCGCGTTGGGTTTTCGCGGTTGCTCAACGCCGTTTTCACCACATTATTCAAGGTCAAATTCCCGATAATCCCAATCAGCAATAAAACCAGCACCGCGCCATGTACTGCCCGTTCATGCGATTGCGGGTTGCGCACTGTCCAGCGGGTGAGATTCAGCAAACCTTCGACCGAGGCCACAAGCAAAAATGGATAAACTAACGAGCCATATTGATAATTCAGGCTGAATTGGACTGCATTGGGCGAGATGAGGTTAAGCGCCAAAACTGGTAAAGCCAACAGCAAGGTTGGGCTGAGCAAGGCCAAAAAACCACCAAGCCCAAACAATTGCCACAAGTATTTGAGTTTGGGTGGTTCGGTCATGACGCTAAAAGCAAGGGCTGGGTTGGTGAGCATGGTTGTGATCACATCGCCAACAGTTTTGCCAAGCCTGCCATAACTGTAAATATCAGCAATAAAATTACCCTCGCTGAAGGCTGGCACGATTACGCCCAAAGCTATCGCAACCCAGGCTGGCCCCAGCACCAAAGGAAATGCAGTAAATTTCCAAGGCTTGCGCTGCCAAGCTGCATATAAACCAAAGGCAATTAACGTAAAACCAGCCTCAGTTTTGGTGCACATCATCAAAAACAGAAATAAACAATACAATCCTAAACGTTCACGGCGCAAATATAATAACGCTGCCAAGGCAAATGGAATCATAAATGAGCGCAATTGAAACTCGTACATATTGATATGCTGAGTTGTGGGATGTAATAAATAAATGGCAGCAATTACCAAAGCATGCCATGGCTTTGGTAAAAGATCACGCACGATCAAATATAAAGGCCAAGCTGCAATCCCCAAGGCGATTGTTTGCAACACAAGCAGCGTATAGGGCGATTGATATATGCCATACAATAATGCTAATGGCAATTGCAATAACACAGGGCCATCATCAAAATCGTAGCGCATCATGGCAAACACCGAAATTTGGAATGGCCGCCCATGCAAAGTATTCCAAATCGTTTGCTCGTTGCCCGCCATATCGAAGCCTTGGCGAAACCATGCCAATTTTAGGCACGACAAGGTGGCGAAAACCCCGATATAGCCCACAATCATCGTTGTGAGCAGCGCCTTGGCATATGTATCGATCGTTGCAAAAAATCGTTGCATTGTTGTTCCGTATTAGCTAGGGATCGGTTGTTGGGGATCGGTTATTGGGATAACAAAATCCAAAACTACGAAGAGCACGAATTTTGCTGCTGTTGACCAGAAAGCCATTCCTAACCCTAAAATAATATGCTCTATGCTCTATGTTCTATGTTCTGATACACCACTTCAACCCGCTCGGCGACTGCCGACCATGGAAACAATTGCTGTACCCGCTGGCGACCAGCACGCGCTAGTTGCTCACGATAGGCTGAATCATTGCAAAGTTGGCTAATAACGCGAGCTAAATCGGCTGAATCTTGGGCGATAAAGCGTTCGCCAGTGCTGCCAGCTTGCACCACATCATCATAACCGCGCCACGACGAGGCGATAACGGGGCGGCCACAAGCTTGAGCCTCAGCTAAGGCCATGCCAAACGTCTCAGATGTGTAACTTGTACCAAGCACCAAATCGGCGCAGGCCAAATAGCGCGGCAATTCGCTGTGAGCAATTGTGCCCAGAAAATGCACGCGCTCAGTTAAACCCAAACTTTTGGCATAATCAGTCAAGGCTTGGCAGGTTTCGCCATCGCCCAAAAAGGCCAAATGATAGGTATGATCGAGCAAACTCAATGCACTAATTGCATCACGCTGACCCTTCCAAGGCATCATGCGCCCAGGATGCATCAATAACCATTGGGCATCGCCAGCAATTGCTTGGCGTAATGCTGGATCTACTGCCAAAGGTCGAAAATGCTCGATATCAACGCCGTTATAGACCACGCTCGCCGTGCGCCCATAATGTTGCTGCAAGGTTTGGGCATTGTAGCTAGAGCACGAAAGCAGCGCGGCGGCTGACTGCATGAGCTGGACATCGCCGCGAAAAAAATCTTCGCCATGGCCGTGATAAACCGTGGGAATGCCATGCCGTTTGAGCAACGGAGCCACGACCAAATCATACGGTTTGTGAATATGCACCAAATCGGCAGTTTTCAAAATTGGCCAAGCCCGTGGCAGCAACGACAGGCGTTCGGCCAATTTGCGCCAAGCATAAGCGCGACGTAATGGCCCCCAAGCCAAACGTGCCCGATCAATAAATGGGAATTTTAGCACTCGTAAGCCCTGATTTGGCCGTTGAATTGGGCCTTGGCCACCAACAATCGTAACCCGATGGCCGAGCCGAACTTGCTGCTGCGCCAATTCCCAAACAAAACTTTCAACTCCGCCGACTTTGCTAGTGGTCGTCAGATTGTAGTGAATAATATGCATTACCACAGCACCAATTCGTAGGTTCCCTTGACCCAATCGCGGTACAAATAATAAGCAGGCAAGCCTAAACCAAGCCGATAGGCCAAATCGCGCAGTTTGCCTTTGAGGCCTTGGGCGCGGCGTTTGCTGCCATGCTGAATGTCCAAAGCTTCCATATCGGCAACCTTGAAGCCATACTGCTGGGCCAAATCACGAAATTGATTCATCGTGTAATAATGCATGTCGCTCAAACGCTGGCGATCTTGCAAGCCCATCGCTTGTTTGGTTTTGAGCCGTGTGGCAACCAAGCGATCAGCCATACTGCGCGGTAACCAATTGATCCCACGAATATGGTAATGCGGGTCGCGCCATGCCCAGCGGTTGATAATTGTGAGCAATACCCGACCACCAGGCCGAATCACCCGCCGCAACTCGGCCAACATCGCCGCTGGATCTTGCACATGCTCAACAATATCCCAGCAAATTGCCAAATCGAAGCTATTATCGGCAAACGGCACAGCCTCGCCAACCGCATTCAAAATTGGCACATTGAGATCATAACGAGCTGCGCGATGCTTGCTAATCTGGCAATAATCACGGTTGAATTCAGTCGCGACTGGCTGAGCACCAGCTTGAGCCAAGGCCACCAGCGTGCCGCCCATACCACAGCTAATTTCTAGAATGCGCGTGTTAGCCAGCTCGCCGCCAAAACGCTCAATTAATGCTAAGCGTTCGGCTTGATAACGCTCTTGCCAAATCCGTTTTTCGCGCCAAGTGGCGTAATCGGGTCGCCAGTTCATCGGCTCAACCCAACGATCGATCTGCTCGATCAATGCCATTTCATTTGAATCAACTACCATATTTGTGTCACCGTTGCGATCCGCCGTGTCCATAATTCAATCGACATAGCAAATAGCCCAAGGTAGGCCAAGCCAAATAGAATGCTACTCCAACGCCAGCGTTTGAGCGCCATATCCATCAACATTGCCATCAAAATCGCCCACACTGGAATCAAGAAAATAATATGCTTATCGACCATCGGCACATTGCGATCAATCACGGTGAATAGTAACGAAACGGTTACCATGGCACACATCCAAATTGATCCCATCCACAAACGAGTTTCGGGCTGGCGCGTGCGCAAGCGGGCGATTACCCACAAAGCGAATGGCAGTAGCAGGAATGGAATCATCAAGCCATGGTTCCATAAGCGGGTGCGATAAGCGAGGAAATTATCGTAGGCTGTGGGCTGATATTGAATTGCGCCAACCGCCTCTTGGCCTTCGGTAAAGGTTGTGGTGAAGTAGGGAATCGTTTTTTCGATGATGCCTGGAATATACAATCCATAATAAACAATCGTTGAACCAAGCACCCCGACCAACATTGCTGTGATTACTGAACGGGCTTGGTGACGTTCGCTACGCTTGGTGATGGCGATATAGCTCATCCAAATACACAGCAGCAACCCCAAGAATACCGCCATCACCGTGTACATCAAAAATGCCACAGTCAACAAGGCGGCGAAACTCCACCAAACCTTGCGTTGATCAAGCTTGCCCCAAGCCCCAATCACAAAAGCAATGCTCATAAATGTCCACCACATACCAAAGGTGGTTGGCACATTGCCCCATGAATGCAGTAAATAGGTTAATGGCACAACATTATAGAACGCTGCTGCCAACAACCCGACCCGCCGCGAGAAATCAAACGAACGGGCAAAGAAATAAATCAAAAAGATATAACTTGAATCGATGATCGAGCTAAATACCTTGGCAGTTGTTTCCATTTGGAAGGGCAGCAAGGCAAACGAGGTGGCAAAAATATGGAAAAACGGCGAATACGGAATAATTGGCCGATCCTTGCCGAATTCCTTTTCGGGCATCACCGACTCGTTGAACGCACCTGGCTTATACATTTCAGCCAAACGGCCATCCAAAATCCAGCGTACTCGCTCCATATGCCAATGAATATCGATCGCGATCATATATGGATAAACTTGGCCCGCAGCTTTGACCCAAAAGCCAAATAAAAACAAGCCAAGCAAAATCGTCAAGGTTTGTGGCTCTAATTCGATGCCACCCTTATGCATCAACCACGGCACAATTTTGCGTAGCGCAGCAACTAAGCCAACGCTCAAAACCGCCAGCACCGCCAAATTTGGCAACCAAAAAGTATGCGGCACACGTGCCAGCATCACTGGCAGCGCCAAACCAACGCCAATTGCCGCGCTAAGGCCAATAGCCCAAGGCCAATTGATTCCAGTTAGTAGAATGCTCGCGGCGATGCCAAGCAAAATAATGCTGAGCAAAACCACTGCAATCAATGGTGGTAACCAAGGGCGGCCTGTCGTTGAAGCAACCTCGACATTGAATAAGGCTACGCCCAAGGTTCGGGCACTTGCCGTTTGCTCCTGATATAGATTTGAATTCAGCCCAATTGCCAGATTGCCATTACTGGTTGCGGCAGCTGGAATAAAGGCATGAATAATTCGTGTCTCATTGCTGTCTGGCAGCGCCACAGCGACATTCGGGGCGAAATTTAGGGTTGCCTTGACTGGACTAGCATCAGGATGTTGAGTTAACAAATCGATTTTCGTTGTCCAACTGCCGCGACCAGCTAAAGGAACGGCAATGGTGGCATCGCCGGTTGTCCAGCGAAACGAACGATTATTACCCTGACTGACCTCGCCAGGTGAGAAATTGCCTTGGAGAAAGGGCGGATCATAATAATCGCCAAGCGTAATCGTGGCTTGAGCTTGCCACTGATAAGTAATGGTTAAGAGCAATACCGCCCAAAGCACCAAGCCCCCAACCGTAGCGAGCCAAACCCGCCATGGTTCGGCAAAAATCGATGATCGATCTCGAAAAAGGGTTGAACCAACCAATTGCATGCGTTATCACTCAATCACTAAAAGGTGTTTAATCTCATATTTTGCTGAGCAATTATAGGCGATCACCCTACCTTTGCAACCAATTTGACAAGCAAGGCCATCTGCGGTAGACTTCACGGGCTGTCAACGAATGACTTAAAGATGGTCACGACGCGATAAACCGAATGAAATCAACCACAAACAAGGGTTTGACAAGAACGATTGAATGTGGTAGACTTCACGGGCTGTCAACGAATGACTTAAAGATGGTCACGACGCGATAAACCGAATGAAATCAACCACAAACAAGGGTTTGACAAGAACGATTGAATGTGGTAGACTTCACGGGCTATCGACTGATAGCAACGATGTGAGATAAACATCAAACAACTGGCAACAAACTTCCGTTTGGTTAGTAAAATAAACCTGCGGATTTTTTATCGCCAAAACTGCACCTTTCCAACTGATGGGTGCTGCGTCCGCAGCACATTCCATGCATCATAACAATATTTGTTTCTTTGTCACCGTCAATGCAATTGGTTTGTTGATCTACCAATTATGAGTGACCGTGCTACCGCTCAATAAATTAGTAGCACACGCAATCGCTTCGGCGATTTGTCGGCGAGTTTGATCCTGGCTCAGGACGAACGCTGGCGGCGTGCCTAATGCATGCAAGTCGAACGCATTCTTCGGAATGAGTGGCGCACGGCTGAGGAACACG